>Ga0073934_10001668_pt1 | contig 51511 bp, 49 predicted proteins | sample LarsenN4metaG_FD_76834 | JGI IMG/M metagenome (GOLD analysis project Ga0073934, IMG submission 76834) | Hot spring sediment bacterial and archeal communities from British Columbia, Canada, to study Microbial Dark Matter (Phase II) - Larsen... ...
CCGGTAGCGCTCCCAGGGATCTTCGCGCAGCTCTTTGACGCATTTAGGCATTTCGATCGGCCCGCCGAGCTCGATCGCCTCGAAGCCGGCTGCATCCAGATGTTCACAGATAGGCGCGATCATTCCGGTACGGATGTTGTAGGCCCAAAGGCTTTGCGCACCGTCGCGTATGGTGGTGTCTTGGAAATAGACTTCGGTCATGAGGTCACTTGAATTCTGGAAAGACTTGCTTCGACATTAACTCCAATGTGCGGCGCACGTCGGGTATCGGTACGCCGCCGAAGTTGATCATGCAGATGACGTGGCTGACGCCGGTTTTTTCGTACTCCCGAAAGATCGCGCAGGCTTGCTCCGGATTGGCGAAAACCGCCAGGCGCTCTTTTCTGATCGTGTCGAAATCGGGGGTCTTCGCTCCCGGGCGACGATACTTCGTCAGATAATCGACGATGCGCTGGAAGTGCGGACGCGCCGATTCGACCGCCGCTTCTTCGCTTGGATGAAGATAAACATGAAGCGCGACGATGATCTCCGGCGCTTGTTTGTGACCCGCGCGCCGATACGATTGCAGGAACAGCTCATTTTTTTGCTTGACCTCGTCGATGTTAGCGGAGCGCACAAACGGGATTCCCATGATGGAAAAACCCATTTCCCCCGCTCGCGCCAGCGTCTCGTCGCTGGAGGCGGCAATCCAGACCGGCGGCAGCGGCCGCTGCAGCGGCTTCATGAAAAGCGAGCCGTCTTCGATTTGATAGTACTTCCCCCGGTGCGAAAATTCGTCCTGAGTCCAAGCCTTCAATATCACGTCGAACCCTTCCCAATATCTTTCCCGGGCCTCCTCCATGGACATGCCGAAAAGTTTGTATTCGACAGGCGAAAAGCCGCTGCCGATGGCGAAGTTGAGCCGTCCGCCGGACAGATTGTCGGCCATGGCATATTCTTCAGCTACAATGAGCGGGTGGTGAAACGGCAGCACGCTCACCGCGGGTCCCAGCCTGATTTTTTTAGTTCGCTGGGCGAGTGCCGCAATGACCATGGGCGGAGATACGCAGGTGCCGTACCAGTAGAAGTGATGCTCGCCCAGCCAGAAAGAATCGAACCCTAGTTCTTCTGCCCATTCACCGATGGTCAGAACTTCCTGATAAAATTTCTGATTCGAGCGGCCGAGGTCGGGATGGTTGTCGCCAAAAACGAATATGCCGAACTTCATCGGTCGTCAGTCCTTCCGCGATGCCTTGTCCGAGTTTAATAGCTCAAGCCGGCGCAAATAACCACAACGACGGCAATCGCGGCGCGTCATTTCAAATTGGACCATTGATCCCTTATGAGAATGAAGCCCACGGCGCATAACAAACCTGCCAAGGCGTACATCCAGCGATAGCCGGCAAGGTCGACAACTATGCCGCTGATGAGAGCGCCAGCGCCATTACTCAACGGCAAAGCGGTGGAATAACTTGCCATCGCCCGGCCGCGGCGATGGGCGGGCGCGGACTCCATCGCGAGCGCCATGATCCTGGCGCCGCCGATGGCGGCGCCCGTGTACCATAACGCGCCGCCGATGATTAAACCGGCGAGGTTTTGAGCGAATGGCATGGTCAGCAAGGCTGCGGTTTCCAGTGCGAAGGCGATCAGCAACGAGTTTCTCGCCCCGAGCTTATCGGAAAAACGGCCCAGGAGCGGCCGCCCAAGCGCGCTTGTCACGCCCATGGCGACGTAATACCAACCGAATGCGCCGACGCCAAGCTCGCGCGCGTAGAGTACGACGAAGCTCGAGAAACAAGGCAATGACATATTCAAAATCAAGATCAGACTGGCAGCGAAAAGAATATGGCGATCCACCACATTGAGAATTTCGCGCCACCACGGTTCTCCTGCGTTCACCTTGTTCTCAGAAGCGGATGGCGGAGCGACACGCGACAACGCCCAAGCCACGCCTCCGCCGGCAAACACAAATGCCGTCGCGAGCAAAAAGACCGCTTGAAATCCACCCCCCCGAGATTCAATGATCCAGAGTGCAATGGCGGGGAAAATGATCGTTGCGCTCGACTGCACTCCGCCGAAATAGCCGGAGGCTTCACCGCGCCGCTGGGGCGGCGCCGCTGTCGCGAGGAGCGTGTAGCCAGAGGCCGCCATGCTCGACCAACCGATGCCGCGCAGAGCGTTGGAAAAAATCACCGCGGCGTTAAATGGGACAAGGCAAAAGAGAATGCTCAAACCCTGTCCAAACATGCCAAGGGTCATCATTCCCGGCGCGCTCCAACGATCGACCCAGTAGCCGATGATTGGCCGAGAGATGACGCTGGTAACGCCAAAGGCGGCGATCACCAGACCTACAATCAATGGCGAGCCGCCCAGGTGAGTAATATATAGGGGCAGAGTTGGTTGCAAAAGGAAGTGCTGCGCATAGCAAAGAAATTCCGCCGTGCAGAGCAGCGTGAAGGCCGGAGTCCAGATGCCGCCAGCGTTCCGATGAGAAGGCATCCGGGCTATTTAGCATGGCGTGTTGGAAATGGATAATTGAAAAATGGGAAATGGATATGATCGGAGATATTATTGGATCTTTGATTCAACTTTTCGAGGCATTTTTCTGGGTGTAGGCGAGCCCGAGCGCCTGGATGGCAGCGAGGATAAGGAACATGCCGACGTAACCGGTGTAGTCGACGGCGGCACCGGTGAGAAGTGAACCGATGCCGTAGCTCAGCGGGTAGGCCACCGAGAAGGTCGCCATTTGCTTGCCGCGACGTTTGGGATCGGCGCGCTCGACGGCGAGTGCAAGCGTAGTGGAGCTGCCCATCGCATTTCCGAGCATGTAAAGCACGCCGCAAATCGTGACGCCAACCAGATTGGACATCAGCGTGATCAACAGGAGGGCGGCGACTTGCAACGAAAAGCCGGCGGCGATAGAGCGTTGTCGGCCGATTTTATCCGACATACGCCCAAGCAAGGGCCGGCCCAGCATGCTGGTAGCGCCGATAACCACAAAATACGGCGCAAAGTTGCCGATCGCTAATTCACGCGCGTAGAGAATAATAAAATTCGTCAAAGCCGGAAGGGAAAGGTTGAGCCAGAGAAGGAGGACGGACGGGAGCAGAATCTCCGGCTCGATGAAGCGAAAGATCTCGCGCCACCACTGGTTTTCCGCGCCGTCCGCTTGACGACGTAGGGTGCGGTCAATCGAGGTGGACATCAAAAAACCGGTGATTGCTCCCACAACGGAGAAAACGGATGTGACGATAAAAACGACACCGTAACCTCCGAATGACGCATAAAGCAGCCAAAGCGCGATGGGCGGAAAAAAGATCTGCGCCGAGCTTTGCACGCCGCTGTAAAGCCCCGATGCGGCGCCGCGTTTGGATTCAGGCGCGATCAGCGCCAGTAGCGAATACCCGCCCGTGTTCAAGCCGGCCCAGCCGATGCCGCGCAATCCGTTAGCGAGCGCCGCGGCGGGAATAAACGGGATCAAGCATAGAAGGATGCTCCCCGCTTGAAACAACATGCCGGCGATCATCACCCCGGATTCGCTCCAACGATCGGCCCAGTGGCCGACCACTGGACGAACCATGACGCTAGTGACGGCGAAGCAAGCGAGCACGAGTCCGACGACCGAGGGCGATGCGCCGAGCTGCGTCAAGTAAAGCGGCAGCGCCGGCGCGAGCATGAAGTGCTGCGCGTAGCCGAGCAACTGTGCGGCGCAGAGCAAGAGAAAAGTCTTCGTCCCGAGAATATCGGCAGCCATCATGGGTTTCGTGTTCGCGGCTCGTTTTACGGTCTTATCCAAACCCGCCCCGAACCGGAGCACGACTCACGAACACAATCTTGTCGGCTGGAGAAGCCCGCGCTGCGAGGAGCCGAAGAATTGCGCCGCAGATTAGGACAAAGGTTCGCGTCCACAGGGGGCCGGTGAAGGTGGCGGTCATCGAAGCTGCGCTGCTGAAAAAGGGATGCGCTTACTCTTATACTCGCTTGGCTGTCTAGGCGCCAGGATTTTTGAATTGAAAATGGAAAATTGAAAATGGTCCCGGCGTGGTGAAGGCGGTTAGCGCGCCGGCAGGTAGGAAAAATCGAAGACCTGCTGGGCGGGAATGTCCTTGGCGATGTTCTCGGTCTGGCGCGCATCTCGGATGGTATCGGCGATCAGCTGGGCATCGACTCGGCCGTCAGCGGTTTCCACCTGTCTATGCTGCTCGTAAATCTTATTCAGTAGATCTTCGTCATCGATCCGCAGCGCGCGCTTGAGGGTCGGGAAAATTCTTGTTTTGTTCTCTTTGGCAAACGCTCTGGCGCGCGCCAGAGCGCGCGTCAGGCGCCGCACCTGATCCGCCGAGCGCTCCAGCGTGTCGCCGAGGGTCGCCACTCCGGTGCTCGGCAGGCGCACAAAATTGCCTGAAGGCCGCCGCGCGATGAAATCGCCACCACTTTTGCTTTCAAGTCGCCAACCGAAGTGATGCCGGGCGCGCCGACAAGATCCTGCAGCGGGCGATCGACAAATAACATGACCGTACGCACGTTGATCCCGCGGATCGCCGCGGCGACCGCGGAACCGATGGTGGCGGCGTACTGAATATCGCCGGCGAGCAGAACCTTGATATTGAGCGAGGCCGGCATCACGACCATCTCGGCGGAGAGTCCTTCCTGCTGGAAAAAACCATGCTCTTTGGCGACGAAGAACGGCATCGCCGTGATCGTGATCGACGGCAGACCGATCTTGATGTTTTCGGCGTGGGCTGACGAAGGAATCATCGTTTCCAGCAACAATACGATGCCGAGACCGACGAGCCTCCTCAGAAGTTTTACTTCCTCTCCCATGATCGGCTTGCACAGAGGCGAGGGTGCTTCCGCACTGCGATGCCCCCTCACGCTTGCTCTCTCCCGCGAGGGGAGAAGGAATCGGAAGTTGAATTTCCCGCTATCGGCTAACATGGGCTGACCTCAGTCGAGCGGGTAAAGTTTGCGCGCGTTGTCATTCAGGATTTTGCGTTTGGTCGCGGCGCTAAGCTTGGGATGATCGACGATGGGCTCGGCGGCGCCGGGCCATCGGCTGTCGAAGTGGCTGTAGTCGGAGGCGAAGACCAGCCAGTCGTCGCCGAAAAGATCGATGACATGGGCAAGTTCGCTCTCCTCGGCCTCAAAGGAAAAATAGAGCTGACCGCGGTCGAGCAGCTTGCTCGGCCGCTCCTTCAAGTCGGGCGTTTGTACGCCCAAGACCTCATAGTGCTCATCGAGCCGGTGAAACCAATACGGCAACCAGCCGCAGCCGGACTCCAAAAACACGAAGCGCAGCTTGGGGAAGCGATCGAGCACGCCTTCGCCGACGATCACCGCTAACGCGATCATTTGCTCAAAGGGATGGCCGAACAAATGCGCGTAGAAAAATTTGTCAACCCGCTCGGTGCCAGTAGCGTCCGAGCCGTAGCGGCCGAGGAACATATGGACGCAGATGGGGACGTTCAGTCTCTCCGCCTCGGCATAGAGCGGCCAGTAATAAGAATCACCGAGATGGCGTCCCCGGAGATTAGGCAAAATCGAAGCGCCGACCATGCCGAGTTGCTCGACGCTGCGACGCAATTCGCAGACGCTCGCATCGATATCTTGCTGCGCCAGCGCCGCGGTGCCTTTGAGTCGTTTGGGATCAGCGGCGCAGTACTCGGCGAGCCAGTGGTTGCGCGCAGTCGCCAGCGCGGCCGCAAGGCCCGAGTCTTCCAAAGCCGGCAGCGTTCCCGCCAAACCGGCGCCGAACAGGACGGCAACATCAATGTTTTCCCCATCCATATCGGCGAGCCGCGCCTTTGGATCGATCATGCCCGGCCGGCGTGGATGGGGCCGGCTATAGGGGCCACCTACGCCGATCCCGAGTCCGCTCGGACGCGGCCATGCTTTTCCCTCGATGATGGTTCTCAATTGACCGTTGCCGCCGGCGCGCCGCTCGGGCGCTTTTCCCTGGTACTTTTCCGGCAAGCGAACCTTCCAGTCGATGTGATTCTCTTCCAAATGGCCGTCAGCGTCCACGATGCTCATGGGCTCCTCGCTCTACCCGTCGCAGTTCAGATTTCAAATGCCAAATTCCAGATTCCAAATTATCGCGGGCGTTAGGTGTCGAGCAGGCTTGGACAGAAGACTTCTTCGATCGTTGCCAAACGCTGCGTCAACCCTTCGACGTTGGAATTTAAAAAAAGCGTTTCGAGCATGTGGCGATTGTCCTGAATACCGAACGGAAAGGGATCGCTGCCAACCATCTTTTCCTGACTGGCGCGATCGCTGTGCTCGAAATAGAGATAAGCTGGGCCGGCGAATCGGGCGCGCTCATAGGCGATCCGCTTGCTCTCGCTAAACAAGCGAAAGATTTCGCCGGGCAGCCAAGGATTCTGTTCGAGCAAGCCGCGCTGGGCGAGGATCGCGTGGTTAGCGGGAACGATCCCGGTCTTCTTGTGGAAGGCTTCAACAACCGATAAGCCGTCGTCGGGGAACATCTTGCGCAGGCGCGGGTTGCCTTCCAAGGCGGTGCCGCCGTATCGGTCGATGTTTAAAGTCATCAACTTGGGATCGTGGCGCGGTGCGAAGCCGTAGGCTGCGTCAAGCCTGCCGTTGTCGAGCATTACATCGAAACTCTCCGCTGCCGTGAGCCACGTTGCCGAGACCCCGGCGGGCGGTTTGCTCGCGCTGCCGAGCAGCCCGCCATGGCTCAGCCCGGGAATCCGGCCGATGAACCAGGAAATTTCATTTGGCTGGATGCCGCAAAGGGCGCGCAGGATCACCCTGAACCATAAAGCGGCGGTCATGACGTAATCGGGAATGCCGACGCGCTTGCCTTTGAGATCGCAAAGCGATTCAATCCTTGCCGCCGTGTTGACATAAAGTGTCATCCAGACAAACGCCTTTGATGGGAAGATCGGCAGGGCGTGCCACTGCCATTGTCCCTTCTGCGCCTGCTCCCGGGTAATCAGGAATTCGGAAAGCGACATCTCGAAAATATCGAACTCGTCGTTTTTCAAGTTTTTGAAAAATAACTCCGGCGGCGTGGTGACGTGGATGTTCAGATTGAGCTTGTCCGATTTGACACTGCCGTCGATCAGCGGTTCAAAGCGGGGATTTTTCGTAAGTCCGAGTTTCACGTTCAACATGAGCTACTCATTCCGTTGTGCGTCCTATGCCCTCCTGTACGTTGTTTCCGAGACGGCTTCACCGATAGACCAACGCCCGCGTCGCTGTCAACCGGCAGCATTTTGTCTCGATCCATCGATTTACGCCTCGAAGGCTTGCGCCCGAACCGATCCCATACTCTCATTGGACTTTGACGGTTTCATCGGATATGAGAGAAAAGTTCGCGATTTTCCGTTCGGGGGTGGACATGAAAATTTGCCACTACAATCACAATCAAGCGGGCGTGGTCGTGGATGACAAAGTGATCAATTTCGGCGATGCGCTGATCAAGGCTGGCCTGGCCCGTCAGGGTTATACGATGCTGGAAATTATCGACGCGCTGGCGAACAATCCGGCGGCGATGCAGATCGCTCGGGATGCCGCGAACGGTTCGGGCGGCGTCGCTTTGAGTTCGGTCAAATTACTCGCGCCGATCCAAAATCCCGGCACACTATGGGCGGCGGCGGCCAATTACGGCGCGCATCGAGCCGAGATGGTCGACCGGATGGGCAGCGCCAACAAACAAGTCGTCAATAAAGACGATTTGATGGCGGAGTTTTTCATCAAGACATCCTCTTCGATCATCGGTCCGGGCGACACTATCATCTTGCCGAAGATCTCTAAACTGGTCGACTTCGAGTGCGAGCTATGCGCGGTGATCGGCAAAAAGGCGCGCAAAGTCACCGAAGCGCAAGCGCTCGAACACGTCTTTGGTTATACGATCTGCTGGGACATCAGTCAGCGCGATCCTTGGGGCAAGGGCATGCACAATACCCGCAATATCCGAAAAGGGTTCGACACATTCACCGCTTTGGGTCCCTGGATTGTGACGCGCGACGAAATCGAGGAGCCGCAGAATCTATCGATCACGGTGCTGCAGAACGGCACCGAGGCGATGATCGCGCACACGAGCGATATGATTTGCGGCCTGCGCGAGCATATCCGCTTTCTCAGCAATTGTTTGACGCTGCGCACGGGGGATCTGATCACCACCGGCACGCCGGCGGGGGTGAGCCAGTTGCGCGATGGCGATCGCTTGTACGGCACCATCGAAAAAATCGGCAGCATGGAACTTTTCGTCAAGGACGAAAAGTAACCGAGAGCGAAAGATCCGATCGGGAGTTTTGTTATGTCAGCAGCGCCGAAGGCCAATCCCCCCACACGAACCTTACTGGGACCGGGACCGAGCCCGGTCAGCCCTCGCGTTCTCGCCGCTATGTCGCTTCCAGTGGTCGGCCACCTCGATCCAAAATTTTTGGAGATCATGGATCAAAGCATGGCTATGTTGCGCGAGTTGTTTCAAACCAGCAACCGCTTGGCTTTACCGATGTCGGGAACCGGCAGCGCCGGGATGGAAACTTGTTTCGTCAATCTCCTCGAGCCCGGCGACACCGCGCTCATCGGTGTGAACGGGGTGTTCGGCACGCGCATGGTCGATGTGGCAGAGCGCTGCGGCGCCGCGGTGGACACGGTGGACGCCGAATGGGGCACCGCGCTCGACGCGCAGCGAGTCAAAGACGCGCTGGCAAAAAAGAAATATAAATTGGTTGCGCTCGTCCACGCCGAGACGTCGACGGGCGTGCTGCAACCGCTGGACGATATCGCCTCGATGGTGCGTCAAAGCGGCGCATTGCTGGTAGTGGACGCGGTGACCTCCCTCGGCGGCGCGCCCGTGCGTGTCGATGAATGGGGCATCGATGTCTGCTACAGCGGCACGCAGAAATGTCTGGGCTGTCCGCCGGGGTTGTCGCCGGTGACCTTCAACGAGCGCGCAGTGGAAGTGGTCCGCAAGCGCAAAACCAAGGTCCAGAGCTGGTATCTCGATCTGTCAATGATCGAACGATACTGGGGCAGCGAGCGGGTCTATCACCACACCGCGCCGATCTCGATGAACTACGCGCTGCACGAGGCGCTGCGCATCGTGCTCGAAGAGGGCTTGGAGCAGGCTTGGCAGCGCCACAAGGAGACGCATGAAATGTTTATCCGCGAAATGCGCAAGCTGGAGATCGAACCGGCGGTGGCGGAGTCGATCCGGGCGCCGATGATCAATGCGATCAAGATTCCATCGGGTGTCGACGATGTCCAGGTACGCAACCGGCTTTACGATGAATTCAACATCGAGATCGGCGCCGGGCTGGGGCCGCTCAAAGGGAAGATCTGGCGCATCGGTTTGATGGGTCACGGCGCCCGGGCGGAAAACGTCGAGCTTTTGTGCAAGGCCCTAAAGCAGCTCATTTGACTTTTTCGTCTTGTCTCGGCGGATAGCGGAGCTAATCGCGCGGAAGGCTTACTCGCCCGCAACTTCCACCGGCTTGACGAATTCTTTGCGGATGTAACCGCTCGGCCCGTTGGCGCTCAGACGGACTTCGAACCAATCGCCAGCTTTGCCGAGCACAGTCAGTCTTGTCCCAGCGCTGATAACCGTCAAGGAGTCTGACGAGAAATCGGGTCGTTTGCGCAGCGAAGTGGAATATCGCACGAGCCGCTGATCAGCCATTTCGATCGTCTTTGCCGCCGTCATGACCGGTGCTTTTTTTTCCGTGGGAGCCGGAATCGAGCGTGCAGAGCTGCCGTCGGACGGAGTCGTCGTTGGGGCCAGCTTGGCGAGGGATTTTTCCCATCGAACCAGGGTGGTGATGTCCATTCCCTGGCGAACAAACAATAGTGGACAGGTCACCGTCAGAGGCTCGGAAACGACATCCGCAAACGACCAGCGGGCGGCTTCGGAAAGGACCGCCGTCTTGAACCCTGCATCACTGATGCGCGACCAGAGCTCGGCGACATCGCTCACCTCGCCAGACGGAGAAATTTTGAACTGGATCGCGATGCTGCCAGCCAAAGCGGCGTTGTTGCTGCTTTCTTGCCGATAGATTTCGCGCAAGCGCTGCAAGTGGCTCTCGATGCGCAGCACTATGTTTTTCGATTCAATCGAAGTGTTCTTCGCCGTCGCGATACTGAAGCCGAGATCGGGGGCGAGCACGACCATGTCGCCCAGGGCGAGATTCATCGTATGAAGCGGTTTCGTGGGCGGACCGGCCGGCGGTATCGGTGCGCTGGCGCTGGCGGATTTTTTCTGCGCCTCGCCGCCTGTGCCGAAGGCGAAGTAGACGGCGGCCAAACCGACCAGGCCAACGGCTATGGCACCGACGCGCTTCGATCCCGCCGGTCGCGATTTTTGCGCTGTCATAGCGGCTAAACCCCGACTGAAAGTGATGCCGGATCTCAACGCAACATTCGTACCGCTGATAACTTGCGCGCTGGAAATCATTGTCAAATGTACGATCAAATTTGAGCGTGCTATGAAATGGGCGAACATGAACGAAGGTGCATGATCGGACGGCTCAGGGCAGCGCGGCGTCGTAGACCCCGATTTTCGCCGCGCCGCCCGGCTCGGTGGTGGGGGATGGACATATTTCGCCGGCTCTATGCCATCGGCCGAACATATTTCGCTCATCGGTGTTCGGCGTTGCGAGTGGCGAATCATGAGCGGAAGGCTGTTTGAGAGGCGGAACATTTTCGCGGCGATCGTTTGTTTTCACGGCTCGGACGTTCGCTCCGCGCGAGGGATGCGCGACCGTCAAGAGATGGCTTGCCGATCTTGTTAAATGATCGCTTGAACCTTTACAGGGCCACCATTAATATAGCCCGTCACAGGCCGTTCACCTTCAGCTCGAACGAGGAGGCATTCATGAAGTTCGCTGCCGCGCTCTTTGCGGTGTTGTCATTGGCGCAAGCGCCGTTGCAGGCGCAGACCCCGTATTATCAAGGCAAGACGATCACCTTTATCGTCGGCTCCGGAGCCGGAACGGCCTACGATATCTATGCGCGCCTGCTCGGCAACTACATCGGCAAGTACCTTCCCGGTCATCCGACCGTGATCATGCAGAACATGCCAGCCGCGGGCGGCATCGTCGCGGCGAACTACGTATACGGCGTGGCGAAGCCGGACGGGTTGACGCTCGCCTCGATCAACCCGGCACACTATTTCAATCAGATTCAGGGCAACAAAGAAATCAAATTCGATTGGCCGAAATTCACCTGGATCGCAAGCTCGGATAAGTCGGAGCACATGCTTTATATGCGCTCCGACGCGCCGTTCAAGACGATGCAGGACATTCGCAATGCCAAGGAACCGCCCAAATGCGGCGCCACCGGCACCGGCACCAGCGGCCACTACATTCCGCGTATGCTCGAAGAGACCTTGGGAACCAAATTCACGATCGTGACCGGCTATGCCGGCGGCAACGAAATCGATTTGGCGACGGAACGGAACGAAGTAGTCTGCCGTTCGTTTACGACAGCAGCCTACTTTGCGCGCGAGCCCTACCATAGCTGGCGCAAGAAAAACTTCGTCCGCATTCTAATGCAGACCGGCCGCACCAAAGATCCGCGCTTGCCCGAAACGCCGCTCTACGGCGAGTTGATGAACGAGGCGAAGACGCCGGAACTTGGCCGGCGCGTCGCCACCGTGATGCTCGGTTCGGGCGAGCTGGGTCGGCCCTATGTGGCTCATCCCGGCACGCCGCCCGAGCTGACCAAAGCGTTGCGTGAAGCGTTTGTGAAAAGCATGGCCGATCCGCAACTGCTTGCCGACGCGGCGAAGGTCAATTTGGAGATTACTGCCGTGGGCGGCGAGGAGTTGACGAAAATCGCCCGTGATGTGATCAATCAGCCGCCGGAAGTGCTTGAGCGGATCCGAAAAATTCTTGCACAATAGCCGCTTTAACGAAGCGTTCCTGAGGCGCGGTCGCCGGCAGGATTGTGGTTCAAGAGACTCTTTTCAGATGAGTCATTGGTCGGGCATTCGGAAAGAAGCGGCGCCATGGGTGTGAGCGCGTATCGGTCTCGTCATTTTATTTTCGTCGCATCGATTGCGAGTTTTTGCGCGCTGGCGCTTCTCTCCTACGGGCTGGCGTCTAGCGCTGACAAAGCGCCTTTCAACGAGAAAGCAGTTGAGGAGTTTTATCGGGGCAAGCAGATTCGCATTGTGATCGGTTCCGGCCCGGGCGGCACCTACGATATCTACTCGCGGCTTCTGTCGAAGCATATGGGCCGGTATATTCCCGGCCATCCCGCCATGCTGGTGCAATCGCGCGCCGGCGCGGGCGGGTTGATCGCGGCCAACACGATTTACAATTCCGAGCCTCAAGACGGCACGGTGATTGGCTCCTTCGGCGAGACTTTCCCGCTACGCCAGGCGATGGCGGCGCCGGGTATCCAGTTCGACTCCTTGAAATACAAGTGGATCGGCAGCGCGATCAGCACGGCGATCGCTTGCGTAGCGCGATCGGATTCCGCGGTCGGCAGCATCGAGGATGTCATCGCGGGTAAGCCGTTCACTGTCGGCACGATGGCGCCCGGCAGCACAATCTATGATACGCCCGCGATCATCAATGCAGCCTTTAACACTCACATGAAACTCGTGCGCGGCTTTGAAGGCGTGGCGGCGATTGTCAATGCCACAGAAGCCAAAGAAGTGGACGGTTATTGTGCGAGCTGGTTGGCGATGCTTACCACCGGGCGGCATCTGCAGCTGATGGAATCGGGATTGATTAAACCCATTCTCATTATGGGCGACAAGACGCCCGACCATCCGCGCCTCAGACAAGTGCCGGCGGCCGAGACGGTAGCCAAAAGCGACGAAGCGAGGCAGTTGTTAAGGGCCATGCACGCGCCGTCGCAGATTACCAATCCTTACGTGGTGCATCCCGACGTGCCGAAAGACCGGGTCGAGGCGCTGCGGGAAGCCTTCATGGCAACGTTTGCCGACCCCGAGTTTTTGGCCGATGCGAAAAAGACGCGAATCGAATTTACTCCGAGCAGCGGCGAGCAGGTGACCCGAGTGGTGCAGTCGATTATGAAAACCTCGCCCGCGGTATTGGCGAAAATGAAAAAGATTTTAGTGCAATGACTCGAGTATCTTCGTAAAACGAGGCGCCCGAAATGAGGTTGCTGCCGCAAAGGCGTCAAGGCGCGAAGGGATCAAGACAAAGGTTGAATTCTGAACTTCGCGTCTTTGCGCCTTGCGGGGCTCCTTCGGCTCTCCGCGTCTCGTCGCAGGATTTATGAAATTCGGCATTCACATACTGCCGACTTACATGCCGGAGATCGAAGGGCCGCTGCCGGATTTTTACCGGCAGATGTTTGAACAGATTATCGAAGTTGAAAGGCTGGGTTTCCATCAGGCTTGGGTTACCGAGCATCACTTCGGCGGCTACGGCGGCAGCTTGCCCCATCCGCCGACTTTCCTGTCTGCCATCGCGTGCATGACCTCGCGGATTCGTCTTGGCGTGGCAGTGGCGGTGCTGCCATTGCACAATCCATTGCAGCTGGCCGAAGCCTACGCGATGGCCGACGTCATCTCCGGAGGGCGTTTAGATTTCGGCGTCGGCACCGGCAGTGAGCCGGTGGAGTATCGAAAATTTGGCCTCAACCGCGACGAGGGCCGGGCGCGGTTTCTTGAATGCGCCGAGATCATTCGCCAGGCCTGGTCCGATCAGCCGGTGAGTTTTCGCGGGAATTTTTTTGACTATCACCGCGTCGACATTCTGCCGAAGCCGGTGCAGCGGCCCCATCCGCGCATCTGGGTCGCCGCGACGCGCACCGAGGAGACCTTTCGCTGGGCGGGCAAGAACGGTTACGATCTTATGACCGTCCCCTTTGTCCATCCGAACACCGATGCCTTGCGCGATCTGGTTAGGATCTACCGTGACGAGCTGGCGCGCGCTGGTCATGACTTCGTCAAACCCGAAGTGCTCGGTAAATTTCATATTTATGTTTCGGACAGCTTTGAGCGCGGCATGCGCGAAGCCGCGCCGTATATGCGAAATTACAGTAACATTCATTCGGCCGTCGACCCGACGCGCAAATTGAGCGAGCGCGATATCGGCGCCGACATAGCACGCGGCTCGATCATCGTGGGCGATCCGGTTCGCTGCAGCGACACCATCCAGCGCTGGCGTGAAGAAGCGGGCATTACGACCTTTTCCGGCACCTTTCACTTCGGCGGCATGCCGCAAGAAATGGCTCTAAGGAATTTGCGTCTATTCGCCGAGCGCGTCATGCCGGCGCTCGAGGATCTATGACGCGAGGACTTCATCGCGCGGCAATCATGTTCGTTACGGGGTGCCCATGAACTCGGCGCCCGGCGCGGCTCGTTCGAATCAGCCATTCTCCATCTGCCCTGTCTACTACGGATGGTTCGTCGTACTGCTGAGTTTTTTTGCCAATCTCACGGCGGCGGGGATTCGCTCGGCCCCGTCGGTGTTAATCCATCCGCTCGAAACGGAGTTCGGATGGAGCCGCACTGAAATCGCTTCAGCCGCCAGCCTGAACCTTTTGCTTTTGGGTTTGTTCGCTCCGGTGGGCGGCTGGTTAATCGACCGCTTCGGCCCGCGCCGAGTCATCCTGGGCAGCCTGGCCAGTATGGCGCTGGGACTCACCGGCGTGATCTTCGTACAACAGCTTTGGCAGCTGATTTTTCTCTGGGGTATCGTTCTCGGCATTGCCACGGGTATTACGCCGGCGCTCGGCGCAAGCATCGCCGCGCGCTGGTTCATCGACCGGCGCGGCTTGGCCGTCGGCATCATGACCAACGCCAACGCCGCGGGGCAAATCGTTTTTCTACCCTTGCTCATGGCGGTGATTTTGGCGAGCGGTTGGCGCAGCGCTCTGACCATGATCACAGCCACGGCGGCTTTGCTGATTCCGGCCATCTGGTATTGGATGCGCGACAATCCCGCCGATGTTGGCCTCGAACCTTATCGTTCGGGTCAAGGCACAAGCGGACGACGCAGTGGCGGTGCCTTTTCCCGCGGCGATATTCGGCCCCTGTCGCTTTCGGCCCTGTCGGAGGTGGTGAAGACCTCCACCTTCTGGATTCTGGGCGGCTGTTTTTTTATCTGCGGCGTGACCGCCAATGGTCTTATCGGCACGCATCTGATCCCGCACGCCATCGAACGCGGCATTCCTCAAGTCACCGCGGCAACCGCCGTTGGCATCATGGGCGGAGCAAGTTTTGTCGGCACGACGTTTTCCGGCTACCTCGTCGACCGTATCGATCCGCGCAAAGTGCTGGCGGTGGTCTATGCGCTGCGCGGGATCGCGTTGCTATTACTGACTTGGGTCTCCGAAGCGGCCGGTTTGTTCATGTTTGCCGTGCTGTACGGCCTCGACTGGTACGCGTCCGGTCCGGCGACCACGACCATTATCGCGCGCACTTTTGGCGCCGCGCGAGTCGGCAGCATTTTCGGCACCGTGTTCGTCTTCCATCAGCTCGGTGGCGCCTCCGCGGCGATCCTTGGCGGCTGGGTGCGCGTCCATTTCGGCGATTATCAATATGCGTTTCTAGTCGGCGGCACACTGGGCCTGATCGCCGCCTGCCTGGCATTGACGATCGATCGCCGCAACGTCGGAAGAACTGAACTGGGAGTGCCGGTAGAATTGGCCGGAGCGTAACGCCGACTGCTAAATTTGCAATCTGCCCCGCCGCCAGATCCGTGAGGTGAGATTTTGACTCGTGAGCCAATCGCCTCAAAGCATGCTATTATTAGCCAGCCTATCAGGGGCTGGTCCCGTTGGAGGCCGATTTCAGGTTTGAACCTCTCGGCGGGCAGGCATAGAAAGGTGGCATTGGGCCCATGGCGATCATCTCCTATTGCAGGCGTTTTTTGGTGAGCTGCACCGTTCTGCACGCCGGCGTTGCGCTGTGTTTTTGGACATGGGCCGACAATCAGGCGCGCGGCGCAAGCACGGAGGCTCCGGTCAAATCCGCCGAAGTGGCGGTTCATGCGGCGGCGGACGAATCATCGACATTGATCGAGTCGGTGCAAGATGGCGATGCCCTCTCGCCGATGGCTGAGATGACCGGCGGCGGCGGCGAAAGGTGGTTTATGGTCAAGACGCCGAGCGGCAACATTGGATGGATAAGAGCTGGAGAACATAGCCAAAGTCGAAAAGTCGATGAACATTTTCGCTCGCTGCCCAGGGATACCGGAACGATCGGTCCCGTCAGCAGCATAACCGAATCCGGCGCCAAAGCGCTGCGTAGCGGCGCGGTGTCGATTCCGATCAGGATGTACGGCAACATGGTCGTGGTACCGGTGACGTTCACGAACGGCAACAGCAGTATAACGGGCAATCTGGCCGTCGATACCGGGGCTTCACAGACGATGCTTTCAAAGCGCATCGCGAGCGGGCTTCGGTTATTCGCATTGGACAGCCAGCCAAGGTACGGCATTGGCGGTCAGGTTCGAGTGGATGTCAGCCAAGTCGAGTCCGTCAAGGTAGGCGCCGCCGAAGCGAAAAATATGCGCGTGAGCATTCATGATTTTTCCCCCGACCCGCGCTATGAGGGTCTGTTGGGTTTCGACTTTCTCGGTCGCTTCCAGATGTCGGTTGATGCAGCCAAGCAAGTCATGACCCTGGCGCCGCACCAATGACTGTCCAATATGAAAAGCGAACTCAAACCCGGACTGAGCCGAACGCAAACCTATGAGACCACAGCGCAGATGCGCGCGAGCCAATTGAGCGCCGATGTGTTCTCCACGCCGGCGATGATTGGGCTCATGGAAGGGACCTGTGTGCGGCTCACTGCGCCCTATCTGGATGAGGGCGAGAATACCGTCGGGATGCACGTCAACGTGCATCACCTGGCGCCGACCAAAATCGGCCAGAGCGTGACCGTGACGGCCGAAATTCTCGAAGTCGAAGGTAACAAGATCCGCTACGCCGTTTCGGCGATCAACGATGCCGGAGTCAAAATCGGCGAAGGCAAACATCGCCGCGCGGTGGTGCGGATTAAGAATTTTGCCGTTAAGTAACCCTCGTGGCGCGGTTTCGCCCGGGCCATCGCGCTTCAAAGCGAAAAAGTTCAGTCGTTTTAGGCTATCCTCGCGATCTTTCGTCCGCTGATTAACTCTTTCGTGCGGGTCATGCGGATAATTCAGCGATGGGTAGGGCGATCTTGACGATTGGATTTTCGTTGGCAAACTCGACTGGGAGCATGTCTCAATCACCGATATTCGCCGGCGCACAGCCGGACGGAGACCCGTACCTCTGGCTCGAAGACATCGGCGGCGATCAGGCATTGGCGTGGGTGCGCGAGCAGAACCGAGCGAGCGTGGCCGAGCTCGAGTCATACGCCGGTTTCGATACACTGCGCCAAAGGCTGTTGTCGATCTTCGAGTCGCGCGAACGGATTCCCAACATCAGCAAACACGGCGACCATTATTACAACTTCTGGCGCGACGAGCGGCACATGCGCGGCGTGTGGCGGCGGACAACGCTTGAGGAGTATCGCAAATCCGAACCGTCTTGGGAGACAGTTCTGGATCTCGATCAATTGGCGGCGGTGGAGAAAGAAAACTGGGTTTGGAAAGGTGTCGATATCGTTAGGCCGACTCATGACCGTGCGCTGATTTTTCTCTCGCGCGGAGGCGCAGACGCCGCGGCGACGCGCGAATTCGAACTCAACGCCAAGAGGTTCGTTGCAGATGGGTTTCAATTGCCTGAGGCCAAGAGCCGGGTGGCCTGGCGCAATCGCGATTCGCTCTACGTCGGCACCGACTTCGGCATGGGTTCTTTGACCGACTCGGGTTACCCGCGGGTGGTGAAGGAATGGCAGCGGGGAACGGCCCTCAGCGCCGCGAAAACCGTTTTCGAAGGCAAACCTGAAGACGTGAGTGTAACCGCTTCGGTGGTGCACGATCATGGTCGTGTGCGTGAATTTATCTTTCGCGGTTTGACATTTTTTACCAGCGAGCTTTGGTTTCGCCGCGGCGGCGAGTGGATCCAGATCGACAAGCCGGCCGATGCGCGGGTTGAGACATTCAAGGAGGAGATTCTGATCAGGCTGCGCTCGGATTGGACGGTTGGAGGTACAACCTATCGCGCGGGATCGCTACTTGCGGGGAATTTCGACGCCTACCTGCGCGGCGCGCGGGAGTTTACTGTGCTTTTCGAGCCGGGCGAGCGGCGCGCATTGGCGAGCACGAGCGCGACCAAGAAATTTTTGATTTTGAATGAGCTGGAGAACGTTCGTAGCCGAGCCTACGCGCTCAAATCCGAGGGCGGGCAGTGGGTTCGCACAACGATCGAAACCCCGACCCTCGCGTCGGTGCGCGTGCGCGGGGTAGACCCCGATGAGTCCGACGATTATCTGATGACCGTGACCGATTACCTTTCGCCATCGAGTCTTTGGTGGGGCGTCGTTGGAACAAACCAGCAGGAGAAGCTAAAAAGCCTTCCGGAATTTTTTTCTGCGGATGGCTTGGCGATCAGCCAGCACGAAGCGATTTCGAAAGACGGAACGAAAGTTCCGTACTTTCAAATCGCCAAAAGAGATTTATCCCTCAACGGCAAGAACCCAACATTGCTGTATGGCTACGGCGGTTTCGGCGTGTCTCTGATGCCGGCCTATAGCGCCGTCACGGGTGTGGCTTGGCTCGAAGCCGGCGGTGTATACGTGGTGGCGAATCTTCGCGGCGGCGGCGAGTTCGGGCCGACGTGGCATTACGCGGCGCGCAAAGAAAATCGCCAGCGCGCGTATGACGACTTCATTGCCGTTGCCGAGAACTTGATCGCGAGAAAGTTGACGTCGCCTAATCATCTCGGGATTCAGGGCGGCAGTAACGGTGGCTTACTGGTGGCGGCGGCGCTGACGCAGCGCCCCGAGTTGTTCAAGGCGGTGGTCTGCCAGGTGCCACTGCTCGATATGCGGCGCTTCAATCGAATGCTTGCCGGCGCCAGCTGGATGGACGAGTACGGCGATCCGGACCAGCCGGAAGAATGGGATTACATTCGAAAGTACTCGCCCTACCACAACGTCGTAGCGGGCAAGAAATACCCGAGAATTTTGTTCACTACGTCAACGCGCGATGACCGCGTCCATCCGGCGCACGCGCGCAAGATGTTTGCGCGCATGAAGGAGCAGGGGCACGACGTGCTCTACTATGAAAACATCGAAGGCGGCCACGGCGGCGCGGCCGACAACAAGCAGCTCGCTTTCATGTCGGCGCTGGCGTATTCTTTTTTAGTCAAAGAGTTGTTCCAATGACAAATTCTATCCCGCAAGACACAAAGACGCTCAGAGTCGGCGCGAGCCCTTGCGCCTGTTCCTGATCCCGTGCATGCCGGTCGGATCTTTGCCGCCGGTCGCTTCGTGTGTAGACACGGCGGCGAATTTCATTCGCGACGAACCCTGCCGCGATCATCGGCTTCGCGCATCGACCACATCGTCCGCTGAATGGCGCAGAAGCGACGCTCGCCATCGATCTGCTGGCGTGATCCTTCCAAATCGACCTGAACGTTGAAACAATGCTCGCGGCCGCGGAAGCGAAAGTGATCGCGCGCCGAAATCTCGATCTCATTGACGCCGGAGCGCATTTTGTAGTCGCGCGCATGGCCGACGATATTATTTCCTTCACGAATAAAAATATCCGTCTCGCATTTACGGCGGCCGTCAAGTCGGATGCGCACCTTCCAGGCACGAATCCTCTGGCCTTCGAAAATCGGGTCCGGCGTGATGTCGAGATCCTCGATATGTAAACGGTCGCCGCGCCGGCAACTGCCGCCGCGACCCCAGTCCGCCGCCGCGACATCGGCGGTCCAATTGACCATCATTGAACTCAAGAGTCCGGTCAGAAACGCCGCTTTGATCCAGCTCATAGTCGCCTCCTTGTGATCCTCGCATTTTAGACGATCCGGCAAGGGGCGCTAAATTAAAAGCTGCTTGATCCGATGTCGGGCTTCTAAACTGCCAAAATTTCCGCTAAACGGCTAAAGTCGGGCGGAAAATTTTCCGAATCAACCAGCCCAGCCGTAGAGACGGGCGGGATTATCGCTTAGGATGGCGTTGCGCTCTCCCTCACTCGATGCGGCGACGAGCAGAAAATCCAGTAAATCGCCATCGTCCGGCATCGGCACGCGTACGCCGCCATGAGGCCAGTTGCTGCCCCAAACGATATTGTCCGACCGATTGGCCACTATGGCCTGCACGACGTCGATCATGTCCGCATAATCCGGCGGGCCGACTTCCGATTGCTGATAGAAACTATAGAGATTGATCCAGGCGTGTTCTTCGTGTTTGAGGATCTCGAGCAGTTCCTTGAATTCATGGTCGGCAGCGGTCATGTTCGGTTCGACGTCAGCGACGTGATCGAACAGATAGGGCACTTTAAGGGAGTTTAAAAACGGCACCGCGGCAATCACGTCGCTCAGCGATTGGGGCATGAACTCGATATGCCAACCAAAGCCGCTGGTTCGGGCGACGATCCGTCGGGTGTCCTCATACGTGAAGCCGCCGCGCCCTTCGGCTTTGATACGGAACCCGGTAAAGCCGCCGTCCTTGAGCCGGAGCAATTCGGCATCGGTGACCGCCGGGTCGAGCAGCGCGACGCCTTTGAACGCTCCGTTCATTCGAGCGATCGCGTCGAGCGTAATGCGATTATTCGTGCCGTTGCCGCTGCCGGTAACGATCACGGCGCGCTCCAAGCCCAACGCGCGATGGGTCCTGAGATAGTCATCGAGGGTCGAATGCAGATCAGGATCGTAGCCGCGCTCTTCTACTAGGGGATAACGGTCGAACGGGCCGTAGATATGCAGATGGGTATCGCACGCGCCCGGGGGCAATCGGTACCGCGGTGGGTGGGGATTGAAGTGGGGTCGTTTGACCGGTCGTTTTTCCATAGCCTAATCTATTCCCTTCGCGCGATGATTTTCCAGCGCTGTTTGCTTTTTGTTTTTAGCACTCTTGACGGTTCTATGTCTCTTTCCTATTTTTCACTTTCTAGGCTGTAACGAGAATGGCGTAGTTCACAATCGACGGAGGCCATTATGGAAAAAGAGAGTTTGCAGCTATTTCTACTGGCTGCGGACCGACTGCTGCGTTGCCGTTGGGACGGAAAAAGCGAAAACGTGGAGATTCTCAATAGCGCCCTGGACGGCGAAACCGTGCGCGAGGTGGTACGAGACCCGTTCAATGAAAAAAAATTGTATGCCGCTACGCTGACAGAAATTCACGTGAGCGAGGATGATGGCGCGACCTGGCAGTGGCTGCCATCCGGCGGCATCGACCGGCGCGACATCTGGACCATGGCGGTGCATCCGAGTCGGGCGAATGAGATTTATGTCGGCACTTTGCCCGCGGCGGTCTACGTCAGCGAGAACGGCGGCCGCTCGTTTCGCGAGCTGGCACCCTTTCGCAGTCTGCCTGATTACGACAAATGGACTTTTCCACCCGGAGCGCACGTAGCCCATGCCCGCGCGATCGTTCTCGATGCGCGCGTACCCGATGAAATTATCGTCGGCGTCGAAGAGGGAGGAGTGGCTCGCAGCAGCGACCGCGGCGCGACCTGGGAAGACATCTCTGGACCGCCGAGCGCGACGGCGTTCCCCAAGGTTAACGATCCCGCCGGGATCGTGCCCTATGAGATGGGCAAGCACGAGGAAGGGCGGGTTTACCGCGATGTGCATTGGGTAATGCGCCACCCCACGCGTCTGGAGGTATTGTTTGCCAGTACCGGCATCGGCACGTACCGCACCGATGATGGGGGCAAAACCTGGTCAAAATGTGAATACGGCATGGGCCGCGCCTATGCCATACCGATGATCAATCATCCCGCGGTGCCAGATCGAATTTTTCTCGGCGCGGCGGAAAACGGCCCTGCCACTTGGGCTGGCCATCGAACGGTGCGCGCCGGGCCATACAATACGGTAAAATTCAGCCGTAACGCCTTAGCCGAAACCGGCGGAGCCAAAAGCCAAATTCTTCGCAGCGATGATGCCGGCAGAAGCTGGACTTTTCTTAAAAGCGGATTGCCGGCTGGCCACGAACATATGACATGCGGATTTGCCGGCCACCCAGACGATCCCGATACTCTGTGTGTGGGCTACACGGATGGCACGGTTTACGCGAGCAACGATGCCGGAGCAAGCTGGGAAAGATTGGTTGTGTGCCAGCCAAAGCTTTACGGGGTGCGCCTGATGCGGGCCGCCTAAGTTACCGCTTCAGAATGCAGTTTTATTGTATGAAATAGTTGACAGATCCAGCCGGATGCTTCACAATTGGCCCCATCAAATCAGTCCGTGACGGGACTCGAAAGGTGGCACTGATGACGGAGCGTGGAAACATTTTCCGAAATGGTGTAGGGGTGGCGGCTTTAGGTTTCTTCTTGGCGTGCGGGAATCCCGCCAACCCGCCGCCGCCGAAGTGGACTTCTGAGAACCCAAATGCGCCAGCCCCCGTGAAAATGGCGGAGACCAAGACCCCGACGCCGGCAGCCAAAGAGCCCGCGGCGACCTCCAGCTTGGAAGCGCTAAAGCAAGGCCAGACAGCCGCCGGAGGGCCGCTCAAGGATATCACCTTCAACTTCGATAGTGCCGCTCTCTCCGACGAAGCCCGCGCCACGCTGCGCGCGAATGCGGATTGGCTAAAGGCCAATGCTGCGGCACGAATTCAGATAGAGGGCCATTGTGATGAGCGAGGCGAGGCCGACTATAACATGGCATTGGGCGCAAAACGGGCACAGGCCGCGCTCGATTATTTGGCCACTCTCGGCATCGCTGCCAATCGGATGTCAACAGTGAGCTACGGCGAGGAAATCCCGGTTTGTAAGGACAAAACCGAAGCCTGCTGGGCGCAGAACCGCCGCGCGCGATTTGTGGTGGCCGCAAGCAAGTAGGCGGCGTTAGACCAGCCAGTACCTCATCGATTCAAAAAAGCCCATGTCATGACGACATGGGCTTTTTTTTGCGCCGCTTTTTTAGAAACTCCCTGTTTGACACCGCAACTTAGTTTCTGACAGTCTGAGGATTCCTCGAGGAGATCACCATGTATTTTGCTTGGCGCTCCCTACGTGACAACCTCTCGGCCGCAATATTCGGCAGCGCAATGGTGGCCTGTTTCGGATTTTGTTATGGCGCAGGGCATGCGCAGGAACGATTCCGGGTCTCCTACGGCGGCTACAACGAAACTGCGGCCTCTATGTGGGTCGGCATCGAGCGGGGCTTTTTCAAGAAACACGGCATCGACGCATCGATGATCCAGGTGCGCAGCGGCGCGCTCAGCGTAGCCACTCTTTTAGCCAATGAGGTGGACGCGGTCTGGGCGGCGCAGTCGACCATCTTGAGCACTGTTTCGGGTGGCGTCAAACTTACCTGCATCGCCGGTCCGGTGAACAAGATTCCGCGCAATCTCATGGTGCGTAAAGAGGTCAAAAGCGCTGATGATTTGCGCGGCAAGATCGTCGGCGTGCAAAGCATCGGCGGCGGCTTGTGGTTGCAAACGATGATCATCCTCGATCACCTCGGCATCGACCCGGACAAGTACGGGATCAAAGTGCGCGTTATCGGCGACGAAGCAACTCTGGCCCAGGCGATGATCACGAAAAACATCGATTTCGGCGTGATCACTTACGGTTTGAGCGAGACTTTGTACCCGCAGGGATTCAGATCACTGGTCGATGCCGGCGATATTTCGGCTCCTTACCAAGGGCCGGAAATTTGCGCGCTAAAAGAATCCGTTGCCGGCCGCAATGAGTTTTACCTGCGCGTCGTTAAAGCGCTAGCAGAGGCTGTGGCTTATATCCTTGAGGACAATAATAAATCGGATGTGACCAAAGTATTGGCGCGCAATCTGCGCCTGAGCCGAAACGATGTGATCGAGGGGTCTTACAGAGTGCTCCGCAAAATGACCACCCTCGACATGGTGCCCAATATTGCTGCCTTCAAATCTGTGCAGCGCGTCGTCGCGCGCATCAACCAGAAGATTACTCAGGTCGATCTCGATCAGATCATCGACGGGAGCTTCGTGCGCCAGCTAGAATCGAGCGGTTTTCTGGCCGAGCTGCGCAAAAAGCATCATTAGATGTCAATCCGCCGGCCAGGCCAATGTCTCGGGCGCGAAGAGTTCGCCCACGGCGAATTTTTTCGGCGTCAATCCCTGCTCGTGAGAATACCGGGTCGCGGCTTCGAGTGTGGCCCAGTTCTTTGTCGCGCCGTAGGGGTAGATATCGTGCCCGAAGACCTGACGCGCATATTCTAAATTCAAGTTTGTCCACGGTAACGCGGTCAAATCTTCTTCGTAAGCCGCCAAGGCGATCTGTTTAGCGGCTTCGAAAGCCTCGGTCAGGCGAACCGCCAAGGACGGGTCCTGTTCATAGACGGCGCGGCGGATCACCACCATGTGCATGATCGGAAAAATTTTGTCCGGCGATAATACTCCGCTTCCACGGCACGGCAGTCGGAGAAAAGCCGCCGCACCAGTGGCGACCCCTGCAGAAAAGCGCGTGGCGGGGAGGTCACGGCGACGGCGTCGAGCTTGCCGGACTCGAGCCAATCGTCGAGAGTTTGGTCCTTGCCGAGGTCGTCGATACGGATGCCCGGCGGTATTTGGATAGCCACATGTTCGGAGCGGCGCCGGAACCAGTGAATGTCCTCGGGGGCCACGCCGTACTCGTGCTGCAACAGGCCGCGCACAAAAAGGAGTGCGGTCATGGAATAATCGGCAATGCCGACTCGTTTGCCCTTGAGATCGGCCGGCTTGACGATGCCGGCGTTGGCATTCACCCAAATGTAAGAATGGCGGAACACACGCGACGGAAACACCGGGAGGGCGACAAAGCGCCGGTCGCCTGTGCCGAGCGCGATCATAAAATTGGACAAGGACATCTCCGAGGCATCGAACTCTTCGTTGCGTAGCATGCGCAAGAAAATCTGCGACGGCGGGGTAATATGAACTGATTTCAGATCGACTCCGGGGATAGGGACTCGGCCGTCGGCCAAAGCACGCGTATGATCGTAGTCGCGCATCGCGAGAGTCAGAGGACGTTGCGCCATAAAACCTCCAGAACGGGCGCGGCGAATTTAAGTTGCTGCTGAGAAGAAGTCAACTTCTGGTTCAATTGAAAAATCGAAATTAAATTGCGTTCCGTGGGTCCGTTGCGGGGGCGCGGTGAATGCGCTATGGGAGGCTCGAAAGGAAGGTAAAATCCAGGTGGTCGGCGGTGGGGTCAAAGGAGTCGCAGTGACCATCACGACGATTACGACCAGCTGATTGTGTTTACGATGCCATAGGTCCGGTTTCGCAGTATTCCGAACGGAGGTGCGTGTTGGTCAATAACAATCTCATCGCAGCCGTGCTATTGATGACGGCAATCGCTTTCTCCGGGCTTTCTCCCGCTACGAGTTTTTCGCAGACGCCTTACTACCAGGGAAAAACGATCACGATCATTAGAGGCGGCGAGCCAGGCGGCTCCGGCGATATGCAGGCGAGGGCGTTGATACCTTTTTTGAAACGATATATTCCCGGCGAACCCAACATCGTGATCGAGAACATGCCGGGCGCAGCGGGCATGAAGGCCGTGAACCACATCTATTCATCCGCCAAGCCCGACGGCCTGACGATCGCCTCTGCAGGCACGCCAATTATCACGGGTCCCATTCTGGGTGTCCCCGGAGCGCGCTACGAGCTCGATAAGCTTGTCTTTCTTGGCTCGACGGAGAGCGGCGATCCTTACGTTTTTCTTACGCGGCGCGAAGCCGGACTCGATACTCTGGAGAAACTACGCGCGACGTCGGGTCTCCGGATTGGCGCGCAAACCGTCGGTCATTCGGTGTATACGAGCGGCCGTATCTTCGCCTACTTGATAGGACTCAAAGATCCGAAATTTGTGGTCGGCTTTGGCGGGCCCGAATTGGACATCGCTCTGCAGCGCGGCGAAATCGATGGGCGAACCAATGGCGCAGACACGGTGGTGCGGCGAAACCGGGACGCATTGGAGAACGCATCGTTCAATATTCACGCGACGCTAACGATTCCGAAAGGAAAGTTCCACCCACGTTTTGCCAAGCTACCGGAGTTTGATAGCTTCGCGAAAAACGAAAAAGAGCGGCAACTGGTTCAGGTCTTTCGAGCTTTTCAATATTTGCGTTGGCCTTACATCGTGCCTCCGGCAACGCCGACGGAGATCGTCAAAACGCTTCGCGCGGCGACCGTCAAAGCCTTCAATGATCCGGAATTTGCGAAGGAATTTAAAAAACTGATGGGCAGTGACCCATCGCCCCTTAGCGGCGAGGAGATGGAAGCTGCGCTGCGCGAGCTGCCGCGCGATGCAGCGATCCTCGACCTCTACAAAAAAATGAGTGAACACGGGCCGCTGCCGCCGCGCTAGACTATAGATAAGCTCCCGCTAAGCGCAGAAATTCAAACTCTCGCATCGCCACGGTCGATAGAATGTGGGCTTCCATCAGCCTTGGCGGGCTTCGGCACCAAAAGTTCTCAACCCCGGCATCAATACCCAACAAGCAAGCGTGAGCAGCGAACCGACGGCGCAACCGAAGAGTAATGAGCCCGGCGCGCCAAGGAGGGCGGCTGCAAACCCGATCTCCGTTGCGCCGAAGCCGTTGGCGCCCTGGGAGAACATGTGAAAGACCGCGAAGGCTCGGCCGCGCACTTGATCGGGCGTAAGTATATGAAAAGTGGTCTGGCGCATCACGGCCTGCAGCGAATTCGTCAAGCCGGTGATTGCGAGCAAGAAGAGCGACAGCAGGAAGTTTGTCGATAGGGCAAAAATCCCCACGGCTATCGCGTAGCCGAGAAACGACCAGGTGGCGAGCAGTCCTTTCTTTTTAACGTCGCCGATCAATAGCAGCGCGACGGTTCCCACCATGCCGCCGATGGCGGGCGCGGACGACAGCATGCCGAATCCGGCGGGACCGACGAAAAGTATGTCTTTTGCGAACACCGGGAGGAGCGGGCGGAAGTAGCCGAAACCGATGACGACGAAATCCAAAATGACCATGGCGAAAACTACCGGCTCGGAAAAAAGAAATCTAAAGCCGCCGAGCATCGCGCTCAGGGAAAACCGTTCAGGGAGCTTACCGACGATGGGCGGGATCTTGAGCAAGAAAATAGCGCCTACAGCGGGAATGTAAAAAAGCGAATTGAAAAGATAGGCGTTGCCCGCGTTCATCCAGGCCAAGCTCAAACCGCCCAACATCGGGCCAATGAAATGCGAGCTCTGCGACACCGCCGAATTGAGCGAGACCGCGTTGGTGAGATGGCTGCGCGGTACGAGAAAGGAAATGATCGACATCCTCGTCGGCGTGAGCATGATGTTGACAGTGGACGTGAGCGCCATGCCGAGCTGAATGTGCCACACCTGAATCAGGCCGCTCACCGTCACGACGCCAAGGACAACGGCGACCAGCCAGTTTCCTACCGTGGTGATTAAAATAAGCCGCTTTCGATCCATGAAATCGGCCAGCGCGCCGCCGAACAGCCCAAACACGAAGATCGGCAAACCTTGAGCCACCCCTGTCAACCCCAGCTGAAAGGCGGACCCAGAGAGTTCATAAACGTGATAGAAGATTTGCGCCTGGCGCATCTGCTGCGCGGCGGTGGCGAACAGGGCGAGGACGAACAGGTAATTAAATTGTCGAAAATGGAGCGAAGCCCAAGGGGGAATCCGGGCGGGCTCATCTTGCGGGTCGGAAGTTTTCCCGGACATGCGCCAAATCTGCCGGAGCTTACCGCTTGAGTTGCCGCATCACGGCGTCGTGAATCACCCTGAGCGGAAGATTTCGCGCCGCGGCAATCCGTTTAAGATCGTCATACTCGGGCGCGGCGCGTTCGGTGCCGTCGGGTTGGACGGCGATCTTTAGTCGAATCTCGCCGTAGCGAGTCTTCAGACTCCGGCTCGTGCGTTCGAGGATCGATCGGCTCACGGTATGGTAGCGCACGCCGATGCTTGGGGTTTCTGTGAATATGATCTTCGCGAGCGCGTCGCATTCCTTGGGCTCGCAGATAAGGCTTAGCAGCGTCGCCGGACGGTTTTTTTTCATTTGAATCGGCGTGAGAAAAACATCGCGAGCGCCGGCGGCGAACAGTCGCTCCATGACGTGATCGAAGTACTGCGGATTCATGTCGTCGATATTGGTTTCCATCATCAGCATCTGCTCGGCTTGAACGTGGGCGTCGGCGGCGCCGATCAGCAGGCGAAAGAGATTAGGCCGGCTGGCAAATGTTTTTTGGCCGGTGCCGTAGCCAATCTGTTCGAGCTTCATGCTCGGTTGAGGGCCGAAGCTTTTGCCTAGTGTCGCGGCGATCGCGGCGCCCGTGGGCGTTACGGTTTCGTCATCAATATCGACGCCGACGGTCGGCAAGCCTTTGAGCAGTTCCAGGGTCGCCGGACCGGGGATTGGCAGCGGCCCGTGCAAGGAGCGATTCATACCGCGACCCAAAGGGATCGGCGAAAAATGCAGTCCGTCGATGCCCAACTCCCAGATGCCAATCGCCGTCGCAAGGATGTCGACGATGGAATCGGTGGCGCCGAGTTCGTGGAAATGCACTTTTTCGACAGGAATGCGGTGAATCTTCGCCTCGGCTTGCGCCAAGGCGGTAAAGATTTTGATCCCTATTGTTTTGACCTCGGGATCGAGCCGGCTACGCTCGAGCAAGCGACGGATGTCTTTCCAGGCGCGCGGCGCTTCACTGCGCGGACAGACCACTTGAAACTGCGTCGCGCTGATCGAGTCAACGAGCTTCTTGGACGCTTTTAGCTGGAATCTCAGCGTGGAGATTTTTCTTAACTCGGCATTGAGTTTAGCTAGCGGCAAACCGAGGTCGATGAGCGCGGCGACAAACATGTCGCCGCTCAGACCACCGATGAGGTCGCCGTATCCTATCCTCATCGTCCGATCCCGCCGGGAGGATGGAGAATCGAGGATCGAGGATTGATAGTCGCCATGTCCGATCCTTATCTTCGATCCGTGGTCGATTTCCGATTACCACTCCCGATGCGTTTCTGTGCCGTTAGTTTCAACTCGGATGATTTCTGACTTAAACGGTTTACCGAGCAGCGTGTCGATAAGCCAGTTGACCGCGACCTGGCGCGATTTAGGATTTCTGATCGAATGGCGCTCGCCTTCGAACACGTACAGCAGTTTCGGGGCGGGAATCTCGCCCATCAACTCGTAGACAAATTTTATGTCGCAGTGCTCGTCGTCCTCGCCGGCGACCACCATGTAGGGGCAAGTGATTTTCGTAGTCACCCCACGCAGGGTCAGAGATTTGGCAAATTCGTCGAAAGCGGCTTCGTCATCGTAGCCAGACATGTACATGTAGTTCAATTTAAAGGTGGGCGAAGACATGTTGAAGATCGCGTATTGCCCCGGCTCCATGCAGACGGCGCTCACGGCACAGGCTTTGAAGCGCTTTTCTTCTGCGACGACGCGCGGCGCCCAATAGGAGCCCATGCTCGAGCCCATGACGCCGATGCGGGCCGGATCGATTTCCGAGCGGCTGATGAGATAATCGCAGGCGAGCTTGCCGGCATCGGCGTAATTCGTCGCGGTGCATTTGATGCCGCCTTCGCGCGTTTCACCCTGGCCCGGTCCGTCGATGGCGAAGACCGCAAAGCCGCGCGCCAAAAACGGATCGCCGTTGGCGGGATTATCTTCTTTGACTCCGTCCATGCCCGGAATGTACATGATGCAAGGGACTTTTTCGGCGGGTTTACGATCGGGGGGAAAATGCAGGATGCCGTGAATTTTTTTGCCTTCGTAAGGCAGTTCGACTCGCTCGATCGGCCGGCCGGCATATTGGATAAATTTATCGTAGCACAGGCGTTTTCTTTCCTGCCAGGAAACTCTTTGCGGGTTGCCGTCTTCGTAAATCGCCCACATGGCGTTGGTGTAAAAGCAGGCCGCCACGTAATAATGCTCGCGCGCTTCGCTCGCCCGACCGGCAGCTTCGGCGGCGCGCCCCTGCTGTTCGCGGCGCGCCGCGGCCTGCGAGAATTCGCGCGAAATGTCGGCGAATTTACGGATCCGGCTGCAAACATCCTGCAAATCCTTTTCAACCCCGGGGCCGCAATTACGAATGATCTTTCCGGTCCGGGCCTGATCCCAATCGATGCCGCGGCTTTCAATCACTTGGTCCAAGATCCAGCGCTGCTCGCGCCAGCGTTTCATTTTGCGTTCAGTTTCTATCCGCATGGTCCCCCCTGTCGCTGTTTCGAGAATTGCGGCGAAAACCTCGCCTGGCGATTTTCCAAGCCATCCCCGACTGTCTGTCTTTCAGTGGCTTCGAACAAACCGGTCGTCGACAAATTTGCGCAGATCAACATTTCGCAATTGTGGTGTGGAGTCGAGCAAGCTCGCACGTACAGCTTCAAGCCCCTCCAGGCCGGGGTACGGCGGGCTTGACAGGGCTTTGTCGTATTCCCTGTACCCGCTTTCGAGAATGCGGTCGTCGGCGCGCATGTAGCGGCGCAGGATCCTCAGGGCAGCACGATGGTCTTCCTTGTAGATCTTGGCGCTCCCGGAAAGCGCAGCCATATAGGCGCGGATTGTCTCGGGCTGGCTTTGTACAAAAGAACGCTTTGTCGCAATACCGGAGAAAGTGAATTGCTTCCCAAGATCGGGGATGTGCAGGAGCGGACGAAAACCAAGATCGCGCGCAGCGCTCGAGGTGGGCGGTGATAGAATACCCGCGTTGATGGCCCCGGCGCGCATAGCAGCGAGGATCTCCGGGATCCCGCCTACGGAAATAAAGGTTATGTCTTTGGGATGCAAACCGAAATGTTCCAGAGCCATTCGCACGGCGAGGTCGCTCGCCGAGCCAAGCCGGGTAATGCCGATTCTTTTTCCCTTGAGTTCGCTGCCTCTGGTCGTAGCCGGATCGGCGAACAAGGTAAACACCATCTGGTGTGTGGTTGTGCCGAGCCAAACAAAGTCGGCGCCCTGCGCCCAAGCAGTCAACAGCGGTGCCGGCGAGAGATGGCCGAAGTGGATCTCGCCGGCGAGTAGGGCCTGCACCGCCGTCGTACCGCCGCGAATATAAATCAGGCTCGACTCCAGTCCATGCTTTTTAAAAAAACCATCTTCATGCGCCAGCCAGAGCGTGCCGATTCCGGCAGAGACGGCGCTGTAGGCGGTTCGCATCTCGGTCAAGCGCGTCTGCCCCAGGGCCGTTGCCCCGTATGCGGGTTGGTACAAGAAGGTAAGGGCCCAGGCGAGGTAGACTTTTCGCATGAACGCGCTAAGGCTGGTCTTGCGGTTTGTCGGGTCGGCGCTGACTTTAGTCAAAAATCGCGCTCAGCGCAAACTTCCTAACGAGATTTCGGGATCTTTACGTAGGTTGATTCTGCCAATCATTTATGATTAAAAATACTCCATAGCCTGTCTTTGATGTAACTACGGAAACTTACGATGCTATTTGACTTCGCTAATGTCCTGGTGTTTACCGCGCTGGGCCTTGGGTTCGTCGGCGTCAATCTGCTGATTGGTAAGCTGCTTAGACCGGCCAATCCGCAGGCGCGCAAGCTTTCGACTTACGAGTGCGGCGAGCCGTCGACCGGCAGCGCCTGGGTCAACTTCAACATTCGATTTTACCTAGTGGCGCTGATTTTTATTATCTTTGAAGTAGAGATCGCGTTCATCTTCCCGGTTGCCGCGGTGTTTCGCCGCTGGGTTGAGGGCGGCGTTGGTGTTTTCGCGTTGGTCGAGACGTTGGTCTTCGTCGGAATTCTTTTCCTGGGCCTTGTCTACGCCTGGACCAAGGGGGATTTGGATTGGGTGAAAAAAGTCAAAGCTTAACGAGCGAATCAGGATTTGAATGAAGCCGCTAATCAATTCTCTGCCCGAAACTGTTTTTACCACCAAAGTGGATGACCTGCTCAACTGGGGGCGGGCCTCTTCGCAGTGGTACATGCTCTTCGGGCTAGCGTGCTGCGCGATCGAGTTGATGCAGACTGGGGGGCCGCGCGCCGATTTGGACCGGTTCGGCGCAGTGCCGCGGGCGACGCCACGACAATCCGATCTCATGATCGTCGCCGGCACGTTAACTTACAAAATGGCCAAACGGACCAAGCTGCTCTATGACCAGATGCCCGATCCGAAATATGTCATCTCGATGGGCAGCTGCTCGAACTGCGGGGGACTATTTCAACTCGCCTATTCGGTCTGCAAAGGGGTCGACAAAATCATCCCGGTGGATGTGTACGTACCGGGCTGCCCGCCGCGTCCGGAAGCCTTGACCGAAGGCCTGCTCAGAATCCAGGACAAGATGATGCGCGAGCGGTGGCTGGTCAAACCCAAGACGCCGGCGCAGGTTCAAGCCTAGAAATCGCTACCGAATGAACGCCCAGGAACTGTACGCTTCGCTGGAGAAACTATTTCCCGGCAAAGTCAGCAACTTCAAAGGCGAGGCGATGGAGCCTTGTCTCAACGTCGATAGCGGCTCAATCGTCGAGATCTGCCGGTTTTTGCGCAATGCACCGGGCTACCGTTTCGAGGTGCTGTCGGATTTGACCGCTCTCGATTGGCCCAAGGAAGAAAAGATTCAGATCGTTTATCACTTGTACTCGTACAGCCAGAGACATCAAATCGTCCTGAAAGCGGATTTACCACGCGATCATCCGACGATCGCCACCGTGGAAGAGATTTGGAAGGTGGCGAACTGGTTTGAACGCGAAGTTTACGATCTTTTCGGAGTGATCTTCGAAGGACATTCGGACCTGCGGCGGATCATGCTGCCGGAGGATTGGGTAGGTTTTCCACTGCGCAAGGACTATGTAGAGCAGGAAGAATACGACGGCATCAGCACGCAACGGGCGCCGTTGGTAGAAAAATTACTGCGCTAAAGCAAAGAGATGACCGAGACCGCTCCCGCTCAGGGGTTTTTCACCGAAGACATGACCATTAGCGTCGGGCCGCAGCATCCGTCGACGCACGGGGTGCTGCGCTTTGTGGTCAAGACCGACGGCGAAGTGATCAGCGAGGCCATTCCCGACGTCGGTTATCTGCACCGGTCGATCGAGAAAATCGGCGAGAAAGTTACCTATCACGGTTATGTTCCGTATACCGACCGGGCCGATTATCTGGCGGCGATGTTTGCCAATCAGGCGTTCTGCATGGCGGCCGAAAAGCTCGCCGGCACCGAAGTTTCGAGACGCGGTGAGTTCTGCCGCGTGATCGCCTGTGAGCTTAATCGGATCGCCAGCCACTTGATATCGGTCGGGACCTTCGGTCAGGATATCGGCGCAATGACGCCTTTTGTTCACGCACTGCGCGAGCGTGAGACGATCAATAACTTAATGGAGGAGATCTGCGGCGCCCGACTCACCTACAACTATATCCGAATCGGTGGGGTGGGCTACGACATCCTGCCGGACACCTGCGCCAGGATCATTGAATTTCTCGACCACTTCGAGCCGATTGTCGATGAATTCAACCGGCTGCTCTCGGGCAATAAGATTTTTATTCAGCGTTTGGCGGGCGTTGCCGTCATCAGCAAGGAAGACGCCCTGTCCTATAATCTAGTCGGTCCCAACCTGCGCGGGTCGGGTGCCAAGTGGGATATCAGGCGCGACATTCCTTATTCGGTTTATCCAGAGTTGGATTTCGAAGTGCCGGTCGGCACGGCGCAGGTGGGTGTGCTGGGTGATAGCTACGATCGATTCTGGGTGCGCGTGCGCGAGATGCAGGAGAGCGTCAAGATCCTCCGCCAGTGTCTGGCGATGATGCCCAAGGGTCCGGCGATTTCGAAGGTGCCGAAAAAATTTCGCCCGCCGGCGGGGGAATGCTACGCGCGGGTGGAGGCGCCACGCGGAGACATGGGCTTTTACGTCGTCAGCGATGGCAGCGAGTATCCTTACCGGGTGCGCATCAGGACCGGGTCGTTCACTGCCATGAGCATTATCGATAAGCTCAGCAAAGGCATCATGGTGGCTGACCTGATCGCTCTGATCGGCAGCCTCGATGTCGATGCGCCGGAGATTGACCGCTAGAATCGTTCACCATGCAGGCTTTTCTTGATCAGATGATGAAAGAGGGCGCGTTTGCCGGCGTGCCGAAGGAAATCGTCTATGCCGTCGCGATGGTCCTTACGGCATTGGTCGTGCTTTCTGTCTTTGTCGCACCTCTCGCTGGAGTGACGAGTTGGCTCGAACGGCGCGTATGGGCGCGGATGCAGTCCCGCGTCGGGCCCAATCGGGTCGGGCCGCAAGGGATTTTACAGTGGCTCGCCGACGGTATCAAAAACATCATGAAGGAAGACATCATTCCGGCGGCGGCGGACCAGAAGCTGTTTCCGCTGGCGCCCTATGTGGTCTTCATGGGATTTCTCTGTTCTTTTGTGGTCATTCCCTTCGGTGAAAACTTGATTGTCGCGGACCTCAATATCGGGATTTTGTATCTGCTCGCGGTAACTTCTTTAGTCGTGGTCGGTATTCTCATGGCCGGGTGGGCGTCCAATAACAAGTGGTCGCTGCTCGGTGGCATGCGCTCGGCGGCGCAGATCGTCAGCTATGAAATTCCCGCCGGCTTGTCGGTCCTGACGGTGGTCTTTCTCGCCGGCACCTTGAGCATGCAGGGTATTATCAAAGCGCAGGGCTGGGCTCCTTGGGATTGGTTCATGTTTCATAACCCGTTTACCTTCTGTGCGTTCTTTTTGTTTTTCACAGCGGCGCTGGCCGAAGGCAACCGCACCCCCTTCGATATTCCCGAGGCCGAGTCCGAGCTCGTGGCCGGTTACGTGACCGAGTACAGCGGCATGCGCTTTCTGTTTTTCTTTTTTGCCGAGTGGGGCAATCTCTACGTGATCGGCTCGGTGGCGACCACCCTTTTCATGGGCGGTTGGCAGGTGCCGGCGCTGGCTCTGTTTGAAAGCTATCCGGTACTGCAAGCCATCGCACAGTTCACGACGTTTTTTCTAAAAGCTTACTTCTGGGTTTTTGTCGCTATGTGGGTGCGCGCGACCTTGCCGCGCGTGCGTGTCGACCAACTGATGACGCTTTGTTGGAAATACATGGTGCCGCTGTCCTTTGTCTGTCTGCTCGGCACCATCGGCTTCATGTTTATGTCGGAACAGGGCCGGCGTATTTTCGGTGCGCTGACGCTCGGGTTTGCAGTCGCCACATTGATCAATTTCTTCCGTCGCGTCGGCTTTCAGATTCGAGAGGCCAAACCGGAGCTTTATCTCAAGCCGCATATTTAGAGACTGAGGATTTATGGGGGTCGTAAGCAGTTATTTAAAAGACATTAAGGACACGGTGGCCTCGACGTTCGAGGGCATGTCGATTACTTTTTCGCATCTGATGCGCCGGCCGATGACGATCCAATATCCGGACAAGATTCCGGTGCCGGTTCAGGAGACTCTGCCGCACCGTTACCGCGGTATCCTCGAAGTGGATTTGGACATCTGCACGGGCTGCCTGGCTTGTGAAAGGGACTGCCCGATCAGCTGCATTACGATCGGCATCGACATGAACAAGGAAACCAAGCAGCGCTACTTTACTCACTTCGATATCGATATTTGCAAGTGCATGTATTGCGGGCTTTGTTCCGAGGCCTGTCCGACCGGCGCCATTCGCCATTCCCAGGAGTTTGAGGGCGCGAGCTATAATCCCGCCGGGCTGGTGCGCCATTTCGCGCCCCAGCCGCAAAACCTTTACAAGCCCAAGAAGGGCGGCGAAACCGAACCCAAGCTGGTCGCCAAAGTCGAAATCGGGAAGAAATACATGGATGAGTTCGCCACCCCGGATGGCGGAGGGGCCGCAGAGGAGGGATAGGGGGTGCGCCTGACGGGAGGTGGCCGCGCGAGTTTGCCGCCCCCTCTTGATCCAAATCGGATTCTCCGATAATTGACCCGAAGTTTTCTTCTTCCGCGCTTCCACACAATCGAGAACGCTATGGATCTTTCCACGGCCGTATTTTATTTAGTCTGCCTGATCACGGTAATTTCCGCCGGCATGGTCGCGCTGTCGCGCAACATCATCTATTCAGCGTTCTCTCTTCTCGGCACCTTCATGGGTGTGGCGGGTCTTTATATCTTTCTGGGCGCCGATTTTGTCGCCGCGGTGCAGCTCTTAATTTACGTCGGCGGGATTCTCGTCCTGATCTTGTTTGCCGTGATGCTGACGCACCGGATTACCGACGTCGAGATCACCAATCGGGCGGCAGGTCGGGTTCCCGCTCTGATCTTGATCGGGGTGTTCATCGTTCTGTTGATTCAGACGGTGCGCGAGACGCCGTGGATCAAAGCCAACGAAGTCGTTCACGCCCCCACTACGGCCAAGATCGGCGATGCGTTCTTGTACGAATATCTCTTGCCTTTCGAGCTTGCCTCGCTGGTCCTGCTCGGAGCGATGATCGGCGCGGTGGTGCTGTCGCGCAAGGAGATCAAAGAGTAGCCATGACGCCGGACCAACTCTCGTCCTATCTCGTTATCGGGGCGATTCTCTTCGCGCTCGGTTTGTTTACGGTGCTGACGCGGCGCAATGCGATCAGCGTGCTGATGGGCGTCGAATTGATCCTTAACAGTGCGAACGTCAACTACGTGGCCTTCTCTCACTTCAGCAGCGGCAACCAGGCCGGCCAGATTTACGCGATTTTTGTCATCATGCTGGCCGCCGCCGAAGCGGCAGTGGGGTTGGCGATCGTGCTGGCGATCTTCCAACTGTTCCATACGATCGACGTGGAAGCGGCAGAGACTCTGAAAGGGTAATGAGGGATTAAGGCCTCGAAGTTCAAGGCTGAACGCTAGATGGATAATCCTATTCAATCAGATTTCATACGCTGGATCGTGTTCTTGCCTTTGCTGGGCGCGATCGTAAACGGCGTGCTCGGCGCCAAGATACAAAAAAGCCTGGGCAAGGGCGCCATCGGTGTGATTGCTTGCACGCCGGTGCTGATCGCCTTCGCGCTTTCGGTCAATGCTTTCATAGCGCTGAAAAATTTACCGCCGGAAAGGCGCTTTTTGATTGATCAGCTTTATACCTGGATCCATCTTGGTTCGCTGAAAGTCGAAATGGCGTTTCTGATCGATCCGCTCTCTGCCGTGATGATTCTGGTGGTGACCGGGATCGGCGGACTGATTCATATTTACGCCACCGGTTACATGCATGATGACAAGGCGTTCTGGCGGTTTTTCGCCTATCTGAACCTTTTCACCGCGGCGATGTTGACGCTGGTTTTGGGCGACAGCTTGCTGTTGCTCTTCGTCGGTTGGGAAGGCGTCGGATTGTGTTCTTACGCGCTGATCGGTTTTTGGTATCAGGATCACGCCAATGCGCGCGCCGGCAACAAAGCCTTCATTGTCAATCGCGTCGGCGATTTTGGCTTCGTGCTCGGCATGTTTTTGCTTTTCTGGTCCCTCGATGCACAGGGCCACGGCTCGTTGACTTTTCGCGAGATGATCCAATGGGCGCCGTCGATCAAAGACATGACTGTCTGGGGCTTACCGGTCGTGACGCTGGCTACTTTCTTCCTGTTTATCGGTGCGACGGGCAAATCGGCGCAGATTCCGCTGTTCGTCTGGCTACCCGACGCAATGGCCGGGCCGACCCCGGTGAGCGCGCTGATCCACGCTGCGACGATGGTCACCGCCGGCGTTTACATGACGGCAAGAATGAACGTGTTCTTTTCCATGGCCCCGGCAACGATGCACCTGATCGCGTTTGTCGGTGTCGCCACTGCGCTGGTTGCCGCCACCATCGCGCTCACGCAAAACGACATCAAGAAAGTTCTCGCCTATTCGACGGTGAGCCAGCTGGGTTACATGTTCATTGGCGTGGGTGTCGGCGGCTATGCCGCGGCGGTGTTTCACCTCATGACCCATGCATTCTTCAAGGCTTGCCTCTTTCTCGGCGCTGGCAGCGTCATCCATGCCATGCATCATGAGCAGGACATGCGCAAGATGGGCGGGCTCAAGCAGTGGATGCCCATCACGTTCGCGACCTTTTTCATTTCCGTGCTCGCCATTGCCGGCTTTCCGCCGTTTGCCGGATTTTTTTCCAAGGACGAGATTCTCTGGCTGGCGTTCACCAGCGAACATGGCAACAAGCTCGTTTGGTTCTTAGCTTTGTGCGGCGCCGGCATGACGGCCTTTTACATGTTCCGCCAACTTTTCATGACCTTTTACGGCGAATGCCGATCGGATCACCATACTCAAGAACATCTGCACGAATCACCGCCGGTCATGACCATGCCGCTGGTGATTCTCGCGAGCGGCGCCGTTTTGGCCGGGTTCATCGGCCTGCCGGGTGTCCTGGGCGGCAGCCAATTCGCCCACTGGCTCGAACCGGTGGTTGCCGGACACGGCGAGAGCCACGCATCGCATGCCCTCGAATGGGGCCTGATGGCGGTTTCCATTGCGGTCGCTTCCGCGGGCGTATTCGTCGCGTACTTGATCTATCGCAGAGAATCGCTTGCGCCTGAGACGTTTACCGAGCTGGCCGGAGGCTGGTTTTATCGCTTGTTCGACCGAAAGTGGTACTTCGATGAAGTATACCAGGCGGTCTTCGTTGATGGGACGTTGGCACTCGCCCGCTTCTGGTCCGCCTTTGACGCTTACATCATCGACGGCATCGTCAATGGGGCCGCCGCGTTGACCCGATTCGCCTCATGGCTGAATGGTTTGTTTGACGCCTACATCATCGACGGATTGGTAAACGGGGTTGCTAATGCCACCTTTTGGATCGGCAACAAATTTCGCGGTCTGCAAACCGGCAATATCAATAGTTATCTCTACGGCATCCTGATCGCGATGGCGCTCGCGCTCTACGTTAAGGTTCGCTACTGGAGCTGATTTCTGGGAGAGCTTCGAAGATGGACAATATTCTGACCTATATGACTTTTATACCCCTGGCGGGGGCGGTCGTGGTGCTTTTTTTGCCCAACAACGCGAAGCTCATCCGCTGGTTTTCCGCGGCAGCAACGGTCCCGCCCTTGATCATGGCGATATGGCTGTTCACCTATTTCGACCGCAGCAAGGCGGGCTTTCAATTCGTCGAAGATTATTATTGGATTCCCACGTTCAATATTAGTTACATCATGGGGGTGGACGGGGTCAGCATTTCGATGGTCCTCTTGACTGCGCTGTTATGTTTTATCTGCATCTTCGCTTCTTTCGGTATCGAAAAGGCAGTCAAAGGTTACTTCGCACTTTTTCTCATGCTCGATACCGGGATGATGGGAGTGTTCTGTGCTCTCGATTTTTTTCTCTTTTATATTTTCTGGGAAGTGATGCTCCTGCCGATGTATTTTCTCATCGGCATCTGGGGCGGCCCGCGGCGCGAATACGCAGCAATCAAATTTTTTCTCTACACCTTATTCGGCAGCGTGTTGATGCTGTTGGCAATCCTCGCGCTCTATTTTACGGTCGAGCCGCATACATTTGATATGCGCGCGATGATGCGCTTCGCCGATAATTACGGCACTCAGGCACTGCCGATCTGGCCGTTCAACCTGTGGGGTTGGGGTTTCCAGCATGTGATCTGGATGGCATTGTTCATCGGCTTTGCCATCAAAATTCCGGCATTTCCATTTCACACCTGGCTGCCCGACGCTCACGTCGAAGCGCCGACGGCGATTTCGGTTATCCTTGCCGGCGTGCTCTTGAAAATGGGCACGTATGGCATTCTGCGCACCAATTTTCCGATGCTGCCGGTGGCTACGGCCGATCTGGCGTACTGGTTTCTCGGCGCGCTCGGCGCGTGGAACATCATTTACGGCGCGCTCTGCGCGATGGCGCAAAAGGATTTGAAGAAGCTGGTTGCTTACTCGAGTGTGAGTCACATGGGTTATGTCATGCTGGGCATGGCGAGCTTTACCACTCAGGGGATCAACGGCGCCGTCTTGCAAATGTTCAATCACGGTACCATTACGGGCATGCTCTTTCTCTTGGTAGGCGTGGTCTACGACCGGGCACACCACCGCGAAATCGAAGGCTTTGGCGGAGTGGCGTCGATCATGCCCGTTTATACGGGGATGACGGCCTTGGCGTTTTTCGCATCCATGGGTCTTCCCGGACTCTCCGGTTTTATCTCGGAGGTATTGGTCTTGCTCGGTGTGTGGCAGAAGTACCCGGTGTTGACGATTCTCGGCGCGAGCGGTGTCGTTCTCACCGCGGGCTATTTGCTCTGGACGATCCAACGCGTCTATCTGGGGCCGCCCAACGAAAAATATCTGAAAATGCCCGAGATCAATGGACGCGAGATGTTTACTCTGGTGCCGCTCGGCGCGATCGTGGTGCTCGTGGGCATTTATCCCCAGGTGGTGCTGGATCTGCTGCGCGCCTCGCTGGACCAGTTGAATCAAGTCATCGTGCCGCATTTGAAGAGCTAGCTTATGGATCTGAAGAACGTCGCCAGTCTGAGCTTTTTCCTGCCGGAGATCATTCTCTCGGCAACGATCCTGGTTTTGATGGTTCTCGATTTAATCAGCCAGGAGAAGCGCGGATTGGCGCTGATCGCCATCGGCGGTTGCGCGGCCACGCTGATCGCGACCTTGGATCTTTATTACGCGCCGGCGGGCTGGTTGTTTCATCGCATGATGGTGCTCGATAGCTTCAGCTTGTTCTTCAAGGTCGTGACCATGGCGGCAACCATACTTTGCATCTGGATGGCTCTGGGCAGTAATGAGATTAGGCGCGTGCACCAGGGCGAGTTCTACGCGCTGCTGTTGATTTGCGCTCTGGGTATGTTTTTCATGGCTTCGTCGAGTAATTTGCTGATGGCCTATCTTTCCTTGGAGCTGGTCAGCCTGATGTCTTATGTCCTGACCGGCTTTTTACCGAGGAGCCGCCGCTCAAGCGAGGCCGCCTTGAAGTATTTGATCTACGGCGGTGTCGCCTCGGGCACGATGATTTACGGCATGAGCTGGGTGTTTGGCATGACCGGGAGCCTCGAATACGCGGCAATTCAAGCGGCCCTGGGTGAGAAGGGCTACAATTCGGCGGCCATGTTCATGGCCTTCATCTTCATCATGGCGGGTTTCGGTTACAAAATTGTCTTTGTTCCGTTTCATATGTGGTCGCCGGATGTTTATCAGGGCGCGCCGACACCTTTCACCGCTTTTCTATCGGTGGCTTCCAATGCAGCCGGGATGGCGATCATGATTCGCTTTTTCTTTCCAGGCGTCTCGCGCATGCTGCCCGGAGGCGATTGGGCAATCTTGACCGGGGTCGAATGGCCGCACGTACTCTTGCTGCTGAGCATGATCACCATGACAGTCGGGAATCTCTGCGCGCTCAATCAGCGCAATGTTAAACGCATGCTTGCCTATTCCGGCATCGCTCACGCCGGCTATATGATGATGGGTTTGGCGATCCTGAACAACGAAGGCTTATCGGCGGTGCTTTTTTACGTGATCGTATACTTGATCATGAATCTCGGCGCCTTTCTTGTCGTGGGCATGATTGCTAATGTCACGGGTGATGAGGACATTGAGAATTACCGTGGGCTGGCCTGGCGCGGCGCCGTCGTGCCGGCGGTTTGTTTGGCGGTGTTTTTGTTTTCGCTTACCGGCTTGCCGCCCTTTGCTGGGTTCATTGGCAAGTTTTTTCTTTTTTCTGCGGTGATCAAGCAGGGTGGAGCTTTCGCCGTGCTTGCAGTCGTCGCCGCCCTCAATAGCGTGGTGTCGCTTTACTATTATGCGAAAATTGTGAAAACCATGTTCCTTGACGCGCCGCGCGTTGAAGATAAGACCATGGCGGTCGCGGTAAACGATTTTACACTGCTCCTGCCACTCGCTGTCTTAACCGTGGTTTTTGGTCTCTATTTCGCGCCACTCGTGACCTATACGAGCCGGTCACTGGGGTTTTTCGTAAAATAGCTCTCAGCTTCCGCAACTGCGCAGGCATATCCCGTAATTTCGAGAAAGCTACGTTTTCGGTACTGTTCAATTTTCTCCGGTTCCCGCCGCTGCCCCACTGATCTCGGTAATCTTCCTGGAACGTGCCGGTAAATCTTGGCGTTTCGCCGGAGCGAGACGCCGTCCTGCTATGTGGCCTTGGGTTTGCGCTGGTTAGGCCCGCCGCGGAGGACGATATGAAGACTCTTGCTTTTCCCCTCATGGTTATATTTTGTTCCGTGCCGATGATTGCCCATGCGAGTTCGCCAGCCGAGCAAATTCAGGAGACGATCCAGGAGATCATGACCATCGTGAACAGCCCGGCAGCAGGAACAGAAATTAAGAAACAACAGGCGCTGCGCGACACCGTCATGCCCCGCTTCGACTGGTCCGAGATGGCGAAACAGGCCTTGGGCAGACATTGGGATAGCGTACCTGCGCGACAGGATGAGTTCATCGCCGCATTCGCGGAATTCCTGGGCAAGACCTATATTGGCAAAATTGGCTCCTATAAAAATGAAAAAATTATTTTTGTCGATGAAGTCGTGAAGAACAGCATTGCCGAGGTAAAGACTAAAGTCATTCCCGCCAACGGCGAGGCTACGTCGGTCAATTACCAACTCCGTCAGGTGGCAGGGGAATGGAAAATCTACGATGTGGTTGTTGAGGATATCAGCCTAGTAACCAACTACCGCTCGCAGTTCAATCGAATCCTGTCGCGAGGCAACTTCGATGATTTGCTACGGCAGCTTAGACAAAAAGAGGTGGCGCAGGGAAACTAACTGTCTACTCCATCCTAGGTCAGCTCCTATCAATGTAAAAATTTATTACAATCTCCGTTCCTAATTTGAGTTAACTTCCAATAACTTACCATTTGCTCAACGAACGGGCCCAAAGTGTCAAGTTGTAGTACACTTTGGCGCGGCATCGTCTCAGAATCTTCTAAGTTTACAAGGATTTACAATAAGGCACAGGAGTTGCTCAAAAATTTTCCGCTGTGACAGGACGCACTCGGATTGGCTAGACGGCGGAGAAATTTATGCCGATTGTAAAGAAAATGCTTCTGATTACAGTTGTCGCCGGCATCTTTGCTCAGGCTGGATCAAGCGAGATCGACTCGTTGCCGATCGACGGCGGTTTCTCTTTGAAACGGTCGTCATCGGCGTCGAGCCGCCTCGCTCGGAAAGCAGACAGCGAAAACTTTCGTTGGATCGCGGATGAGCTGGATCTAAATTTAGGGTCTGAGACATTGTCGAGCAAGGAAGGATTAGCCGCATGTGATTTCAATTTGAAACATTGCGGTATCACGACAGCAGACAGCTTCGATGGAGAGCGCAGTATTTCGGGCGCGATTCGGGCGGATTCCTCCGCGATTATGATGAGTGACGCAACGGCGCCTACCACAAGGGACCGATCCGTCGGGACATCACTATTGTTGCTGTTTTTAGGCCTGATCGGTATTTCGAGACTGCGCGGCAGACCAGTCAATTAACTTGCTTCTAAACTTGCTTCTGGAGTTGCGGTCTATTTTTTGGTTCCGCTATGAAGCAAGAGCAAGCATTCCGCCTCGGTGCTGTAGATCGTTCTCAATGATCATTTACGACTTCGGTCTGTAAATCTAGCTTACAAAAGCTCTGCGAGAAATTTACGCCGATTCAATAGGTTCCGCGGTTCGCCAAAAACTAGCGGGAGTGTTCTGGCGGTTTACAGTTTGGCTTGGCGGTGTTGCACGATAACCTTTGTCTTTTCAACCCGTTGCATTCTTGGCACCTGCCTTGCTCGGGATCGCTACAGATCGGCGCAGCCGTGTACATCTTTGGCTAAAAAATTAATGGGAGGCCTATGAAGAAAATAACGAAACTTGCGGTCGGGATTGTGGTGGGTGCCGCCTCGGCATGGGCGGTGATCAATCCAGCGAGTGCCCTTACTTTTGGCAACGGCGATTATACTTTTACCTCGCTCGAACCAGCTCCCAATGGAAGCGGCTTGGGAAATTACAACGTTATCCTTTTCGCAGGAGCCAGCGGCGGCGCAGACAATACGGGCGGCGGTGTAAACGTCGACAACTCCAATACTTTACTTCCCTCAGGTGGCACCGATACGTCCGGATCGCTCTTTTGGATGACTTCCGTGGCCGATCTTCGCGCGTTTTACGATCTGCAATTTGGTCAGAACACAATAAACAATATTGTTTTATTCCTCGATTTTAACGAGTCCGGCAACGCGCAGAATACTTCGATTACTGTTGATGCGCTTAATGTTTATCTCAACTCGACCACATTGAACGACAATTTGAACCCGATCGCTAATGATCTTCCGTCAGACCAGCAAGGCAGTATTATCGGTCAAACCGGCGGGACACTGCTTACGTCGCTGACCTCGGCGCAAAATTTGTCACAGATCCAGACCGGAGAAGGAATCGACGACTGGTCCATTTTCACTTTTATTAACCCGTATCTGTTGCCCGCGGATGGGACATTGCTTTTTAATTTGCAGCTCAGTCAATTGAATAGCGGTGCTGAAGTGTTGGCTATCAGCGGTACGTTTAGCGCGTGCGATATTATGCCCGAAGGATGTGGAACGACTGGCGGCACGACTGGAACGACGACCACAGGCACGACGAGTGGCTCAACCACGGGTACCACGAGCGGTACGACCACCGGGACCACAACAGGAACGACCGGCGAGAGTACAGGCACTACGAGCGGAACGACGACCACAGGCACGACGAGTGGCTCAACCACGGGTACCACGAGCGGTACGACCACCGGGACCACAACAGGAACGACCGGCGAGAGTACAGGCACTACAAGCGGAACCACGACCGCTGAGCCAACGACGGGTTCAACTAGCAGTAGCACGTCGGGTGACTCGACCACGACGACTACAAGCACGGGCTCAACAGGTACGGACACGACAGGCGTGACCACTTCCAGCAGCACGGGCGCAAGTTCCGGATCCACAAGTCAGATTCCCGAGCCGGCTTCGTTCTTACTCCTTGGAGTCGGTTTGGTTGCTCTGTCTAGGGTCGCGAAGAGAAAACGGGACTGAGCCAAACAAAATCACAGAGAAAAAGGACGCTGGGGATCGCCCGGCGTCCTTTTTTTGGTAAACAACAGAACGCAGCTGACCCACCGCACGTTTCCCAGCTTGCCCCTAAAAAAACTCGCAAATTCTCCGCCCCTGCCCTAAAATTGTACAAACATTTGGGCGACGTTTGGGCGAGGAGATGAAGGATCGTTTTGACTTCGTGTTTGGGGCCGATCTACGGTCGATGGCCGCGCTGCGGGTCGCTTGCGCATCCATCGTTCTGCTCGATTTGGCTCAACGGGCATCCGACCTGAGCGCGCACTACACGGATCAGGGTATCGCGCCAAGGACTTTGGTAATCGATCACACCAGCCGCTGGTCGGTGTCGCTGCACCAAATGTCTGGAATTTGGGAATGGCAAGCGGTTCTTTTCCTATTGTCCGCGCTCGCTGCTTTAGCTTTGTTGGTCGGCTATCGTACGCGCTTTGCGAGTATTCTCACCTGGGGGCTCTGTGTCTCTCTTATCACCCGCAATCCTTACGTAGGTTATAGCGCCGACGTGCTCCTCCGTATGATGCTTTTTTGGGGGATGTTTATCCCATGGGGGGCGGTTTACTCGATGGATGCCGTCTGGAACAGCGATCCTCCTCCCGCAAGACCGTTTATCTCGCTCGGTACCATCGCTTACGTGATCCAGATTGTCTCAGTGTATTTATTCAGCGTGGTATTGAAATCGGGTAAAGAGTGGTGGAGCGAGGGCAGCGCGATCTACTATGCCCTGAGCATCGATTATTTAGCCACGCCGATCGGAAAAGTTCTCAGGGACGCGCCCTATGTTGCGCTCAAGCTTCTAAACTGGACGGTCTTGATTCTCGAAGTGATCGCGCCCATCGCACTAATACTGCCAGTCAGAAGGGTTTGGTTTCGTCTTGCCGCGATCCTGGGCATTGTAATCCTCCATGTGTCGATTTCCTCGGTTTTATTCGTCGGTATTTTCCCTTTGCTCGGCGTCGCTGGAATGCTTTTTTTCTTGCCGGGCGAGTTCTGGCATTTTCTCGGGCGAGTATGGATTAAAGGCGCGGGCACCGGGTTGAAGATTTATTACGACGATGATTGCGGTTTTTGCATCCGCACAGTCAGGCTCGTCAGGATGTTTTTTTTCCTCCCCGGAATTGAGACTGCGAGCGCTCAATCTGTTTCCGAAATCGCGACGGAAATGCAGCAACGCAATTCCTGGGTGGTCGAGGATCGTCAGGGATGCCATCACTATGGTTATGACGGAATTCTCATTGTGCTGGCGGAATCGCCGCTCGCGTGGCCCTTGATGCCGCTATTGCGTCTGAATTGGGTTCGCTGCTGCGGCGAGATGGCGTACCGTTATGTGGCAATGCACCGGCGCATCAGCTGTGAGCTGCCGACCCGTCATGCGCCTCGCAATGACCTGATGCCACGTTTTCGGTTGCTGTTCGATGGGACGTTGGCTGTTCTCATCGGTTATGTTTTCGTTCTCAATTTAGCCAGCATTCGAAGCCTCAATGTTCGTCTTCCCAATCCGTGGCAGGATCTCGGCATCAGCGCTGGATTAGACCAATCCTGGAGCATGTTCGCACCCTTTCCAGCAAAAGACGACGGCTGGTATGTAATACCTGGAAAGCTGCGCAACGGCGCTACGGTTGACGTTTTTCGCGCCGGCCAGCCGGTTACTTTCTCAAAGCCGACCTACGGCTCACTGGAGTTCAAAAACCACCGGTGGGTCAAATTCCATGAGAATCTTCGTAACCGCCCTTTTCTTCAACCCGGGTACGCCCGTCACCTGTGCCGAGAATGGAACCGGCGGCACCTTAGCAACGATCGGTTGGATGAGTTAGAAATCATCTACGTATTGGAAGCAACCCAACCCGCGCCGGAATATTCGCCCATCCAGAAACAATCGAAATATAAGTATAAGTGCAGCACTTGAGAGGGGAGCGCTTCGCCGCCCCTCCCTAAAAACTCGGGCGCATATTAGCGACCGGCTGCAGCCGGATCCCGTTGACCCTCCGATAGTCAGGTGTTAGCGTCATCGGGACCTACGAGTTTGCATGGAGTTCAACAAAATCCACTTTGTTCGGCCCTTGGTCAACGCCAAGCTGAGCACGCGCTTTGCCCTTCATAGCCTGGTTTGCATCGGCATTATGACCGTGGCGCTGTGGTTTCTAGTTTCGGGCTACATCACTGATCAAATCTTGCAGCGCGAATGGGAAATTACGGCCCGGATGATTCGGGCGGACGTGGCGCAGTTTCTGGACGACTACGATTTCAAGGCTCAGGATCGGAAATCGGTCGGGCATAAATTTGAAGCTCTCCTCAAGCACGTGACTTTGATCCCGGATGTTATTCGGTTCAAATTCTACAACCCCAAAGGAGTGATCATTTGGTCCGACGACAAGCGACTTGTCGGGATGTCCTTTGCGGACAACGAAGAGCTACGCAAAGCCCTCGCCGGCGAAGTGGTTGCCGACATGAGCCATTTGACCAAACAGGAGAACGTTTTCGATCAAAATTATACCAGCTCGGCCATCGAAATCTATGTGCCGATCTATTCGGCGCTGACCAAGGAGCTACTGGGCGTCGTGGAAATCTATAAGCGCCCCGACGCACTTTTTCGAGATATTCGCAAAGCGCGCCTTGTCGTGTTGTTCGGCGCGTTCGGGGGCGGCTTGCTTTTATATCTGTCACTGTTCGCCATTGTGCGCCAAGCCAGTCGTAAGCTCGACGAGCAGCAGGAAAGCTTGTTGAATATGCAATCCGAACTGGTCGCTTCACAACGTATGGCAGCGGTGGGTGAAATGGCGGCCGCAGTCGCGCACGGGATCGGCAACCCGCTGTCTTCGATCCGGGCCGCTGCGCAAGTAGCCTTGTTGGATGCCTTCAGCGCGTCAGAGGCGGACGCGAACGGCAAGGCGGCTGCCAACCTGCGCAGCATTATGGAACAAGTCGACCGGGTGCAAAAGCGCATGCAGGGATTGCTGAATTTCGCCAAGCCCATGGAACCGCACCCGGCTCCAGTGGAAATAAATGCGCTGCTCGGCGACATTGTGCAAACGTTGCAGCCGAGATTTGCTGAAAGCGCGGTCAAGCCGGTTCTTGAGCTCGGCGGCAATCTTCCCGAAATCTACGTCGACGCCAATCAAGCCGAGCAAATTTTTATGAGTCTGATTACCAACGCTTTGGAGGCGACGCCGAAAGAGGGTACCGTTACAATTCGCACGTCGATTGAAAACACCAACGGGCTGTCGTCGAATATCGTGGTTTGCGTGGAAGACACTGGCGACGGAATTCCTGTGCACAATCGGCAGAAAATTTTTGAACCGTTCTTTACGACCAAATCTTATGGCACCGGCATCGGCTTGCCTTTGGCCAGGAAATTCGTCGAGCGCAACGGCGGTACGATCTGGGTTGCCGATTCACTTTCGGGCGGCGGCGCGAAGATCTACGTAAGATTTCCCAAGCGGGAAAGTCATACGAGGGGGATGCTCAGGTCACGGGAATCATGACATGGATCTGGTAACGGCGGTCGTTGCTTGAGTCGTTCATACCATTGCGCCAAATGCGGTTACGCTGGCAGATTGAAACAGCGATAGGTCCACACGCCACGCGGAATGTCGCCGAGAGAAAATTCTTCGCCGCCCACATAACGGTCTTCGAGGATGTCCAGGCTCCAATCCTTATTTCCAAGCTGCTTCAAACGTCTGAGGGGCCCGTTTTTCGGGGCCGTACGGACAGTGGCGAAAGATAGCGGCATCATTACCGGATTGAAGGTATTCGAGAATTCGGTTGCGGCTAAACTCCGTCCCCTCCCTCCAACGCCACGTTAAGCGGAACTTCCCAAGCGGCCCATCATCCCACATGAGGGGTTCTGGCGGCCGACAAATCGCGGCGCGCGCAAAAAACAGCCGTCCTGTGGCGGCGCTTGATCATGATGGTCCCGGACGGCTAAACCGCCGGTCGATCCATGTTTATCGGTGCCAGGGTGGTCCGCGCATGAATTATCACAACCCGGCTCTGTAGTTCAGCGCCGGAATCTGATACGAAAACCCAATGAGGAAAACCGGAAGGGGGTAAGCATGAGCAAAATCCGACTCTCCCGCTTGATCGCGGTATTCTTGGTGGCAATTCCAGGAGGGTCGTCCTACGCTCAAAATCCGGCCGATGGTAAGGCTCTTTACGCCAGCTATTGTTCGGTTTGTCACGGCGAAAAAGGGAAGGGAGATGGGGTGGGGGCCAAGGGCTTGCCAGCAAAACCGGCCGACCACACCAACGGGGCACTTATGAACCAGCTTAGCGATAAATACTTGGTTGAGATCATATCCAAGGGAGGCACTGCCGTTGGGAAGTCTGGATTCATGCCCGGTTGGGGCTCCTCGCTCAATGATAAACAGATCCGGGACCTCGTCTCGTTCATCCGGAGCATCGCGATACCTCCTCCTAAACCCGAAATGCCAGCTAACAAATAGAATATCCATATTTTTTTGGACTTACCCCCTTGACGATTAGGGTTGCGAGATTTAATTTTTCGCAGCCAACCTGTTCGGCAAATTGTAAATTTACGTTCTATTTTTTTGAGGAGGGTGCTATGGCGACAAAGATTCGTCCCCTACACGATAGGGTAATCGTGAAACGCATTGAAGAAGAAGAGAAAACCAAAGGGGGTATTATCATTCCGGATACCGCCAAGGAAAAGCCGCAGGAGGGTAAAGTGATCGCGGCTGGGCCTGGCAGATTCGATGACGGCAAACTTGTACCTCTGGGCGTCAAAGCCGGAGACAAAATTCTTTTCGGCAAGTACTCTGGTACGGAGATTAAGCTGGACGGCGAGGAGCATCTGATCATGCGAGAAGATGATATTCTCGGCGTAATCGAATAAGGAGGGATTCGAAATGGCTGCAAAGGAGATTCGTTTCAGCGAGGATGCCCGTGGCAGAGTTCTGCGCGGGGTTAATTTATTGGCCGACGCGGTTACCGTCACCTTGGGTCCAAAAGGGCGCAATGTTGTCTTGGAGAAATCCTGGGGTTCCCCAACCGTTACCAAAGACGGCGTCTCCGTAGCGAAAGAGATTCAGCTCGAAGACAAGTTTGAAAATATGGGCGCGCAGATGGTGAAAGAGGTTGCTAGCAAGACGTCCGATCTGGCGGGCGACGGAACCACAACGGCAACTGTTTTGTCGCGGGCCATTTTCAGCGAGGGACTGAAATTAGTCGCCGCCGGACATGATCCGATGAGCATTAAGCGCGGCATCGATAAAGCTGTCGCCAAGATCGTCGAAGAGCTCAAGGCTCTCTCCAAGCCCACTCGCGACCGCGACGAGATCGCCCAAGTTGGCACCATCTCGGCCAACAACGACAAGACCATCGGGGCGATTCTTTCCGAAGCTATGGACAAAGTCGGCAAAGAGGGCGTCATCACCGTAGAAGAGGCCAAAGGATTGGAGACGACGCTTGATCTCGTTGAAGGGATGCGCTTCGACCGCGGTTACTTATCGCCCTATTTTGTCACCGATCCTGAGCGGATGGAGTGCGTTTACGAAGATTGCTATCTGCTGATTCACGAGAAGAAAATCTCCAGCATGAAAGATTTGCTACCGGTTTTGGAAGCGGTCGCAAAAACCGGCAAGCCTTTGCTCATCATCGCTGAAGAAGTCGAAGGTGAAGCTCTGGCCACCCTGGTGGTGAACAAAATTCGCGGTACGCTCAAAGTCGTTGCCGTCAAAGCCCCTGGCTTCGGTGATCGGCGCAAGGCGATGCTTGAAGATATTGCTATTTTGACCGAAGGCAAAATGATCGCCGAAGAGCTAGGCATTAAGCTCGAGAACGTTTCGGTCAAGGATCTTGGGCGAGCCAAGCGGGTCATCATTGACAAGGATAATACAACGATCGTGGAAGGGGCCGGTAAGAAAACCGCCATTGAAGGCCGCATTACTCAGATTCGCGCACAAATCGAAGAGACGACTTCCGATTACGATCGAGAGAAGCTGCAGGAGCGCTTGGCCAAACTGGCGGGCGGCGTGGCGGTGGTGAAGGTGGGGGCGGCTACAGAGGTCGAGATGAAGGAAAAAAAGGCACGGGTGGAAGACGCGCTCCATGCGACACGAGCGGCGGTGGAAGAAGGCATCGTGCCAGGCGGCGGCGTGGCGCTCGTTCGCGCGTCGGCAGCGCTTGCCAACATTCGAGTTTCGGATGACGAGAAGGTCGGTGTGCGCATCGTTCAGAAAGCCGTTCAAGAGCCGCTCCGCTGGATTGCCGAAAATGCCGGGGCGGACGGTTCGGTGGTGCTCGATAAGGTCAAGAATGGCAAGGGGGCCTTCGGCTTCAACGCCGCTACTGAAGAATACGAGGATTTGGTCAAAGCCGGCATTGTCGATCCGACCAAAGTTGTCCGGACCGCATTGCAGAACGCCGCATCGGTCGCCGGATTGCTTATCACCACGGAAGCAATGATTGCCGATAAGCCGGAGAAGAAGAAGGAAGCTCCGGCAATGCCGCACGAACACGACGACTTTTAAAAAAGCTTTTCGTCGGCAAAAAGGCGCTTGGTGAGAAAGACCAAGCGCCTTTTTTTGTTGTGCGCCCGGCAGGGCGCAGACCTAGGAGGTGAAAGACCTTCGCAGGCCCGATCAGGGGAACTGCTAGCCGAACGGCAAGGGTGTCCACCGCGAGGTGGAATCTGAAGGAAGCC
>Ga0073934_10001669_pt1 | contig 51493 bp, 53 predicted proteins | sample LarsenN4metaG_FD_76834 | JGI IMG/M metagenome (GOLD analysis project Ga0073934, IMG submission 76834) | Hot spring sediment bacterial and archeal communities from British Columbia, Canada, to study Microbial Dark Matter (Phase II) - Larsen... ...
TCCTCTCGCTGGTGGAACGCCTGAGCCAGTTGCCGAGTGTGCAATGAAACCCCTGCGGGTGGCGCGTCTCTGGGTTTGTATCTCAACTCTGCTGGTGCTGGTTGCGCTGGCGGCACAGGCCGGCGGCCCGCTCATCGTGGGGGGAGGCCCGCCGCCGGGCTTCGGCGTGGCCGGACTTCCCTTCCGCTGGAACATCAATCCCGTAACCTATTGGACCGACCAGCAAAACCTAGGGCTGCTGGACAATGCGTCTGCGGACACGCTGGTGCAGCAGGCGTTTCAGATCTGGCAGGACGTGCCGACCGCGACGATTACCTTCAGTGCCGCGGGCGAGCTGGGCGCCGACGTGACCTCGGCGAACGTCCTGAGCGTAGTGAGCGATCTGCAAGACTGCAACACCGGGCTGACGACGGCCGCACGCGATCGCTCCATCATCTACGACGTTGACGGCAGTATCGTGCAGGCGCTAGGCAGTGACCCGAGCATGGTCATCGGCTTCGCCTCGGTCGTCTGCATCACCACCGATGGCGTGAGCCTGAACTCGTTCACGCGCGGCCTGGCCGTCCTGAACGGCCGTTTCATTGACGGCGTAACCAATCCCCCCTTCAACCCGGAAATCACCCAAGCAGAATTTCAGGCCGTGTTCATCCACGAGTTTGGCCACCTGATTGGGCTGGACCACTCGCAGATCAATTTGAATTGCCTCATCGGGCCGAGCTGCACCGCGGATGATCTGGAAGGCGTACCGACGATGTTTCCGGTGCTGGTGAGCGTGGCGATGGCGACGCTTTCAACCGACGACATGGCGGCCGTCTCGGAGCTTTATCCCGACCCGAGCTTTGCCACCACGACGGGACGCATTCAAGGGCGCATATTCTTCTCGGACGGAACTACGCCAGCGCAGGGCTACAACGTCATTGCCCGCCAGGTGGACGACCCCTTGACGCCGGAGAATGAGTCGCGCCGGATTGCCGTTTCCAGCGTCTCGGGATTCCGCTTTACCGCCTGCGTGGGCAATCCAGTCACTCCACCGCCGTTTAACGACTGCGGAACCAGCATTACATCCTTCGGATCGCGCGACCAGACATTGATCGGATTCTATGACATTCCGGGGCTGCCGGCCGGCAACTACACGGTTGAAGTCGAGGCCATCCACAACAGCAGCCCGAATCCCTTCGTCGACGGTTCGAGCGTGGGGCCGATCGGCAACCTGGGCTTCCAGTTTCCGCTGCCGCTGGGAACGCCACCGGAGCTTTGGGATGCGCTTGAATCGGATACGGACAACCCGGCGGATTCGACGCCGCTGGTAGTGACAGCGAATTCAACCCTGACCGGCATCAACATCATCCTGAACAATACCCCGCCGGGGCTGGACGCCTGGGAGACGGCCTGGATGAGGTTGTTGCGGGAATTCTGGGCACACGGTTGGATGACGGGATGAGAGGCGAAACGGGAATCGCGAACCGGGAACCGGCACAGACCGCGCCCTGGATGGTATTCGTGCTGGCGGTAGTGCTGGCCGCGTGTGGCGGCGGTGGGGGAACGACGTCGATTCCCATCGGGAATCCGGTGCCGCAAGTGAGCTCGCTCAGTCCCTCGAGCACGACCGTGGGCGGGGCAGGGTTCAACCTGACGGTGAATGGGAGCGGCTTCATCAACGGCTCCATCGTGCGCTGGAACGGCTCCGACCGCCCCACCACCTTCATCAGCAACATCCAACTGACAGCGGCCATCCCGGCGAGCGACATTGCCGCGCCGGGCAGTGCCCAGGTGACGGTCTTCAACCCCTCCCCGGGCGGGGGCGTGTCGGCCGCAACGACCTTCACCATCAATCCCCCACCCGTGCTCACCGTCACCACCACCAGCCTGCCAGCCACCACCGGCGGCAAATCTTATGACTTCACGCTCGCCACCATCGGCGGCACTCTGCCCATCACCTGGACGATAACAAGCGGGAGCCTGCCGGGCAGCCTCACCCTGGACGCGGCGACGGGGCAAATTTCCGGCACGGTGGACCCAGCAAGCAATCAAACATTCAATTTCACAATACAAGCGACGGATTCCAGCGCCACGCCACAGACAGATGACCAGCTTTTGAGCATCCTGGTGCGGGCGACCGGCACCGGCCGAAACGACATCTGCCCGACAAATGCCCCGCAGATTTCCAACGGCACCATCCGCGCCTCCATCAGCCCCTATGGCGAGATTGATGTCTATTCATTCCAGGGGACGGCCGGCGCGCAGGTGACGATTGAGATTTTCAGCCAGCGACTGGAACTGGACGCCGACCCGTTGACGCGCGACTCGTTTCTGGATTCGGTGGTGGAACTGCTGAACAGCAGTTGCGTACTCGTCAGCCCAACGTCGTTCAACGACGACATTGATCCGGGCATCATCCAGGATTCGCTTCTGAATTTCTCCCTTCCCACCAGCGGCACCTTCTACATCCGGGTGCGCGACTTCCGCGGCGACGGCCGGCCCGACTTCATCTACGACCTCCGCCTCACCGGCGCCAACTAACTACCCACAGCTTTCCCAAGAACACACTCTGGTGGGGCCGGCGTCCCGCCGGTGACGTAAAGCCGGCGAGCAGCAAAATGCGACAAAACCGCAAAAACCGCATCGTCCGTATCGTCCTTACCGTCCGTACCAACCGTACCGTCCGTACGGTTCGTGGACAAGAGCCGGGAGAAAGGCTAAAAAGATGGCTGGCAGGTCAAGGGCTGAAGGTGTTGCCCGTGCGAAATCAGAGGAGGAGCGGGGTATCCAGGACTCCGCTCAGGCATTCCGGCCGGCCCGGACAGAGGGAAAGAGGGCGCTGGAGTCGAGACGCGAAGATGCGCGATGATGTCGCCATCCACCGCCATGAGTGCACCATCCTGCTTTGTTTGTAATACGCGATCTGATGGGTCACAGGTCGCCTAATGGACAAGAAAGAGAGCGAGCTCGAGCGTGTCCATGCGCGTTACGCCCCGGTCGAGGTGCGCGTAGACGAACTGCTCGCCAACATCCGGCACGCCTGCCAGAAGCTCGGCACAGAGAGCTACAACCGGGCGAACGAGCGGCTGGTGGAGGAATTCATTTCCGGGTTGCGAAACGAATTCCCCAGGCGCGTCTATGAGACGACCGTAGGCGCCGACAAACAGGCGTGGGAGCGGGCACGGGCGCACGCCACGAGTCCGGGCGTGGTCGTCGAGCGCCAGCGGCTCTCCCCCTGGGCGCTGCGCACGACGCGCTGGAATTATCTCTTCACCGTGCTGGGCGAGAGCCCCGAGCGCATCATCCTGGTCGCGCACTATGATACCTGGCGCGGCCCCGGCGCCGATGACAACACCACCGGGGAAGAAATCCTCAAGCAATACCTGCTGGCCGACCTGCGGGGCCCGCAGCGCCCCGCTCTGACGCACACCTATTTTCTTGCCGGGTCGGAGGAGTGCGGACTCATCGGGCTGGTGTCGCAATTGCTCCTGGCCCTGGGGCTGGTTGCGGCGAACCTGGCGCTGACCCAGCAGCAGTGGCTCTACGTTGCGGTCGCCGTGGCCTTGTGTCCACTGGCGAGTTATCGCTTCGGCGTCTCGGGCTCGCGCGAATACGTCCGGGCGCTCCGCGAGGACGAGTTGCGCCGCATTCGTGCCGTGGTGTCGGTGGATTCGGTGGGCGAGGGCCGGCTCTACATCCCCCGCAGCACCCTGGGTGCTGACTTCATCCGCGCCTTGATTCCCTTCGGCGATTACGACTCGCTGAACGACCTGCTGGAGGAGGCCGCCCATCTGCACGCGGTCAAGTACAACAACTACATCGCCGGCGGCACTACCGACCACGTGTCGTTTCTCGAAGTCAACAATGGCCTCTGGGACCGGGCGCTGGAAACGCTCCGGCGCTTCCACGCCTTCGTCTCGGGCCGCCCCTACACGCCCCCGCTGCTCATCCCCGCCTCCGCGCTCGTGGCCATGCTTCCCGGCAAGGCTTCGCCCATTGTCTTCGGGGGAAAGATTCACACGCCCGAGGATGTGCCCGAGCGTGTCTATCCCGGGCCACTGCGTGAGACGCTGCTCATTCTCGATTATTTCTTCTACCGCCTCGAAGGCGGGCCGCGCATGCGCGAGCCGCGCACACCCGCGGAGTACCACTACGCGCGCCTCTACCGCACGAACAGCGACTACTATCTTGCCCTCAAGGATGCCATCGAGCCGAATCGGCGCAACCTGAACGGCGTCTATCGCGTCGCTACCACCCTGGAGGGCAAGCGCGCCGCCGCCCGCCTGCTCGACACGCTCGGCTGGGGTGTGGAGACGCGGCTGCGGGACGATGTGGCGCGCGTCTGCGGGGAAGGAGGAACGTGGGAGCGCGTCCCCATTGATGAGTTGGAGCTGGCTGCCAATGGCACGCGCCTGCGCTTCGCCCGGCGGCTCAGGCTCCGCGACCGCTGCGCGCGCCTCTACCACCGGAGCGTGGCGGCGGTCGAGCGCTGGATGGGCCGCTACACCTTCCTCACGTTTTTCGCCGTCGCCTTTCTGGTGGCAAAGATTTTCGGCTGGGGCTTCAGTTACGCCTTCCGCGTCTCTTTTGCCTTTCAGACCTGGTTCTTCGCCCACTCCTGGCTCACGCTCCCCCTGGCGATTGCCCTGCAACTGGGTGTGCTGCTCTACCTGATGGCGCGGCTGATTCCGACCTGGATTGACAACAGCTACCGGCACGAAAACCGCGCCGACAACCTCGGCAGCCTGCGTCGGCTGCCTGCCTAGCCAGGCCCGAAGCGCAAGCCCAGGCGAAAAATCTCTGATAAGCGCCGAATCGTAAACCGCGCTCGCTCCCTACGCGAACTGGGTCGCGCGTCCGCAAACTCGCCCCCCACCCGCCGCACCGACACCATCCCCAGCCGGTTGGCCGCCTGAATCTCGCGGTTCGGCCGGTCACCTACAACCAGGATTCGTCCCGGCTCGCGCTCCCAGCGCAGGACGCGGCGCAATTCCCGCTCCTTGCCGCTCTGCCCGGTCGGAATGTTGGCGAAAAAAATGCACTCGATGGAGGGCAAACGGTCGAGCCCCAGCGCCCGCACCTTGGCCCGCTGGATCGCCCGCCGGCCCGCGGTGACGATGAAGATGCGCACCCCGCATTGATGCAACCGCCGCAGCGTCGGCCGTGCCTCGGGAAAAAGCTTCAGGCGGCCAACCGGCAGGCTGAAGTAGGCGTCGCGCCCGATCCGCGCCAGCCGCGCCCCCCGCCGTCCGCGCATCCCCAGGTGTGCAAGCAGATGGCGGTCCAGCCTCTCCAAGTCGCGCGTCTCGCGAAAAATTCGCAGGCGTTCGCGCAGCAGCTGGCCAAAGGGAACCCGGACCCCGGCGGCCCGCAGCGCGCGGCACGCGCGAGCGTGCGCGCGCAGCACCCGCTGCCGGTAGGTGTCGAAGAGTGTGTCATCCAGGTCGAAGACGACAGTGGTGATTATCTTGTGCGCGCGCTTTGACGCCATCAGAAAATTGCTTGTGACATCGGCGCAAATCCCCGTTGCGCGCTGCCGCGCAACGGGCTAGACTCGCGCATCCTACTCCGCGTGCGGGGGGTGCGTCCAGAAACCTGCCTGCGGGCCGCAAGCCCGCCTGCTTCCTGCAGACGACGGAGCGGGCGCGCGGAAATCGAAGGAGGGTGCACTGGCCAGAGTCGCGCGGGCTGTCCTGCGCGCCATCCTCAAGAGCCTGGGTGGCGGCTGCCTCTTGCAGGCGCAGGGCGTTGCCTTCTCGATGTTTCTCGCCTTCTTCCCCGCCCTGGTGTTTCTGGCCGGGATTTTCGTTGGCTTTGCGCAACTGACGCCTGCGCTCGAAGACCTACTCGAAGGTTTGCAGGTCGTCCTGCCGCCGGGCAGCCGCGCGGCGGTGGTGAACTCGCTGGCGCAACTTTCGGCGCAACCGATCAAACTTCTCCTCTTGGGATTTCTGGGAACCGTCTTTCTCGGCTCCGGCTTCATGATGTCCCTGAATGGCGCCTTCGCGGGCATCTACGGCTCCGCCGAGACGCGCCCCTTCTGGCGGCGGCAACTGATTGCCATGAGCATGGTGCTGGTGACCGTGGTGCCCTGGGTGCTGGTGACAGTGCTGGTGATGTTCGGCAAGCACGTGCGCGCGCTGCTGCTGCTCGAACTCGGCGGAGAGTTCGGGCCGGCTATTCGGATGCTTTGGGCCGTCATCTACTTCAGCGTGGCAATTGTAACCGCACTGCTCGTGCTCACGGCTCTCTACCACGTGCTGGTCCCCAACCACCGCTACCGCTGGCGGGATGTGCTGCCCGGCGCCGCGCTCGCGCTCGTGCTCTGGTGGATCGTCACCAGCGCCTTCGGCCTCTACGTGCGCAAGCTCGCTGTCTACAGTTTGCTCTATGGTGGCTTCGCGGCCGCCATCGGGTTGCTCATCTGGATGTATCTGAGTGCGATTGTGGTGCTGATTGGCGCGCAGTTCAACGCCGAACTCGCGCACGTCGGAATCGCGAAGGAACGAGTCTGAGGTCGCGGCTAGCGCCGCGGTGGGGGCAAGTCAGGAACCGAAACCGTCACCCCGCGGTCCACTCGCATGATGATGCCGAGCCCGGCCGGCAACTGCACCTGTTTCCCTTTGAACCAAAGAAAAGCCACGCCAGCACCCACGGCCACGCCAATGGCCGCCCCGGCTACCACGGCTCCGGCGGTACTCCCCGCCCCGGCCCCGACCGCGGCACCGCCCAGCACTGAGACCGTTCGCTTCAGCTTGCCCGGACCGCCAGCTTTCAACTGCCCTTCCTCGCCAATGTTCACATCGGGCAGCTTGTCGTCATTCGCGTACTCATCGGGCTCGTAGAGATCCCACAGGCTGCCCGAAATCTGCACCACTCCGCCGCCCGGAACTTCGACGGATTCAAATGCGATCACCAACCGGCCGGCGCGGCTCGGGAAGCGCCGCGGCTTCTGCAGGTCAGAAATGCGCCCGTGCACCCGTGCCCCCACCGGAATGACCTCAAAGCCCTCCAGCATCACCGGCTCTGCCACCGTGCAGATCAGTCGGTCGCCTTCCTGGTTGATCTTGGTGTCAATGCCGGTGTGGAGGTTGAGCTTGATCTCCGTCCCTTCCGACATGTAGAAGTCTCGTCCCCAGCCCGGCAACGGTACCAGCAGCAGGCTCACTAAGATGGCGAGGAATCTCTTGCTTGTCATGACATCCTGTCTGGCGGGTACGCCCCCCGCGCAATCTTCTATTGTTAGCTCACCTCGGCCCCAAAAGCAAACGTTTCCGCAGCCCGTCTTCTCCGGCTGCCCTCCCTCCTAAGAAGGGGAAAGGCCAGCAGAAGGATGCCCGTCCGCGTTGACCCTCCCCAGCGGATGCGCTACTCTGCTGCCGTGAGTGAAATGCTGCTGCACGTCGAGTGTTACGCCGGCCACCGGGCCGCTGAGCGCCCCCAACGCTTCTACCTGCGTGCCCATCGCTTCGACGTGGAAGAGGTCCTCGACAGCTGGTACAGTCCCGGCGCCACCTACTTCCGCGTCCGCGCCCACGACGGCAACCTCTACCTCCTGCGCCACGACTGGCCCCAGGACGCCTGGGCACTGGTGGGGTTCCGCCGCGCGGCTGTTACCGGATAGTTCCTCTTCCTGTCTGATTTTTTCCTCAGCTTCCGAATAGCCAAACCGACTCACGCTTCGATTTCTTGCCTCAACCCGGGTTGACCCTCACCCTACACGCCGCTATCCTGTAACCGGGAACTGATTCCAGATGATCTACGTCAACGACGAGCGGGTACACTAGCTGATGGCCTTCGAAGCCCTCGGCCGCGGCTTCAATCTGCCCCGCCTGTTCGGCATCCGGGTACGCATTGACTACTCCTGGTTTATCGTCTTCGGGCTGTTGCTCTGGATGCTGGCGGACAACTATTATCCGCAAACTTTTCCGGGCCAGGGGGAGCTGACCTACTGGGGCATGGGGCTTGTCTCCGCCCTGTTGCTTTTCGCCTCGGTTCTGGCGCACGAGCTTTCGCATGCAGTCGCGGCTCGCCGCTACGGCCTCCCCGTACCGGGCATCACTCTCTTCATCTTCGGCGGCGTGGCGCAGCTCGGACGCGAGCCGGTGTCGCCCAAAGCTGAGTTCTGGATTGCCGCCGTCGGCCCCATTACCAGTATTATTCTGGGATCCCTCTTCCTGCTAGCCGCCGACTCGATCCACGCCACCAACGATATCGTCAGCCACACGCTCTTCTATCTCGGCCTCGCCAACCTCATGCTGGCCGCGTTTAATCTCTTGCCCGGCTTCCCGCTCGACGGCGGACGCGTGCTGCGCGCCTGGCTCTGGCAGCGCTGGAAGAATCTCTACCGCGCCACGCGCGCCGCCGCACGCGCCGGCCGCCTGACGGGCGCCGCCCTGATGGCCCTCGGACTCCTGCAAATCTTCATCGGAGCTTTCATGGGCGGCATCTGGATGATCTTCATCGGGCTCTTCCTCCGCCAAGCAGCCACCAGTAGCTTCCAGATGACTTCGCTGGAGGAAATGCTGCGCGACGTCGCCGTCAGCCAGATCATGCAGCGCGACCCCGTCAGCGTCCCCGAGCAGTTGCCGCTTGACCGGCTGGTTGAAGACTTTTTCTACCGCTATCGCTTCACCTCGTTTCCTGTTGAACGCAATGCCGAGCTGGTCGGCTTGGTTCACATCAATCAGGTGAAGGAGGTTCCCCGCACCGACTGGCCCTTGCGCGTGGTCGGTGAAGTCATGAGCCCGCTAGCCACGGTGGTGGTGGTCGCCCCCGAAGAGCCCGCCATCGAAGCCTTCCGCCAGATGAGTCAAACCGGCACCAGCAAACTCCCCGTCGCCGCCGATGGCCGCCTGGTGGGCATTGTCACCGCCCGCGACATCCTGCAGCTCTTCCGCATCAAGAGCGACCTGCTCGACTGAGAACAGTTCGGGCTGGCGCGCACCCGAGGGTTCACGCCAGCCCGGCTCCGTCGGCCTGCACCACAGGCCGCGAGTTGTCCTTACAACACCGACAAGAAATCTGCGGGCGGAGCTTCAGCTCTGGATGTGCGCTCGGCCGCTTCCGCCTGGCGGTGCTTCTGCACCGTCCCGCAGCGCTCGGCCACCAGTTCCAGCCAGGTCTCCTTCGGCACGCTGGCAAAGTAACTCACCACCATCGGGTCGAATTGCGTGCCGCTGCAGCGGAGGATTTCGGCGCGCACCGCCGCAAACGGCAGTGCCGAGCGATACACGCGGTCCGACATCATGGCGTCGAATGTGTCCACGACCGCAAAAATCCGCGCGCTCAGCGGTATTTGCTCGCCGCGCAAGCCGTAGGGATAGCCTCTGCCGTCGTACCGCTCGTGGTGATGGAGCACAATGTCGCAGGCTCCGCGGAGGTAATCAATGTTGTGCAGAATCTGATAACCAATCACCGGGTGCTGCTCCATCTGCTCCCGCTCCGCCTCCGTCAGCGGCCCCGGCTTCAGCAGAATCTGATCGGAAATCCCGATCTTGCCGATGTCGTGCAGCAAGGAGCCCCGGCGGATGTTCCGCAGGATCTCCTCGGAGGCGAAAAAACGTCGCGCCAGAAATTCTGCATAGGCGGTCACCCGCAAGGAGTGCGCCTGCGTCTCGTGTTCGCGTGCGTCCAGCACGTTGGCCAGTGCGTGCAGCACGGTGTCCACCTGGTCGGTTTCTGACGCGGGCAGCAGACTCACCTGGGCGAGATAGGGCTGGATGGGGTCGGTCACCGCGGACGGGCCGCGCCGGCTCTGCCAGAACCGCCGCAACCGCAGTTGCTGCTCCACCACGCCGGTGATTTCCCGTGCGTTCGACGGTTTCAGAAGAAAATCTCGCGCCCCCAGCCGCAAAGCGTTCACCGCCGCCTCCACGCTCGGCTGACCGGTGAGCAACACCACGGGCACGTCGGGATGTTCGCGCGTTGCCTCGCGCAACAAGGTCAGCCCGTCCATCTCCGGCATCGAAATGTCGGCCACGACCACGTCAATCGGGGTCGTGCTCAATATCTTCAATGCCTGCCGGCCATTCTCTGCCATGTGGGGGCAATGGCCCGCCGCCTCCAGCAGTGCGCTCACTACCTCCCGCATGTAGGGCTCATCATCTACCACTAGGACTTGGCCCGGCGGCGTCTTTGTTTCGACGATCAGTTTCTCGACCGTCATTCTGCACCTCGCAACCTGAATTGAAGCAGCCGGAATGCCATCCTCCACCGCCGGCCCGTTTTTCCGATTCGTTGACAGCTAAAGAGATACAACCTCCTCCGCTATGTCTCGCGGGCTGGCCGGTGAGCCGGAGGTGGCAGAAACTGAGACGCTGTAAGTGTCTCTTACGTTTTTGGCCCCGCAGCGGACCAACAACCTACCGGGATTCCCTCTAGGGGGTACTACAACGTTTCTCTTTTCACTTTCCGGAGCCTGATGGATTGGCGGCCAACCTGCTCTGCCCTATGCTCACCGCGGTTGGCAAGGAGAACAGCGATGAACGCAATCATGACCGAGACCGCACCAAAAAAGAATGCAGCTCAAACCCTCCTCCTGGTGGACGACGACCCGGCCTTCCAGCAGCAGTTCCACGAGGCTGCCAAGAAAGCGGGATGGGATTGCAAGATCGCCCGGGACGGAGTCGAAGCCTTGCATCTGCTCCGCGACACACGCGTGGGCTGTATCGTGAGCGACGTGGTCATGCCGCGTGTGGACGGCATGGAACTGGTCCGCCTCCTCAAGTCCGACGCCTGCACCGCCGAAACCCCGGTCATCCTGATTTCCGGCGGGCAGGTGCAGAGCATCATTGAAGAGCAGGGGCGGGAACTGGGGGCTGCCGCTGTGCTCTCGAAAGCAACGGGCCTTGAAACCATCCTGGAGCGCGTCCGTGCGGCGAAGCAGCCAGCGCCGGAAACACCAACCGAGGAGACGAAGAATGTCTCTCCTCTCTTGGACCCCTCTCTCCTGCATACCCAGCGGATGAAGGCGCTCGGCCAGATGGCCGGCGGGGTGGCCCACGAGTTCAACAACTTGCTGGCGGGTATGGCCGGCTATGTCGAGTTGGCGCGGCTCAAGTACCGCAAGGGCGAGTCCCCGGAATCCTATCTCGACAAGATGGTTCAGCTCGGTGACCGCGCTGGCCGGCTCACACGTCAGTTGCTCAACTTCGGCCGGCCCGCTCCCCCCGAGCGGACGTTTTTCGATTTCAACAACTTCATCGCCGATGAAGTGCAGGACTGGACCGCCCTGCTGGGTCGCCGCATCGAGGTCAAGCTAAATCCCAGTCCGGAGAGTTTGCCGGTCTTCGGCGACCGCAGCCAGCTCGGCCAAGTGCTTCTCAACCTCTGCCTCAACGCCCGCGACGCCATGCCCAAGGGCGGCACCTTGACCATCGAACTGCGTCGGGTCGCGCTCAGCGACGGCGATTGCCTGCCCAACAGCCGACGCCAGCCCGGCCACTACGCCATTCTGAAGGTATGCGACACCGGCACCGGCATGGACGAGCGAACCCTGGCACAGCTCTTTACCCCGTTCTTCAGCACCAAGCCACTCGGCCAGGGCACGGGACTCGGGCTTACTGTAGTGAACTCGGTCGTCGGCTACCATGGGGGGTGGGTCGAGGTCTCCAGCCGCGCAGGCGAGGGAAGTTGTTTCGAGGTCTACCTCCCGATTCAGGAAGCGACTACCCAAGCGGTCAGCTCAGCCAGCCGTAAACTCTAATAACCGAGCCGGCAGGAAACTAGACCCTTCCACTCGCTGCAGGCCAGTCTGGGCGAGCCGCGACTAGCTCCTTCCCATTCTGGGAAACTCCCCGCCCTTCCCCCTCCAGACCCGTTGAGTAATCAGTGCCTACCTGAACTCTCACGGGCGAGCCGATTGCAAGCAGAAAGTCAGCGGGGAAGGTGTCTCAGCCCTGCAACAGCAGGAACTGGCTCGCCTATGAAGTACGCCGACAAGCTCTTCGGCATCTTCCAGCGCCTCCACCGGCAGGAGGACTTCGAAGGCACCGGCCTCGGCCTGGCCACCGTCCAGCGCACCATCCACAAGCACGGTGGCCGCTTTCTACTTCACCCTCCAACCCGCAAGTGCCAAGTCCGATGCAGAAATGGAACCAGCAAGGGAGGCTAGGCAACCATGACCACCAAGGAAGTGGAAATCCTGCTCGTAGAAGACAATCCCGCCGATGTGGAGTTGATCCTCCACTCCCTCCGGCGCAACAACCTGAGTAACCGCATCCAGGTGGTGCGCGACGGCGAAGAAGCCCTCGACTTCCTCTTCTGCCGCGGAGCCTATTCGGATCGCTCCTTCGAACAACCCCCCAAGCTCGTCCTGCTGGATTTGAAGCTCCCTAAAGTGGATGGAATGGAAGTCCTCCGCCAGCTAAAGAGCGATTTGCGCACGCGCGCCATCCCCATCGTTATCCTCACTTCCTCGAAGGAAGAGAAAGACATGGTCAACGGCTACCACCTGGGCGTGAACAGCTACATCCAGAAGCCGGTGGACTTCGACCAGTTCCGCGAGACGGTGAAGCAGTTGGGCCTCTACTGGGTCGTGGTCAACGAACCACCGCCCACCAACGCCTTTCGGAAAAACCGTCACTGAGGTGCAATGAAGGAACCGCACCCCAATACGCCGATACAGCCGATCCTGCAGGTTCTCGTCGTCGAACACAACGCGCCGGATGCTGAACTCTCCCTGCAGGAATTGCGCCGGGGTGGCTTCGATGTCCGCGCCGACATCGTCACCACGCGGGAGGACTTCGCCGCTCGTCTGAAATCGGTTCCCTATGACGTCATCCTGGTGGATTACCGCCTTCCGGGCTGGAACGGCATAGATGCCCTGGAGCAGGTCCACGCCCAGAACATCAATACCCCTGTCATCATGGTGACCGGCACGGTCGGCGACGAGGCCGCCGTGGAGTTCATCAAGCGCGGCTTGGCCGACTACGTCCTCAAAGACCGCTTGGCGCGACTGCCCGTAACCGTCCGCCGCGCCCTGGAAGAGAAGAAACAGCGCGAAGCCCGCGAGCACGCCGAGGCCATGCTCTGCACGCGGGCACGGCAGCACGCCGCCCTGGCACAGTTCGGTCAGCGCGCCCTCACCGGCCTCGACCTCCAACTCCTCTGCAACGAAGCCGTCGCCATCGTGGCTCGCACGCTTGACGTCGAGTACTGCAAAGTTCTCGAACTTCTCCCCGATGGTAGTGCCCTGCTGCTCCGGGCCGGCGTGGGCTGGAAGGAAGGCCTGGTGGGCAATGTCACTGTCCCGGCCGACAAGGAATCCCAGGCGGGCTATACCCTGTTGTCGAAATCTCCCGTAATCGTCACCGACCTTCGCACGGAATCCCGGTTTCAGGGACCACCTCTGCTCCGCGACCACGGCGTCATCAGTGGCCTCAGTGTCATCATCCCCGGCCGGCCCCGTCCGTTTGGCGTCTTGGGTGCGCATACCACGAGTTGCCGAGAATTCACCGAGGAGGATGTCCATTTCCTCCAGACGATTGCCCACACCCTGGCCGTCAGCCAGGAACGCAGCCTGGGCCGACAGGAACTGGAAAAGAGCGAGAGCAAGTACCGCACGCTGGTGGAGACCACCAACACGGGCTGCCTGATCGTCGACACCCAGGGACGCGTCATCGACGCCAATGCGGAATACATCCGCCTCACCGGCCACCGCTCGCTGGACGAGATCCGCGGCCGGAGCGTCATCGAGTGGACCGCGCCCTACGACCGCGAACGCAATGCGCGCGAAGTGGAGAAATGTGCGGCGCGCGGGTTCGTGAGAAACCTGGAGATTGACTACACGGACGCAAAGGGGCACGTCACCCCGATCCTCATCAATGCCTCGGTGGTGGAGACCGGCCAGGGCAGGCAGATCCTGAGCCTGTGCAGCGACATCACCGAGCGCCGCCAAGCACAGGAAGTCATCCGAAGGCAACTCCGCGAACTCGAACAGGAGCGCGCCAAGCTCACCACCCTCTCCCGGCAATTGATGAAAATCCAGGAGGAAGAACGCCGGCGGCTGGGGCGCGAACTCCACGACCAGGTTGGCCAGTTGCTCACCGCCATCCGCTTGAACCTCGCCGTCCTCCACCAGAACCAACCCGGTGTCCCCGCCCGGGATGCGCGCCGCCTGCAGGACGCCCTGGGGTTGGTTGATCAGTGCCTGGACCACATCCGCAACCTCTCCTATCTCCTGCGGCCGCCGTTGTTGGAAGAAGCCGGATTGCTCTCTGCCGTGCGCTGGTTCCTGGAACGCTACACCAAGCTGACCGCCATCCGCGTGGACTCAGCCCTCGCCGATTCCCTCCCTCGCATGCCTCAGGAGTTTGAAACCGCCATCTTCCGCGTCTTGCAAGAAAGTTTGACCAACGTCACCCGCCACGCCCAGACCACCGCCGTGCAGGTGGAATTGAAATCCATCGACCGCCAGCTCCGGCTTGTCGTCGCCGATCAAGGGCGCGGCTTTGACCCCGCTGAGGTTCTCCACTCCCAGCAAGCAGGTGTCGGTCTGATTGGTATGCAGGAGCGGATGCGCGAGTTAGGTGGGAAACTCGAAATCCAGGCGGGGCCGGGACAAGGCACGCGCGTCTGCGCCACACTGCCTCTCCCCGAAGGCATCGGATGAAAACGCGGGTGCTCATCGCTGACGACCACGAAATTGTGCGCCAGGGTCTCGTGCATCTGTTGGAGGCAGCTCCGCATCTGGAAGTGATCGCCCAGTGTGCCACCGGCCGCCAGGCTGTTACCCAAGCGCTCGACCTCAAACCTGACATTGCCATCCTCGACATCTCCATGCCTGAACTGAACGGCCTGGAAGCGGCGCGTCAGATTCGCCAGAAAAGCCCTAAAACCGAAATCCTCATCCTCACGGTACACGAGACCGAGGAACTCGCCCGCGAAGTTCTGGCCGCCGGCGCCAAGGGCTATCTGCTCAAGTCCGACGCCGCCAGCGAACTCCTCACCGCCCTGGACTCTCTCCGCCAGCGCCGACCCTTCTTCACCTCCAAGGTCGCCCAGATGGTCCTGGGCTCCTTTCTCGAAGGACGCCAGGCACGCCCCCGCTCGGAGGCTCGCACCCTGAGCTCCCGTGAGCGGGAAATCATTCAATTGCTAGCCGAGGGCTGCTCGAATAAAGAAGTGGCCACTTGGCTGGGTATCAGTGTGAAGACGGCTGAAACCCACCGCGCCAACATCATGCGCAAGCTCGACTTGCACTCGATCTCCGACCTAGTTCGCTATGCCATCCGCAACAACCTAGCCCAGCCATGACGGCATCGCCGACCACCATTCGACCACCTCGTAACACCCTGAGCACCAATAGGCTAAGAGCACAACCAAAACCCTTGCGGCCAGTACTAAGGTCAAATCCCGGTCGGCATCCGTCACTGTCCCGATTGTTTACATCCCCCGACCTGCTTAAGCTATCTAGAGGTCAGGTTATGGCGGACGACCGAGAGGAAAAGGCGATGCGGCCGAACCCCGTCCGCATCCTGATCGCGGAGGACAACCCGCTCACTGCCCAGTTGTTGCAGGAATTTCTGAGCAGTCGGCCCGGTCTTGAGGTTGTCCAGATCGCCTCCAACGGCCGGGAGGCGGTGGAACTCTCTGCCCGCCTCCAACCTCACCTAGTCCTGATGGACGTGGAGATGCCGGAGATGAACGGGCTGGAAGCCACGCGTCGGCTGCGCGCTCGGCAACGCGGCACGCGCGTCATCGTCGTTTCCGTGCACGACACGCACGAAGTTCGCCGGGCAGCCAGAGAGAGTGGGGCGGAGGCGTTCGTATCGAAGGCCCGCTTGGTGCACGAGTTGTTTCCCGCCATTGACAGCCTGTGGGCAGGGCCAGAACCTGCACGGGGAGAGAAGTCATGAGCATGAATCGCATTCCGGTTCTCGTTGTGGACGACGAGCCCGCCCTGCTGGAGACGCTCGAAGGATACTTGACCGAATGGGGCTTCGAGCCGCGGCTGGCGCGCACCGGCCGGCAAGCCCTCGAAGACTTCCGCTCGCGCGAAACACTCATTGTCCTCACCGATATGCGCCTGCCCGACATGGACGGCCTGGAACTGGTCAGCCGCCTCCGCGACCTCACCGGAAAAGCCGAGGTCATCCTGATGACGGGTTACTACTCAGTGGACTCCGCCATCGCCGCCATCCGCCGCGGAGCCTTCGACTACCTCTGCAAGCCGTTTCCGCCCGAGCGCCTTCGCGAGGCGCTGGAAAAACTGCGCCAGCGCCTCCAGCGCGAGCAAGAGTCCGAATCCCTGGCCGATGACCGCCTGGAGAACGCGGACTTCCATGGCCTGGTGGGTTCCAGCCCGGCCATGCGCCAGGTCTTCGACCTCATCGAGCGCATTGCGCCACACTTCTCTACCGCGCTGGTGAGCGGCGAAACCGGTACCGGAAAGGAACTGGTTGCCCGCGCCCTCCATGCCTTGAGTCCCGTGGCGAACAAGCCGCTGGTGGTCTGCAACTGCTCGGCACTCGTTCCCACCCTGGTTGAATCGCAGCTCTTCGGCTATGTGCGCGGCGCCTTCACCGGCGCCAACGAGTCCCGCGCCGGACTGTTCGAGGCGGCCGATGGGGGGATGCTCTTTCTCGACGAGGTGGGCGAGATGACCCCCGAGATGCAAGCGCGGCTGCTGCGCGTCCTGCAAAGCGGCGAAGTTCAGCGCATCGGCTCCACGCAAACCCGCCGGGTGGATGTCCGGGTGATCGCCGCCACCAATCGCGACCTGGCGGCCGAAGTCCGCGCCGGACGCTTTCGCGAAGACCTGCTCTATCGGCTGAACGCCATGGAAATCGCCCTGCCGCCACTACGCGAACGGGGCGACGACGTCCTGCTGCTCGCCCGACACTTTCTCCGCGGCTACGCCCAGCGGTTCTCGAAGAACCTGCGCGGCTTTGCGCGCGAGGCGGAGGCCGCCATCCTCCGCTATCCCTGGCCGGGCAATGTCCGAGAACTCGCACACGCCGTCGAGCGCGCGGCCATGCTCTGCCCCACCAGCCAGATCCGCTTGCCTGACCTGCCCCAGAATCTGAGCGAACCGTTGGCAACCGCGCCACTGCGGTCGGCCAGACTGCCGCTCATGAGCTTGGAAGAAGCCGAGCGAAGCCTGTTCGAGACGGCCTTGAAGCACACGAACGGCAACCGCAGCCAGACCGCAGCCATCCTCGGCATCAGCCGGCCCACGCTCTATCGGCTACTCAAGAAATACGGAGCGCCGCCGTCGTCGGCAAAAGCACGCGCAACCGACGCAGGTGAAGCCGTCGGCAGCCGCCTAATCCCCCCCTACTGATTCGGCGACCGCAGCGACCGAAACCTCGGCTTGTTGTTTTTCCCCCGTCACCAGTTCCAAGAACGCGCGGGCGGCGTGCGAAAGCGGACCCCCGCGCCGGTAGACAACTCGCAGTTTTCTTTCGATGCGGAGCTCCGGGATATCCACCTCCACGATGGTGCCACTCACCAATTCGGCTTCGATGCACATCCGCGGCACCAGCGCTACCGCTTGCTGCATCTGCACGAACTTCTTGACGGACTCCACGGTGGGCAGCTCGATGTCCATATGGAGTGGCACCCGATGCTTCTGGAATGTCCGCAACACCCGTTCTCGGTAGGGGGAAGGGACGTTGTGCGCAGCAAACACCTCCTGTCCGAGGTCGCGGATGGAAACGTGACGGCGCCGTGCCAACGGATGCTCCGGGTAGACAATGAAGCTCAGCCGATCCCGATACACCACCACCGAGGCCAGCTGTGGCTCGTCTGGGTCGTAGGACAGAACCCCGAGGTCCAGGCTCCGCTTCAGCAGTTCCTGCGGAATGCTGCGCGCCAAGCTCCGCACAACTTCCACGGCGATGGCGGGATAGAGCCGGCGGTAGCGCGCGATCAGCGGCAGCAGATAGAGCGCACCGGTCTCATTGGCTCCGATGCGCACGCGTCCGCGCTGGTGCTGCCGCAACTCCGTCAGGGCGGTCCGAATCTCCGTCCGGAGGTTGACCACACGCTCCGCATAGTCCCGCAGCAACTCTCCGGCATCCGTCAGCGTGGGAACCTTGGTGGAGCGGTCGAAGAGCAGCTCCCCTAGGTCCTCTTCCAAGCGACGAATCGCCAGGCTGACCGCTGGTTGTGTCCGCAGCAACTTCCTGGCCGCGCGCGAAAAGCTCCGCTCCTGGGCGACCGCAAGGAAAACATCCAATTCGTGGAAGTCCATTGTCCCCCTCCGAAACATAAGCCCCACCGAAGGAATGCCAGAGCGCAGCGACTATAGCATAAGGAGACATTATTTTTCCTCAAAAACAATAAATTTGACTTTCCGCCCCCAGCCCCTACACTTCCGCACCCATGGGCAGGGCATCCGGCCGGTTACTCCGTACCACACAACCTGTCGGCATCAGCAGCTATGGCGCCTATATCCCGCTCTGGCGCATCCGCACGGATGCGATCGCCGCCTGCTGGGGCACAGAACGGCGACGCGTCCCCATCCGCGCCAAGGCCGTTCCCGGGCCCGACGAAGACACCACCACCATGTCCATCGAAGCGGCCCGCAACGCACTTCGCCGTGTCAGCGTACCGCCGGCAGAGATCCGCGCCGTCTGGGTGGGGACGGAATCTAAGCCCTATGCGGTCAAGCCGAGCTCCACAGTTGTGGCCGAGGCCTTGGGGCTGACGCCGTATGTCAGCGCCGCCGACATGGAGTTTGCCTGCAAAGCAGGCTCGGAGGCGATGCAGGCTGCCATCGCCTACGTGGGTTCGGGAATGGCGCGGTACGCGCTGGCCATCGGGATGGACACTGCGCAGTCGCGGCCCGGCGATTCATTGGAATACACCGCCGGAACTGGTGGCGCGGCGTTCCTCTTCGGCAGCGCCGCAGACTCTGCCGCCCAGGTGGAGGCGAGCCTCTCCTTCGTCACCGATACGCCGGATTTCTTCCGCCATGCCCATCAGCACTATCCCCAGCATGGCCAGCGCTTCACCGGTGAGATGGCTTATTTCTACCATTCGCTGAACGCCACCCGCACCCTGCTCGCGGAACTCGGGCGTACACCTGCCGACTATCGCTGGGCAGTCTTCCACCAGCCGAATCCGAAGTTTGTTCAGCGCCTGGCGAAGCAGCTCGGCTTTACCCAAGACCAAATCCAGCCCGGCTTCCTCGTACCACTCATTGGCAATACCTATGCCGGCTCTTCGTTGCTGGGCCTGGCCGCGGTTCTCGACGTTGCTGAGCCCGGCGACCGGATTCTGTTCACTTCCTACGGTTCCGGAGCCGGCAGCGATGCCCTGTCTCTGGTCGTGACCGCGCGGATTCTCGACTGCCGCGATGGCGTCCCCCGCGTCCGCGATTACATCGAGCGAAAGCAGGAAATCAGCGATTACGGGCTCTACCTGCGCCTGATGCGAAAGATCCATCGCGAATAGGAGAGGAATGAGATCGGTCAGCATTATCGGCATCGGTCAAACCCCCGTAGCGGAGCATTGGAACCGATCGTTGCGCGACCTCGCAGTGGAAGCGACCCTGGCGGCCATCCGCGACGCCGGGGTGGAGCGAATCGACGCTCTCTTTGTCGGCAACATGGCTTCGGGCCTCCTCTGCCAGCAGGAAAACATCGCTGCGCTCATTGCCGACTACGCCGGACTCCGTGGCATTGAGGCCATCAAGGTGGAAGCCGCCTGTGCCTCTGGCGGCGCTGTTGTTCGTGCCGCGCATCTGGCCGTCGCCTCCGGCGCGCATGAAGTAGTCGTGGCCGTCGGAGTCGAAAAAATGACCGACGTAGGGATTGACGGCGTCACGTCAGCGCTGGCGACCGCCGCCGATGCTGATTACGAAGCGGCACAGGGGGTCACCTTCACCGCTCTCAACGCCCTGCTCATGCGGCTCTATATGGAACGCCACGGTTACCGCCGGGCCGACTTTGCTCCCTTTGTCGTCGCCGCGCATGAGAACGCCCGTGCCAACCCCAACGCCATGTTCCGCGAGCCGGTGACCGTCGAAGACTTCCTCGAGTCGCCGCTGGTGGCAGAGCCGATTTCAATCCTCGATTCTGCTCCCATCTGCGACGGCGCAGCCGCCGTCGTGCTCTGCCCCACGGAGCGTGCCCGCGAGTTCACCCAGCGCCCGGTGAGAATCCTGGCCTCAGCGACCGCAACCGATACGATTGCCCTGGCACCGCGGAAAGACCCGCTGTGGTTTGATGCCGCTTATGCCTCTGCCCATCGCGCCTACCAGCAGGCGAACCTCTCCCCCGCGGACGTAGACTTCTTTGAACTCCACGATGCCTTCACCATCGTTTCAGCACTGTCCCTGGAGGCGGCCTGCTTCGCCGAGCGCGGCCAGGGCGTCCGGTTCGCGCTCGACTGCAACATCCATCGGGGCGGCAAACTCCCTGTTTGCACGCAGGGCGGCCTGAAGGCGCGCGGCCATCCCGTGGGCGCGAGCGGCACGTATCAGATCGTGGAGGCCGCCCAGCAACTGCGAGGCGAGGCGGGCGAGAACCAGTTGCGCGACTGCCACGTCGCGATGGCGCAGAGCATCGGGGGAATGGCTTCGGTCGCGGTTACCCACATCCTGGGAGTGTGAAATGGAGCTGCCACGTTATCACCGCTTGCGACCGACCTTCTACCGCTTGGAAGCTTCCCGCTGCACCGCCTGCGGGCAGATTCACTTTCCGCCGCGCGACCTGTGTCTCACCTGCGGCTCAGCAGCCAACCAACCCCTCCAGCTGAGCGGGCGCGGGCGCATCGTTTCCTTCACGCGCCTCTGGCAGCCGGCCCGCGGGTTCCACGACCTCGCGGGCGGTGTGACCGCTCTGGTCGAACTCCAGGAGGGGATCAACGTAACGGCGCAACTCACCGATGTGAATCCAGAGCGCGTAGCCGTCGGTCAGGAAGTGGAAATGGTGGTACGACGCCTGCTGAGTGACGCCGAGCGCGGGCCTATCGTCTACGGATACAAGTTTCGCCCCGTGCTCAAGACTCATCAGGCAGTAGAGGCGAGTTGAACGATGCGCGCAGTCGTCTTGCACCAGTTCGGCCCGGCGGAGAACCTGAGAGTTGAGACTTGCAACGAGCCGCGCCCTGGTCCGCACGAAGTGTTGATCCGGGTGGGTGCTTGCGGCGTCTGCTTTCATGACGTCATCAACCGCCGTGGAGACCTCCCGCGCACGCACCTCCCTGCCATCCTCGGCCACGAAGTCGCGGGAGAGGTGGTGGAAGTCGGCTCGGAAGTAACGCAGTTCCACCCGGGCAATCGCGTCGCCTGCCTGCAGCGAGTCAACTGCGGCCACTGCGCCTACTGCACCGACAGCCGTCCCACACTCTGCCGCTCGGGAGCAGTCTTCTTCGGTGAAGAGATCCCCGGCGGATATGCCGAGTATTTTGTCTCACCTGCCCACGTCTTGGCGCGTGTCCCAGAGTCCCTCTCGGATGCCGAAGCGGCCGTGACGGCGTGCACGCTGGGCACCGCGGTTCACGCATTGGGCAGTCGTGCGCGGGTGCAGCCCGGCCAAACCGTGCTCATCACCGGTGCCAGCGGCGGCGTCGGTGTGCACTCGATTCAATTGGCGAAGCTATGGGGAGCACGCGTCGTCGCCGTAACCAGTTCCGAGGCCAAAGTCGATCGGCTGAAAGATCTCGGCGCCGACGCCGTCGTGTGCTCGCCCCGGCTGGAATTTGCCAAGGCGGTGAAACAGGCGGTGGGCCCGGTGGATATTGCGCTGGAAGTAGTGGGTAGCGCCACCCTGGACGAAAGCCTGCACGCGCTGAGAAGTGGAGGTACCCTGGTCGTCATCGGCAATGTCGTCGGCGGTCGTGCGGCGTTCAATCCCGGCCTCGTGATCCTGAAGGAACTGGAAGTCATCGGGTCGTTTGCGACTTCGGTGGGCGAACTGGAGAAGTCCTTCGACCTGATTGCCAGTGAAAAAATCCACCCCGTGGTATCCACTTCCCTGCCGCTGGCCGACGCCGCGGAGGCTCATCGGAGGCTCGAAGCCCATGCGGTTGTCGGGCGGATGGTGCTGGCGCCGTAGTCAGCGGGACCGCTCGGAACCCTTCAGGGCTTGCTCCAACGTGTGGATTTCCTCGCTCAACCGCTTCTGGCGGCTGGCCAGGCTGAGCAGGTAGCCAAGATGGAGAATCCAGACAAGAGCAAAGGCCAGGAACAGGTGTTTGAGTCCAATATCCATCCTTCCTCCTATTCGAGTCGTCCGATGGCGCGGCGCAGTTCACTCACCGCGTGCCGCGTTTCCTCCAGGCGATAGCGCTGGAGGAACACCAGCGCGCCCACGGTCAACATCGCAGCAAACGTCACCAGCACCCCGTACCACATGCGCGGGTCCAGACCTGACTCGGACCCGCCCAGAATCACCGGCTGAGGATGCTGCGTCCGCCACCAGCGATTTGCCATGTAGACAATCGGCACATCCACAAAGCCGATCACGCCGACCACGGCCGCCAGCGTTGCCTGCCGCGCGGTTTCGAGCGTGTAGTAGCGCAGCAGGAGATAGGCGAGATAGATGAGAAACAGGATCAGCGTCGTCGTCAGACGCGCGTCCCACGTCCACCAGATGCCCCACACCGGTTTGGCCCAGAGCGGGCCGGAGATCAGCACCGCAGCGATGAAAATAATCCCTACTTCGGCTGCCGAAACTGCAATCCAGTCCCAGGCCGGCTTGCGCGTCCACAGATACACCACACTGGCCAGCAAGACGACGAGGAAAGAAAGCAAGGCAACGAATGCGGAAGAAAGGTGCAGGTAGAAAATTCGCTGGACGACGCCCATGGTGCGTTCCGTGGGCACCTGGACGAACACCGCGTACCACGCCCACACCACCAGCACTACGGCCAGAACGAACAACCCCCGCGACAATCGGTCGTAGCGCGTCTCGCTCATTGCTCGAGCACCGCCTCAAACACAAACCAGGGCAGCAAGGTGAAGAATATATCAAAGCACAGCACCAGCAGAGCAATCCACGGCCAGTTGCCATCGAGGGGCAACCCGCGCAGCAGCCGCGTGGTCGCCTCCACCGCCACGATCAGCACCGGCAGGCAGAGCGGCAGCACCAGCAGCGGCAGCATGAACTCCCGCATACGTGTATTGGCGCTCACGGCAGCAAATATGGTGCCTAGCGCGGCGTATCCCCAGGTGCCCAGAACCAGAATCACCAGCAGCCAAAGCGGCTCGCGCCAGAAATGCACATCGAACAAGACCTGGAACGGAACCAGCAGAATCAGCTCCGCCAGCAGGAGAAAAGTCAGATTGCTCAGCAGCTTCCCCAGGTAGATTGCCCCAGGGTCAGCCGGCGCCAGCCGCAGCCCTTGCAGGCACTCGTTCAGCGTCTCGCGGGTGAACGACCGGTTCAAACCCAGAATGCCGGAAAAGAAAAAAACCAGCCACACCAGCCCGCCGACCATGCGCTGCGCCTCCTCGTTCGTGGGCTCGAAGGCAAAGCTGAAGATCACCGCCACCATGAAACCGAACACCACCATGGTGATGAAAACTTCCTTCGTGCGGCGCTCGGAGAGGAAATCCTTGGCAGCGATGGCGAGCGAAACACGCCCGAGGGCAGACCATCCGGTGGCGCCGACCGTTGCCATCGCTCAGACGCCTCCGGAGCCGAGTTGACCGGCTACGGCAGCCTGTGCTTCCGGCGTGTTGCGGCCATCGAAGGCAATCCGACCGCGTTCGAGCAGCACCACGCGGGTGGCAAGCGCCAGGCCGTAGGCGACGTCGTGCGAGCTGAAGAGGATGGTCCGACCCTCTTGATGCAAGCGACGAAGCAAACTGTGCAAACGTTCCCGCGAGGGAGCGTCAAGGCCGGTGGTGGGTTCGTCGAGCAGGAGCAGACTCGGCTGATGCAACAGGGCGCGGGCAATCGCCACCCGCTGCCGCAACCCCCGAGAGAGGTTGCGAAAGAGATCACCGGCCCGCGCGCTCAACCCGAGAGCTTCCAGTTGGATGGCCACCGCATGCGCGCCGTCGGCAAGACCATAGAGCCGGGCGTAAAAGAGCAGGTTTTCTCGCACCGTCAACTCGTCGTAGAGGAAGCTCTCGTGGCCCACGAACCCGAACTGACTTTTCAGACTCGCCGGACACTGGACGACCGGGATGCCGTCGAACCACAGACTACCTTCGCTCGGGTGAATGATCGTGGCGAGGAGCCGCAGCAGAGTCGTCTTGCCCGCCCCGTTGCGGCCTAGGACCACGATGAAGTCGGCCGGATCGACGCGGAGGTTTATGGCCTGGAGGGCTGTAAGGTGACTATAGTACTTTGCGATTCCCTTCGCTTCCAGGCGCAGACTAGCGGCGGGACTTGGATTCATGCGGTGCGTTGCCGGCTGGCGGCACAGAGTAGAGGTAGTAGAGCCCCAGCGCCAGAACCAGCAATGTAAGCGCGACAATATACCACTTCGACTCTGCGACCGGGTTTGCAATCAGGGTGACGCTGCCTTCACCGGCTGCGGGCGTGGCAGGCTCCGGCTGCACGGGCGCCGGGCTGCGGGCAGCAACCGCCGCCGGATCAACCTCGATCCGAAAGCGGAGCTCATTCTGCTTTGTCAGGCGTGCGGTGTAGACACGCACCTGCCGCTCCGGCACGTCTCGCGGCTCGCCCAACGAGGACCCCGCAAGACGAATTCCTGCCAGGGGCGTCACCACGTTGGGCGCGCTCCCCAATGCCGGCAGTCGCTGCACAAATCCGTAGCGGTTGTTGGCAAGCGGGACGACATAGCTGAATTCAATCTGGGTGTTGCCGGGTCGCAGCGGGTAGTCCAGTACGTGGGTATTCGGCTCCTCCCCCGGCTGCGGCTGCTGGCGGAGCGGCATTCCTCCGGGACCCACCACAAAGGCACGCACATCCTCGCCAGCGTCCGGCGGCGTGCGAAAGACCAACAGCGGCCTGCGGCTTTCCGGCACATAACTGCGTGGAGGCTTGCTGCCGTTGACGAAAACAATGACCTCAGTCACCCGCACATGGCCAGTGTGCGGCTCGAGGAAGAAGTCGTGCGACTCGCGTTCGATTCCAGCCGCATCGCCGCTTGCCTCATAGACATCCACGTTGGCTTCGATTCGGTCGCCACCGGCCAGCACGGCGGGCTGGTGGTAGTTGACCCCGCGGTAGGGCACGCGCACCAAAAAGCTCTCATTCGGATTCGCCGCCACGACGAAGCGGAAGCGACCCGAGCTGTCGGTTTCGCGGGTATCGAGCGCCACCATTCCTCCCCGCATCGCCAGCAGCGTGACTTCGTGCCCGGCCACCGGCTGGTTTGCAGTGCGGTTCACCACGCGGCCGACGATCTCGACAGCATGCGCGGCAGAGGCCGAGAGGACCAGCACCAAGACCAGCTCAAGGGAGAATCGAAGCAGGCGCATCAGGCAGACGAATCCATTCGCGGGGCAAGGGGTGACCCGCAGCGGCCGCAAAACCGATGACTGGCGGGATTCTCGAATCCACAGCGGGGACAGGTTCCAGACGCGGGCGGCGTTATCGCAGGGTGGGTTACGGGCAACTGTTCGAGCGCGTGGAGAACACCGGCAAGCTGCTCCTGGTAGTGCGCCTTGAGCTGCTGGTAATCCGTGTCGGAGAGTTTTCCCATCCGATGCTCAAGCTGGAGGTCGCGGAGATTCTCATAGATAACTTCCTTGCGCTCGCGCAAAAAAGCAGCCTCGCGCTCGGCGGGCGAGTGGGCTGCGATCGGTTGCGGCTTCACCCAGAAGACGTAGAGGAGTGTCCCGATGGCGAGTGCTGCGCAGATGACAATGAGGAACATTTCAGACTTCTTCCAGCCGCTTCAATTCCTTTTCGATTGTTTCGCGATAGCGGGCGACCAGCGCCGAGTCTGCGGGCCGCTCCGGCCGGTGCGCGCGCCAGACCAACACGATGCGGCGAACAATCCAGATGCCAAGGACGAGCGCCGCAAACGGCATGATCCAGCCGACCAAGTTAAATCCCTCCGGCGGCGGTGCCGCCAGAATCACCTGCCCGAATTGCGCTACCAGCCCTGCCAGTATTTCCTGCTCGTTCTTGCCGGCCGCTACTTGTTCGCGGATGCTCGTGCGAATCTTGGGTGCCCAGGGGCAGTCGGTATGCGGGCAGGTGTCGAGCGGGTAGTTGCATCCGCACTGGCAGACGATCTTGTCGGCCACGCGCTTGTAGCTATCCACTGTTTGTGCGGCCAGACCGGCAGCCAGCAACACAGCCGACAGAACAGCCCAGAGACTAGATCGGGACAGCATCGCGCTCCTTTTCAGCCGCCGCCCGTCGTATGCGCCGCTGCGGAGCGAGGCTTTGCGGCGGCACGCTCGGCACCAGGGCAATCAAGGTTCCCAGAACAACAATGAAACCACCAATCCAAATCCAGGTCACCAACGGGTTGATGAAGATTTGCATTACCGCGCGCTGGCCGTCATCGGTCATGCCGGTAAAAACGAGGTAGATGTCTTCGCGCAACCGTGGTCGGATGGCCACCAGAGTTGTGGGCTGCTGGCTGGCTTTGTAGGTGCGCCGCTCTGGATACATGGTAGTGAGCAAGCGGCCCTTGTCATAGACATCGATCTGAGCCCTATAGGCAAAGTAGTTTTCCGTGTCGGTCGGTCGGAGTCCCCCGCAGACGAACCGGTAGTTGCCTACCTGCGTCTCGGACCCGATCTGCATTTCGGCCTTCTGCTCGACGCTGAAGGCGGAGCCGGAGATGCCGATGAAAAGGACGGCAATGCCGAAGTGGATGATGTAGCCGCCGTAGCGGCGGGTATTGCGCCTCGTCAGCGCCACGGCCGCGGCCAACCATCCCCGGTCGCTCTTTTGCCGCAGCACGCGCGCCCCCCGGTAGAACTCCATCGCGATAGTGGCGACAACAAAGACACCCAGAAACACCGTCATCAGCGGGTAAATCTTGCGGACACCGAGAACAAAGCTCACGGCGGCCACCACCGCTCCCACGAGCAAGGGACGAGTGAAATTCCGGTTCAGGCTCTCCACCGAAGTGCGGCGCCAGGCCAGCAGCGGACCGACGCCCGTCAGGAAGAGCAGGAACAGCGCGATGGGAACGTTCACCTTATTGAAATAGGGCGCCCCTACGGTGATTTGCACGCCGCGCACCGCTTCCGAGATCAAGGGAAACAGCGTTCCCCACAGAACAGCAAAGCAGGAGGCCAGCAGGATGAGATTGTTAAACAGGAAGCTCGATTCCCGAGATAGCAGCGAGTCGAGCTGGTTCTCGCTCTTTAGGAAGTCGAGCCGTGAGAGCAGAACCGCGGTGCTGGCGAAGAGGCCTATAACGATGAAGGTGGCGAAGTAAGGGCCGATGGGCGACTCCGCGAAGGCATGCACTGAGGAGAGCACACCGCTGCGGGTGAGGAAGGTCCCGAAGATACAGAGAAAAAACGTGGCGAAGATGAGCGTCATGTTCCAGACTTTCAGCATCCCGCGCTTTTCCTGCATCATGACGGAATGGAGGAAAGCCGTGCCGGTCAGCCAGGGCATGAGGGAGGCGTTCTCCACCGGGTCCCAGCCCCAATAACCGCCCCAGCCCAGCACCGCGTAGGCCCAGCGTGCGCCAAGCAGAATGCCAACGGTTAAGAATCCCCAGGTGATCATCGTCCAGCGCCGGGTGACGTGGATCCACTGCTCACCCTTCGAACGCGTGAGAAGCGCCGCCATCGCGAACGCGAAGGGAACAGTGAAACCCACATAGCCGAGATACAGCATCGGGGGGTGGATCACCATCACCGGATGCTGCAGCAGCGGGTTCAGGCCGCCGCCATCGGCGGGCGCAAATACACCGGTGCGGCCACCTTCCGTAAAGGCGAGCAACTGAAACGGGTGCGCGGCGAAATTATTGAGCAGGAGGAAGAAAAGTTGCACAGTCATCGCCACTGCGATCACAAACGGCATCAAATGGCGATGGGCGTGGCGGTTCAGCCGCACGGCCAGCATGATGAAGACGGAGAGCAGGCAGCTCCACCAGAGCAATGAGCCTTCCTGGCCGCCCCACAGCGCTGCGAACTTGTAGAAGCCGGGCAAGGCGCGATTCGAGTGCTGCGCAACATAGGCGATGCGAAAATCATCCGCAAAAAGCAAGGCCACCAGACACCCCGTGGCAACCAGCAGCAAGACATTAACAGCAACGGTGGCACGCTCCGCGCTCTCCAGCAGCAGCGGATGATTCGTGCGCGCAGCCAATAACGCGGCGAGCACCGCGTACGCGCACACGCAGAAAGCGAGAAGAAGAGCGAAGTTGCCGACAAGCTCCATCAGAGGCTAGTTGGAAGCGTCCGGCGTGCGCGCTGCGGGACCGGGCGGCACGGCTTCATACTTGGAAGCACACTTAGCCTGAACTTGGTGCGCCTGGAACACATGGTCGCGGCCGAGGCTACCGGTGACGATGGCCTGGGCACCGTCCACGAACGTGTCGGGGAGCGGCTCACTGCCAACGTAGACAACCTCGAGATGATTCTCGGTCTGCTGCAACCGGAACTGTACTCTTCCCTGCTCGCGTCGAATCGAGCCCGGCACCACGTCGCCAGCCACACGCAGTCGCTCCGGCACGCGCTCCTGCGCCTGCAACTCCGCAATGGTCAAGTAGTAGGTCTGAGTCTCCCGAATCCCGGTAACGCCTAGCCAGGTCAGGACGCCGAGAATGATCAGCGCCCCAACAACGAATTGCCAACGGTTGTTCCGCATTTCAGCAATCCTTTGCCCCGGCCCCAAGCCACTATAACCCTGGCTGTCGCAGGTGTCAATTGTGGCCGATGGCAGCGCACGCAGGTTTGCGCTAGACTTGGTGCGAAAGGGCGCGCCCAGGCGCGGGGGAGAGCCCGCGGGGAGCATTGCAGCCCGGTCCGGGAACTAGCGAGCAACAAAGTGCACCCATTCGTCTCCCAGAACGGCAACCTCCTGGCACTCGACACCGTACGTCTTTCCCCGGGCCAAGCTGGCCTGCTGAGTGGATGGGGACTCTTCACCACCGTCCGGCTCTACCAGGGCCAACCCTTCGCCTTCGAGCGACACTGGCAACGCTTCCAGCGCGACGCGGCCCGCACTCACCTCCCCTTTGACTTCAGCCAGGGGAAAGTACTCGCCGACCTGCTCGAGCTCGCGCGCGTCAACCGGGCTGCCGATGCCGTCGCCCGGCTTTACTTCATCTACAACAAGTTTGGCTTCTGGCAGAGCAACGAGTTGGCGCCTGTGGTCGACGTGTTGATGTACACCGCCGACCTGCCCACCCACTCCGAAGCCGCGCACCTCTCCATCCAACCCCAGGGCCGCCACGCCGCTTCCCCGCTGGCTGGGACCAAGGTAACCTCCTGGCTTCAGAACGTCTGGAGTCTCGAGCACGCCCGCAAACGTGGCTACGACGAAGTCATCCTCCTCAACGAGCGCGATGAGGTGGCTGAATGCACGGCCGCCAATATTTTTGTGGTCAAAAATGGCCAGATAGCCACACCTCCCCTCTCGTCCGGGTGTCTCGCCGGCGTGACACGGGACATCTTGATTGAATTGGCCCGTGACCTCTCCCCTCCCGTCGCAGAACAGATCCTCCAGCAGGATGACTTGATGCAGGCCGATGAGGTTTTCATTACCTCCACCACGCGCCACGTCCAGCCGGTGGCCCAGATCGAAGACCGCAGGTTGGCCCATGCACCTGGAGCTATGACGCTGCGTCTGGCTCAGGCGTTCTCGGAATATGTCCAGCAATACTTTGCCCGGCGCGTCGCGCGCTCAGCTTCCTGATGCCACCGATTCGTGTCGTCCAATACGGGGTCGGGCCCATCGGCGCGGGCATTGTCCGCCTGATGCTCGAAAAGCCAGACCTCAGGATTGTCGGCGCGCTCGATGTCGACCCCACCAAGGTAGGAAAAGATCTGGGAGAAGTAGTCGAGGCAGGCCGGAAGCTGGGCGTGCTGGTATCGGACGACGTGGAAACTGTCCTGCGTGCGGGGGCGGATATCGTTGTTCATTCCACCACTTCCTACTTGACGCAGGTGGCAGACCAGCTGGTGGCGTGCCTCCGCGCGCACGCCCACGTGATTTCCACCTGCGAGGAGCTGGCCTACCCCTTCCGCAAGCACCCACAACTTTCGCAATACCTGGACCGCACCGCGCGCGAACAGAAGGCCGTCCTGCTCGGCACGGGCGTGAACCCCGGATTCGCGATGGACAAGCTTGTCCTGACTCTCTCTGCCGCGTGCCAGCGCGTGGATTCCGTTCAGGTGCGCCGCGTGGTGGATGCCGCCCGCCGGCGGCTCCCTTTGCAGCGAAAAGTGGGAGCGGGACTGACGGTGGAAGAATTCCATGCCCAGGTCGCCGCCGGCCGCATCAAGCACCACGGTTTACCGGAATCGGCTGCCATGATTGGCAACGTGCTCGGGCTTCCGGTCGCGGATTTCGAGGAGTCGGTCGAGCCCGTGGTGGCTTCCGAGACCGTTCGGACCGAATCCTCCCAAGTGCTCGCCGGGCGCGTCCTGGGCGTGCGTCAGTGTCTTTCCGCTCGCGCGGAAGGAAAGGAATGGATTCAGCTGAAGCTGGAAATGTACCTGTGCGCGCCCCATCCCGTGGATGCGATTACGATTGGCGGCGTTCCCGAGCTCACCCTGACCATTCCCGGCGGCATTCACGGCGACCTAGCTACCGCCGCCATCGTGGTCAACTGCATCCCGGCGGTGCTGGAAGCCGAGCCCGGTCTGCGCACCGCTCGGGACATCCCGATGTCGTATTTCCCGGGGCTGCTTGCCTTCGCTCCGACCTCCTAGCCGCAGGAGTCGCACCCCTCTAGCGTTTGCGGAGGGCCGACACCCAGGCAAGCCCGAAGAACCCTCCCCGCACCTCAACCGTCACCGGGTCTCCGCGGCGATAGCTCTCGAAGTCCGCCCGCTTCCGCACCATCACGCCCTCAAGGCGCCGCCCCGGACGCCACGAACGGACCACCACTTCATAGCGAAATGCCTGCAGCCAGTCCCGCGGCGAAGCGTGCGTCGTCACTACGATCGTGGCCTGCAAGCTCGCCGGGCTGCGGTCGAGTGCTCCGTTCAGCCACAAAAACCCGGCAAATACCCACGGCACCAACGCCGGCACCAGTATTCCAAGCCGAGCGCCCGCCCTCGCAGTCGGATTGCGCAAAACCTCCCACGCCTTCCACGCCAGCAATAGCCACAGCGTCAACAGGCCCAGCGAGAAGGAGCGGATGACGCTGCCGGCATCCAGCGGCTGGTAGCGCTCAAACACCAGCAGCCCCACAAACGCCCCGAGCAAGAGCAGCAGGAAACTCGCAATGGCCAGCCAGGAGAGCCGCCGGGCGCGCTCGCGTACCTCGACCGCGCTGGCGACGTTTGGAGAGCCCCCACTCATCGCACCCAGCTTACCGGAGGGAAAAGCAGAACGGAAAGAAAGAAGCTAGTAGGGAAGCCTCGCGAGCAGGCTCTGGAGTTGTTCGCGGTCCTCGGGTTTCATCGCCAGAAATTCGACCCCCATCCCGCTGCCCGCCATCACCCGCTTCACCACGCAATCTACCTCGATGGCTTTGCCCTCCAGATGGACGCGCGCGCGAAATTCCGCTCCTACCCAGAGGGGATTTTCCATCTCGACCAGCATTCCCCCCAGGCTCAGGTTTGCCGTTTGTCCGTGCTCGACCACCGACCCGCGCTCGATCTCTACTTCAAGGCTGATATGGGAGCGGCGATGCTCCCGTCGTTCAATCCCCGCGAATGGCTCCGCGCACATGGCTGGCGCGTTTCTCCCCTCGCACCGCTGCCCTCTCGCAACCGCGCGATGGTAGTAGCATCCCCGACAGACTGTCAAGCCGACCACGGCTCAGCTAAGATAGTCTCCGATCGCATGGAGAGGATCATTCGCTTCTGGTTACCCGTTCTTGTCTGGGCCGCTGTCATCTTCGCCCTCTCCACCAGCGCTCTACACGGAGGCTTCACCCACCGGTTGGTTCGTTCGCTCCTCCAATTCTTCTTCTCCGATGTCAGCTCGGCTGCCATCGCGCTCGTTCACGGCATCGTGCGCAAGGCCGCTCATCTGGCGGAGTATTTCCTCCTCTCCTTTCTCCTCTGGCGGGCCTTGCGGCAGGACGATCCAGCCGCGTGGAAGAAAAGCTGGGCGGCGAGCGCTCTTTTTCTTTCCCTGCTGCTGGCGGGAGCCGATGAGTGGTTGCAGACCACGCAACTTGGCCGCACCGGTTCGATCCTCGACGTGGGATTTGATGTCTCCGGCGCCGCCTTGGCCCAACTCTGGCTCTGGTGGCGACACCGCCCCTAGCGGCTTCCCTGCCGAAACAACACCACCCGGGCCGTCCGCAGTAGGATCCGCAGATCAAGCAGCGGTGAGGCATTCAGGATGTAGTAGAGGTCGTACTCGAGTTTCCGCTTCGCATCCTCGGGCGACGCCCCGTAGGGGTAGTTCACCTGTGCCCAACCCGTGAGCCCGGGCGGAACGTAATGGCGCAGGTGGTAGAACGGAATCGCCTGCTTCAGCTCAGCCACAAACTCCGGCCGCTCCGGCCGCGGCCCGATGAAGCTCATCTCCCCGCGGACCACGTTCACCATCTGCGGAATCTCATCCAGGTGGAGCTTCCGTAGCACCCGCCCCACGCGCGTCACCCGGGGGTCGTCGCGGGCCGCCCACTGTGCGCCGTTGCCTTTCTCCGCATCGTTGCGCATCGAGCGAAACTTGTAGAGCGTGAACCGCCGCTCCATCCATCCCACGCGCTCCTGCCGGAGCAGCACCGGCCCGGGCGAATTCAGCTTGATCGCCACCGCCGCCAGGACGCTCACCGGCAAGGTTACCAGCAACCCCACCGCCGCCAGCACGAGGTCACTCAACCGCTTCACTTTCCGCGCCAACCGCGCTTCCAGCAGGTTGAATCCCTCGGCAAACCACAGCCAGGAGTCCGTCAGAAATTCCGTCGGCAACTCCTCGGCAATGCGCAGGGCGAAATCGGTGAGAGGGTAAATCCGGATGCCTTCAAACTTGAGCCGGGTCAAAGCAGACGCCAACGCAGGCGAGTAGGAATCACTGGCCACGACCAGCGACCAGGCCTTCTGGCTGGCCACCTGGCTCCGCAGGGTCTCCGCCCGTCCCAGTACCAGCTCCTCCGGCACCCGGCTTTCAACCGTGTCCTCCTCGGTGCGCAGGAACCCCGCCAGCTTGTAATGGGAATGATTCTGGATCAGTAACCGCCGCAGCGCTTCCGCATTCTTCCCCGTCCCCAACACTAGGAGAGGCAACTGGCCGAGAAGAGTTTCGATCCGTCGGCTGAGCAGCAAACGCCAGCTGTAACCGAGCAAGACCAGCACCAAAACCGCCAGCAGAAGAATGCCCCGGCCGTAGCGATAACCCGGCAGGAAATAAAAGGCCGCGGCAGAAAGCAGCGCCGCCAGCCCGCAGGCGACGCCCAGCCGGAACATGATCACGCGGCTATCGCGTAGCTGCTCAAGGTTGCAGAGATCAAGAATGTAGAGCAGGCTCAGAAACGTAAGACTGAAGACCAGCGTCGCGCCCGTGTACACCCGGAAGACGTTGGTGGGTTCACCCAGCCGGAGAAAAGCAGCGAGCAGCAGCGCCAGAAACACCAGGACGATGTCCCCGACAAACAGCACCACTTTGGCGCGTGCGGGATGACCCCAGCGCACCGGCTGAACCTCCCGGTTGCGGAAGTGCCAGCGGCTCGCTCGACAGCTCTCTGCGGTGGCCTCTTGGCTCAGGTCATTTGCAAACCAGAGTTCACGTAGCCGAGTGACAACAGCAAAGCAAAAACCATGGCATTGGCCGGAATTATCAGGTTGCCGTCCGTCAGCCCGTGAACCAGCAGGGCCAGAATGCCGCCTGCCGCTCCCAGTGCTATCTTTCCTTCGGTGCGCTCGACCCCGCGCGACGCGCGCACTATCGTCCGGCGGAAGATCCAGAGAATGGGGAGTAGCACTAGGCCTGCCCCGACGATCCCCAGCTCTGCCACGAGCTGCAAGTAGTCGTTATGGGCGTAGTTCAGAAAGCGGTCCAGATGGCTGCTCTGCACTCGCGTCACCGTGATGTCATAGCTGCCAAAACCCGTGCCGGTGAGCGGATGCTCCCGGATCAGTGCCACGGTGTCCTTCCAGATGGCCCAGCGCCCTACCTCTTCGACGCGGAGGTCGTGTTCGAGCGCGGCGAACCGCTCCAGGACAGGCTCCAGTCCCACCCAGGCGACCAGCACCAGGCTCGCCAGCAGCACAGCCAGCACGGCCACTGCGCCGCGCGAATACGTCCGGCGGGAACCCACAAGAACCAGCAGCAGAACCGTCAGGGAAACCAGCGCGCTCAGGATTCCCATTCGCGAGCGCGACGTCACGATGCCGGCAGCCAACAGTATGCCCAGGAACAGAAACAGCCCCCGCTTAGCCGTGGAATGCTCTCGGCCCCCTCCGCCGCCCGTGCCCAGCCCCATGACCACCGCCAGCGGCAACACCATTTCCAGCAGCCCGGCAAAATGATTCCGGTTCACATATGTCCCCGTCCCCTGTACCCCGGCGACGATTTCGCTGCGACCCATGAGGGTCTGCGCTAGGGCATAAACCGCCTCTGCGACCGCCACGAAAACCAGCACCCGTATTACCCGTTCTTGGGATTCCCGCCGGCGAAACAAACACAACCCCAGAAAGAAAACGCTGACACAAACCAGCAGTTGCAATCCCTGGCGGAGCGTGGCATAGGGCGCGCGGCTAAGCGTCGTCAATTGCAGGAGCACGTAGGTCAGCCACAGGCCCGGCCACAGCAGCGGCAATACCTTCAGGTTTCCTTCCCGCAGAAGCGCCGCTGCCGCCAGCACCAAAACGACCGCCTGTACCGGCCCGTAGAGCGCCGGGTCTGTGCCGCCGAACAGTACGACACCGGCCGCCAAGGCCACCACCAGCCCGGCCTCGATCACAATCCCCTGCCTCGAAGACTCCCTGTACACTGGAGCGCCACACCTCGCTGTACCCGCGTGATCAGCTCGGTCGCGCGGGCCAGATCGCGAGCCACCAGATCAATCCCGAGCGTCTTCTCTGGGCTCCTGGCCGCGCCCAGCAGGATGGTGCAGCAACCGGCCCGCCGCCCTGCCTCCATGTCCTTCCAGCTATCACCCACGAGATAGGAGCCCGCGAGCGGGATTCCCCATTCCTGGCTCGCCGCCAGCAGGAGTCCCGGCCGGGGCTTACGGCACAAACATTCGTCGCGATCATCGTGCGGACACACATAGATGGCATCCACCGCAACGACCCGACGCAGCCACTCATGCATGCGTTCGAGCTCTGCTGCCGAAAGCAATCCCCGAGCCACGTCGGGTTGATTCGTCACCACCACAACCAACAGGTCGGCTCGATGCAGCGTCTCCACCGCCCGTGCGACGTCGGGAAGCAATTCGAACTCCTTCAGCGTGCGCGGTGAACGCGCCCGCTCCTCTGCAACTACGAGCCGGTTGAGCACCCCGTCCCTATCGAGAAACGCCGCTGGTCGCATGGGCTCGAATCTTCTCCGCCAGACAAAACGTGATGAGGTGGTGGAGCACGACGTGAAACGCTTCGACGTGCGGTGTCGTGTGGTACGGCACTACCACGCAGATGTCGGCTAACCCCTTCATCGCCCCGCCATCAAAGCCACTGAACCCGACTGCAATCCCACCCCCATCCTTTGCGTACTGCATTGCCTTGAGCAGATTCTGGGACCAGAGGCCTGCTCGGTCCCGGCCGCTGCCGCCGTGCACGCTGATGGCGAGCACAACGTCGCCGGGCATGAAGAGGGTCTCGAGCTGCTTCAGGTACACGTTCTCCCAGCCGTCGTCATTCACAAGCGCGCTGACCAACGGCACGTTATCCACCAGGCTCACCGCCCGCAGACGAGCCTGGCCGTCCACCATCGTGCACTTGAAGAGATCTGCCGCCAGATGAGTGGCCGTGCTGGCCGATCCCCCGTTGCCGCACGTAAAGACCGTGTTCCCACGCTTCCAGGCAGCGAACAACACGTCCACCACACGGCCAATCGTCTCGCGATCAATCCGCGCGGTGATGTCGCTTATCCCTTCCAGGAAGCGCTCGATGTACTCGCCGTTTGTACTCATGCGTTTGCTTGCAACCGAACCGTCTGGCCGCGCTCGGCGGACTCGTAGGCTGCCTGCACCAATCGCAGAGCTTCCCACCCGTCCCGGCCATCCCCCAGCGGCGCCCGATCCTCGCGTATGGCAGAAACAAACTCCTTCCATTCGTCCGCCCACGAGCTGTCCTGTTCAAACTCCACAACTTCTTCCCTAGGTGTCCCGAAGTTGGGAGCCCGGTGCCCGATTACCAGTCGTTCCCGCCCATAACTCCCGCCGAGCCCTTCCACTACTACGTAGCCCTCGTCGCCGAACACTTCGAAGGAGAAGAGATTCTTCCACTGAGTCCAGCTGGCATGCAGACTGGCAACCTGGCTGAGCGGCGTCCGCAGCGTGCAGAAGACGTTGTCCTCCACCGCCGTCGGCCAGAAGAAGTGCCCCAGCATGGCCTGCATCTCGCTGAAATCGCCGAGAAACCAGCGAAACAAGTCCAGCGCGTGGACGCCTTGATCCAGCAATTCCCCGCCGCCGCTCTGCCCCGGGTCGGTCCGCCACTCCCGCTCATAGCCAGCGCGGCCCCCGTGTCCGTACCGGCACCGGATACACAGGAGCCGGCCAATCTGGCCCCGGGAAGCAAGCTCATGAGCCGCCTTGATCGCAGGGTGATGTCGGTGATTGAAGCCGGTTTTCAGCTTCGTCCCGTTTTCAGAAGCACACTGAACCAGCCGCTCGGCTTCCTGCGAGGTACTCGCCAAGGGCTTCTCGCACAGCACGTGCTTGTGCGCACGCAGCGCGGCCAACGTGATGGGGGCCAGCCAGTTGTGGGGCGTGGCCACAACCACGGCGTCAATCCCGGCATGCGTTACGCTCTGTTCCCAATCATCGCTGGCTGCGCAGCCATACGCATTGGCCAACTCCTGCGCTCGCGCTTCGTCTGTGTCCACCACCGCCACCAGGCGCGCGTCGGCCGACCGCGCCACCTCGCGGATGCGAATGCTCCCAACCCGCCCGGCTCCGATCACCGCAACACGCAACATCCTGCCTCCCTACCGAACCTCCCTGAATTGCTGGCCATCAATCCGCCGTAAGGTGAACAGGGCGGAGCCGTTCAGTTTTTCGACCTGTTCGGGAAGCGACCTCCAATCGTCCCAGACAGCGCTGATCAACCGGCCGGTAATCCCCGCCGCCGCCGGGGAAGCCAGAAACACCGCCAGCTCCGCTGCCCGCTCGGGCGGCGTCCCACCACTCTCCTTCTGCCGCTGGGCTCGCAGCCAGAACTCGCGCCCGGCTCGCTCCCCGGCTGCCAGGACTTCGGCGAGCAGTCGGGTGTTGACAGCTCCCGGCGCAATCGCGTTCACCCGGATACCAAACTCCCTCACCTCTTCCGCCACCGTTTCTGTCAATCGCACCACGGCCGCTTTGCTGGCGCTGTAGGCGCTGAATCGAGGAAATGGAGAAACCGCCCCGCCGCCGGAGAAATTAATGATGACTCCCTTCCGGCAGGCAATCATGGACGGGAGCACGGCGTGCATCGCATACGCTGTGCCGAGAAGGTTGACCCCGATCGCACGCGCCCAGGCCTCCATGTCATTCTCCGCCAGCAAACCAATCGGGCCGTACACGCCGGCACAGTTGACAAGGATGTCAATGCCACCAAACTCCGCCCGGACCGCACCCACCAGCGACTCCACCTGCTGCGCGTCGGATACGTCGCAAACGTAGGGGATCGCCTTCACACCGCAAGCCTGCAGGTGCCGTGCCACGCCTTCCAGCTCGTTGCGCGTGCGCCCCGCAAGCGCCAGATGGGCCCCCGCTTGCGCAAACCCCTGCGCCACCGCGGCGCCGATTCCCCGCCCGCCACCGGTGAGCAGAGCGTTTTCTCCTTCGAGTTTCATCGCATTGCTCCACTGCCCACCGACTGCGGTCGGCCGATTCCGATGTAGTGCAGGCCCGCGCGACACACGGCCTGTTCGTCCAGAAAGTTGTGTGGGTCAATCAAGATTGCCTGCCGCATCCCTTCCTGGAGGCGAGAGAAATCCAGCTTCTTGAACTCCGGCCAGGGCGTGGTCAGCACCACGGCATCGGCGCCGTGCGCAACCTGGTACGGGTCAGGGCAAAGATGAATCCCATCGGTTTCGCCACTCGGCTCAACCACTTGGGGGTCGTGCGCTTGCACCTCGGTTCCCTGTTCCACTAGCAGCTGTGCCAATGCCAACGCCGCCGACCGGCGAAGCGTGCTGGTTCCGGGTTTGTAGGTCAGGCCGAGCAAGCCGACCCGCGCACCTCGTAGGGTTCCAGAAAACTCGCGAATCTTCTCCGCGACTTTTTTCACCTGGCCAGTGTTCACCGCCCGCACGCCATCCAGCAAGGGAGTCTCACGCCCTATCGTAGCCGATAGCTGCCGAAGCGTTTCCAGGTCACGCGCCAGCGTCCCCCCGCTGAAGCCGAGACCCGGGTTGAGAAACGCGTGCGGCCCGATGCGCCGGTCGAGTCGCATCGCACGCACCACATCGCGAATGTCGGCCCGGGCGGCTTCCGCGAGTTCGGCAAGTTCGTTGATGAAACTCACTGAGGTGGCCAGGTAAGCGTTCAGCGCATGCTTGGTCATCTCCGCGCTTTCCCAGCTCATCGTCAGATGCGGTGCCTGGATGCCCGCGTAGATCCGCAGCAGCTTCTCGGCGGCCGACCGATCCTCCACACCCAGCACGATGAAGTCCGGCCGGAGAAAAGTCTTCAGGGCCTCTCCGAGCCGCAGGTTTTCCGGCTGATAGACGAGGGAGAAGCGAAGTCCGGGAGCCTGCTCGTGCAACTTCCCTGCCAGCCGGCGACACGTCCCCACAGGCACCTGGCTCATGAGGATAAGCTCGACTTCACCAACCGCGTCGCGCCCAACGCCCTCGAAGGCCTGTTCCACGGGCGTGAGATCACTCTGATCCGCGTCGCCCACTGGCGTGTCAAAAGTCACAAAGACCGATTCCACCCCTGCAAACGCTTCCGCGGCTGTGGGCACAAAGGTCAGCCGACCTTCCCCGGCCTGCTCCGCAACCGCTTCCGAGAGGCCCGGCTCGTAGACGGGCATCCGGCCTTGCTGCAGTCGCGTGACCACCGCGGCATCCGGGTCGGTTGCCCTGACCCGATGCCCCAGGCTCGCCAGCCCCGCGGCGACAACACAGCCCAAGTGCCACAGACCAGCCACCGCTATGCGAGCCATGCCAAGACCTCGGCTAGAACGTACCGTCCCGCAGATTCACCATCACTTTTGTGCCTTCAAACTCGAAGCGGTAGCGCATTTCCCGCAGGCCTGCTGTCTGCAGGGCCCTGCGCAAACGTGTATGCCCAGTCTCAGTGTAGAACACAAAAAACCCGCCCCCACCCGCGCCGGAGAGCTTTCCACCCAGCGCTCCGTTCTCCTTCGCCAAGCGGTAGATTTCATCGAAGCGGTGGTTCGTCACTCGCGCAGAAAGCTTCTTCTTGCTCTCCCAGTGCTCATCCAGCAGCAAGCCGAAACGTGTCAGGTCGCCCGCCTGAAGTGCCTCCAAGATCCGATAGCCCGTCTCCTTGATCCGGTGCAAGCTCTCGACCACCGCTGGCTGCTCGGTCGCTACGGAGCGGCTCTGCTCAGCCAGAATGTCGGTGCTCGCGCGGTCTGACCCGGTGTAGAAGGCCAGCAGGTTGCGCTGCAGGTCATCCATCGTGGTCGGCGACACCTGCGCCGGCGACACCCGGACCGATCCGTCTCGCGCGACCTCCAGCACCGTCAGCCCGCCGAAGGCCGCCATGTACTGGTCCTGCTTGCCAATCGGCTTTCGCAGAACGCCGATCTCGATCCCGCAGGCCTCCTCCGCCAATTCAGCCAGACCCACGGCCTGCCGGTTCAAGGTGTGCAGGGCATTCAGCAGCCCCACCACGTAGCAACTGGACGAGCCCAGCCCCGTTCCCGCCGGCACGTCTGCCATCGAAGTAATCTCAATGGCGCGGTCAAACCCGGCGAGCCGCAAGGCTTCGCGCGCGAGCTCGTGCTGGAGACCGTCCCGGTGTTCGACTGTCTCCGACTTCGTGTACTTGAGCCGCACCAGGTCGTCCACGATGGGACGGTTGACATTGATGAACATGTACTTGTTGATTCCGGCTGCAAAGATGAACCCGCCGTGGCGCTCGTAGTAGGACGGCAGGTCGGTTCCGCCGCCCCCGAGCGTGATCCGGAAGGGCGTGCGCGTGATGATCATGAGCGGCTGGCTCCCGCCGCGTGGCTTGTGCTGGCTACGTCCTTCATCACCTTCTCCCGAATGTAGTCAATCGATCGCTGCACTCCTTCCTCGATGCCCACGCACGGTCCCCAACCCAGCGCCAGTGCGTCGGAAATGTCAGCCAGCGTCGCCTCGGCTTCGCCCGGCAGGTCGGGCCTGTGCAAGGGGCGAAGCCCGGTCTGCAGCATCCCTTCAATCAGTTCATAGATTTCCAGGACAGAGTAATTGGTTCCCGAGCCCACGTTGAACGTGCGCCCATCGGTCCGTGGATCGGTCATCACCTGCAGGTGGAATTCGTTCACATCGTCCACATAGATGAAATCGCGTCGCTTCCGCCCGCTGCCGTAGATGATGGGGCGCTCACCCCGCAGCAGCTTCAGGATGAACGCGCTCATCACTGGCGGAATCACCCGCCGCCAGTCCTGCGCGGGACCGTAGACGTTGAAGTAGCGCAGGGTCGTGATATTCATCCCGAACAGCCGCCGGTAACTCTCGCAGAAGAGTGCGCCGCCGCACTTGCTCACCGCATACGGGCTGAGCGGACAGACCCGATCCACCTGCGTAGGAAGCTGCTCGACACCCTCGTATTCGGCCGACGTGTCCGCGTAGATGAATTTTCGTACTCCGGCGCGCCGTGCTGCCTCCAACACGTTGACCGTGCCGGTCACGTTGATGTCACTCGTCTCCACGGGATGCGCCAAGCAATCGGCCAGGCAATTCTTGGCTGCCAGATGAAACACCGTGTCTACGCCGTCAAACAGCGCGTAAACTTCGGGCGCGCGAATGTCGGCGATGTGAAGGCGAACACCGGCCGGAACGTTTTCCGGTGTCCCTGCCGTGAAGTCGTCGATCCCGCACACTTCATGGCCGGCCTCGAGGAGTCGTCGAGCCAGGTTGCTCCCGATAAAGCCCGCCACGCCGGTAATGAGCACCCTGCGCATAAGCGCCGCTCGTTAGTACCCCCAGTAAGTGCCCGGCCGCGGCCGTTGCAGCATTCGGCGCAGAAACCCGAGCGCAAAGGCAAAATGCATCACAGGGAATGCAGCGAGCAGCCGCGGCCCCAGCGCCCACTTCCGCTTCCGGCAGCTCAGCCACGCCGAAACCACAACGTTACAAGCTAGGTAGAAGCTCGCCATCGCCAAAAAACTCAGAGCGAAGGCCCTATGAAACGGAGTAAGCACGCCCAGCGTGCCCAAAGTCAGGAGAAAAGTTGCCGGCACAAGCTGCCGCAGGGAGGTCGGCCGGTGGTGCTTGAGAATGGTGCCCGCGCGGGCGCCGCCGTAGCGGAAATAGAGCCGGCCGAGGTCGCGCAGGGTTTCCCGAGGGTAGTAGTAGATCTCGATGGTGGGATCCAGATAGACGCCGGCTCCGCTCGCCCGGATCCGTTGGTTCATGTCAGAGTCTTCACTGATAACGGACGCGTCGTCGTCAAACAGGCCCACCCGCCCGAAAACCTCCCGCGGGAAGCAGCCCAGGTACACCGAGTCCACGTACCCACCACTCTTCTCCAGCCGGAACCTAGCGTTGCCCACGCCAAAGTGATGCGACATGGCCAGGCCAATCGCCTCCTGCGTCGTGCTCCTGGCGAGCGGTCGCAGGAAGCCGCCGACGTTGTGCGCACCCGTGGCGCGCAGCGCCTGAACGCATTTCCCGATGTAGTCGGGCGGAACAACGTTGCGGGCATCAAGTCGCAGGATGATTTCTCCTCGCGCCGCCCCAATCCCCGCATTCAGCGCCGCACAGCGCGACCGCTTCGGATTCTCCAACAGGCGCAGGGACAATCCATCGGACTGAAACCTCTGCACGATCTCGCGGGTGCCGTCGTCGCTCTCCCCGTCCACCACCAGAACTTCGAGCCTCGCTTTCGGGTACGTGGTCGCCCGCAGTGACGCCAGGCAGATTCCGATGTAGCGCGCATCATTCCGAACCGGAATCACCACGCTCACCGGGGGCGATGTCTGCATGCCGGATCCCTACCGCACGTCCAGAATCGCTTCCCGCAGCAGCGGTGCGGGTAGCTTTCGCTTGCTTGCGATGTAGATGGCACTCAAGTCCCTGGCCAGAGTTGCAAACGAGCAGCGGTCGCCAAACGCGCGTGCCCGGGCACCCATTTCGCGCTTTATCGCTGTCGGACACTGGACGAATTGCTGCAGCGCTCTGCCCAGCTCGGCAGCGTCTCCCGGAGGCACAACCAACCCGAGGCCGTGCCGCTTCACCAAACGACCCATTTCCCCGACTTCCGTCACCACCAGGGGCTTCCCATAGCCACAGGCGACCGCGAAGGGTCCGTACCCTCCCGCATGGCCCTGCGCGTGATACGGCAACACAACCGCGTCCGCTGCCGCCAAACAAGTCCCGACCTCTTCTTGGGAGAGATAGCGGGCGTCGACGCGCACGCGTTCGGTTTGCCCGTGGCGCGCGATCCGCTCCTCCAGGATGTTTCTCGTCCAATCGAACGGTGCGCCCGCAATGAGCAAGTACCAATTACCCGGCACTCCGCCCACAGCCTCCAGCAGCACGTCGATGCCTTTTTCTTTCCGCAACATCCCAAAGAACAGGAACACCACGGCTTCGGCAGGGAGCTGGAGACGCCGGCGCGCTTCGAGCGGAGAAAGCACCTGCTCCGGCAGCAGCGTCCCTGGGCGGACAACGTGGAAGGGCGGTAGCTCGAACGCTCGGAGGCCTAATTGCGCCCGGATGCGCTTGCGGTGCCACTCCCCCTGCACGGTTACCGCCGCGCAAGAACGCCGGACGAAGGAACGCAAGAACAGCCGCGCTGCGCTCTTGTAGAGCCCTCGCACGGGATTGTGCCGGTGGGCAGCAAAGGTGAAGTCGGCAGGATTGATGTGGAGGATAAGCGCTGGCAGAACCTGCCCTCGCACAACGGCGTGCCACGTCACGAGGATGCTGGTCGAGACGACTTCTCCGTCGAGAAAATGGATGACATCGAAGGACTCGCCGCGGCAGAGCTGCAGCGCTCGCTGTACGGTTTTCCAATTCTCTCGAATGACGGCTTGGCCGTGGAGGAGCATCCGAAGCCACTTCTTGCTCCCTCCAGTGCTGCCCAGCCCCGCAGAACGGTGCCCGTCGGCCGCAACCACGCGAAAAAGCGGACGGCTGCGCAGAAACTGTTCAGCCGGAAGCGTCGTGCCGCTAACCAGCACGACTTGATGTCCCAGCCGGGCCAGTTCCTGCGCCAGGTGGCTCGCATAGAACCCGAAATGGCCCATGCGATCCCCGTACGGCTCCACTAAGACGACCTTCACTGAACTTCCTGCCTCAAGAACGGCATGTGCTGACTCGTGCACTGCCTACTCTGTTCCAGCACTGCGATAGTCAGGCCGTAAACACAAAAGACAACCGGGTCCGTAGCAAACGGAGAAGAAATGAGCAGACTCAGAATGTGTTGAACGCCCAGAGTGAGTGAAAGAGAAGCCAGTGGGTTACTCCTCCAACACCGAAGGAAAAGACTTAGGAAATAGATGGAAAGGGCAACATAAAAGGCCAGACCCACTACTCCAGTGCGCAAAACGATCTCTGCCCATCCCAAATGGACGTAGTGAGTGGAACCCCATTGCAGGTTTACACCATGCACTGCTTCTACGGTGCTGCCCATTCCGAATCCGAAAGGGATGCGAAACGGGTTTTCTTTAAGTTTCTCGCTTACAGAGTCAACCTCATGCAGGCGAGAACCTAGAATACTGACCAAATACGGATCTCTGTGCTGGAGCGAGCCCATTTCGCCCAGTACCCGAAATCGCTCTAGCGTTGCTTCCGCAGGGACGACAAAAATGGGCCGCAATACCTGACCAGAAAAAAAAACCACAATGATCAGAACTCCTATAACAGGAAGAAGACGTCGCAGTTGCGAAGCAGTCCACCCCCTTTGCAGGACCCAAAACACAACAAGGCCTGCACACGCGACAAGGATGGGCGTCCGCCATTGACTCAACACTAACGACATTCCAGTAACGCAAAGCAGAATCGGATGAAAAACCCTGGCTTTCGATTGAGTATGCCTTTGGAGGAAATACAGTTGGACCGGAATAACAAACGAAGAGAAGTAAGCAGCTTTTGTGGCCACTCGATAACCCGATTCCAGCAATGCCCAAGAATCCACAAGGTTGTAGAGGACGGTTCCCGCAACTAGCACAACCAGAATTCGCAGAAACGAATCGACAACTCTCCTGTTGTGTCGGAAAACCAGATAGCTCAAGAAAAACACCGCAGGTGCCTGGGTGAACTTGTAAGCATCGCCGACCACATAGTTCAGTTCGTTCTCGGTCTGCATCCCAACCACAGTTCCCAAAACGCATAGGCCCACCCAGAGAGCTACCATCTTTGCAGGGCAGCGAGCTGTGGAGCCGATGACCAAGACATTCCCTGTGAGACAATGGCGGAGGAAAAGAGTGTAAAACCCGAGAAACAGCAGACTGAAGGCTGTAGTCCCCAGTAGGGAGACTGTCTCTCGTGACAGCCCTTCTGGTTGTGGGTTCCCAAAACCGATCTGTACTAGGAAAAAGGCACACAATGATAAGACCGCAAAACGTAATCTTCTGTGGCCGGGCCCCAGTTGCAATCCTATCCCCGGATGTGCACCAGCTTGTGTAAGCAATGTATCTCTCATCTGGTGACCAGAGCGTTCAGCTTCAGTCTTGTTCCGAATAGATACCGAGAAGCAATGACCACTGTCAGGAGTCCGATACTGCCGGCAACCAGAAGCTGGGCAAGCGAGCCGAGAAATTGCGGCAACAGTCTGCGGGTAAGCTGAGTAGCGAAGGCAGCGAGCCCTGAAATGCCTAGGAGCCGAACCAGAAAACCGCTCTGCGTCTTGTCCCAAAGAGGCCCGAGTTGGCGAGAGAGGGAGATGACACTCCCGGCGAGGCAGACCATCCAGTAGAGGGCATAGGCGATCGCAATGCCCCGGTGGGCCAAGAGGGCCGAGAGCAAGCCGCTCAGAATCCAGTAGAAACAGAGGGCCGCCACGCCCCCGACAGCCGCGGCCTTCAGGTTCGAGAGCGAGTAGAACCCGCGGACGAGAAGATAGGTGCAGGCAGTCCCGACGAGTCCTATCAAGTACCAGGGGAGAACCGCAGCCACCCCCTGCGTCGCGGCGGCATCGAAGCGCCCGCGCTGGAACAGCAACGTCAAGATTGGTCCCCGCAGCACCGTCAAGAGACATGCCAGCGGCACCGTCAGCGCCAGGCCGTACCGGAGCGCGCCCGCTAGCCTAGCGCGCAACAGCGGGAGTTGGCGCTCGGCCGCATCGTCAGCCAGGAATGGCAGCAGCACGAGCGCATGCCCGTGGACTGCAATGCCGGTGAGCGCGACCACGATGCGAAAGGCGTAGCCGAGATACGAAAGACTCCCCTCCTGCAACTGGGATGCCCAAAAAGCATCCGACACCGGAATCAAACCAAAGACCAACAAAGAGAGCCCGATCAGAAAGACGGAGGAAAGAAACTGCCGCCCGGTCTCACTTCTGACCTTCTGCTCGAGCGAAGTCACTCTCCACGGCCACACCGTCGGTGCCAGGAGCGCGCATTGGAGCAGGAATCCCGCTAGGTAGCCCCACGCCAGCACCACGATGCCGACCCGCTCCGCCAGCATGATTGCAGCAACGATCATGCCGAGGGGCGGCAGCATCGGCAGCGCGGCCGCTAGTCCGAAGCGCTTTTCAAAGCAGCGCACACCCGACAGGAAATTCGCCACGATGGAGAGACTTGTAGCAGCCCACAGCACACGGTGGATTTCGGCCGCCAAGCGCAATTTTGCCGGCGAAAGCTGCGGGGCAATAAACGAGATGATTCCCCGTGCGAAGACCACCCCGACGAGACTGGCGGCAACCGCAAGCATAATCACAAGAGCAAGAAGAGTTCGGCAGGCTGTGCTGCGCGCACGGGTGTCGTTCTTGAACGACGCCAAGACTGGAACAACGGCGATGCTGATGGCAGTGATGAAGATCCCCATCGCGCTGACCGGCAGGGCGGCCGCGATCAAATAGGCGTCCATTTCCGCGCTGACGCCGAAGTAGCGCGCCGCAACCACATAGCTGATAAAGCTGAGCAGTGTGGCGAGCGCGGTTAGCGCGGACGCTCCCAGAGACATATGAAAGACAAGTTCCGCGCTCGCAGCGCTCTCCACCGTTTTCGGCCGAGATACCATCACTACTCGTTTCCCTCTGCACCGCCTGTGCGCGTCGGTTTCCTGAACCAGAAAAGTCCACAGGCATATTGACTCTGGGCGAACATCCTGAGATCGGCGCGCAGGTAGAAGACCCGATCGTCACCAACCGCCGAAAACTCCGCCAACTCGAGCTCGTCGAAGTAGTCAAGTATCTGCTCGGGCGAATGAATGCGATGGGCGTTGAAGCAGACCCGCGGTTTGCCGACGGGAACGGAGAAATAGAGGTTCCCTCCCGGAGCGAGAACACGCGCCAACTCTCGCGTTGCTCTTAAGGTTCCTTGGGGATCTAGCGCATCGCCGTAGCGGCCCAAGCCGATGTGCTCGGCGACGTGCAGGCAGGACAGGGACGCGACAGCATTGCCGGGAAGCGGGAGAGCCAGAATCGTTCCTGCTCTCGACCCCAGGTTCTGCCAATTGACCTCGAGAGGTCGGAGGTCAATGAAGGTGACTTTCGTGACAGCAGCCAGCATGCCGACAAAATCCACCCGCGAGCCCACGTCCACATGCGCGGCTGTTCCACTTTCCACGATTCGCCGGAAGGCCCACGCATCTTGGTAGAAGTAGTGCCGGTCAAAACACGAAGTCTTCGTCTTGTCGTGAAGGCACGGGTAGGTATCCAGCCATGTGAGGCGCTCAGCGCCGGGCAAGCGCCGGTAGCGCACGACATCCTGAAGGAAACTCACATACCGTGGCACAGCAGCGAGTCTTCTCACGTCCAGCACCGGATCGACCCACCGATAGGCACAAAGTAGCAGGCGCGCCAGCGCGTTTGAGCAAGTCAACCAAGCCCGAAGTCGTGTCGCCGCTCCAGCTTCCAAGCTCTTTGGTCTTTGGAGTTCCGCAACCTGGCTCACCCAGCTCCCTCCGCGGTGGCAACCGAAGGCACTGGGACGAACGCGACTGGCAGCCAGCGAGAGGAGATCGCTTCGCTTCTTCATGCCGAGGCCACGACCTCGCTCCATTCTCTCGCCGCACTGCGTGCGAACGAGCCAAGCCCGTTCTCGCGGATAGCCTGAAGTATTTCTTCCGGCGACGCCGTTGCCGTACCCGCCTTCGACACCACTTGCGCTGCTGCGGCGCTGGCAAGAACCACAGCCTCCCGGGCTGGTACACCACTGGAACAAGCCAACGCGAAGGTAGCGATCACTGTGTCCCCTGCGCCCGTAACGTCAAAGACCTCGCGGGCAACCGCAGGGATCTGCTGGACTCCACCCTTTTTCTCAAAGAGCACCATCCCTTGCTCCCCTCGTGTCACCAGGATGTAGGAGAGGTCCAGCAATCGAAACAACCGCTGACTCGCCGTGCGGAGGTTTCCCAGATTCCGGATGCGGGTGGCTGAGAGCACCTCCAACTCTCGTTCATTCGGCGTAAGACCTGTCAGCCACAGACCAGATCTGAACTTGCGTTGTTTGCAGTCGAGGAAGAGGGGAATGGATTTCCGCTGGCAGAACTGGCTTATTCTGGAGAGGAGCTCGGGTGTGACGACACCCTTGTTGTAATCAGAGACAATCACTGCGTTTGCCGCACGGAATCTCTCCTCGCAGTGGCTACCTAACTCTCGGACTTGGGAAGTCGAAAGGACGATCGGCTCCTCGCGGTCGATGCGGACAACCTGCTGATTGTGTGCCACGACTCGCGTCTTGATGGTTGTGAGCCGATCTGCGGATTGCAGGACACCATCCACCTGAATACCTCGCTGTTGGCATCCTTCGAGCAAGGACTGACCGGCATTGTCATTTCCCACGACACCTAGAAGAAAGGGGGTTCCCCCTAGTGCAGCCACATTGGCTGCCACGTTGGCTGCCCCCCCAGGCACTCGGGACTCGCGTGTTACGCTCACGATTGGCACTGGAGCTTCCGGAGAGATTCGCTCGACTGTTCCCCACACGTATTCATCGAGCATAAGATCCCCGCAGACAGCGACCTTCTGGTTCCTGAACCTGCCCACGAGCCCTTCCCAGTACCAGCTGTCTTCCTGGGTCTGTAACGCCATCTAGTAGCTCTGCTGCGTCTTTCTTTGAAGCTCCCCGGCACGATCCGCCTGAACCGTCCGAGGAACAAACCCTTCTGAGGGATTCCCTCCGGCGATGCCAGGTCTCACGCTGTCTTCCCGGACTGCCGTTGTTGAGGGAGGCCAATTCCGCTGCTGGCGAAACCAGGAAATGGTCTTACAAAGACCGGTCGCAAGGTCAGTTCTTGCCCGGAAGCCGAAGGCACGAAGCGCAGCCTGGGTATCGAGGCACCGGCGAGGTTGGCCGTCTGGCTTGGACGAATCCCAGACGACATCACCTTCGTAGCCGATCTGTTCTCGGATTAGGCTAACCAAATCGCGGATTTGGATCTCCATCCCGGTAGCCAAATTCACGGGTTCAGGACCTTCGTATTGCTCTGCTGCCTGCACGAGTCCTTCTGCTGCATCTTCCACGTAGAGAAACTCTCGACTCGCCTGCCCGGTTCCCCAGACAGTAACGGCCGGACTCGCCCTTTCTATTGCCTCGACAAACTTACGGATGAGGGCCGGGATGACATGACTTGTTTCCAGGTCAAAGTTGTCTCTCGGCCCATACAGGTTTGCTGGGATCAAATAGATACTCCGGAGGCCATACTGTGTGCGGTAGGCCTGCGCCATCACCAACAGGGCTTTCTTGGCGATTCCATAGGGCGCATTGGTTTCTTCCGGGTATCCATTCCAGAAGTCGGTCTCCCGAAATGGCGTCGGGGCGAATTTGGGGTAGGAGCAGGTAGTACCCACCAGGATCAGTTTTTCCAACCGACCGTAGTGCCGCGCCTCTTCAAGCAGGTGTAGCCCCATCGCCATGTTTTCGTAGAAAAAACGCCCTGGGTTGGCGCGGTTGGCCCCGATGCCGCCCACTGCAGCCGCCAGATGAAACAGAATGTCAGGCCGGGTGTCGGCAAACATTTGAGCCACGGCTTTTCGGTGAGTCAGGTCATATGCTCGTTTTCGCGGTACAAGAATCTGAGCCTGACTACGCTGGCCCAACGCGTCCACGAGGAATGAGCCCAAGAATCCGCTCCCCCCGGTGACCACTACCCTCTTGCCCGCAAAGAAATCGCTCACCTTCGCCTCTTCCTTCCGGCCCTTGGCTTGCTCTCTCTCAATCCCGGGTCACAACTTGTCGCTCGAAATCGCCACTGAGTTTGTCGTTGAGTAATTGAATGTCGGCATCCACCATCAGTCGCACCAATTCTCGGAACTTCACTTTCGGCTCCCAGCCAAATTTGTGGAAGGCTTTGCTGGCATCGCCAACCAAGCGATCGACTTCGGTGGGCCGGAGATACCGCGGGTCCACGAGAACATACTTGTTCCAGTCGAGCCCGACGTAGCTGAACGCTTCTTCCACAAACTCCCGGACGGAATGGCATTCCCCTGTGGCGATGACGTAGTCATCCGGTTCCGGCTGTTGGAGTATCTGCCACATCGCTTCCACGTACTCAGGCGCATATCCCCAATCGCGGCGGGCGGCGAGATTTCCCAAGTACAACTTGTCCTGCAGGCCGTTCAGGATTCGTGCGACGGCCCGAGTGATCTTTCGGCTGACGAAGGTTTCGCCGCGTCTGGGGGATTCGTGGTTGAAGAGGATTCCATTGCAAGCAAACAAGCCGTAGCCGTCCCGGTAGTTGACAGTTGTCCAGTAGGAATAGAGTTTGGAGCAGCCATACGGGCTACGCGGGCAAAGGGGTGTAGTTTCCCGTTGTGGCACCTCTGCGACATTTCCGAACATTTCGCTACTGGCCGCGTTGTAGAACTTGGCGGGGATGGCTGTCTCGCGGAGAGCTTCGAGCAGTCGGGTCGTGCCGAGCGCCGTGATATCCCCGGTGTATTCGGGAATGTCAAAGCTTACGCGGACGTGGCTTTGAGCGCCCAAATGGTAGATCTCATCCGGCTGAACGCGCAGAAGGAGTTTGAGCAAACTCGTGGAATCGCTCAAATCAGCGAAATGGAGAAACAGCCTAGCATCCCGGTCATGGAGATCAGGAAAAATGGCGTCGATCCGGCATGTGTTCAAGCTGCTGGAACGCCGCTTAAGGCCGTGGACTTCATATCCCTTGGAGAGCAGTAGTTCGGCCAAGTAGGATCCGTCCTGCCCTGTGATCCCGGTGATGAGCGCCTTCCTCGGAGCCATTCCCAACCCTCGAATTCTTCCTACGAACCCCTGTCAGCTTCCCCGGAGGTGCATTATCTGTTCGAGCGCGCGTTCAGCATCGCGATTGAACTGGCGCACCGTCTCGCGCGTGTACTTGTGGTCGAGCATTTTGGGCAGGAATTGCGGCGGCACGGTGACGATGTGGGCCCCTGCCAACGCTGCGTTCTGGATGTCGATTGTGGTGCGGATGCTCCCTACAATGATCTGGGCCGGGTGATGCCACTCCGCCAGCCACCGCCGCAGGTTGCGAATCACCACGCACGGGTCATTGCCTTCATCGGCAATACGTCCGGCGAAGACGCTGACGTAGCGTGCGTCCGCTTTGGCGGCCAGCAGCGCCTGGTTGAAGGAAAGAATCGCCGTGCAGTTAATCGCGATTCCCTCGCGGGTTAATTCATGGACGACATCCAGGGAAGATTCCCCATATTCATTCACCACCGGTATCTTGACGACAACGTTAGGCGCCCAGCCGGCGAAGGTACGGGCCTGTTCGAGCATCTGAGCGTGGTCATTGGTGGTGACTTCGACGCTGACGGGGCGGTCGCCCAGCAAGCGGCAGAGGCGTCGCGCGCCTTCCTCGATGTCGTAGACACCGTCTTTGAACATGATGCTGGGATTGGTCGTAACGCCGTCAACCACACCTTGGCGCAGCCAGTGCTCGATTTCCTGGTAGTTCGCTGAGTCCAGAAAGATTTGCATCTGTTACCTCCTTAGCCTGGCGCCCGCCTCACGCACCCGGCCGGTGCTCACCGGGTTCCGTCCCGTAGTAGTCGTAGTGGTAGTAGCGGTAGTAGTAGTAGTCATCGGCTTGGAGGTTGAGGTTATTGAGGACGACGCCGATGACGTGGGCGCCGACCTCGCGGGCGGTGGTACGGGCGCGCCGGACGA
>Ga0073934_10001670_pt1 | contig 51473 bp, 38 predicted proteins | sample LarsenN4metaG_FD_76834 | JGI IMG/M metagenome (GOLD analysis project Ga0073934, IMG submission 76834) | Hot spring sediment bacterial and archeal communities from British Columbia, Canada, to study Microbial Dark Matter (Phase II) - Larsen... ...
AGGGCGGCCACATCGACGTGGGCTTCATCGCCTCGGGTGCCGCCATCGAGCACGTGAAGGCCGGGCGCCTGCGCGCCATCGGCGTGCTGAGCAAGACGCCGTACCAGGGCATCCCGCCGATGACCGAGGCACTGCCGGGGCTCGACAAGTTCATCCCGTGGGGTTCGTTCTATGGCGTCTTCGTGCGCAAGGAGACGCCCGATGCGGTCAAGGCCAAGCTCGTGGCCGCCTTCAAGAAGGCCGGTGACAACCCGAAGTACCGCGAGCTGATGGAAGGCCGCGGCACGACGATGCTGAACCTGGGCGGCGCCGAGGCCGAGGCCTTCATCCGCAAGTGGCAGAGCACGACGGCGTGGCTGTACCACTCGGTGGGCGCGGCCAAGAAGGACCCGGCGACGCTGGGGATCGCCAAGCACTGAGCGGCATCACGCGCGCCCGCGCGCCGGCGACGCCCTCGCCAGCCCCGGTGCCACGCGCGGGCCCGGCTCGCACCGCCCGCGCGACCTGCGGGCGGTGATCGCCCCGGGCCACTGCGCGCAACCTCTGTAGACAGCCAGCCTGCGCCATCGCAGGCTGCGCCCGACCCCACCCGCAGGAGCCGCGCATGGCCTCGCCCCGCGAACGCTTGCCGGGAGAACTCGTGTTCTCCTGCCTGATGCTGATGATGTCGGCCTTCCTGTTGTGGACGGCCTACATGATCTCCGGCCTCAAGTCGGCCACCTCGGCCGGCTCGTTCCCGATGGCGGCGGCGGCGACGATGCTCGTCTGCTCGCTGATCGCCGTGGCGCAGGCGGCGCGTGCGCCGCTGGCGGCCGGTGAGCCCGGCGAGTCGCTCGTGCGGCAGTTCTTCCGCCGCATCGCGCCGCCGGTGCTCCTGTGGACGACGCTGGCGATCGTCGTCTACATGCTCACGCTCGAGTGGCTGGGCTTCGTCGTCGGCAGCTACCTCTTCCTGATCGTCGCCATGTGGATCCTCGGCGGGCGGCGCATCGTGCTGAACCTGGTCGTCAGCGCCCTGGTGCTCGCGGCCATCTACGTCGTGTTCCAGACGGCCTTCTCGGTGGTGCTGCCCGCCGGTTCGCTGTGGCAGGGAGTGTTCAAGTGAGCGAGGCCCTGCAGTTCTTCTTCATCAGCTGGACCGACCCCAAGCTGATCGCGCTGGCCGCCGCCGGCACGTTCGCGGGCATCTACATCGGCGCCATCCCAGGGCTGTCGGTGACCATGGCCGTGTCGATCCTCATCTCGTTCACGTTCAAGTGGCACGTCAACGAGGCACTCGTGCTGATCGCCGGCATCTACCTCGGTGGTGTCTATGGCGGCTCGCGCAGCGCCATCCTGCTGAACATCCCAGGCGCCCCGGCGGCCATCGCGACGGGCCTCGACGGCTACCCGCTGGCGCGGCGGGGCGAGGCCGGCACCGCCATCGGCCTGACCACCGTCATGTCGGTCATCGGCGGCTTCGTCGGCATCTTCGCGCTCGCCGTCGGCGCGCCGCTGGTGGCGGCCTTCGCGCTGAAGTTCGGGCCGCGCGACTACCTGATGCTCGCCATCTGGGGCATCCTGCTCGTCGGCAGCCTCTCGGGCGGCTCGCTCGTGAAGGGCATCTTCTCCGGGGCGCTGGGCGTCATCATCGCCTCGGTCGGCCTCGACCCGCTCACCGCCGAGAAGCGCTTCACCTTCGGGTCGGTGGGGCTCACGGCCGGCATCAGCTACATCGCCGCGATGATCGGCTTCTTCGGCGTCTCCGAGATCCTCGCCCAGCTGCACGAGCTTCACATCAAGGGCGTGAAGCAGAACGTCGACAAGATCATCCCCAGCTGGGCGATGGTGAAGAAGTACCTGCCGTTGTCGATGCGCACGTCGGCCATCGGCGTGGGCGTCGGGGCCCTGCCCGGCGCCGGTGGTGACATCGCCGCGCTGATGGCCTACGACCATGCCCGGCGCACGGTGAAGAACCCTTCGCGCCCCTTCGGCGAAGGCGCCTACGAAGGCATCGTCGCGCCCGAGTCGGCCAACAACGCAGCCGTCGGCGGCGCGTACGTGCCGATGCTGACGCTCGGCATCCCGGGCGATGCGGTCACCGCGGTGATCATCGGCGCGCTCTACATCCACGGGCTGAAGCCCGGGCCGATGCTGATGATCGAGACGCCGCACCTGTTCTGGTTCACGGTCGGCTCGCTGGTGCTGGCCAACCTCTTCCTGCTCCTCTTCGGGCTCACCGGCATCAAGATCTTCGCCAAGGTGGTGGAAACACCGAAGCCGATCCTGCTGCCGCTGATCCTCGTGCTCTCGGCGGTGGGCGCCTACGCCATCAACAACAGCGCCGACGACGTCTACTGGATGCTCGCCTTCGGCGTCTTCGGCTACTTCCTGAAGATGTACGGCTTCCAGGTCGGGCCCGTGATCCTCGGCATGATCCTCGGGCCGCTGATGGACCGCAGCTACCGGCAGGCGATGCTGTCGGCCAACGAGGACGTGCTCGTCTTCGCGAGCGAGTTCTTCACCTCGCCGCTGTCGGCGGTGATCCTGGCCGCCCTGACCTTCACCATCTTCAGCCAGACCGGCTGGTACAGGCGCTGGCGAGCGGCGCGCGGTGCCGGCTGATCCGCCACCGCCCATGTTCGAGAACTACAGCGGCGCCACGCGCGTCATCCCCATCGTCGGCGACCCGATCGCGCAGGTGAAGTCGCCGCTCGGCGTGACCCGGGCGCTGAGGGCGCGCGGTGCCGATGCCATCGTCGTGCCGGCGCACGTGCGGCCGGCCGACCTGCCGGCGTTCTTCGCGCTCGCCGAGCGCATGCCCAACGTCGACGGGATCATCGTCACGGTGCCGCACAAGTTCGACGCGGCGCGCCTGTGCGCAGGCCTCACGCCGGCGGCCGCCTCCATCGGCGCGGCCAACGTCGTGCGCCGGGGCGCCGACGGCCACTGGTTTGGCCACATGTGCGACGGCGACGGCTACGTGGCCGGCCTGCGCAAGCTCGGCTGCGAGCCGCGCGGCCGGCGCGCGCTGCTGGTGGGCGCGGGCGGCGCGGGCAGCGCCATCGCGCATGCGCTGGTCGACGCGGGCGTCGTGCGCCTCGCGCTGCACGACGCCGACACGGCACGGCGCGAAGCGCTGGCCGCCAGGCTGCGCGCCTACGGCCCGGTCGTGCCCGAGGTCGGCGGCACCGACCCGCGCGGCTTCGACCTCGTCATCAATGCCACGCCGATGGGCATGCGCGAAGGCGACCCGCTGCCGGTGCAGGTGGACCGGCTCGAGGCCGGCACCTTCGTCGGCTGCGTCGTCACGAAGCCTGCCGTCCCGCCCTTCATCGAGGCCGCCCGCGCGCGCGGCCTCGCGACGATGACGGGCGCCGGCATGTTCGAGGCGGTGGCCGAACGCATCGTCGAGTTCTATCTCGAAACCCCGAAAGGGAAGTGAACCCCATGGCCACGCTGCACGAACTGACCACGCTCGAGATCAAGGTCTTCAGCAACGCGAACGTCTACGCCGCGCTGCAGGAGCGGCTGCCGGCGGCCGGCGGCAGGCTGCTCGGGGCCTTCGCCTCCGACATCGGAGAGCTCAGCCGCGTGCTGCTGCTGCGCGAGTTCGACGGCGCCGACGCGCTGGCCGAGTCGCGCCTGCGCATGCTGACCGACGCCAACCCGCTCGGCTGCGCGGAGTGGCTGGTGGGGCTCAGGTCCGAGTCGTACAGCCTCTTCCCGTTCCTGCCGCCGGTGCCGCGCGGCGATGGCGGCTCGCTCGGCAAGTGGTACGAGTTCCGCACGTACTCGGTCCGCCACGGCAAGCTCGGCGAGACGATCGAGGCCTGGAAGGAAGCCGTGCCGGCGCGTCACGCGCTCTCGCCGCTGATCGGCGCCTTCACGGCGCTCGATGGCGATCAGCCGCGCTTCCTCAACATCTGGGCCTACGCCAGCCTGGAAGAGCGCTCGCGCATCCGCGGCGAAGCCGTCACGAAGGGACTGTGGCCGCCCAAGGGCGGGCCGGCCAACCTCACGAGGATGACGAGCACGGTGTGTGCGCCGACCGCGTTCTCGCCGCTGAAGTAGCGCCGGCCCGGCACGGCCGCCTGCGCCGGTCGGCGCACGGCGGACGGCCGCCTTGCCCGCTGCCCTGACAATGGCCGGGTGTCGCAGCTCTTCGAAGTCCACCCCGAGAACCCGCAACCGCGCCTGCTGAAGCAGGCAGCCCAGATCCTGCACGGGGGCGGCGTCGCCGCGATCCCCACCGACTCGAGCTATGCGCTCGTCTGCCACCTCGACGACCGCACGGCGGTCGAGCACCTTCGCCGCATCCGGCAGGTGGACGAGAAGCACCACCTCACGCTGCTCTGCCGCGACCTGAGCGAGCTGGCGAGCTACGCGCGCGTGGACAACCGGCAGTACCGCATCCTCAAGCTCGGCACGCCGGGGCCCTTCACGTTCATCCTGGAGGCGACGAAGGAGGTGCCGCGGCGCGTGTCGCACCCCTCGCGGCGCACGATCGGCCTGCGCGTGCCGGCGCACCGCGTCGCGCAGGAGCTGCTGGAGGTCTTCGGTGCGCCGCTCCTGGCCACGACCCTGATCCCGCCGGGCGAGACGCAGCCGATGAACGACGCGCACGAGATCCGCGAGCGCTTCCAGAAGGCGCTGCAGGCGGTGGTGGATGCGGGCGCCTGCCCGGCCGAACCGACGACGGTGGTCGACCTCAGCGGCGACGAGCCGGTGATCGTGCGCGTGGGTCGCGGCGAGCCCGCGCGGCTCGGCCTCGTCGGGGCGAACCTCTCCGCGCCGGAGTGAGGGGCGGGGGCCGCGGCGCGACCGACGTCCGGGCCACGCCGCACGCCGGCGCGCCGCGTCCTCAGCGCGCGACGAAGATGCCGGTCCAGTTCAGCAGGTTGAACTGCCCGCCGCCGACGTACTGCAGTGCCAGCGCCTCGTCGGAGGTGCCCGCGACGTAGCCCAGCGCGCCGGGCCGGGTGTCCGACAGGCTCTGCTGCGCGCCCAGGCTGCCGCCCGCCAGCAGTGAACGGCCATCGGCCGAGGCGGCCAGCGAGCGCCAGGCGCTCGAGGCACCCGCGGCGCGCCAGGTCTGGCCGCCGTCGCGCGAGCCGTAGAGGTAGTCGTTGCCGGTCGCGCCGGCGAGGTAGCGGCCGTCGTCGGACAGCATCGCCGAAGTCCACGCGCGCGACGCGTTGACGCCGGTCCAGTTCTGCCCGCCGTCGGCCGACACCTGGAACCACGCCCCATCGGCTGCGCCCGCGACCTTGCTGCCGTCGGGCGTCATGACGACATGGCGCCAGAACAGCGTGGGTGCGCGCGAGGTCCAGTTCGCGCCGCCATCGGTGCTCATCCACACCGGGCTGCCGTCGGCCACGGCGACGATCTTCTGGCCGTCGTTCGAGAGCGCCATCGAGATCCACTCCAGTGCCGGCGCCGCGGTCGCTGCCCAGTTCTGGCCCCGATCGCTCGACTTGTAGATCGTGGTGCCATCGGCGATGACGATGTGGTCGCCGGATCGCGAGACGGCAGCGCGGCGATAGTGCCTGGCGCTGCCGTAGACGCTGGCGGGGTACGGGGCCGACCAGTTGGCCCCGCCATCCACCGACAGCAGCACGCCGAACAGCGAGGCGCCCGCCGCGGCCGGGTCGCCGTAGCTGGCCAGCAGCACCATGCCGTCGCCCGACGAGACGAGGTCGTAGACGGGCTGCGTCGTGTCGACGCTGTTCCAGGTGAGGCCGCAATCGCTGGAGGTCAGCACGTTGGAACCCGAGGACGCGGCAAGGCGGCAGCCGTCGGCCGACGAAGCCACGGCCGTGATGCCCGCCCCGGGCGCGACCGCGGTGGTCCAGGTGCCTGCCCAGCCCGCCTTCAGCCCGGTCAGGTTGATGCGCTGGCCAGCGTTCTGCACGATGCGCCAGCCGCCCGCGCCCATGCCGGTGACCTGCACGATGTCGCCGACCGCCGGGCTCGCCGGCAGCATCAGCGAAACCATCTGGCTGGCGTGGCCGGCCAGGTAGCCGCGATTGGCCTGCATCTGCGCCGACGTCGCGTTCACCGTTTCCCAGGCGATGCCGGCGCCGTTGCACACGTACTGGGTGCCTGTCACCTCGCCGGCGTCGAGCACTGCGTTGCCGTTCGTGTCCGGGCCGCTCGTGACCTTGGTCCCGCCATACGTGCAGTGGGCACCAGCCGGTTCCGCCGCGATCGCGGTCAGTCCCGCGACGCCGGAGGCACCCGCGGTGCCGTGGCAGATGGCCGCGCTGGCCGTCTCCTCGGACCCGTCGAGCACGCCGTTGCCGTTGCCGTCCAGCCCGGCGGCCACCCGCACGCCGCCCTGCGGACAGGTGGTACCGGGCGCTTCCGTCGTCGTGCGCACGAGGGCGCTCGTGCCGCTGCTGCCCGGGTTGCCGTTGCAGACGTACTGCGACAGCGAGATCTCGCCGCTGTCGAGCTGGCCATTGCCGTTGCTGTCCAGCCCGGAATCGATCCGGTAGCCGCCGCTGGCGCACTGGTTGCCGGCCGGCACGGTGGCCACCGCGGCACGCACGCTTCGGCCGTCCACCTCGGGCTCGGCGCCGCCGCCGTTGCCGCCACAGGCAACGAGAACAACGACGGGCAGGAGCGCAGGCAGCGCGCGCGGGGACAGGATCATCACGGGTTCCGTTCGGCCGATGGAAGGGGACGGCCTGACCGGCACACCCGAGCAGGTCGGGCGACACCGGGGCCGCGGTCGAACGGGATTTCGGCAGGGGAGCCGCACACCTGAGGCCGGCCGCTCGCGGCCGGCCCGCGGCGGCCTCGCCGGCGCGCAGGCGTTCACACGGCACGCCGTTCCCCAATCGCCCCCGATCGCCGGGCGCGCACGGCGGGCCCCATCGTGGAGCCTGGCCCCTTCCCGTGGCGGGCCGTCAGCGTGGCCGCCGGGTGCTCCGGCGGCCGTGCCGGGGATGGGTCAGCGCGGCCGCTGCGGGCGCGGTCCGCCCGGGCCGCGCCGCTGATCGGGCGCCCCGTGGCCGCGCCCTCCATGCCCCTGGCCGGCGCGCGCGCCGCCGCCATGCGACGGGGCGCCCTGCCGGCCGCCCTCGCGACGCGGCGGCGGTGCGGAGAGGTCGAGGTCGAGCCTCATCGGAGCGCGCTCGCGCGCGGCCGGACGGTCGGCGGACGGTCGGGCCGCCGTGGTGTTCGCACCTGGACGGGCCGGGGCGCGGTCGTGGCGATGCGCGCCGTCCTGGCGATGCTCGCGCGGCAAGTCGCGGCGGCCCGCCTGCGGGGCATGGCCGGGCCGGCCCGTGGCACCCGCACGGCCGGCACCGCCGCGCCCTCCGCGTGCGCCCGCACCGATCGTCATGCGGTGCCCGAGCACGATCGGCTCGGCGCGTTCGCCCACGGGGGGCTCGAAGCCCGGAATCTTCTGACGCGGGATCTGTCGCTTGATCAGCTTCTCGATGTCGCGCAGGAAGTCCTCCTCGTCGAGGCAGACGAGCGAGATCGCCTCGCCGCTGGCACCCGCGCGGCCGGTGCGGCCGATGCGGTGCACGTAGTCCTCGGGCACGTTCGGCATCTCGTAGTTGACGACGTGCGGCAGTTCCTCGATGTCGATGCCGCGCGCCGCGATGTCGGTCGCGACGAGCACGCGCAGGTCGCCGGTCTTGAACTCGGCGAGCGCCTTGGTGCGCGCGCTCTGGCTCTTGTTGCCGTGGATGGCCATCGCCGTCACGCCGTTGGCGTTCAGCCAGTCGGTCAGCTTGTTGGCGCCGTGCTTGGTGCGGGTGAACACCAGCACCTGGTGCCAGTCGCCGCGCTCGATCAGCTCCTTCAGCAGGTCCTTCTTGCGGTCGCGGCCGACCATGTAGACGGTCTGCGCCACGGTGTCGGCCGCGGCGTTGCGACGCGCCACTTCGATCAGCGCAGGCTGGTTCAGCAGCCGGTCGGCCAGCTCCTTGATCTCGTCGCTGAAGGTGGCGCTGAACAGCAGGTTCTGCCGCCTCGGCGGCAGGATCGCCAGCACCTTCCGGATGTCGTGGATGAAGCCCATGTCGAGCATGCGGTCGGCTTCGTCGAGCACGAAGAACTGCACGGCCGAGAGGTCGAGCGTGCCCTGCTGGTGGTGGTCGAGCAGGCGGCCGGGCGTGGCCACCAGGATGTCGACGCCGCGGCGCAGGCCGTCGACCTGCGGCTGCATGCCCACGCCGCCGAAGATGACCATGCTCTTCAGCGTCAGGTACTTGCCATAGGTGCGCACGCTCTCCTCCACCTGCGCGGCGAGCTCGCGCGTCGGGGTGAGGATGAGAGCGCGGATCTTCACGCGGTTCGTGCGCGGGTCGCGCACGACCGGCTCGTGGGCCAGGCGATGCAGCATCGGCAGCGTGAAGCCGGCGGTCTTGCCGGTGCCGGTCTGGGCGCCGGCCAACAGGTCGCCGCCCTCGAGCACGGCAGGAATCGCCTGCGCCTGGATCGGCGTGGGGGTCTCGTAGCCCTGCTCGCGCACGGCGCGCAGGAGCGGCTCGGCCAGGCCGAGGTCGGAAAAGTTCATGTGGTTCGATCGCGGCCCCGGGAGGATCCGGAAGGGCCATGCTCGCTGCCCGCCGTCACCCGTTGCAGGTGAACCAGTCTCGAGGGCGCGAAGGATGTACGCAGGGCGTACGAAAGGTCGGAATCGACTGCGCCGCAGTGACTGGAGAGTTGCGGCGCGGGGCGGAGTGTACCCGCGTCCGCGCCGCCGTGCCCGCAACGGTCAATCCGGCATCGGCTCGTGTGCATTGAGCCGCATCCAGCCGCGCGCGACGCGGTAGACCGCCCACACGCCGAGCGCCACGAGGCCCAGTGCCCAGGTGCCGAAGCCCACGAGCACGAGCGTCAGCGGCGCCGAGACCAGGGCCAGCACGACGGCCCACAGCAGCGCGAACCAGAACGTGCGGATCTGCCAGCGGAAGTGCGACTCGAGCCACGTGCCGCGCGCCTCGTCGCGCTTCACGTAGCCGATGATGACCGCGATGATCGACGGCCAGCCGAAGAGGAAAGACCCCAGCACCGTGGCCGCGCCGAACGCGCCGATGCCCAGGCCCAGCGCGTGCAGCGCGTAGATCAGGTGCGAGACACGCGAGAGCGAGGCTGGCGCCTCCACGGTCAATGTGCGTGAGTTCATTGCGGCCCTCGTCATTTCACATGCTCCCGGATGTGGGATCGGCTGCGACATCTGCAAGAGCAGTCTGCCCGCTCCCGTTGACACCCTCGGCGCCTGGACAGACGATCCCTGCATTGACTGGGGGTATGCAATGCAGGATCGTCCGGCGCCCGCGGACACGTCGCTCGCCGAACTGGCGCTCGACGTCTCGCCCGGTGCGATCGTCGTGCTCGACGACCGTGCCCGCGTGCAATGGTGGAACGCCGGTGCCGAGGAGGTGTTCGGGTACTCGGCGGCCGAGGCCGGCGGTCAGTTGCTCGACGACCTCGTGCGCGCCTCGGCGGGCCAGGCCGTCCGCGACACCGCCGTCGCCTTCGAGCGTGCCCGCATGGGGCAGACGGTGCTTCGCGAGCGCATCTGCCGCCGCCGCGACGGCCTGCTCGTGCACGTGAACGAGTCGCTGCGCGCCCACCGCGGGGCCGACGGCGTGAACCGCTTCGTGGTCGCGTTGTCCGACGTGACGGCGCTGCGGGTGCAGCGCGACACGCAGCTCGTGCACGCGCGCTACCAGGGCCTGCTCGAGCATGCGCCGGACGCCATCGTCATCGTCAACGACATCGGCCGCATCGTGCTGTTCAACGGCCGTGCGCGCGAGATGTTCGGGCACGAGTCGGCCGAGGTCATCGGCGAGCCGATCGAGGTGCTGTTGCCAGCGCGCCTGCGCGGGGGTCACGTGCGCCATCGCAACGGCTACCTCGAGGCGCCGCGCATGCGCCCGATGGGCCAGGGCCTCGAGCTGCACGGCATGCGGCGCAACGGCGAGGAGTTCCCGGTCGAGATCAGCCTGAGCCCGATCGATGCCGAGGGGGGGCGCCTCGTGATGAGCGCGATCCGAGACTCGAGCGAGCGCAAGCGCTTCGAGCAGGCGCTGCAGGAGAAGAACGTCGAGCTCGAGCGGGCGATCCGCGCGAAGGACCTGTTCCTGGCCACGATGAGCCACGAGTTGCGCACGCCGCTGAACGCGATCATCGGCTTCACCGGCCTCATGCTGATGAAGCTGCCCGGCCCCCTGACCGGCCCGCAGGAGCGGCAGCTCTCGCTCGTGCAGTCGAGCGCCCAGCACCTGCTGTCCCTCATCAACGACCTGCTCGACCTCGCCAAGATCGAGTCCGGCCGCGTCGAGCTGACGCTCGAGCCGGTTCGCTGTCTCACGGTGCTCGACGAGGTGGCCGCCACGCTGAGGCCGGCCGCGGCCGCCAAGGGCCTTTCGATCGTCGTCGTGGCCGACGACGGGACGCTGGGCGTGCAGGCCGACCATCGCGCGCTGCACCAGATCGTCCTCAACCTCGGGTCCAACGCGGTCAAGTTCGCGTCGAAGGGGGCGGTGCAGCTGCAGGCGCGGGCAGTCGTCGTGAACGGCCTGCCCAAGGTGGAGATCGCCGTCGCCGACGAAGGCATCGGCATCAGCGCCGAGGATCAGGCGCGGCTCTTCCAGCCCTTCTCCCAGGTCGGCCAGCGCAGCCGCCGCACCGCCGAGGGTACCGGGCTGGGCCTGCACCTCTCGCGCAAGCTGGCCGAGCTGATGAACAGCGACCTGTGCGTGCACAGCGAGCCGGGCCGCGGCAGCCGCTTCAGCCTGCAGCTGCCGCGCAGCGAGTCCGGGGAAGCCGCGTGAGGACGCCCCCTTCGGCCCCGCTGTGTCGCCGTCGCACCGTCCGGTGGGAGCGCTGAGCCGATGCCCGCACTGATCCTCGTCATCGAGGACAACCCCATCAACCTCGAGTTGATGACCTACCTGCTGGAGGCCTGGCAGCACGAGGTGTTGGTGGCGCGCGACGGCGACGAGGGCCTGGCGCTCGCGCAGGCCCGGCCGCCGGACCTCGTGATCTGCGACATCCAGATGTCCGGCATCGACGGCTACGAGGTCGCGCGCCGCCTGCGCGCGGATCCGGTCCTGCACCGGGTTCCGCTCGTCGCGGTGACCGCCTATGCGATGGTCGGCGACAACGAGAAGGCCCTGGCGGCCGGCTTCGACCTGCACGTGCCCAAGCCCATCGACCCGGCGGGCTTCATGAGCCTGCTGCAGCCGTTGCTGCCCGGGCGGGCCGCCGCGCCGACGCCGCACGAAGGGCCGGCCGAGGGCGACGGTGCGAGCGTGCCGGAGGAACTGCGCGCGCCGCGCAGGCCCTGCGTGCTGCTGACCGTGGACGACGGGCCGTTGAACGTCGAGTACAAGATCGACCTGTTCCAGGCGGCCGGCTACCAGCTCCTGGCAACGCGCGGCGTCACCGAGGCCCTGCGGACGCTCTCTTCGCACGCGGTCGACCTGGTGATCTCCGATGTCGTGATGCCCGAGGGTGGCGGCTTCGAGTTGCTGCGCCGGCTGCGCGCCGATGCCGCGACGCGGGACCTCCCCTTCATCTTCCTGACGGCCTCGGCGCGCGACGAGCCTTCTCGCCTGCGCGGACTCGAACTGGGCGCCGACGACTACCTCATCCGGCCGCTGCCGGCCAACGAACTGCTCCAGCGCATCCGCCGCTGCCTGACGAGCCTCGAACGACCCGGACCCTGAACCGGGCACCGCGGACCACGCGGAAGGCACCCGGGCAGCGACCCGCCTCGTTGGATAATGCGCGTTTGTGTGGTGTGACGCCCGGGCCCGTGCCCGCCGCCGCACCGCCCCTTCCGCATCCGCTGCCGCAGTGCGGCAGGCCGCGCTGGCGGCGGCAAGCCCGGCGGAACCCACGCACTCAGTCCTCACCAGCTGGAGCCATGGCGCCTTACGTCTCGAAGAATCCACTGCCCGCCCCTGGCGGCCTGCATACGCCTTGCTCTCGGAGGGCCCTGTAATGGCGCAGTACGTCTTCACGATGAACCGCGTCGGCAAGATCGTGCCGCCGAAGCGGCAGATCCTGAAGGACATCAGCCTGTCCTTCTTCCCCGGCGCGAAGATCGGCGTGCTCGGCCTCAACGGCTCCGGCAAGAGCACGCTGCTCAAGATCATGGCCGGCCTCGACAAGGAGATCGAGGGCGAGGCCGTGCCGATGCCGGGCCTGAAGATCGGCTACCTGCCGCAGGAGCCGCAGCTCGACCCCGAGCAGACGGTGCGCCAGGCCGTCGAGGAAGGCATCGGCGGCGTGCTCGCGGCGAAGAAGCGGCTGGACGAGGTCTACGCCGCCTACGCCGAGCCCGACGCCGACTTCGACAAGCTGGCCGCCGAGCAGGCCGAGCTGGAGGCCGTCATCGCGGCCGCCGGCAGCGAGAACACCGACCTGCAGCTCGAGCTAGCCGCCGACGCGCTGCGCCTGCCCCCCTGGGACGCGCAGATCAAGCACCTCTCCGGCGGCGAGAAGCGCCGCGTCGCGCTGTGCCGGCTCCTGCTCAGCAAGCCCGACATGCTGCTGCTCGACGAGCCCACCAACCACCTCGACGCCGAGAGCGTGGAGTGGCTGGAGCACTTCCTGCAGCGCTTCCCCGGCACCGTGGTGGCCATCACCCACGACCGCTACTTCCTCGACAACGCCGCCGAGTGGATCCTGGAACTCGACCGCGGCTCCGGCATCCCGTGGAAGGGCAACTACTCCGACTGGCTCGACCAGAAGGAGAAGCGCCTCGAGGTGGAGCAGAAGAAGGAAGACGCGCGCATCAAGGCGATGAAGGAGGAGCTCAAGTGGGTGCGCTCCAACGCCAAGGGCCGCCAGGCCAAGAGCAAGGCACGCCTGGCCCGCTTCGAGGAGCTCTCCGACGTCGAGTACCAGCGCCGCAACGAGACCAACGAGATCTTCATCCCGGTGGCCGAGCGCCTGGGCAACGAGGTCATCGAGTTCAAGAACGTCACCAAGAGCTTCGGTGACCGCGTGCTCATCGACAACCTCAGCTTCAAGGTGCCGGCCGGCGCGATCGTCGGCATCATCGGCCCGAACGGCGCCGGCAAGTCGACGCTCTTCCGCATGCTCCAAGGCGTGGAGAAGCCCGACAGCGGCGAGGTCATCATCGGCAAGACGGCCAAGCTCGCCTTCGTCGACCAGAGCCGCGAGAGCCTGGACAACAAGAAGACGGTCTGGGAAGACGTCTCCGGCGGCCTCGACAACATCGTCGTCGGCCAGTTCGTGATGCCCAGCCGCGCCTACCTCGGCCGCTTCAACTTCAAGGGCAACGACCAGCAGAAGCAGGTCGGCAGCCTCTCCGGCGGCGAACGCGGCCGCCTGCACCTGGCCAAGACGCTGGCCCAGGGCGGCAACGTGCTGATGCTCGACGAGCCGTCGAACGACCTCGACGTCGAGACGCTGCGTGCGCTGGAGGAGGCCCTGCTGGAGTTCGCCGGCAGCGCGATGGTCATCAGCCACGACCGCTGGTTCCTCGACCGCATCTGCACGCACATCCTGGCGGCCGAGGGCGACAGCCAGTGGGTCTTCTTCCAGGGCAACTACCAGGAATACGAGGCCGACAAGGTCAGGCGCCTGGGCGAGGAAGGCGCCCGCCCGAAGCGGATGCGCTTCAAGCCGATCCACTGAGCGGCCCCCGGCGCCACGAAGGGTCGTCGATCGACCCACGGGTCGCCCGCCAGCCGGGCGCGGGCCCCGGCCGGCGCTCGACTGCGGCCCCGCGCGGGCTTGCCTGCGCCCCGGCAGGCCGGCGGCCGGCCCTCCGGTGTGCGCTCTTGCGCGCCGTAACTCCGCGTCCACGCCGGTGGCACGGGCATTGGTCAACAATGGCCCTCATGCCCCTTGCGGCGCCAGAGTGAACCCGATGCGGCCGATGCTCCTGCCCTCCTCGCCCTCCCCTGCGGCGCTGGCCGCCACCGCGCTGGCAGCGTCGCTGGCGCTGGCCGGATGCGCCACCACGGAAGCGGGCAAGGAGACGCCGCCGCAGCGCGAGGCGCGCGTCCCTGACGTGCGGCCGTCGGCGGCGAAGCCCGCGGCCACGGTGGCGGCCGCCGCCTCGGGGGCCATGCCGTCGCGCGCGCCGGCCCCTGGCCTGGCCGCCTCCGGCCCGGCGGCGGCAGCGGCCGCTGTCGTCACCTCGGGGCCCGGCGCCACGCAGGGCCCGCCCGGCGCGGGCTCGCCGTCTGCCGGCGGCCCGCCGCCCTTCGCCAACGTGGTGCGGGAGGCCCGTCGGATCGACGGCCCGCTCGTGCTCTGGCAGAAGGACGACAAGGTCTGGCTCGAGCTGGCGCCCGCGGACTTCGGCAGGCCGTTCCTGCTCAGCCCGAAGATCAAGAGCGGCATCGGCGAAGCCTGGGTGCTCGGCGGCCTGATGGCCTACCCCGTCAACGGCGCCGGGGGCGCGCAGCTGGTGGAGTTCGTGCGCGTGCACAACACCGTCAGGCTGCAGGCACGCAACACCGACATCGTCGCCACGCCGGGCACGCCCGAGGCGCGGGCGGTGGCCGACAGCTACTCGAACAGCCTGCTCGGCGTGGCCGGCGTCGCGAGCCAGCCGCACCCGGAGCGCAAGTCGGTGCTGGTGGAAGCGAACAGCTTCTTCCTCAACGACATGATGGGCGTGGGCATGATGCTTCAGCGCGCCTTCCGGCAGGGCTACAGCCTCGACCGCGGCAACAGCACCATCACCGGCGCCCGCAGCTCGAAGGACGCCGTGATCCTGGAGACGGTCAACCACTTCTACACGGGCAGCATCGCCACGCTCGGGTTCGTCAACCTGCCGCCCGGTGCCAGCGTGCCCTCGGTGCCGCGCTACCTGCCCGATGCCCGCAGCATGCTCGTGGGCCTGCACTACTCGCTCGCGCCCCTGCCGGATCGTCCGATGGCCATCCGCCAGGCCGATCCTCGCCTGGGCCTGTTCACCAGCACGCGGCTGGACTTCGGCAACGACTTCTCGCTCACGCCGCGGCAACGCCTGGTGAACCGCTGGCGGCTGGAGAAGAAGGACCCGGCGGCCCCGCTGTCGGAGCCGGTCAAGCCGATCACGTTCTGGATCGACCGCAACGTGCCGCACGGCTATCGCCACACCGTGCGCGAGGCGATCCTGGAGTGGAACAAGGCCTTCGAGCGCATCGGCTTCAAGGACGCCATCGTCGTGCAGCAGCAGCCCGACGACGCCACGTTCGACACGCTCGACTTCGGTGTCGCCTCGGTACGCTGGATGATGAACGCCGAGCCCACGTTCGGTGCCATCGGCCCGAGCCACGTCGACCCGCGCAGCGGCGAGATCCTCGACGCGGACATCGCATTCGAAGGCCTCTCGGCGCGCGCCGTGCGCGGCATCCGCACGCAGGTGCTCGGTACCGCGATCGCCGCCACGGCCGGCGGGGCCTCGCTGGCGGCGCTAGCCGCGGCGCAGGAGCTGGGCGCGGCCGGCGCGGCGCCCCGCCTCCCCGCGGGCCCCGCGGCGCAGGCCGTCGGCGGCAGCGGCGAAGGCGCGGAGGGCCGCCCGGCGTTCGCCGCGCCGTTCGGATGGCCCGGCACGGCGGCGGGCACCCACGATCATCGGCTCTGCCAGTACAGCACGCTGGCGGCGGAGCAGCTCGGCTACGCGCTCGACGTGATGGAGGCGCGTGGCGATCTCGAGCCCGACAGCGCGGAGGCACACGAGTTCGTGCTCGGCTACGTGAAGGACGCCCTGATGCACGAGGTCGGGCACGCGCTCGGCCTGCGGCACAACTTCCGCGCCTCGCGCGTCTACACCGACGCGCAGCTGTCGGACCCCGAGTTCACGCGTGCCAACGGCACCACCGGCAGCGTCATGGAGTACAACGCGGTGAACCTGCCGCGGCCGGGCGAGAAGGGCGGCACGCCGTTCATGACCACGCTCGGCCCGTACGACTACTGGGCGGTGGAGTACGCCTACAAGCCCCTGCCCCCCGGCGCCTCCGCGGCCGAAGAGCGCGAGATGCTGCAGGCCATCGCCGCACGCAGCAACGAGCCGCTGCTGGCCTACGGCACCGACGAGGACGCCTGGTTCGGCATCGACCCCGAGACGATCCAGCTCGACCTCGGCAACGACCCCATCGCCTTCGCCGCGAAGCGCGTGGAGATCGCGCGCGACCTCTTCCGCCGGCAGGAGACGCGGCCGCTCTCGCCGCAGCGCGACTACGCGGTGCTGCGCCGCTCGCTCAACTACGCGCTGGGCGACGCGGCGCGCGCGGTCGGGGTGCTCGTGCGCCAGATCGGCGGCGTGCGCACGCTGCGCGACTACCCCGGCAGCGGTCGCGACCCGTTGCAGCCCGTGCCTGCCTCGGTGCAGCGCGCGGCGCTGGACGCCATCGCCGGCGCGGTGCTGGCGGCCGACGGCCTGAAGCTCTCGGCGCCGTTGCAGCGCCGCCTGGCGCCCGACTACCTCGAGCGCGCCGAGATCGGCGCGCCCACGGACTACTCGCTGCCCGGTCGACTGCTCGAGCTGCAGCGGGCCGTGCTCGGCTACCTGATGAGCGAGTGGATCGCCTATCGCGTCCTCGACAGCGTGGGCAAGTACGACCACCCGGCCGAGGCGTTCCAGCTGCGCGAGCTGTACGACCGCCTGATGGCCGACGTCTGGAGCGAGCTGAAGACGGGCGCGCCCATCTCGCCGGCGCGGCGCGAGCTCCAGCGCGAGCACCTGAACCGGCTGGCCTTCATGGCGCTGCGCCCGGCCAGCCGCGTCGACGCTCGCGCCGTGCTGCGCGACCAGGCGCGCACGCTGATCCCGCGCCTGGAGGCCGCGGCGCGGCGCGCCGAGATCGACGCCGACACGCGTGCGCACCTCGCCGACAGCGCCGAGACGCTGAAACGCGCCCTCGCCGCCCCGCTGCCGCGCCTGGGCCTCTGAGCCGCGCCTGGGCCGCGGTTTCCGGGCCCTCGTCGCAAGCCGCTTGGCCGGGATGGCGGCGCGTTGCTATCGTGGCCGCATGTCCTCCCACCCGAGCCCCGGTGAGACCGGCCGCCACGGCAGCGCGGCGGCCGCGGTCGCCGCCCGTCCCGCGCGCCGGCTCTTCGACTCGCTGAACGCGGTCAGCTTGGGCGTGGCCATCGGCTTCGGCGTCGTGGCCGCGGTGTTGTTCTCGCCGATCTTCGTCTCGTTCCCGGTCCTGCTGGGCCGGACGCTGTTCCTCGCGATGCTGCTGCTGCTGACCTTCGTCGGAGCGCAGCAGCTGCCGGAGCGGCACCTGCCCCGCTGGCTGCCGCGCTGGGTGTTCACGCTGATCGCGGTGGGGCTGGCGGCGCCGCTGGGCACGTTCGTCATCTACCTCGGATCCCTGGGCGGCGACCTCGGCGCCTTCCTGAAAAGCGAGCCGCACGTCAGCGGCTTCATCCTCATCGCCTGTGCCGGCATCATCCTCGGCCTGATCATCACGCTGACGGCGCTGGTGCGCGAGCGCGAGGCGCGCGCCCGCTCGCAGGCGCTGCTGTTCGAGCTCGAGCGCAGCCGCCTCGAGCGCCAGGCCCTCGATGCGCGGCTGGCACTGCTGACGGCGCAGATCGAGCCGCACTTCCTGTTCAACACGCTGGCCAACGTGCAGGCCCTCGTCGAGAGCGGCTCGCCGCGCGCCGCGCCGGTGCTGCAAAGCCTGATCGCCTACCTGCGCGCCGCGATGCCGCGCCTGCAGGAGCGCGAGGCCACCGTCGGTCGCGAGCTCGCGCTGGTGCGCGCCTACCTGGAGCTGATGGCGATGCGCATGCCCGACCGGCTGCGCTACACGCTGGCCACCGACCCCGCGCTGGACAGCGAACCCTTCCCGCCGATGGCGCTGCTGACGCTGGTGGAGAACGCCGTGCGCCACGGCGCCGACCCCTCCGAGCAGGGTGCCGAGATCGAGGTGGGCACGCGGCGCGACCACGCCACGGGCACGCACCACCTGTGGGTCAGCGACACCGGCCCCGGACTCGCCGAGCACAGTGCGCCGGGCACGGGCCTGGCCAACCTGCGCGAGCGGCTGCAGGGACACTTCGGCGGCCGCGCCGAACTTCGGCTGAGCGAGAACGTCCCGCACGGCCTGCGCGCCGAGATCGCCGTGCGGCCTGCCTGACCGTCACCGGCGCTTCGCGATGACGCACGACGACCTCGACCCCGGCCCGCTCGACACCCCGGCCGCGGCCGCCCCGACCGCGCTCGTCGCCGACGACGAGCCGCTGCTGCGCGAGAGGCTCGTCGCGCACCTGCAGCGACTGTGGCCCGAGCTGCAGGTCGTCGCCCAGGCGCGCAGCGGGCGAGAGGCGGTGGAGCTCTTCGACGACCACGGCTGCGACGTGGCGTTCCTCGACATCCACATGCCGGGGTTGAGCGGCCTCGAGGTGGCTCGCGCCATCGGCACCCGCGCCCTCGTGGTGTTCGTCACCGCCTACGAGCAGCACGCGGTGACGGCCTTCGAGCAGGGCGCGCTCGACTACCTCGTCAAGCCCTTCGACGAGGCGCGCCTCGCGGCCACGGTGCAGCGCCTGCGCGAAAGGCTCGCCGAGCGGGCGCAGCTCGCGCGTCAGCCGCGCACGCATCCGTCCGCGGCGGCGCCGGATGCCGCCGCACTCGGTGCGCTGCTCGAGCAACTGGCGGACAGGCTGCGCACCCCGTCGACGCCACGCAAGCACCTGCAGTGGATCAAGGCGTCGGTGGGCCCGAGCCTTCGCCTGATCCCGGTCGACGAGGTCTTCTTCCTGCGCTCGGACGAGAAGTACACGCTGGTGGCGTGGGCCGGCGGCGAGGCCCTGATCCGCAAGACCATCCGCGAGCTGGCCGACGAGCTGGACCCGGAGCGCTTCGTGCAGATCCACCGCTCCGTGATCGTCGCGCTGCCGCACGTGAGCCACGTCGTCCGCAACGGCAACGAGACGGCCGAGGTGCACCTGCGCGGCCGGCCCGAGGTGCTGCCCGTCAGCCGAAGCTGGCTGCACGTGTTCAGGCAGATGTAGCCTGTCGCCCCACCCCCACCGGGGGCCGGGCAAGCCGGCGGCGGCTCGGCCGGGGTGCAGTGCCCTGCAGAAGTCGCGAGCCGGGACCGGAGAGGAGGCGGCGCGGCTCGCGCCGCTAGAGGGCCGCGGTGACCACCACCTCGATCTTCCACTCCGGCTTGGCGAGCCGGGCCTGCACGGTCGCCCGCGGTGGCGTCTGCCCCTGCGCGACCCACGCATCCCACACCGAGTTCATGGCCGCGAAGTCGGCGATGTCGGCCAGGTAGATCTGGCACATCACGATCTTCGTCTTGTCGGTGCCCGCGCGCGCCAGCAGCGCGTCGACCGCGGCCAGCACCTGGCGTGTCTGGCCGGCGGCGTCCTGCGAGCCGTCCGCCGCCACCTGCCCGGCGAGCCAGACGATGCCGTTGTGCACGGCCATCTCCGACATGCGGGCGCCGACGTCGAACCTTTGAACCATGGTCAGTGTCCCTTCTTGTGTGCGTGGCCCTTGTGATCGCGCCGGTGATCCGGCTTCTGGCCATGCGAGTGGCCGTGCGAGTGGCCGTGCCGGTGATCCGGCTCCTGCGCCGCGGGCGCGGCCTTCTGGCCGAGCTTCGACTCGGTGCCCGCCAGCAGCTTGCGGATGTTGCCCTCGTGGCGCCAGACGAGCAGCAGGCTCATCAGCGCGATGGCCAGCAGCGCCGGCTCCACGCCCCAGATGAGCGCCTGGTAGAACGGCGCGAACACCGCCGAAACCAGCGAGGCGAGCGACGAGTAGCGGAAGAACGCCGCGATGATGATCCACGTCGCCAGCGTCGCCACGCCGAGCCACGGGTTCAGGGCGAGCAGCACGCCGGCCGCCGTGGCCACGCCCTTGCCGCCCTGGAACCTGAAGAACACCGGCCACAGGTGCCCGAGGAACGCCGCCAGCCCCGCAAACGCCGCCGTGCCCTCGCCGAGCCCGAAGCGCGGCCCGGCCCACAGCACCAGCAGCACCGGGACGAACCCCTTCAGCGCGTCGAAGGCCAGCGTCAGGATCGCCGCAGCCTTGTTGCCCGAGCGCAGCACGTTGGTGGCGCCCGGGTTGCGCGAGCCGTAGCTGCGCGGGTCGGCCAGGCCCATCAGGCGGCTGACGATCACGGCGAAGGACAGCGACCCGATCGCGTACGCCCCGAGCAGGGCCAGCGCGACGGCGGCGGGAAAGGGCAAGGCGGTGCTCGTCATCGGGCGCGCAGTGTAGGCGCAGCGCGACGGCGGCCCCATCCGGGCCGGCCCGGCCGCGGCCCCGACGCACCCGACGGGTTCAGGTGTTGGCGCCCGGGCGCATGCCCGGCAGGCGCGTGCCCAGGGTCTCGGCCGCCTGCACGAGGGCCTGCTCCATGGCCTGCATGGTGGCCTCGAGGAAGTGCCGGCCCGCGGCGCTGCGCAGGAACTCCAGGTAGCTGGCCAGCTCGCCATCGGGCAAGGCCTGGTACATCTCGGCGAAGAGCGCCTGCGACATGCCGCCGTAGGCCTGGATCATCTGCGCCCGTTGCGCCTCGAACGACTCGCGCAGCGTCGCGACCGGAGCCACCGGGCCGTCGGGCTTGACCGAGGCCATGCCGCGCTGCACGGCCACCGCCACGTTGATCGTCATGTTGGTGATGGACTCCGCCGCTCGCGTCGATTCGACGAGCTGCTCGATCAGCTTGCGGCGGCCCTCGGGGGCGGCGTTGAGGCGGGCGATGCCGGCCCGGATCGCGCGCTCGGAGTCGCGGTCGGGACGCGCCGCCGCCACCTCGAGCGCCGTGATGCGCCGGCCGAGCTCGCCGTCGAGCCAAGCCTGCAGCGGCGACAGGTGCGCCGGCGGCACGCGCGCGGCGAGCGCCTTGCGCACCGCCGCGCGCAGCGTGTCCGGAGCGAAGGCGGCGTCGGTCGCCTTCAGCAGGCGCTGCAGCTCGTCTTCCGTCAGGGCGGTGAGCCGGTGGCGCGCCGCCGTCTCGATGCCGGCGCGCGCCCCGGCGGCCGTCGATCCCAGCTGTTCCCACAGGCCGGACTGGCGCATCAGCTGTTCGGCGGCGGCCTCGTCGATCTGGGCCTGCACCGCCGTGGTCGCCAGCGCAGCAAGGCCCCAGGCGAGGGCGAACGCGAGCCGCACCCAGCGTCGGCCCCACCCGACCCTTGCGATTGCACGCACCATGTCCACCGGCTCCTCGAGTGTGCGGGCGGTCGAGGCGCCGCGCATCAGAGCGCGCAGCTCACCGGCAGCGCCCCGAGCGCATCGCGCAGCACCGCGGGCTCGATGCCGACGAGGAAGCCGCGGCGGCCGCCATTGATGTGGACGCGAGGCAGCGTCAGCACAGAGGCCTCCACGTACACCGGCATCGGCTTGCGCAGCCCGAACGGCGACGTGCCCCCCACCTGGTAGCCACTGTGCCGCTGCGCCACCTCGGGCTTGCACGGCTCGACGCTCTTGGCACCGATGGCCCGCGCGAGGTTCTTCGTGCTCACCTGCCGGTCGCCGTGCATCAGCACGATGAGCGGCTCGGCCTTCTCGTTCTGCATCACGAGGGTCTTGACCACGGAATGCTCGTCGACGCCGAGCTGGCGCGCGCTCTCGGCCGTGCCGCCGTGCTCGACGTAGTCGTACGGGTGCTCAGTGAACACGATGCCCCGCTCGCGCAGCCAGGCCGTGGCCGGCGTCTCCGAGACATGCTTCTCCTTGCGTGCCATCGAACTCAACGCGGCCCGGACCGCCGGCCGCGAGCGCCGGCGAAGCGCCGCGCAGGCGGCGCGACGCGGGCGAGGCTGGCGCGAAGGGTCATCTCAGTCGCCCTCGACCCACTCGATCTGCGCGCCGAGTGCGCGGATGTTCTCGGCAAAGCGCGGATGTGCCCGGCGGATCGGCGCGGCGTTCTTGATCGTCGACTTGCCCGGGATGCTGGCGGCCAGCATCAGCAGCGCGATGGCCACCCGGATGATGTAGGGGCTCTCCACCTCGGCCGGCGCGAGCGGCTTGCCGCCGAAGGTGATGATGCGGTGCGGGTCGGCCATGAAGGCGTGCGCTCCGAACTTGGACAGCTCCGAGGTCCAGCCCATCGCGCCCTCGTAGACCTTGTTCCAGAACATCGCGCTGCCCTCGGCGCGCACGCCGAGCGCCACGAAGATCGGCAGCAGGTCCACCGGCAGGTAGGGCCACGGTGCGGCCTCGATCTTCTGCAGGATGTTCTGCGTGAAGGGCGGCTTCACGCGCAGCGGCCCGTCGACCACCGTGTGCGACCAGCCGCCCTCGTGCACGACCTGCACGCCGAACTTGGCGAAGGTGCGGTCGATCAGCGGGAACTGCTCGGGCGCCGAGTTCTTCACCGCGATGCTGCCGCCGGTGATGGCACCCAGGGCCATGAAGGTGACCGCCTCGTGGAAGTCCTCCGCGAAGCGGAACTCGCCGCCGGACAGGCGACCCACGCCGTGCACCGTCAGGCGCGAGGTGCCGATGCCCTCGATCTGCGCACCCAGCATCGCCATGAAGCGGCAGAACTCCTGCACGTGCGGCTCGCTGGCCGCGTTCATCAGCGTGCTCGTGCCCTCGGCCAGCGCGGCGCAGAGCACGAAGTTCTCGGTCGTCGTGACGCTGGCGTAGTCGAGCCAGTGCTGGTTGGCCTTCAGGCCGCCTTCCACGCGCATCACCAGCGCCTCGCGCCGCCGCTGCACGCGCGCGCCGAAGCGCTCCATCACCTCCACGTGCGGGTCGATCTCGCGCACGCCCAGGGTGCAGCCCTGCACGTCGTTCTCGATGCGAGCGACGCCGAAGCGCGCCAGCAGCCCCGGCACGAGCATGATCGAGCTGCGCATCTCCTCGGGCAGGTGGTGGCGCTCGGGGTCGAACACGGTGGCGCGGTGCTGCACCTCGAGCACGCCCTGGCCGAAGTCCACGGTGACGGCGCTGCCCAGGGTGCGGAAGATCTCCAGGATCTTCTTGACGTCGGTGATCTCGGGGATGCCGACCAGGCGCACCGCCTCGCGCGTCAGCAGCGTGGCGCACAGGATGGGCAGCACCGCGTTCTTGTTGGCCGAGGGGACGATGCGGCCGGACAGCGGCGTGCCGCCGTGGACGATGAGGTTCGACATGGACAGCGGGAGGCGAGGCAGGACCGGGTTCGGTCCGCATTGTCGCCGGCCCCGTGGCAAACCCTGGTCGCCGTGAAGAATCCTTCCGTCCGCGCGGCGCCGCCCGTGGCGCACGCCGGGTGCCGGGCCCGGCGGCCCCACGGCATCAACCGCCGGCGCCTTCTGCCGCGGGGCGCGCCCGCTAGCCGTGCCGCTCGGCCACGAGGCCGGCGGCGCCCGCCCGGGCCCGTTCCTCTTCCTGCAGCCGCAGCACGCGCCGCTGCACCTTGCCGGTGGTGGTCATCGGCAGGCTCGCGATGAACTCGATCTCCTTCGGGTACTCGTACGGCGCGAGGCGCCCGCGCACGTGCTCCTGCAGCTCGTGCACGAGGGAGGCATCGCCCGCGCGCCCCGGCGCCAGCACCACGTAGGCCTTCACCAGCGCACCGCGCTCGGCATCGGGCTTGGGCACGACGGCGGCATTGGCCACGGCCGGATGCCTGACGAGGCAGTTCTCGATCTCGCTCGGGCCGATGCGGTAGCCCGCGCTCTTGAACATGTCGTCGCTGCGGCCCTGGTACCAGAGGTAGCCGCGCTCGTCCATCACGGCCGTGTCGCCGGTGCGGCACCAGCCGGCGGTGGCCGGCGCGGACGGGTCGCCCGTGTACTTGGCCCGCGTGGCCGCCTCGTTGCGCCAGTAGCCGAGGAAGAACACGGGGTCGGGATCGCCATGCCGGTCGAGCCGGTGCACGGCCACGTCGCCCGGCGTGCCCGGCGGGCACTCGCGACCCTCGTCGTCGATCACCGCCACGCGATGCCCGGGGTAGCCGCGCCCCATGCTGCCGGCGCGCGCCGGCCACGCCGCGCGGCGGCGCCCGCCGGCATCGACGTAGCTGCCGCAGTTGCCGACGATGTAGTTGATCTCGGTCTGGCCGAACATCTCGTTGACGGTGACGCCCAGCGCCTCGCGGCACCAGTCGAACACCGTGTCGCCCACGGCCTCGCCGGCGCTCATGATCGCGCGCAGCCCGATGCGGTGATGTCGCCGCGGCTCCGGCAGCGCCTTCATCATGGCCTTGAGCGCCGTCGGGAAGAGGAAGCTGTGCGTGACCCGGTGGCGCTCGATCAGCTCGAACGCGCGCTCGGGCGAGAAGCGACCCTGCCAGGCCACGATGCGGCGGCCGAAGTAGAGCGTGGGCAGCAGCGCGTCCATCAGGCCGCCGGTCCAGGCCCAGTCGGCCGGGCTCCAGAAGACTTCTTCGCCAGTCGCGCCGCCGCGCCCCTGCGGCGGCTCGCCGAGGCCGAACCAGTTCTGGCTGCAGACGAAGCCGGTGAGGTTGCCGATCAGCGCACGGTGCGGGATCAGCGCCCCCTTGGGCGGGCCGGTCGTACCGCTGGTGTAGATGAGCACGGCCGGGTCGTCGGCCGCCGTGAGGACAGGTGCGAGCGCCACGGTGCCGCCGGCGCCGGCCAACAGCGCCGGCCAGTCGATGTCGCCCTGGCCCTGCGCGCCACCCACGGCGACCAGGGTCTGCAACTCGGGGCAGTCGCCGCGCGCCGCGCGCAGGTTGGCGATCGACGACTCGTCGGCCAGCGCCACGCGCGCCCCGCTGTCCTGCAGGCGATAGGCCAGTGCCTCGGGGCCGAAGAGCATCGACAGCGGCATCGCCACGGCACCGAGCTGGTAGACGGCGATGTGCGCGATGGCGGTCTCGGGCCGCTGCGGCATGACGATCGCGACCCGGTCGCCGCGCGCGACGCCCAGGGCCGCCAGCGCGCGCCCGAGGCGGTCGGCCTCCCGCTGCAGCGCGGCATAGCTGAGCGTGCCGCTCTCGCCGGCTTCGCTCTGCCAGGCGACGGCGACATGCCGGTCGCTGCCCGACCGGCGTGCCCATCGGCCGCAGCAGGCCTCGGCGATGTTGAAGGCTGCCGGCACCTGCCAGCGGAAGCCGGCGTGCAGGCGCTCGTAGGCATCGGTGCCGGCCCCGCCGGACCGCGCGCGAACCGGAGAACTCTTGCCCATGGATCGAGCTTAAGTCCCTCCGGCCGCGGCCCCGGTCGGGGCATCCCCCGCTTGAAATCCGCCGTCTTCACGTCACATCTCGTGCCCGAAGTCAAGTTCGAAGGGCGCCTGCCGAAACCGTGGCCATCGGCGCCGCGCCGCCATCGAGGCGGCGTGGACCGCACGCCAACGACGAAAGCCATGCAGTTCGCCGCCCTCTCCACCGTCCGCAGCCGCATCCGACTGGGCGAGCCGCTGCCGTTCAACGTGCGCGACATCGACCGCACGCTGCTGCTGGCGCGAGGCCACCGGGTCAGCAGCCAGGCGCAGCTGGACGCGCTGATGAACCGGGGCGCGCTCGTGGACATCGCCGAGTTGCAGACGGCGCGCGAGCGCGCCGTGCGCGCCCCGCGCGAGCAGCTGCCCCAGATCTGGAACGAGACGATCTCCCAGATCGGCCGCACGCTGGCCGAGGCGAAGGCCGAGACCTTCGCCGTGGCGCTCGAGGAGTCGGTCGCGCCGGCCCTCACGCTCGTCGAGCGCGATCCCGACCTCGCGATCTTCCAGGTGCTGAGCCAGGCCGCGAGCGTCGACACCGCCTACGGCGTGCGCCGCTCGCTGCACTCGGCCATCACCGCCTGCCTGGTGGCGCAGCGCCTGGCCTGGCAGCCGGGCGAGGTGGAACGCGCCTTCAAGGTGGCGCTCACGATGAACCTGTCGATGCTGACGTTGCAGGGCGAACTGGCGCGCCAGCGCATGCCGCCGACGCCCGAGCAGCGCGTGGCGCTGCAGTCGCACCCGATGCGCAGCGTGCAGATGCTGCAGCGCGCCGGCGTGCAGGACAAGGATTGGCTCGCTGCGGTGCTGCAGCACCACGAGGTCGAGGACGGCAGCGGCTACCCGAGCGGCCGCACCGACGTGTGCGAGCTGGCCTCGCTGGCGCGCCGGGCCGACATCTACACGTCCAAGCTCTCCGCGCGCAGCACCCGCGAGGCGTTGTCGGCCGATGCGGCCGGCCGCGCCATCTTCATGCAGGACCCGTCGCATCCGATGACGCAGGCACTCGTCAAGGAGTTCGGCATCTATCCGCCGGGCTGCCTCGTGCGCCTGGGTTCGGGCGAGGCGGCCATCGTCGTGCAGCGCGGCCCCACGGTGACCACCCCGGTGGTCGCCTGCTTCACCGACGCCGGCGATCGGCCGATCGCCAAGCCCTACCGCGTGTCCACGTCGGAGCCGGGCCGCGGGGTCGTCTCGCTGCTGCAACCGGGGACGGCTTTCCCTCCGGCCAGCGCGATGGCCGCGGCGATGCTGGGCTGAACGCAGCCTCGCGCGGCCTAGGCGCGGGCGAAGCGCCTCAACGCCTCGCCGGTCACGCGGCAGATGCGCCAGTCCGGCAGCACCTTGGCGCCCATGTGCTCGTAGAAGCGGATGGCACTCTCGTTCCAGTCGAGCACGCTCCACTCGAAGCGGCCGCAGCCGCGCTCGACCGCGAGCGCTCCGAGGTGCTCGAGCAGCATCTTGCCGAGGCCGAGGTTCCGGTAGGCCGGCTGCACGTAGAGGTCTTCGAGGTACAGCCCCGGCAGGCCGAGGAAGGTGCTGAAGTTGGTGAAGAACAGCGCGAAGCCCACGACACGCGGCGTGCCGTCCACGACCACTTCGGCCACCACGGCCTCCGCCGCCGGCCGGGGCCCGAACAGGTGCGGGTGCAGGGACTCGGGCGTCACCGACACCAGGTGCTCGAGCTTCTCGTAGGCGGCCAGCTCGCGGATGAGGCCGACGATGTCCGGCAGGTCGCCGGGAGCGGCCGGGCGCAGGCGAGCCGGCGTGGGCTCCAGCGGCATCGGGATGGAAGGCATGGGCGCGGATTCTCGCGGGCGCCGCGCGCGTTTCGATCCGGGGTGATCCGGGTACCGTCCCGCGCAAGTCCCATGCCCGCGCGATGCCGCCGCGGGACGCGTGCATACTGGCCCCGGCTTTCCGACCTCCCGCCCTGGGCCATCGCCCGACCGGGCGCGGCGAACACCCCATGAATGGCGACCCCTACCGACCCCTGCGCCCGGCCTCCTCCCGCTTCGTGCCGGTTCGCGGGCTTCGCTACCACGTCCTCTCGTGGGACTGGCCGGGACCGCCCGGCGCCACCCCCGTCGTCATGGTGCACGGCTGGATGGACGTGGCTGCCTCGTTCCAGTTCGTCGTCGACGCCCTCGAGGGAACGGCCCTGGCGGGCCGGCCGATCGTCGCGCCGGACTGGCGTGGCTTCGGGCTGACCGAGCCGCCCGAACCCACCGACAGCTACTGGTTCCCCGACTACCTGGGCGACCTCGACGCGCTCCTGCGCCAGCTCGGCATCGAGGGCCCCATCGACCTCGTGGGCCACAGCATGGGAGGCAACGTCGTGATGAGCTACGCCGGCGTGCGGCCGGCGCGCGTGCGGCGGCTCGTGAACCTCGAGGGCTTCGGGATGCCCCGCACCGAGCCCCGGCACGCCCCCCGGCGCCTGGCGCAGTGGCTGGACGCGCTCGCCGAGCCGCAGAGCCTGAAGACCTATGCCGACCTGGGCGAGGTGGCGGCGCGGCTGCAGAAGAACAACCCGCGCCTCACGCACGACAAGGCGCAGTGGCTGGCCCCGCACTGGTCGCGGCTCGCCGGCGACGGCCGCCTGCACGTGTTCGGCGACCCGGCGCACAAGCGCCCCAACCCTGTGCTCTACCGCGTCGAGGAGATCCTGGAGACGTGGAAGCTGATCACCGCGCCCACGCTCTGGGTGGAAGCGGCCGATTCGCAGCCCGAGGCCTGGTGGGGCGGGCGCTACAGCCGCGCCGAGTTCCACGAGCGCCTGAACGTCGTGCCGCAGGCCGAGCGGCACCTCCTGGCCGATTGCGGCCACATGCTGCACCACGACCAGCCGCAGGCGCTGGCCGAGCGGCTGGCGACGTTCCTCGTGGCCGGCTGAGCGGGGTCGTCCCTGCGGACCTGAGAGACAATCACGGCCCATGGATACCGAAGAAATCAACGCCATCGGCACCCTCCTGGCCGACCTGTCCGAGCGCACCCAGCAACTCCGGGGGTATCTTTGACTACGACCGCAAGTCGCTGCGGCTGAACGAGGTCAACGCCGCGCTCGAGAACCCGGCGGTCTGGAACGAGCCCAAGCGCGCTCAGGAGCTCGGACGCGAGAAGAAGGCGCTGGAGACGGTGGTCGACACCATCGGCCACCTGCAGCGCAACCTCGCCGACAACACCGAGCTCTACGAGATGAGCAAGGCCGAGGGCGACGTGGCCGGGCTCAGGCACATCCTCGAGGAGGCGGAAGGCCTGCGCGCGCAGGTGGAGCAGCTCGAGTTCCGCCGCATGTTCAACAACCCGGCCGACCCGCTGAACTGCTTCGTCGACATCCAGGCGGGAGCGGGAGGCACCGAGGCGATGGACTGGGCCGCGATGCTGCTGCGGCAGTACCTGAAGTACTGCGAGCGCAAGGGCTTCAAGGCCGAGGTGCTGGAGGAAACCGAGGGCGACGTCGCCGGCATCCGCAGCGCCACGCTCAAGGTCGAGGGCGAGTACGCCTTCGGTCACCTGCGCACCGAGACGGGCGTGCACCGCCTCGTGCGCAAGAGCCCGTTCGACTCCGGCGGCGGCCGGCACACGAGCTTCGCGAGCCTCTTCGTCTACCCCGAGGTCGACGACTCGATCGAGATCGAGATCAACCCGGCCGATGTGCGCACCGACACCTTCCGCGCCAGCGGCGCGGGCGGCCAGCACATCAACAAGACCGACTCGGCAGTGCGCCTGACGCACATCCCGACCGGCATCGTCGTGCAGTGCCAGAACGATCGCAGCCAGCACCGCAACCGCGACGAGGCCTGGCAGATGCTGCGCTCGCGCCTGTACGAGCACGAGATGCGCAAGCAGCGCGAGGCGCAGCAGAAGCTTGAGGAGAGCAAGACCGATGTCGGCTGGGGCCACCAGATCCGCAGCTACGTGCTCGACCAGAGCCGCATCAAGGACCTGCGCACCAACGTCGAGATCAGCAACACCCAGAAGGTGCTCGACGGCGACCTCGACGCCTTCATCGAGGCGAGCCTGAAGCAAGGGCTCTGAGCCCTGCCGTGCCGGCGCGGCCGGCACGGCCCCCTCCAAGACGACAGCCCGCAGAAGAACAGGAGACCCGCAGCATGCTGCGAGAAGCCACCGCCACCCTGGTACGGCGCGAGGACTACGCGCCGCCGGCCTTCTTCATCCGCTCGGTCGAGCTCACGTTCGACCTCGATCCGGCCAAGACGATCGTCGGCAGCCGCCTGCGCATCGAGCGCAACCCGGCGATGCCGCGTGGCGCCCTGCGCCTGCATGGCGAGGAGCTGACGCTGCTGCGCTGCCTGGCCGACGGCCAGAGCGTCTCGTTCCGGCACGAGGGCAGCGACCTCGTCATCGACAACCCGCCCGAGTCGGACGCGTTCACGCTGGAACTGCGCAACACCTGCGCGCCGGAGAAGAACCTCGCCCTGTCCGGCCTGTACACCAGCGGCGGCGGCTTCTTCACGCAGTGCGAGGCCGAGGGTTTCCGCCGCATCACCTACTACCTCGACCGGCCCGACGTGATGGCGGTCTACACCGTGACGCTGCGCGCCGATCGCGCACGCTACCCGGTGCTGCTCAGCAACGGCAACCTCGTCGAGGAGGGACGGCTCGAGAACGGCCGCCACTTCGCGAAGTGGCACGACCCGCATCCGAAGCCGAGCTACCTCTTCGCGCTGGTGGCCGGCAACCTCGTCGCGCGCGAGCAGCGCATCCGATCGCGCAGTGGCCGCGACCACCTGCTGCAGGTGTACGTGCGACCGGGCGATCTCGAGAAGACCGAGCACGCGATGAACTCGCTCGTGGCCAGCGTGGCGTGGGACGAGGCGCGCTTCGGCCTTTCGCTGGACCTCGACCGCTACATGGTCGTCGCCGTCGAGGACTACAACGGCGGCGCGATGGAGAACAAGGGGCTCAACCTCTTCAACACCAAGTACGTGCTGGGCAGCCCTGCCAGCGCCACCGACGCCGACTTCGCCGGCATCGAGAGCGTGATCGCGCACGAGTACTTCCACAACTGGACCGGCAACCGCGTCACCTGCCGCGACTGGTTCCAGCTGTCGTTGAAGGAGGGGCTCACGGTCTATCGCGACCAGGAGTTCAGCGCCGACATGGCCGGCGCCGTCTCGCCGTCCGGGCGTGCCGTGCAGCGGATCAAGGAAGTGCGCCGCCTGCGCAGCATGCAGTACCCCGAGGACGCGGGGCCGATGGCGCATTCGGTGCGGCCCGACGCCTACCTCGAGATCCAGAACTTCTACACGCCGACCGTCTACGAGAAGGGGGCGGAGGTCGTGCGCATGATGGCCACGCTGGTCGGCCGCGAGGGCTTCGCGCGCGGGCTGGCGCTGTACTTCCGGCGGCACGATGGCCAGGCGGTGACGTGCGATGACTTCGCGCAGGCCATCGCCGATGCCAACCCGGGCAGCGAACTGGGCGTGCGCCTCGAGGCCTTCAAGCGCTGGTACGGGCAGGCCGGAACGCCCCGCGTCAGCGCGCGCGGCCATTGGGACGCCGCAGCGCAGACCTACACGCTGACGCTGGCGCAGGGCTGCCCGCCGACGCCAGGGCAACCCGAGAAGCAGCCATTCGTGATCCCGGTCCTGACCGCCCTGCTGTCCCCGGCCGGCCACGTTCTCGCTCCCGAGCGCTTGCTCGTGCTCGAGCAGGCGGAGCAGGCGTTCGTGTTCGAGGGCATCGGCGAGGCGCCGGTGCCTTCGCTGCTGCGCGGGCTCTCGGCTCCCGTGAAGCTGGACGACGGCCTGGCCGACCCGGACCGCCTGGCTCTGCTGGCCCACGACACGGATGCCTTCAATCGATTCGAGGCCGGCCAGCGGCTGATGCTCGACCGCCTGCTCACCGCGGTGCGCGAGGGCGGCGAACCGCAACTGGACGACCGCCTGGCCGAGGCCCTGCGCCGCGTCCTGCGCGATCCCGGCCTCGACGCGCAGTTCAAGGCGCTGGTCCTCACCGCGCCTGACGAGGACTACATCGCCGAGCAGCTCGCCGAGGTCGACCCGCAGCGCATCCACGCGGTGCGCGAGAGCTGGCGGGCACGCGTCGCCGCACGACTCCACGCCGACTGGATCTGGGCCTTCGAGCAGCACCAGGTGCGCGAGGGCTACCGCCCCACGGTGGCACAGAGCGGGCGCCGGTCCCTGGCCAACCTGGCCCTCAGCCACCTCGTGCTGCACGCCGTGCAGCACGGCGATGAGGTCTGGCCCGGCCGCGCGTACCAGCGCTTCAAGGACGCCGGCAACATGACCGAGCGGCTGGGCGCGATCCTCGCCCTCGTCGACGCACAGTCGCCGCTGGCCGCGCCGGCGATCGAGCGCTTCCACGCGATGGCCAACGGCGACGCGCTGGTCCTCGACAAGTGGTTCATGCTGCAGGCGACCGCGCCGGAGCCCCTCGGCGAGCGGGCCGGCAGCGCCTTCATGCGCGCGCGCGCCCTGCTGCATCACCCGGACTTCTCGATGAAGAACCCGAACCGCGTGCGCAGCCTCCTCTTCGGCCTCGCCGGAAGCAACCCGGCGGCGTTCCACCGCACCGATGCCGCCGGCTACGTGCTGTGGGTGGAACGCCTGCTCGAGCTGGACGGCCACAACCCGCAACTGGCGGCCCGCTTCGCGCGCATGCTGGACCGCTGGCGTTCGCTGGCCGAGCCCTGGCGGAGCTCGGCCCGGGAGGCCATCGCCCGCGTGGCGGCGCGCCCCGATCTCAGCAACGATGTGCGCGAAGTCGTCACGCGCTCCCTGGCCGACGAGGCGGGCGCCTGAGGCCGCGGGTCCGTCCGTGCCCTATCCTCCCCGGTGGCACCCCTTCAGCAACGCGGCACCATGAGCAAGCGAGTCAGCCTGACGCAGTACCTGGTCGAGAAGCAGCGCGAGGACGGGCACATCCCGGGCCAGCTGCGGCTGCTGATCGAGGTGGTGGCCCGCGCCTGCAAGCGCATCGCCATCTCGGTGAACAAGGGCGCGCTCGGCGACGTGCTCGGCACCGCCGGCAGCGAGAACGTGCAGGGCGAAGTGCAGAAGAAGCTGGACGTCATCGCCAACGAGGTGCTGGTCGAGGCCAACGAATGGGGCGGCCACCTCGCGGCGATGGCCAGCGAGGAGATGGACAGCATCCACGTCGTGCCGAACCGCTACCCGCAGGGCGAGTACCTGCTGCTGTTCGACCCGCTGGACGGCAGCAGCAACATCGACGTCAACGTCTCCATCGGCACGATCTTCAGCGTGCTGCGCAAGGTGGGGCACTCGCGCGGCGTCGAGGAGGCCGACTTCCTGCAGCCCGGGCGGCAGCAGGCGGCTGCGGGCTACTGCGTCTACGGCCCGCAGACGACCCTGGTGCTCACCGTCGGCGATGGCGTCGCGATGTTCACCCTCGACCGCGAGACCGGCTCGTGGGTGCTTACCGAGGACGGCGTGCGGATCCCCGAGGACACCAAGGAGTTCGCGATCAACATGTCGAACATGCGCCACTGGGCCCCGCCCGTGCGCCGCTACATCGACGAGTGCCTGGCCGGCAAGGACGGCCCGCGCGGCAAGGACTTCAACATGCGCTGGGTGGCCAGCATGGTCGCCGACGTGCACCGCATCCTGACCCGCGGCGGCATCTTCATGTACCCGTGGGACAAGCGCGAGCCGGACAAGCCGGGCAAGCTGCGCCTGATGTACGAGGCGAACCCGATGAGTTTCCTCGTCGAGCAGGCCGGCGGTGCGGCAACCAACGGGCTCGAGCGCATCCTCGACGTGTCGCCGAAGAAGCTGCACGAGCGAGTCAGCGTGATCCTGGGCTCGAAGAACGAGGTGCTCCGGGTCACCGAGTACCACCACGCCGCCGCTGGCTGAGCGAAGTCGGCCGGCCCGACACCGGCGTACAGAAGCACAACGGCCCGCGATGAGCGGGCCGTTGAACGTTCTGGAGGCGCGATCCGGAGTCGAACCGGACTAGACGGATTTGCAATCCGTTGCATAACCGCTTTGCTATCGCGCCGCGGGGACTCTTCAAGCAGAAGGGGAAGCGCCTGCTTCCCCTTCGAGTGCTGCATGATCCTGGAGCGGGAAACGAGTCTCGAACTCGCGACCTCAACCTTGGCAAGGTTGCGCTCTACCAACTGAGCTATTCCCGCGTGAGCCTCGCATTATAGCCAGACTCCGGGGCCCGCCGGCAATCCCGGCCCGGGCCCTCGGTGCACTCGTGGTGCCGCGCCATCAGTGGGGCAGGTCGCCACCGGCGGCAGCCGGGGCCGGCGTCACCGCGGCCGGTTGCATCGACTTCGATGCCTCGGCCGGCTGCGCAGCCTCCTCCTCGGGCAACGCCTCCGGGCGCTTCTCGAGGGCAAGGTCCAGCACCTGGTCGATCCACTTCACAGGCACGATCTCCAGGCGATCCTTGGCGTTCTCCGGGATGTCCTGAAGGTCCTTGACGTTCTCCTCGGGGATGAGCACCGTCTTCACGCCGCCGCGGTGGGCCGCGAGCAGCTTCTCCTTCAGGCCGCCGATGGCCGTGACCTCGCCGCGCAGCGTGATCTCGCCCGTCATCGCAACATCGGCGCGCACGGGGATGCCGGTCAGGGCGGAGACGAAGGCCGTCGTCATCGCGATGCCGGCGCTCGGGCCGTCCTTCGGCGTCGCGCCGTCGGGCACGTGGATGTGGATGTCGCGCTTCTCGAAGAGCTCGTCCTTGATGCCCAGGCGTCGTGCGCGGCTGCGCACCACCGAACGCGCGGCCTCGACCGACTCCTTCATCACGTCGCCGAGCGAACCGGTGCGGATGATGTTGCCCTTGCCGGGCATCACCGCCGCCTCGATCGTCAGCAGGTCGCCGCCGACCTCCGTCCAGGCGAGGCCGACCACCTGTCCGACCTGGTTCTTCTTCTCGGTGCGTCCGAAGTCGTACTTGCGCACGCCGAGGAACTCGTTGAGGTTCTCCTCGGAGACGACGACCTTGCCTTCGTACTTCTTGAGCTGGTGGCCCTTGACGACCTTGCGGCAGACCTTGCTGATCTCGCGCTCGAGCGAACGCACGCCTGCCTCGCGCGTGTAGTAGCGGATGATGCCGAGGATGCCGCCCTCGGTGAGCTCCAGTTCGCCTTCCTTCACGCCGTTGTTCTTCTCCTGCTTGGGCAGCAGGTAGCGGCGCGCGATGTTGAGCTTCTCGTCCTCGGTGTAGCCCGCGAGGCGGATGACCTCCATCCGGTCCAGCAGGGCCGGCGGGATGTTCATCGAGTTGCTCGTCGCCACGAACATCACGTCCGACAGGTCGAAGTCGACCTCGACGTAGTGATCGCTGAAGGTGTGGTTCTGCTCGGGGTCGAGCACCTCCAGCAGCGCCGAGCTCGGGTCGCCGCGGAAGTCCATGCCCAGCTTGTCGATCTCGTCGAGCAGGAACAGCGGATTGCGCGTGCCGACCTTGGACAGCGACTGCAGCACCTTGCCCGGCATCGAGCCGATGTAGGTGCGGCGGTGGCCGCGGATCTCGGCCTCGTCGCGCATGCCGCCCAGCGCCATGCGCACGTACTTGCGCCCGGTGGCGCGCGCCACGCTCTGACCGAGGGAGGTCTTCCCCACGCCCGGCGGCCCCACGAGGCAGAGGATGGGCGCCTTCACCTTGTCGACGCGCTGCTGCACCGCGAGGTACTCGAGGATGCGGTCCTTGACCTTTTCGAGGCCGTAGTGGTCCTCGTTCAGCACCTCCTCGGCGAAGGCGAGGTCGTGCTTGATCTTCGTCTTCTTCGCCCAGGGCAGGTTGACGAGGATGTCGATGTAGTTGCGCACCACGGTGGCCTCGGCCGACATGGGCGACATCAGCTTGAGCTTCTTCAGCTCGTTCTCGGCCTTCTTGCGTGCCTCCTTGGGCATGCGCGCGGCCTTGATCTTCTTGTCGAGTTCCTCGAGATCGGCACCTTCCTCGCCGTCCCCGAGTTCCTTCTGGATCGCCTTGACCTGCTCGTTCAGGTAGTACTCGCGCTGGCTCTTCTCCATCTGCCGCTTCACGCGGCCGCGGATGCGCTTCTCGACCTGCAGGATGTCGACTTCGTGCTCGAGCAACTCGAGCAGTTTCTCGAGGCGCTTGGCCACCTCGAACAGGTCGAGCACCGATTGCTTCGCCTCCAGCTTCAGGGGCAGGTGCGCGGCAATGGTGTCGGCCAGGCGACCCGCGTCGTCGATCCCGGCAATGCTGGTCAGGATCTCCGGCGGGATCTTCTTGTTGAGCTTGACGTACTGGTCGAAGTGCTGCGTCACGGCACGGCGCAGCGCCTCGATCTCCGGCGACGCTTCGCTGCCGGGCGGCACCGGTACCACCTCGCCGGTGAAGTAGCCGTCCGTTTCGGTGATGCTCTTCGTGTCCGCGCGCTGCAACCCCTCGACCAGCACCTTCACCGTGCCGTCGGGCAGCTTCAGCATCTGCAGGATGCTCGAGACGCAACCGACGTCGAACATGTCGTCGGCCTTCGGCTCGTCCTTGCCGGCAGCCTTCTGGGCGACCAGCATGATCTGCCGCCCGGACTCCATGGCCGCCTCGAGCGCCTTGATCGACTTGGGCCGCCCCACGAACAGCGGGATGACCATGTGCGGAAAGACCACCACGTCGCGCAGCGGCAACAACGGCAGCGTAATGGGCTCGGCAGGCAGGGGGGTATGGCCGGACATGGGGACCTCTCTTTCACCAGGGCATCTGGGGCCCGGCAGGGGAAATGCAAGCTCAACCTGGCTGAACGGGCAGGAGATCCGCCCCGCCCGCCCCGTCAGGCGCTCGCCTTGTGCTCGCGGTAGACGAGCAGCGGCTTGGCGCCCTCTTCGACGATGTGCTCGTCGATCACGACCTTGGCCACCCGGTCCATGGTGGGCAGGTCGAACATGGTGTCGATCAGCGCGTGTTCCAGGATCGACCGCAGGCCGCGCGCGCCCGTCTTGCGCGCAAGCGCCTTGCGCGCGATGGCGGCCAGCGCCGACGGACGGATCTCGAGTTCGACGCCGTCCATCGCGAACAGCTTCTGGTACTGCTTCACCAGTGCGTTCTTGGGTTCGGTGAGGATCTGGACCAAGGCCTCCTCGGTCAGTTCCCCGAGGGTGGCGACGACCGGGAGACGGCCCACGAGTTCGGGAATCAACCCGAACTTGATGAGGTCCTCGGGCTCCACGGCACGGAAGAGGTCCGAGACCTTCTTCTCGCTCTTGCTGTGCACGGTGGCTGCGAAGCCGATGCCCGACTTCTCGGTGCGGTTCTGGATCACCTTCTCCAGGCCGTCGAACGCGCCGCCGCAGATGAACAGGATGTTCGTCGTGTCGATCTGCAGGAAATCCTGGTTCGGGTGCTTGCGGCCACCCTGTGGCGGCACGCTGGCCATCGTGCCTTCGACGAGCTTGAGCAGCGCCTGCTGGACGCCTTCGCCGGAAACGTCGCGGGTGATGCTGGGGTTGTCGGCCTTGCGGCTGATCTTGTCGATCTCGTCGATGTAGACGATCCCCCGCTGCGCCCGCTCGACGTCGTAGTTGCAGTTCTGCAGCAGCTTCTGGATGATGTTCTCGACGTCCTCGCCGACGTAGCCGGCCTCGGTGAGGGTGGTTGCGTCGGCGATCACGAAGGGCACGTTCAGCAGGCGTGCCAGCGTCTGCGCCAGCAGCGTCTTGCCCGAGCCCGTCGGGCCGATCAGCAGGATGTTGCTCTTCGTGAGCTCGACATCGTCCTTGGCCGATGCGCCGCCGCCCATGTGCTTGAGGCGCTTGTAGTGGTTGTAGACCGCCACCGACAGCGTCCGCTTGGCAACGTCCTGCCCGATCACGTACTGGTCGAGGATCGACTTGATCTCGGTGGGCACCGGCAGATCCGACTTGCCGGCCTTGGCCGCCGGCGCGTCGGCCGGCACCTCGTCACGGATGATGTCGTTGCACAGCTCGATGCACTCGTCGCAGATGAAGACCGACGGCCCGGCGATGAGCTTCTTGACCTCGTGCTGGCTCTTGCCGCAGAACGAGCAATACAGGACCTTCTCGCTGGAGGTGCCCTTCTTGTCGGCCATGTGTGCAGTACGTGCGGCTATGCCCTGGAGATGCGCCGCATCATAGCCCAAGCATCCAGCGCTCCGCCGGGCCGCAACGGGCCGAAAAGGGGGGGAAATCCGGACGCCGCGGCGCGCCACCGGCGCGCGCGGAAGGAGCCGGTCGGGCGGCGGTGCCCGACCTCAGGCCCGCTTGTCCAGCACCTGGTCGATGAGGCCGTACTCCTTGGCCTCCACCGGCGACATCCAGTAGTCGCGCTCCATGTCCGCGGCGATGCGTTCCACCGGCTGGCCGGTGCGCTCGGCGTAGATGCGGTTGAGCTGCTCGCGCGTCTTGATGATCTCGCGCGCCTGGATCTCGATGTCGCTCGCCTGGCCCTGGGCGCCGCCGCTGGGCTGGTGGATCATGATGCGCGAGTTGGGCAGCGCGATGCGCTTGCCCTTGGCGCCGGCCATCAGCAGGAAGCTGCCCATGCTGGCCGCCATGCCCATGCACAGCGTCGACACGTCGGGCTTGATCCAGTTCATCGTGTCGTAGATCGACAGGCCGGCGCTGACACTGCCGCCGGGGCTGTTGATGTAGAGGAAGATCTCCTTGTCGGGGTTCTCGCTCTCCAGGAACAGCAGCTGCGCGCACACCACGTTGGCGGTGGCGTCGGTCACCGGGCCGACGAGGAAGACGATGCGTTCCTTGAGCAGGCGGCTGTAGATGTCGTAGGCGCGCTCGCCGCGTCCCGACTGCTCGATCACCATGGGGACGTAGTTCAGGCCCACGGTTTCCGGCTGGCTCATCATCGATTGCTCCGACTGTTCAGGTCCGGCAGGCGCCTCACGCTGCCGTCATCAGCTCGTCGAACGGTAGCACCTTGTCGGTGACCTTCGCTCGCGCCAGCACGAATTCGGTCACGTTGTTCTCGATGACCACAGCCTCGACCTCGGCCATGCGCTGGCGGTCGCCGAGGTACCAGTTCATCACCTCGGCCGGCTTCTCGTAGCTCTGGCTCATCTCCTCGATGTGCGCCCGCAGCTGCTCCGGCTTGGCCTGCAGGTTGTTCGCGCGCACGAGCTCGCTGACGACCAGGCCCAGGCGCACGCGACGCTCGGCCTGCGGCTTGAAGATGTCGGCCGGGATCTCGGCCTTGTCGGCATCCTTCACGCCGCGCTGCTTCAGGTCGGCACGCGCGTTGGCCACCATGCGCTCGGTCTCGTTGTCGACCAGCGCCTTGGGCAGGTCCAGCTCGGCGAGCCGAGTCAGCGCCTCCATCACCGCGCCCTTGTTGCGCGCCACGAGGCGGAACTTCACCTCGCGCTCGAGGTTCTTCTTCACGTCGGCGCGCAGGCCGGCCACCGTGGCGTCCTTGATGCCAAGGGTCTTCGCGAACGCGTCGTCGACCACCGGCATGTGCGGCACCTCGACCTTCTTCACGGTGACGAGGAAGTCGGCCTCCTTGCCCGCCACGTCCTTGCCGGCATAGTCGGCCGGGAACTGCAACGGGAAGGTCTTGCTCTCGCCCACCTTCATGCCCCGCACGGCCTGGTCGAACTGCTCGAGCATCTGGCCCTCGCCGATGATGAACTGGAAGGCCTCGGCCTTGCCGCCGGCGAAGGGCTCGCCATCGATCTTGCCCTCGAAGTCGATCGTCACGCGGTCGCCCTCGGCGGCACCCTCGGCGGCCGGTCGCTGCGTGAAGGTGCGGCGCTGCTTGCGCAGGATGTCGATCGTCCGGTCGATCGCGGCGTCGGTCACCTCGGTGGAGACGCGCTCGATCTCGGCCGTCGCGAGGTCACCGATCTTCACCTCGGGGTAGACCTCGAAGGTCGCGTCGAACGCGAGCTGCCCCTCGGGCGCCCCGTCCTTCTGCGTGATGCGCGGCAGGCCGGCGACGCGCAGCTTCGCCTCCTGGGTGGCGTCGGCAAACGCTTGCCCGACCTTGTCGTTGACCACCTCGTACTGCACGGAGTAGCCGTAGCGCTGCGCGACCACGCTCATCGGCACCTTGCCGGGGCGGAAGCCATCGGCCTTGACGGTGCGCGAGAGGCGCTTCAGCCGCGACTCCACCTCGCCGTTGATGACCTGCGCCGGCAGCATCAGCGTGATGCGTCGTTCGAGCTTGTCGAGGGTTTCAACTTGGACGGCCATGGTGCTTCAGCGAAGTGAGTCGTTGGACGGTAGGGGGTGGTGCGCGGGGCCGGACTCGAACCGGCACGCCTGTGAGGGCGTCAGGACCTAAACCTGGTGCGTCTACCAATTTCGCCACCCGCGCGATGGGTGGGCCGGCACGACCGGGCCGTGACGGCCGGTGGATCGGCGGCCGAGCCGGCGAGTTTCGGCGAGCCGACTATTCTATCCGCGCCCGTCCCGCCCGATGGCCGGCACTCGGCGAGGCCTTGCACCGAGGCTCGCAGGACGCTCGGCCCCTTCAGGGGCGGCGCACGCGGAACCAGGCGGCGTACATCGCCGGCAGGGCCAGCAGCGTCAGTGCCGTGGCGACGATCAGCCCGCCCATGATCGCGACGGCCATCGGCCCCCAGAAGACGCTGCGACTGAGCGGCACCATCGCCAGCACGGCCGCCGCCGCGGTGAGCACGATCGGCCGGAAGCGCCTGACGGCCGCCTCGACGATGGCATCCCACGTCGGCACGCCGCGACGTCGGTCCTGCTCGATCTGGTCGATCAGGATCACCGAGTTGCGCATGATCATGCCGACGAGCGCGATGACGCCCAGCAGCGCCACGAAGCCGAACGGCCGGTTCGACAGCATCAGCGCCGCGGCCACTCCCGCGATGCCCAGCGGCCCGGTGAGGAACACGAGCATCGCCCGGCTGAAGCTCTGGAGCTGGAGCATCAGCAGCGTGAAGATGATGAACAGCATCATCGGCACGCCGGCGGCGATCGCACCCTGGCCCTTGCTGCTCTCTTCCGCGGCGCCGGCGACCTGGATACGGTAGCCGGGCGGCATCTTCGCGGCCAGCGCCTGCATCGCCGGCCACACCTGCGCCGTGACCGTGGCACCCTGCACCCCCTCGACGACGTCGCCCTGCACCGTGACGGCGAAGTCGCGCCCCTCGCGCCACATGACACCCGGCTCCCAGCCGAAGCCGACCTTGGCCACCTGACTCAGCGGCACGGCGCGCCCGCTCGCGGTGGGCAGGTAGGCACCACCGAGGTCGGTGATCGCGTTGCGCTCGTCCAGCGGCTGCCGCAGCACGATGTCGACCAGCTTGTCGCCCTCGCGGTACTGGCCGATCGTGCTGCCGGAAAGGGTCGTCCGCGAGGCCTGCGCGATGCCCTGGCTCGTGACGCCGAGCGCACGCGCCTTGTCCTGGTCGATCTCCAGACGCAGCACCTTGATCGGCTCGTTCCAGTTGTCGTTGACGCCACGCATGTGGGGGTTGGCGCGCAGGATCTCCTTGGCCTGGTCGGCCCAGGCGCGGACCTCCTTCGCGTCGATGCCGACGACCCGGAACTGCACCGGATAAGGCACCGGCGGGCCGTTCGGCAGCAGCTTCACGCGTCCCCTCACCTCCGGGAACTCGGCGGCCAGGATCTCCGGCAGCCGCGCACGCAGCGCCTCGCGCGTGGCCAGGTCCTTGGGCAGCACGATCGTCTGGCTGACGTTGGCTTGCGGGAAGATCTGGTCCAACGGCAGGTAGAAGCGCGGCACGCCGGCGCCGATCCAGACGCTCACCGACGTGACACCCGGCTCGCGCATCATGCGCTGCTCGAAGCGGCGCGCCGCCTCCTCGCTCTGCTGGATCGTCGAGCCCTCGGGCAGCCACAGGTCGACCAGGATCTCCGGCCGGCTCGAATCGGGGAAGAACTGCTGCTGCACGCGCCCCATGCCCACGACACCGAGCGCGAAGGTCAGCACCGTGAGCGCGATCGTGACCCAGCGGTGCTGCACGCACCAGTTCACCGTGGCGCGGAAACGGCTGTAGAACGGCGTGTCGAAGAGCTCGTGCGGCTGCTCGCCGGCCGCCTCGTCGACCTTGGGCCTGGTGTGCAGGAGCCAGGCACCCAGGTAGGGCACGAAGTAGACCGATACCACCCAAGAGATGACCAGCGCCGCCGAGGTGACGGCGAAGATCGCGAAGGTGTACTCGCCGGTCACGCTCTTGGCCAGCCCGATCGGAAGGAAGCCGGCGGCGGTGATCAACGTGCCGGTGAGCATCGGCATCGAAGTCACCTCGTAGGCGAAGGTCGCCGCGCGCACCTTGTCGAAACCCTCCTCGAGCTTGCGCACCATCATCTCGACGGCAATGATGGCGTCGTCCACGAGCAGCCCCAGCGCGATGATCAGGCTGCCCAGCGAGATCTTGTGCAGCCCCACGCCCCAGTAGTACATGGTGACGAAGGTGATCGCCAGCACGAGCGGGATCGTGATCGCCACCACCAGGCCGGGCCAGACGTCGATGCGGAAGTACGGAAAGCCGGCGCGCCGGTGCAGGCCGAGGCTGAGGAAGCTGACCCCCAGCACGACGATCACCGCCTCGACGAGCACGCGCACGAACTCGCCGACCGAACGCACCACGGCCTGCGGCTGGTCCTGCACCTGCGAGAGTTCCAGGCCGACCGGCAACTCGGCCTGGATCGTCCGTGCCGCCTCCTGCAGCGCCAGCCCGAGCGCGACGATGTCGCCGCCCTTGGCCATCGCGACGCCGAGCGCGATGACGTCGCGCCCCTGGTGACGCACCTTCACGGTCGGCGGGTCGACGTACTCCCGGCGGATGTCCGCGATGTCGCCCAGGCGCAGGGAACTCGCCGTTCCCGTGGCCGGGTTGACGGCGCGGATGGGCAGGCGGCGCAGCTCGTCCAGCGAGTTGAACTGGCCCGCGATGCGGACCTGGAGGTTCTCGCTGCCCGCGTTGAGCACGCCGGCGCCTTCGACGGCGTTCTGCGCACCGAGCTGGGCGATGACCTGGTTCATGTCGAGGCCCAGCTGGGCCAGCCGCTTCTGCGAGATCTCGACGAACACCTTCTCGGCCTGTGCGCCGAAGATCTCCACCTTGGCCACGTCGGGCACGCGCAGCAGGCGCTGGCGCACGCGTTCGGCCTGCACGCGCAGCTCCTCGCGGCTGAAGCCGTCGCTGGACAGCGCGAAGATCGAACCGTAGACGTCGCCGAAGTCGTCGTTGAACACCGGCCCGACCACGCCCTGGGGCAGCGTCGAGCGCATGTCACCGACGCGCTTGCGAGCCTGGTACCAGCTGCCGGCCACTTCCTTGGGCGGCGCGGAGTCCTTCAACTGCAGCAGGGTGAGGCTCTCGCCAGGCTTCGTGTAGCTGCGGATGACGTCCGCGTGCGGCACCTCCTGCAGTGCCTTCTCGATGCGGTCGGTCACCTGCTCGGCCATCTGCTGCGCGCTGGCGCCGGGCCAGAACGCCTGCACGACCATGGCGCGGAAGGTGAACGGCGGATCCTCGTCCTGTCCCAGCTGGAAGTAGGCGGCGAAACCCAGCACCAGCATCACCACCATCAGGTAGCGTGTCAGCGCCGGGTGTTCGAGCGCCCAGCGCGAGATGTTGAAGCGCGTGCCCGCCGCGGCGCCGCTCGCCTCGTCGCCCGCCATGGCCGCACTCATCGCTGCGCCGCCTGGCCGGCTGCAGAACCCGCTCCGCTGGCGGCGTAGTGCTTGACCTTCTGCCCCGGCGTCAGCACGTGCACTCCGGCCGTCACGACCAGCTGGCCCGGGCTCAGGCCGGAAGACACGACGACCTCGTTGCCGTCGGCCCCTGCCACGACGACGGGCTGCACCTTGACGGTCATCGACGCCGGGTCGAGCACCCAGACCGCCGTCTGGCCCTGCTGCTGCATGATCGCCGTCAACGGCAGCTTGGTGACACCCGGCCGGGGCGGCTGCGCGATCCACACCGTCAGCGTCTGCCCCAGCTGCACCCTGGCGCTGCCGAGGTCGGCCTTCACCTGGAACGTCCGCGTCACGGGATCGGCCGCCGCGGCCACTTCGCGCACCGTGGCCGGGAACGCCGTCGAAGCGCCCCAGGGCCGCACCGTCAGCGCCCCGGCCCGGCCCACGAGTGCGCGTACCGCCGACACGCCGTCCTCGGGCACGGAGAACACCGCATCGCGCGGGCCGTCGTGCGCGAGGCGAACCACCGTCGCGCCGGCAGCGAGCACGGCGCCTGGCTCGGCGTCGACCCCGGTGATGACCCCGTTTGCCGTCGCCAGCAGCTGCGCGTAGCCGGCCTGGTTGCCCTGCACCTCGGCCTGCGCGCGTGCCTGCTCGGCCTGCGCCTGCGTGGCCTTGAGCGCGGTCTCGCGGCGCTCGAGATCCCAGGCACTGATGAAGCCTTGCGCGCGCAGCTCCTGGAAGCGCTTGAACTCGGCCGCGGCGAGTTCGTACTGCGTCGCGGCCGCGCGCGCGGCGGCTGCGGCGGCCTGCTGACCGAGCTGCAGATCCCCTGCGTCGAGCCGGGCCAGCACCTGCCCGGCGCGAACCTGCTGCCCGACCTCGACCGACCGGCTCAGCATCTTGCCCCCCACCCTGAAGCCGAGGCGCGACTCGGTCCGCGCCCTCACCTCGGCGGCAAACTCGTGTCTCCCCTCCGCCACGTTGGCGGCCACCGCCATGGTCCGAACGGCGCGCACCGGCTCGGGCGCCGGTGGCGGCTTGCCGCAGGCCACCAGGGCCAGGGCGGCAGCCGCGAGCACCAGCCAGCGCCCGGTCGACGGCGCGAAATGCGGCCTGTCAGTCCTGGATGGGTGGGGAGGCAGCGGTCTGACGCACGGGTTTGCTTCGGCGGGCTCGTTCATGGCTCGGGTCCTGCGCCGCCGACCCGGGCGCTTCGGGATGCTTCTTGTTAATGACTGACCGGTCAGTACTGTAGTGAGGTCGCAGCGGCACTGTCAACACCGGGGAGAACGCGCCGCCAATGGCGAGTGCCGGCCGCCACGGCCGGTGGCGCTTGCACAATCCGCGCCGTGGGTGTCGGCCATTACGAGAACTTCCCAGTCGCCTCGGTGCTTTGCCCACCCAGGCTGCGACCGCCCATCGTCGCGATCTACCACTTCGCCCGCGTGGCCGACGACATCGCCGACGAGGGCGACGCCCCGTCCGAGGTGCGCCTGCAGGCGTTGCGCCGTTACAGGGTGGCCCTCGACTGCGCGGCGCGCGGGGCGCCCGCCGCCCGGGCATCCGATGCTTCGCCCACGGACGAGTGGCCGGAGGTGTTCGGGCCGCTCGCCCGCGAGATCGCCGCCTTCGGGCTGCCGCCGCAACTGCTGCATGACCTGCTCGACGCGTTCGAGCAGGACGTGCACAACCCGACCTACGCCGACCGGGAGGCGCTGCTCGACTACTGCCGCCGGTCGGCCAACCCCGTGGGGCGATTGCTGCTGCACCTGTACGACATCCGCGACAGCACGGCGCTCGCCCGCTCCGACGACATCTGCACGGCCCTGCAGCTCATCAACTTCTGGCAGGACCTGAGCGTCGACGGCCCGCGCGGCCGCCACTACGTGCCCGCGGCCGATGCAGCGCGCCACGGCGTGTCGTTCGCCGAACTGCAACAGCGCCACGACAGCGAGCGCGCCCGGGCGCTCGTACGCGAGCTTTGTGCCTGGGCCGGCTCGCTGATGCAGGCCGGCGCCCCGCTGGCACTGCAGCTTCCGGGCCGTGCCGGCTGGGAACTGCGCCTCGTCGTGCAGGGCGGCCTGCGAATCCTTGAGAAGATCGCTGGCATGCAGCATGCCAGCCTGACGGACCGCCCGCGCCTGGGCGCATGGGATCTGTTGCCGATGTTGTGGCGCTCGCTCGCGATGAGCGCACCGCCCCGGCCGGCCGCCCGCGGGGCCATGCCGTGACGCCGGAGCAGTACGTCCAGGACAAGGCGGCACGCAGCGGTTCATCCTTCTACTACGCCTTCCTGTTCCTGCCGCCGCCGCGGCGCGCCGCCATCACGGCCTTCTACGCCTTCTGCCGCGAGGTCGACGACGTGGTCGACGAGGTCTCCGACCCCGGTGTCGCCGCGGCGAAGCTGCAGTGGTGGCGCGGCGAGGTCGCCTCGACGTTCGCCGGATCGCCCACCCATCCGGCGATGCGCGCCCTGCAGCCGCACCTCGGCCCGTTCCTGATCACGGCCGAGCACCTCCTGGCGGTCATCGAGGGCTGCCAGATCGATCTCGAGCAGACCCGCTTCCTCGACTTCGCCGGGCTCAGGCGCTACTGCCACCTCGTGGCCGGCGTCGTGGGCGAGGTGGCGAGCAACATCTTCGGCCGGACGCAGGAGGCGACGGTGCACTACGCGCACCAGCTCGGCCTGGCCATGCAGCTGACCAACATCATCCGCGACGTCGGCGAGGACGCGCGGCGCGGCCGCATCTATCTCCCGATGGACGAGCTGCAGCGCTTCGACGTGAAGGCAGCCGAGATCCTCCGGCGCAGCGCGCCCTGGGGCTACAGCGATCGCTTCTCGGCCCTGATGCGCTTCCAGGCCGATCGGGCCGCGGCGTGCTTCGATGCGGCGTTCGCCGCGCTTCCCGAGGCCGATCGCGAACAGCAGAAGCCCGGTCTGATGATGGCCAACATCTACCGCACGCTGCTCGAGGAGATCCGTCGTGGCGGCTTCCAGGTCCTGCACCAGCGCACCTCGCTGACGCCGCTGCGCAAGCTGTGGATCGCGGCTCGCACGCACCTGCGCGGGCGATGACACGCCCTCGCCGCCGCCTCGCCCTGGCACGCCTCCCCACCCTGGGGCGCACCGGAGGGCGGTTGCCGTCGCCGCCGAGGTCACCGTCGACGGCACTCGAGCCCACGCGGGCGAGCGGTGGGGTGATGGCGTGAGCCGGCGCCAGGTCGCCATCGTGGGCGGCGGATGGGCCGGGCTCGCGGCAGCCGTGCGTGCCGTCGAGGCCGGTCACCACGTGACCCTGCTCGAGATGGCGCCCCAGCTCGGTGGTCGGGCGCGCACCGTGCCGCTGCCGGGTACCGCGGTGCCGCTGGACAACGGCCAGCACATCCTCGTCGGCGCCTACCGCCGCTCGCTCGACCTGCTGCGGACCGTCGGCGCGCACGAAGGCGACCTGCTTCGCCGTGCACCGCTGGAACTGCGCTACGCCGATGGGCGCGGCTTCGCCCTGCCCGGCGGGCCGGTCTGGATCGCTTTCGTTCGCGCGGTGGCCGGCTGTGTCGGCTGGGACTGGGCCGACCGCTCCTCGCTCATCCGTGCATCCGCCGGCTGGGCCCTCGATCGCTTCCGCTGCGACCCGGCGCTGACCGTGGATGCGCTGTGCCGCTCGCTCACGCCGGCGGTGCGCCAGCTGCTCATCGACCCCCTGTGCATCGCCGCGCTCAACACGCCGGCCCGCGAGGCGAGCGCGCAGGTCATGCTGCGCGTGTTGCAGGACGCGCTGTTCGGCGGGCGCGGCGCGGCCGATCTGCTGCTGCCCAAACGGCCGCTCGGAGACCTGCTGGCCGAGCCCGCGGCACGCTGGCTCTTGGCCCGCGGTGCGATCGTGCGCACCGGCCAGCGCGTCACCGGTTTGGCAGCCGGCAAAGGGCTCTGGAAGATCGGCAGCGAGCACTTCGATGGCGTCGTGCTGGCCGTGCCGGCCGCCGAGGCCGCACGCCTGACCACCACGCTGGCACCTGCCTGGGCCGCGCGCGCCCAGGCTTTGCGCTACGAGCCGATCGCCACCGTCTACATCGAGTGCCCCGGCGCGCGGCTGCCGGCGCCCATGACGGCGCTCGTCGAGAGCCCGTCGGCCCCTGCCCAGTTCGCGTTCGACCATGGCGCACTCGGTGGTGCGCCTGGGCGCTTCGCATTCGTCGTGAGCGGCGCCGCGCCATGGGTCGATCGCGGCTCGGGCGCGCTCGCCTCCGCCGTGCTCGACCAGGCCCGCGCGGCGATGCCGCCCGGCACATGGCCCGGGGCGCCGCGGCTGTTGAAGGTGCTGGTCGAGCGGCGCGCCACGTTCAGATGCACGCCTGCGCTCGACCGGCCGCCAGCCGACATCGCGCCCGGCCTGGTCGCTGCCGGCGACTACGTGGCTGGCCCCTACCCCGCCACCCTCGAGGGAGCCGTGCGCGCCGGCGAAGCAGCGGCCCGCGCACTCAGCGCCTAGGCTGGGGAGGTCGCCTCAACTTCCGGAATGCAATCCGCCGTTCCGCGATGCAGAATGGCGCTTTGGGCCTCCGATGGCAGGCAGACCGATGAGCCGCAAGGATTCGAACACCCCCACCATCCAGGTCCTGGAGCGTGCCTTCGCGCTGCTGGACATGCTGGCCGAACAGGCCGACCCCGTGTCGCTGAAGGAGATCAGCGAGCGCACGGGGCTGCACCCGTCCACGGCCCACCGCATCCTGAACGACCTCACCATCGGACGTTTCGTCGACCGGCCCCAGGCCGGCAACTACCGGCTGGGCATGCGACTGCTGGAGCTCGGAAACCTGGTGAAGGCCCGCCTGGACGTGCGCGACGCCGCGATCGGACCGATGCGCGAGCTGCACAAGATCACCCACCAGCCGGTCAACCTCTCGGTCCGCCAGGGTGACGAGATCGTCTACATCGAGCGCGCGTACAGCGAGCGCTCCGGCATGCAGGTGGTGCGCACGGTCGGTGGCCGCGCCCCGCTGCACCTGACATCGGTGGGCAAGCTCTTCCTCGCCCACGACGACCCCGCGCGTGTGCGCGCCTACGCCGTACGCACGGGGCTCACCGGTCACACGCGAAACAGCATCACCGACCTCGCCCGGCTCGAACGCGAGCTCGCCACCGTTCGCGCCACCGGAAGCGCACGCGACGACGAGGAACTGGAGCTCGGCGTGCGCTGCATGGCCTCCGGTGTCTTCGACGACCAGGGCAAGCTCGTCGCGGGCCTGTCCATCTCGGCGCCCGCCGACCGGCTCGAGGAGTCCTGGCTCGACCGCGTCAAGGCGACGGCGGCCCAGATCTCGACGTCGCTCGGTTACCGCACCTGAGGCGCGGCGCCCTCGGCCTGCACGGCCGCCGTCGCGCCGTTGACGGCCGTCGGAGCCTCGCCGTCGCTGCGGCCCGGTGCCTCCGGGGCGGCTCCGGCGCGCAGGCGCGGACCCGAAGGTCGATCGAAGAGCCAGTGCCGCAACCGCTCGGCGTCGCCGATGCGTGAGTAGCGCCCGGCCGAATCGAGCAGCACCATGATGAGCCGCCGGCCCGCGAGCTGCGCCTGCAGGACGACGCAGCGCCCGGCAGCGGCGATGTAGCCGGTCTTCTGCACGTCGATGGCCCACTCGGGGTTGTGCACGAGGCCGTTGGTGTTGCGGAACTGGACCTGCCGGCGACCGCTGGCCACGACCGCATCGCTGGTCGTGGAGTACTCGCGGATGATCGGATGCTCCGAGGCCGCCCGCACGAGGCGAGCGAGATCCTGGGCGCTCGAGCGGTTGTCGCTGGAGAGGCCCGTCGGCTCGACGTAGCGCGTGTCGTGCATGCCCAGCAACCGCGCCTTCGCGTTCATCGCCTCGACGAATGCGGACACACCCCCCGGGTGGCTGCGGCCGAGCACGTGCGCGGCCCGGTTCTCCGAGGCCATGAGGGCCAGGCGCAGCATCTCGCCGCGCGTCAGCTGGGTGCCCGGGGCAAGCTGGCGGCGGCTGTTGGACCCGGCCGTCGCCCGCAGATCGTCGGGCGTCACGGTCAACAGAGCTTCCAGCGGCTCGCCCGACTGCACCACGACCAGAGCGGTCATGAGCTTGGTGATGGAGGCGATGGGCAGCACCGCCTCCGGGTTCTTGCTGAAGAGCACCTCGTCGGTTTCGCGATCGACGACCAAGGCGACGGCCGACTTGAGGTCGAGCTCGTCCTCGGTGGCATGCAGCCCTGTCAACCGACCCACCGACGGCACTGCAGGCCGCACGGGACTGCGGGCGTTCGGCTTGCGCGCCGCGCGCGCCCGTGGAACCGCCTGGGCCTTCGCACGCGAGGCCTGCGCCGGTGCCTTCGCTCGGGCCGGCGCCGCCTCGTCACGCGAAGGCGCCGCATGCGCAGCCGGGCTCGATACGGCGACGACGGCTGAGATGAGCGCGGAAGCCGCCAAGGAAAGGGCGGCTGCCCCAGGCCACCGACCTGGATGCAGCCGCCCGCTGCAAATGCCACCGAACCCACCGAAGATCTGCCGCACCGATGCCCACTTTCTGCCGGACACCCAAGTGTAGGGCACCTTCAGCGATAAACGGAAGAGGATCAAATACTTACGACATTGTCCTCAAGTGAAACCTTCCGTTGTCTCGGCCATCCGGCGGCAGCCCTCGCTCAGCCCTGGGCAGCGACCCGGTCCACCTTGCTGTGCAGCTTGTTCAGCGCCGACAGATAGGCCTTGGCCGAAGCAACGACGATGTCGGGGTCGGCCCCGACGCCGTTGACCACCCGGCCGCCATGTTGCAGCCGTACGGTCACCTCGCCCTGGGATTCTGTGCTGCCGCTGGTGATGGCATTCACCGAATAGAGGACGAGTTCGGCCCCACTCTTCACCTTCGACTCGATGGCCTTCAGGCTGGCGTCGACCGGGCCGTTGCCGCTCGACTCGGCATGGAACTCCCGCCCGCCCATTGCGAAGGCCACCTTGGCGAACGGCCGCTCGCCCGTCTCGCTGTGCTGCGACAGCGCTAGAAGGCGGTAGTGCTCCTCGTCGGGCGTCACGCTCTCGTCGCCGACGAGGGCGAGGATGTCCTCGTCGAAGATCTCGCTCTTGCGGTCGGCGAGGTCCTTGAAGCGGGCGAAGGCGGCGTTGATGTCGGCCTCGCTCTCCATCTCTATGCCGAGCTCCTGCAGCCTCTGCTTGAAGGCGTTGCGGCCGGAGAGCTTGCCGAGCACGATCTTGTTCGCACTCCAGCCCACGTCCTCGGCGCGCATGATCTCGTAGGTGTCGCGGGCCTTCAGCACGCCGTCCTGGTGGATGCCACTGGCGTGCGCGAACGCATTGGCGCCGACGACCGCCTTGTTGGGCTGCACGACGAAGCCGGTGGTCTGGCTGACCATGCGCGACGCCGGCACGATCTGCGTCGTGTCGATGCCCACGTCGAGCTTGAAATAGTCGCGGCGCGTCTTCACGGCCATGACCACCTCCTCCAGCGAGCAATTGCCCGCGCGTTCGCCGAGGCCGTTGATCGTGCACTCCACCTGCCGCGCGCCGCCGAGCTTGACGCCGGCCAGCGAGTTGGCGACCGCCATGCCCAGGTCGTTGTGGCAGTGGACGCTCCAGATGGCCTTGTCGCTGTTGGGAATGCGCTCGCGCAGCTGGCGGATGAAGCTGCCGTACAGCTCTGGCACCGCGTAGCCCACCGTGTCGGGGATGTTGATCGTCGTGGCGCCCTCGGCAATGACGGTCTCGAGGACACGGCACAGGAAGTCGGGCTCGCTGCGGTACCCGTCCTCGGGCGAGAACTCCACGTCGGCACACAGGTTGCGCGCGAAGCGCACGGCCAGCTTCGCCTGCTCGAACACCTGGTCCGGCGTCATGCGCAGCTTCTTCTCCATGTGCAGCGGCGACGTCGCGATGAAGGTGTGGATGCGCGCACGCGCCGCTGGCTTCAGCGCCTCGGCCGCTCGGGCGATGTCCCGGTCGTTGGCGCGCGCCAGCGAGCAGACCGTGCTGTCCTTGATGTGCCCGGCGATCGCCTTCACGCACTCGAAGTCGCCATTGCTGCTGGCCGCGAAGCCGGCTTCGATCACGTCCACCCGCAGCCGCTCGAGCTGGCGCGCGATGCGCAGCTTCTCGTCGCGCGTCATGGAGGCGCCTGGCGACTGCTCGCCGTCGCGCAAGGTAGTGTCGAAGATGATGAGCTTGTCGGTCATGGTCGTGCCCCTCGGCTTGGGTGGTGGCAAAGCAAGCAGCGTTCGGAACTGGAAATGACAACGGCCCGCTGCGTTGCGCTGGCGGGCCGTTGATCGAGGAAAAGGTGGATCTGGAAAGACGTGCGCGATCAGCGAACCCGCGGGGTCCGTAGCAGTAGCAGGGCGATCAGGCTGATCGGGCGATGCGACGTCATGACGCGGAATGTATCACGGCCGGCGGCGCGGCATCAGGGATGAAGGCCCTTTTCCTCGGGCTCATCGGTGGACGTGGCGATCACGCTCGTTCGCTGGCCCTTGGCCCTGCGCCACGCATAGATCACATAGCCCGACAGGCCGTACAGGCAGAACATCGCGAACAGCACGATCGGAGGATGCACATTGACGAGCGCGATGGCCAGCGCGATGCCGACGATCACCGCGAAGGGCACCGTTCGACGCCCGCCCCAGACCTTGAAGCTGTAGAACGGCGCATTCGTCACCATCGTCAGGCCGGCATAGAGCGTCACGCCGAACGCCGTCCACGCGAGCCAGGGGACTTGGCTCACGTTCTTGAAGCCAGCGTCGTCCATCACCCAGATCAGGCCCACC
>Ga0073934_10001672_pt1 | contig 51471 bp, 41 predicted proteins | sample LarsenN4metaG_FD_76834 | JGI IMG/M metagenome (GOLD analysis project Ga0073934, IMG submission 76834) | Hot spring sediment bacterial and archeal communities from British Columbia, Canada, to study Microbial Dark Matter (Phase II) - Larsen... ...
AGGCGCGGGTGGGATTCGAACCCACGAATGGAGGTTTTGCAGACCTCTCCCTTGGGCCACTTGGGTACCGCGCCTTGACCCCACCAGTATAGCGAACTCGCCCGCCACTGTCAGTGGCGCCGCAAACTTCTCGCGGCACACGCTCCAGAAACGCAGGCCGCCGCTTGCAGTTCTGCCGCCGCAAAGCTAACTGCCTGCTTTTTCTGATAGATGCGTGGTAGTTACTCCCGGGACAAAAGTTAACCAATTCGGGACTTCCGTACTATCGAGCTCTACAACTCACGGGACTACCCTCAAGCTCATCGAAATGCGGCGCAGACGTCCTGTGGGCCCGTCCTGCGCCAAAACTGAGGAGAGGGGAAATGAAAGAAAAGTGGATTCGAGACCTGATTGAAGCCAACAAGGAACTGATGTTGATTTTCATGATCATCGCCTTTGCCGCGGTGATCAACTTCATGGTGGCCGGGCAGCGGCTGATCCTGAGTTTCTACAACATTCCCACGCTGTTTGCCGCCTACTACTTCGGGCGGCGCCGCGCGGTGCAGACCGCCGTGGGCTCGGTGCTCATCGTTTCCTGGCTGAACATCATGAACCCAGTGGCGCTGGCCAGCGGCACGCAAATCGAGTTGCGCCATCTGATGAGCTGGAGCGACATCGTGGTCTGGGCGGGCTTCCTGATGATCACCGCCTACATCACCGGCACGCTCTATGAACGGAAAGAGAACGGCTTCCGCGAACTGCGCGAGACCTACAACGGCGTGCTCGAAATCCTCAGCCACTTCATCGCCAACGACAAGTACACCCAGCACCACTCCTATCGCGTCTCCGTTTACGCCTCGCAGATCGCGCGGCACCTGAACCTGGACGAGGAGCGCGTGGAAGACGTGCGCGCCGCCTCGCTGCTGCACGACATCGGCAAGCTCGACATCAGCCGCGAAATCCTCTACAAAGCCGCCCGCCTGGACGAAACCGAATTCGAGGAGATCAAGACGCATGTTCAGCGGGGCATTGACAAGCTCAAGCCGGTGGGCGGCACGCTGCGCCGCATCCTACCCATCATCCTGGCCCACCACGACAAGTGGGACGGCAACGGCTACCGGCCCACCAAGGGCGACGACATCCCCATCGAGGCGCGCATCATCAGCGTGGCCGACGTGTACGACTCGCTGGTCAGCGACCGGCCCTACCGCAAGGGGATGTCCCCGTTCGACGCCCGCGACATCATCACGAAAGGGTCGGGCACGGACTTCGATCCCAGCGTGGTCGGGGCCTTCGAACTGGCCTTCCGCAACCGCCAGCTCGACGTGCCGGAAGTGCTCGTCTAAGAGTTCCCCCGCCCCTCCCACAGGTAGCGCGGGTCAGGAGACGCCGTTCCTGGCCCGCGCCGTCTTTTTTGCCCGGCTTTTCGCCGCCGCAGAACTCAGCGGATCTCGATGTCAAAGGGCATGCGCGCCTGCACGGAAGGCTTCTCGCGGATCCACTTGCGGATTTTCTCCGCGGCCAGCCCCATGCGGATGGCCTGCGAATCCTCCGTGGAGAGGAGCTGCTTCCACAGCGGCTTTTCTTCCGGGAAGCGCACCAGCTTGACGGGCTGGCTGGGGTCCAGCTTGGCCTGCTCCAGCGTGATCTTCAGAGCGCGGTCGAAGCCGCCCACCTCGTCCACTAGGCCGATGCCCTTGCCCTGCGCGCCGGTCCACACGCGGCCCTTGGCGATTTTCTGTACTTCCTCCAGCTTCATCTTGCGACCGTCGGCCACGCCGTGCGTGAAATCGTCGTAAATCTGCTGCATGAACTTCTGCACTGTTTCCTTCTGCGCCGGCGTGAAGTTCTGCTGCTCGGAGAGGAACGTGGCGTTCTCGCTGGTGTACAGCCGGTCGGTGCTCAGCCCCACCAAGTCGAACAGCCCGGAGATATTGAACTTGCCGAAGACCACGCCAATCGAGCCCGTCAGCGTGGTGGGGTCGGCCACGATTTTGTGCGCCGACATGGCGATCCAGTAGCCCCCCGAGCCGGCCACGTCCGACATGGACACCACCACCGGTTTGGCCTTGGCCGCGAGCTGCACTTCACGGCGGATGATCTCGCTGGCCACCGCTGATCCGCCCGGAGAATCCACGCGCAGGATGATGGCCTTGATGCTCCCGTCCTCGCGGGCGCGACGCAGGTCGGCGGCGACGCTTTCCGAGCCCATGAAGAAGTCGCCGGAGTCGTGGAAGGATTCGCCCACGATGATGGTGCCGGTGGCGTGCACTACGGCGATCTTATTCACCCCAGCGTCAGGCACTTCCTTCAGGTAGCGGCCCAGTTCCACCGGCTTCCACTGCCCCGTCTTCTTCTTGAAATATTCCTGTACTTCGTCCCAGTAGGCAGCGCGATCGGCCAGCTTGCGGTCCACAGCTTCTTTCGGGAGATACGGCCCTTGGGCGAGGACTTTTTCGAACTCTGCGCGCTCCATCTTGCGGGCACTGCTGGCACCCTCCACGTAGTTTTCGAAGGCGCTGCGCATGATGGAATCGGCCATCTCGCGGTGCGCGGGCGTGTATTTCTTTTCGGTGTAGAAGTTGCGCGCGGTCTTGTACTCCTGGATGCCGTAGATGTCCGGATAGATGCGCAGCTTGTCCAGGGTGCCGCGCAAAAAGAGCGACTGGGTCATCAGCCCGGTCAGCCCCAGCGGCGCGGTGGGCACCATCCACACCTGGTCGCAGGCCGTGGCCAGGTAGTACTCGCGGTTACCCAGCAGGTCGCCGTGGAGATAACAGATGCTGGGCTTGTTGCTCTTGCGGAACTCCAGCAGGCGCGCGCGGATCTCCTGGACCTTGGCCCAGCCCAAGTCGGGCGAGGAGATCTTCACCACCAGGCCGGCAATCTTGTCGTCCGAGCGGGCGTGGTCAATCGCCTCGGTGAGGTCGTGCAGCAGGGTGACCTTCGGCCCCAGCAACTGGGCGATCACACCTATCGGCTTCTGCTCCTCGATCGGCCCTTTCAGCTCCATGACCAGCACGGAGTTTTTCGGCAACCGGCCGGCCACCGTGGAAACAATCAGGAACACCAGCAACAGCGCCGCCAACACTAACCAGACCCGCTTGGCACCCTTGGTCATGGCTTCCTCCCTGCCTGCTAAAGGAATACGGATTGATGGCAAGGCAGATTACGAAAGTTACCACGATCAGTGGCCCATCGTCCTGCATTCGTGGGATCAGGGCAGGCAAGGTGCCGGTGCTACGAAGAGCAAAGCGGCGGCCCTTCGTCCGCCTGGGGCGGATTCAGGACGAGCAAGCCGCCGCAGTCCAAGAGAACCGGCGGGATGCCAGCGCTGCCGGCGCAGCGTGCTGCGCCCCTACAAGAGAAATCCTTCGTCCCGATCCCGCAGAGCGGGATCATCGGGAGTCAGGATGACGAGCGGAGCGTTGGGCGCAGGACAGGCTGAAAGCCTTTTTACAAGAGCCTCAGGTCAGCCCCGCAAACGACGCGGGGCGGGACCTGAGCTACAAGTCAAATGACGGCGTCGCGGAGGAAACGGGCGGATTCTTCGGGCGGAGTGGGGTTGATGTAGAAGCCGGAGCCCCATTCGAAGCCGGCAACCTTGGTGAGCGTGGGTATGAGTTCGATGTGCCAGTGGTAGTGGTCGTTGACTTCTTCACCGATGGGCGAGGTGTGGATCATGTAGTTGTAGGCGGGGCGGTCGAGGACAACGTCCACGCGAGCGAGGATGATGTGCAGTAGCTTGGCCAAGCCGGCGTAGACGGGGCTCTGCGTATTCTCGTAGGAGGAGGCGTGCAGCTTGGGCAGCAGCCAGGTCTCGAAGGGGAAGCGCGGGGCGTACGGAGCCAGGGCCAGAAAGGTGTCGTTTTCGGCGATGACGCGCTCGCCCTCCTGGGTCTCCTGGCGGATCATGTCGCAGAAGATGCAGCGCTCCTTTTCCATGAAATATCTCTTGGAGTTGTCCACTTCCTCACGGACGCGCTTGGGCACGATGGGGAGAGCGATGAGCTGCGAATGGGTATGTTCGAGCGAGGCGCCGGCGGCTTCGCCGTGGTTCTTGAAGATGAGGATGTAGCGGAAGCGGCGGTCGTTCTTGAGGTCGAGGACGCGGTCGCGATAGGCACAGAGCACTTCCTCGATGCCCTTCTCGGAGAGGGTGGCCAGGGTGGTGCCGTGATCGGGCGTTTCGACGATGACCTCGTGGGCGCCGACGCCGTTCATCTTGTCGAACAGGCCCTCGCCCTGGCGGTCGAGGTCGCCCTCGATGCCGAGTGCGGGGAATTTGTTAGGCACCACGCGGACGCGCCAGCCGGGCTTGTTGGGCGGGCCGCCATTGCGGCCGTAGGCGAGCACTTCGGGCGGGGTCTTTTCCTCGTTGCCGTAGCAGAAGGGGCAGAAGCCCATGCCTTTGATCTCGACGCTCTGGCGGATGAAGTCCATGGGGCGCTTGGCGCGGTCCGTCGAGATAATCACCCAGCGACCGGTGATGGGGTCTTTGCGAAGCTCTGGCAACGTCACCTCCCAGCGCGCACAACACTTCGGCGATGCAGACAGCGCAATATCTTACATGAAATAGCGGCGGAGAGCATAAACAGGCATCGCAAAGGCGGCGTTAGCCGGCGGTGAAGGCGCCCTTGTGTAGGCGCACCAGCGGCGGGCGGCCGGGGCGGCTCTCGATGGCCAGGACGTCGAAGCGGCAGGGCGCTTCGCGGATGCGGCGCTCCAGCAGGAACTGCCGGGCCATGCGCACCAGGGCGCGGCGTTTGTCCGGCGTGACGGCATCTTCGGGTCTGGCGAAGTCGGCGGAGTCGCCGGCGCGCGTCTTGACCTCGACGAAGACCAGCGCCGGGCCGTCGTAGCCGATCAGGTCAATCTCGCCCTTGATACCGGGCGCAGTGAAGTTGCGCGCGATGAAAATGTAGCCATGGCGGCGGAGATACCAGTACGCAAACGTCTCGCCGCGGATGCCGGTCTGGCGGGCGCGGGATTTGGCAGAGGGCGCGTGGCCCGGCGCGGCCAGGCCCTTGCGCGCGGCAAAGTTTACCAGCCCGAAGACGAGGCGAGCGAAAAGCGGCATGGCGCGAGGATCTCCGTAGGGGCACGAACTATCGCGCTCCTACTTGACAACTTCGAATTCGAACTCCATCACTTTGCCGCGAATCACAAAGCAGAGATAGAACTCCCAAAAGCGGCGGAACCACACGGCATGGTTTACCAGGAATTCGAAGCCCAGCGCGCGCCACAGCTTCAGCAGGCGCACGGTGAGGCGCTTCTCGCGCAGGCGAACGCGCGTGTACCAGTGATCTTCGCCGTGGATGCCGCCGGAATAAAAATAGCGGAAGCTGAAACTGTTCAGGTGCCAGCGATGCGTGGGGTCGCAGAAGGAGCTGAAGTCGGTGTAGTGCGGGGTGACAATGTAGAGCGTGCCGCCGGGACGCGTGATGCGGTGCAGTTCCTCCATGGTGCCCAGGACGTCGTCCACGTGCTCGATGACGTGCACCAGGCGGACGTGGTCGAAGGAATTGTCAGCGAAGGGCAATGCGCCGTGGTCAATGTGGCAGAGGACGTCGGCAGCGGTGTCCGGATTCTTGTCCGCGCCGATGGCGCCGGGAAATTTGTTGGGCCCGCAGCCGAGATCGAGAATACGTGGCAAGATAGCCCCCGCAGAGAGGCACGTATGGTGTAGGGGCACGATAAATCGTGCCCCTACCGCAGCAGATGTTACACCGACTTCTCGACCTCGGTGAGGATGGCGTCGAGCGTGGTGATGGCGAAGTCGGCCTGTTCCTGGTCCACGACGAGCGGCGGGCACAGCCGGAAGCTGTTTTCGCCGCAGGGGAGGACAAGCAGGCCCTTGGCGAAAGCGCGGTCCACGATGGCGTCGCGGAAGTCCTTGGCTCTTTCCTTGGTCCTCTGGTCGCGCACAATCTCAATGCCGACCATGAGGCCCTTGCCGCGGACGTCGCCGACAATCTTGTGGCGCTGGGGCCATTCAGCGAGGCGCGCGAAGATGAACTCGCCGATGCGGCGCGCGTTTTCGATGTACTTGCTGCCGAGCAGCTCGAAAGTGGCCATGGCCGCGGCGATGCACACGGGGTTGCCGCCGAAGGTGGAGGCGTGCGCGCCGGGGGGCCAGTTCATGACGCTGGCGCGGGCAACGGTGACGCCCAGGGGCATGCCGCTGGCCACGCCCTTGGCCACGGCGAGGATGTCCGGCTCGGTGCCGGTGTGCTCGCAGGCCCACCACTTGCCGGTGCGGCCCATGCCGGACTGCACTTCGTCGCAGACCAACAGGATGCCGTACTTGCGGCAGACGCGCTGGAGTTCCTGCATGAACGACGCGGGAGCAGGTACGTAGCCGCCTTCGCCCTGAATGGGCTCGACGAAGATGGCGGCGACGTCTTCCGGGTCCACGATGTGCTTGAAGAGGTCACGCTCCAGCACGGTGGCGCACTCGGTGCAGCAGGACGTGGATTCGAGGCCGTAGGGGCAGCGGTAACAGTTGGGATAGGGGATGTGATAGACGCCGGGGAGCATGGGGCCGAAGCCTTTGCGCTGCACGGCCTTGCTGGCGGTGAGCGAAAGGGAGCCCATGGTGCGGCCGTGGAAGCTGCCGTAGAAGGCGATCACTTTGTCGCGCCGGGTGTGGTACCGCGAGAGCTTGAGCGCGGCTTCCACGGCTTCGGTGCCGGAGTTGCCGTAATAGACGCGCTTGGGCTCGCTGCCGGGCACGACGGAGGCGATCTTCTGCGCGTAGTCCACCAGGTGCGTGTAATAGAAATCCGTGCCGGACATGTGGATCAGCGCGGCGGCCTGCTTCTGGATGGCGGCGACTACATCGGGGTGGCAGTGGCCGGTGGAGACCACGGCAATGCCCGCGGCGAAATCGAGAAACACGTTGCCGTCCACGTCTTCGACCATGGCGCCGCGGCCGGCCTTGGCCACCATGGGGTAGTCGCGCGTGTAGGACGGCGAGATGTACTGATTATCGAGCTGCAGAACTTTCTTGGCGTTGGGACCGGGCAGCGAGGTCACCAGGCGCGGAAATTTCGTGTCGATCATGGAATCCTCCCAAAGTCTTGTAGCTCACGTCCCGGGCCGACCGTTTTTGTCTGCACTGGCGTGAGGATGTACCGTGCGAGTGGCGCGCAGGAAAAGCGCGCAAAGAAAAACCTCAGGTCAGGCCGCGTGCCGCGGCCGGGACCTGAGCTACAAGAGGCGGACTTAATCTACGCCGAAGAGGAATGGACGCTGCTGCGCGGGAAGCGCGTGAAGCGTCAAGCGATGTTGGACAAGGTAGGTCACTTGCGTTTCCAGCGGACACCGCCGTCCCTGGTGTCCTCGAGAATGATACCACGGTCGGCAAGTTGCTGGCGGATTTGGTCGGCGGCTGTGAAGTCGCGGCGCTTGCGCGCGGCCTGGCGCTCAGCGACAAAGGCATCTACTTCGGCGTCACTGATTTCGGCCCCGGCGGCGGTCTGGAAACCGAGCGCGCGGAGTTTTTCGGCGTCGTCGTCAGGGAGCACAGCGAAGATCTGGTCGAACTCTTCCATGGCGGCGAGCGCGCAGGGCGCGTCACCCGAGCGGAATTCGCCGCGGTCCATGGCGGTGTTGGCGTCGCGCACCAGGTCGAAGACAGCCGCCAGCGCCTGGGCGGTGTTCAGATCGTCTTCGAGCCCTTTCTGGAAATCGGCTTCGGCCTGCGCGACGCGGGCGGCCATCGCGCTGCTTTCCCCCGCGGGGAATTTTTCGGACTTCAGACGATAAACGAAATTGCGCAGGCGTTCGACAGAGCTGGCGGCCTGCTGCAAGCCATCGAGGGAGAAGGTGAGCTGGCGGCGGTAGGGCACCGAGGCCAGCAGGAAGCGGATGGAAGAGGGCTTGTGGCCCTGCTCGTACAGTTCGCGGAGCGTGAAGAAGTTGCCCAGCGACTTGGACATCTTCTCACCTTCGATGTTGAGGTGCTCGGCATGGAGCCAGTAGCGGACAAAGGGCTTGCCGGTAGCGGCTTCAGACTGCGCGATTTCGTTTTCGTGGTGCGGGAAGGTGAGGTCCACGCCGCCCGTGTGGATGTCCAGCGTCTCGCCAAGATACTTCATGGCCATGGCGGAGCACTCGATGTGCCAGCCGGGGCGGCCGGGGCCGATGGGCGTCTCCCAGAAATGTTCGCCGGGCTTGGGCGCCTTCCAGAGAGCGAAGTCGCGGGCGTCGGCTTTTTCGTAGCGGTCCACGTCCACGCGCGCGCCGGGCTGGATGCCGGAGAGATCAATCTTGGCGAGCTTGCCGTAAGCGGGGAATTTGGAGATGCGGTAGTAGATGGAGCCGTCGCTCACGTAGGTGAGGCTCTTCTCGCTGAGGCGCTGGATCAGGCGCACCATGTCGTCAATGTGGTCGGTGGCGCGGATGAGGTGCTCAGGAGGCTCGAGGCTGAGCGAGCGGCAGTCCTCCAGAAAAATCTGAATGTATTGGTCGGTGTACTCGCGGATGCCGATGCCGCGCTGCGCCGCGTTTTGGATGATGCGGTCGTCCACGTCGGTGAGGTTCATCACCTGGAGGACCTTGTAACCGCGCAAGCGCAGGAAGCGGCGCAGGACGTCCTGGAACGTGAAGGTGCGGAAGTTGCCGATGTGCGCGAAGTCGTACACCGTGGGGCCGCAGGTGTACATGCGAACTTCGCCTTTGTGCAGAGGCACGAAGGGTTCCTTGCGGCCGGTCAGCGTGTTTTCGAAAAGGATGTCGGCCATTTGCATTCGGTGCAGCGGCGTAACGCCCGCCCTACGCAAGGCAGGGGCGGGCCTGCGTGCCCGCCCTAGGGCAGACACATCGGTCTGCCCCTACAAACGAGCAAAACGCAGCAACACAAACCAGCCATTCTAGCCGATGGATTCACGCGCAGCAAATATCGCACGCGGGAGGACTGGAGTACCGGTCCGTTGGGCTGGCTTGAATCACAGCGGAGAGTCCAACATAATGGCGCGCGAGCAGATGCGCACACGGGACACAAACAGCACGCGAAAGCCTCAGCAGTCGCCGGTTTCCCAGGTCGTTTCACTGGTCGAGCATGCGCCGGCAATCGCGGAACAAGATGCCATGCGGCTGGCGCGCGAACTGTACGGAGTCGAAGGGACCGCGCACCCGCTGCCCAGCGAGCGCGACCAGAATTTCCTGATCCGCGATGGCCAGGGCCGCGCGTTCGTACTGAAAATCGCCAATGCCACCGAGCAGGAACAGATCCTCGATTTCCAGAACCGCGCCATGGAGCATCTGGCGTCGCGCCTGAAGGATGTTTTCGTTCCCCGCTTGATCCCCACGCGCGAGGGACAGTCCATTGCCACCGTGACCTGCGCGGCAGGGACACGGCATTTTGTGCGCCTGGTGAGTTATCTGCCGGGCGTGTGCCTGGCGCGGGTGAAGCCCCAGCGGCCGGAACTGCTGGAGAGCTTGGGCGCCGCAGTGGCGCGCATTGACCAAGCGTTCGGGGGATTCACGCATCCGGCGATGCACCGCGAGTTCCACTGGGACTTGAAGCACACGCTGCGCATGCGCGAACTGCTGGGGCACATTGCGGATGCGGAGCGGCGCAAGCAGGTCGAAGGAATTTTCGCGCGGTTCGAGCGCGAGGTGCAGACGGCACTGCCAACGCTCCGTGCGCAGGTGATCCACAACGACGCGAACGACTACAACGTGCTGGTCTCGCCGACGGATGCTCCCGAGCGGCGCGTAGTGGGACTAATTGATTTTGGGGACATGGTGCATGCGCCGGTGGTGTGCGATCTGGCGGTGGCCGCGACGTACGTCATGCTGGGCAAGCGGGACCCCATTGCGGCGGCAGCGAGCGTTGTGGCGGGTTACCACGCAATGCTGCCGCTCGAGCTGCGGGAACTGGAACTGCTCTTCGACCTGATCTGCGCGCGGCTGGCGATCAGCGTGACGCTATCTGCGTTCCAGCATCAGCGCGCGCCGGAAAACGATTACCTGCGCATCAGCGAAGAGCAGGCGTGGGCGACGCTGGAGAAGCTGACTGCAACGCCTCAACAGTGGGCGCTGTACTCATTCCGCGCGGCATGCAAGCTGCCGCCGTGCCCGCAGTCCCAAGAGATCGTGCGCTGGCTGGGCGAGAACCGCGAAAAGGTGGGGCGCGTGGTCGCGACGCGGCTGGATGGCGCGCAAACACTCGTGCTGGACTTGAGCGCAGCAAGCACGCAGATGCCCAGCGGGCTGGATTCGGCGGAGGCCAGTGCATTCACGACATTTGTGTTTGAGCGCATGCGCGCCGCCGGCGCAGCGGCAGGCATCGGCCGCTACGACGAAGCGCGGACGTGCTACCGCGCGAGCCAGTTCCGCGGGGAAGGCAACGACGGGCCGGAATGGCGCACTGTCCACCTGGGCATGGACATTTTTCTGGAGCCCGGCAGCGAGGTGTTTGCGCCTCTCGACGGAACGCTGCACAGCTTCCGGGACAACAACCTGCCCCTCGACTACGGGCCGACGATCATCCTCGAACACGACGCGGGCGGCACGAAGTTCTTCACGCTGTACGGGCACCTGAGCCGAGAGTCTCTGGCCGGCTTGCGCGATGGCATGGCGGTGAGAAAGGGCCAGCAGATCGCCACGATTGGCGACGTGACGGTGAACGGCGGCTGGGCACCACACCTGCACTTCCAGATCATCGCGGACATGCTGGGCAAGCGCGGGGATTTCCCCGGAGTGGCCAACGCGCGCGAGAGGGAGATCTGGCTGAGTCTTTGTCCTGATCCAAACCTGATTCTGCGTATGCCGGAAGAAAAGCTGAAGCAGCGGGTGGTGACCAGCGAAGGGATTCTGGCCGCACGGCGCGCGCACCTGGGCCCGTCGCTGAGCATTTCCTACAAGAAGCCGCTGCAAATCGTGCGCGGGTACAGGCAATACCTCTACGACGAAGTGGGGCGGCCGTACCTGGACGCGGTGAACAATGTGCCGCACGTGGGCCACTGCCATCTGCGCGTGGTGCAAGCGCTCGGCGAGCAGGCGGCGGTGCTGAACACGAACACGCGCTACCTGCATGCGCGGCTGGCGGAATACATCGAGCGGCTGACGGCGTTGCTGCCCGAGCCGCTGCGCGTGTGCTTCCTGGTGAACAGCGGGAGCGAAGCGAACGAGCTGGCGCTGCGGCTGGCGAGAGCGCATACGCGACGGAAAGACATTGTGGTCATCGAAAGCGCCTACCACGGGAATACGACTTCGCTGGTGGAGATCAGCCCGTACAAGTTCAGCGGGCCGGGCGGCGAAGGCTGTCCGCCACACGTGCACGTGGTGCCGATGCCGGATGCGTACCGCGGGCTCTACAAGGGCTACAGCGCAGAGGCCGGCGCGAAGTACGCGCGGCGTGTCGCCGACGCGATCGAGCACGCGGAAGCCACGGGACGCAAGATCGGAGCGTTCATAGCGGAATCGCTGCCGGGGACGGGCGGGATGATCGTGTTTCCGGAGGGATTCCTGCGCGAGGCGTACCGCGCGGTACGCGAGGCAGGCGCAGTGTGTATCGCGGACGAGGTGCAGGTGGGCTTCGGGCGCGTGGGGTCGCACTTTTGGGGTTTCGAAATGTACGGCGTGGTGCCGGACATCGTCACGCTGGGCAAGCCTATCGGCAATGGGCACCCAATAGGCGCGGTGGTGACTTCGCCGGAGATTGCAGCGTCATTCGCTACGGGCATGGAGTACTTCAACACATTCGGCGGAAACCCGGTGTCGTGCGCCGTGGGGCTGGCCGTACTGGACGTGATTGGAGAAGAGCGATTACAGGAGAATGCCTGGATGGTCGGCAAGCAGTTGATCGCGGGACTGGCAAAATTGAAAACCGAGCACGCGGTGATCGGAGATGTGCGCGGGCGCGGCTTTTTCATCGGTGTGGAACTGGTGCGCAAGCGCGAGACGCTCGAGCCGGCCGCGGCGCAGGCGGCCTACATCGCCGAGCGAATGAAGGAGCGCGGGATTTTGATCGGCACTGAAGGGCCGCTACGGAACGTGCTGAAGGTCCGCCCACCGATGGTGTTTGCGATGGAGGATGCCGATCAGTTGCTGTTCACGCTGGGAGAGATACTTCAGGAGGACTGCGCACAACGCGCCTAGCGTTGCCTGGCACGAATTCCTGCGAACAATTCTGGAACTTCAGGGGCTGAATCCCCTGAAGAGGAGATTGATTTGACGGCGTCTATGTCGCGGCTAATACCGCGACCCACAACGCAAACGGAGTTGTCACGCAGTCTCTGAAGCCCCTGAGCAGAAATGGAGAGGGCAGGCTTCTTGCCGCGGTCAACTTGCATTTCTCACCAATCCGAACGCCAAAGGCGCGAAAGAACCATAGCCCAGGGCGCAGGCCCTGGGTCAGGATGCGAAAAAGCGAGTAAGCCCTGCAAGGGCGAAAGAGAGGCCCCGAACACAAGCTGTCATCTTTCGCCCCGGCGGGGCTCCGGATAGCAGGGACGCAGGAACCCAGGGCTGGCGCCCTGAGCTAACAATCTTTCGCTCCTGCAGAGCTCCAAGCGCAATACACTGGTGAGAAATCCGGGCTAAAGCTTGACCCACAGAGCCAGCCGCGTTGTCACACGGACTCTAAAGGCAGTTCTGCGGGGGTTTTCCACAGGCACAAAATGCGGGGCAAGGCTTTACAAGGCTAGCTCCGCATGTTACTTTGGGCACCCGTAACCGCCTTCCGAAGCGCCAGGCGGCAGGGCCTCTGCATAGCGACCCGCCAACGTTTGTGTCGTCAGAAATGAGCTGCTCGAAGAGTCGAAAAGCGTCTCTGTGTGCGCGTGCAGGCACGGAGACATCAGAAAGAGGGGTTGCCTTGCTGAAACTGCGCAAAGTCGAGCTGCTGGGCTTCAAGTCGTTCTGCGAAAAAACCGCTATCACCTTCAGCGGGACGGGTGTGACCTGCATCGTGGGGCCGAACGGGTGCGGGAAGTCGAACATCGTAGACGCCATGAGCTGGGTGCTGGGCGAGCAGAGCCACAAGTCGCTGCGCGCCGAGCGCATGGCGGACTGCATCTTTAACGGCACGCAGAAGCGCCCGCCGATGGGCATGTCGGAAGTGTCGCTGACTCTGGTGGACCCGGAACTGGCCGAGGCGGCGCAGTTTGTGCTCGATGCGCAGGCGGCGGAGGAGGCAAAGACAGCGGAGCAAGCGGGCCGCACCACTGACGCGGACGGAGAGGAGGTAAAGGAAGTTGAGGAGGCAGAGGAAAACACGGATGGCAAGCCGTTCCGGAAAAAACGCGAGCACAAGCCAGCGATACACGTGAAGCCGGGCGAGGTGGTGGTGGGCCGGCGGCTGTACCGCTCGGGGCAAAGCGAATACCTAGTCAACGGGCGGGTGGTGCGGCTGCGGGACGTGCAGGAACTCTTCATGGGCACCGGCCTGGGGCCGGAATCCTACGCCATCATCGAGCAGGGCCGCATCGGACAGGTGCTCAGCTCGAAGCCCACGGACCGCCGGGCTATCATCGAGGAAGCCGCAGGCGTGACGAAGTACAAGACCAAGCGGCGGCTGGCGGAAGCTAAGCTGGAATCCTCCAAGCTGAACCTGGCGCGGGTGAACGACATCGTAGTGGAAATTGAAAAGCAACTGGCCTCGCTGAAGCGGCAGGCGTCGAAGGCGCGGCGGTACGCGGAAATCCGCGAGCAGATGCGCGGGCTGATCCGGCAGGTGCTGGGCAGCAAGGCGCGCGAGCTGGACCAGGAAGCGGAGCGCCTGGAGAAGCTGCTGCGCGAAGCGGCCGCGGCCGAACTGCGGGAAAGCGAAGCGCTGCGGATACTGGAAACCGAGCAGGAACGACTCTCCGCGCGGAACTACGAACTAGAAACGGAGATCCGGCGGAACCAGAACCTGCTGGGGCAGTGCTCGCTGGAACTGGACCGCGCGGAGAACCGCATCGGGTTCAACCGCGAGCGGACGACGGAACTAGAGACGCGCAGCCGCGTGCTGTTCATGGAAGCCGAGCAGGCGGCGCGGCAGGTGGAGCAGCTTGGCGCGCGGGTGGAGGAGCACCAGCAGAGGGTGGCGGAACTGCGCGCGGAGCGAGCACAGCTCCAGGAGGCACTGGAAGAGATGGCCGGCCGGGCGGCGGGCTTCGCGGACGAGTCGCTGGAGTCCGAGCTGCGCATCGAAGAACTGCGGCGGAGCGTCGCCGCGCTGGGCGAAGAGTTGGCCGGGTTGCAGGCCGAGCAGGCGCAGGCAGAAGGGGCGCTGCATCACCACGAGGAAGCGCGAGCGCGCGTCGCGCAGGCAGAGCAACAAACGCAGGCGGTGTGGACAAAACACCAGGAACAAGTGGAGGCGCTGGACGCGGAGTGGCGGGCCGCGGAAACGCAGGCGCACGAGCTGGACGCGGCCGTGCAAACCTGGCAGAAGCGCATCGTCGGGCTGAGGCACGAACAACAGGTGACCACGAACCGCTTCGACCGTCTGCGCGAGGAGCTGGCCGGGGCGCGCGCGAAGAGAGATTCGCTGGAACAGATCCTGAACGAGCACAGCTACACGGCGGACGCCGTGCAGAAGCTGTTTGCGGCGAACGGGGAGGGCGAATCGCGCGGGTTCCGCGCGGTGGGATTGCTGGCGGACTACGCGGAAGTGGACGAGGAGTACGAGGTGGCGGTGGAACAGTACCTGCGCGACGAGCTGGAGTACGTGGTGGTGGAAACCTTCGACCACGCCCGCGCGGGCATCGCCATGCTGCGCGAGGAAGTGGGCGGGCGGGCCACGTTCTTCGTGGATTCCCTGCGCCACCTGAAGTTGAACGCGGGCGAGGCGCCCATGCCTTTCCGCGCCGAGCAAGGTGTGATCAGCCGGCTGGACCAGGTGGTGGAGTTCCGCGACCCGCTGGGGCCGGCGGCAAAACAGTTCCTGCCGCGGCTGCAATCGGCGTTCCTGGTGGAGACGCCGAACGCGGCGGAGGTGCTGGCCCGGGAAAATCCGCAGTACCAGTTCGTGACTACGGAAGGCACCTGCTACCAGGGCCGGCTGGTGAGCGGCGGGCGTCCAGGCGAGGCCGGGCCGCTGGCCATGAAGCGGGAGATGCGCGCGCTGGAATCGCAGACGCAGAAACTCGAACGCGACGCGGAGGAGGCGCAGGGCACGCTGCGGCGTGTGGAAGAGGAACTCCGCGGCGCGGAACGCACGCTCGAGGAGACCATGGGGCGGCACGTGGAGGCGCAAAAGACGCTGGTGAAGGCGGCGCACCTGCGCGACCAGGCCCGCGGCGAACTCGCGCGCGTGGAGCGGCAGTTGACCGAATGCCGCACTGAAAAGCTGCGCCTGAGCAACGAGGCGGATGCGGCGCGGCAGCGTGCGGAAAACGCCCGGTTGCGGCACGCCGCGGCCGTCGAAGCGCGCAGCGCAGCGGAGACAGGAATCGTGCAGGCCACCCGGCAACTGGCCAGCCTGCGCAGCGAGATGCAGTCGCACCAGGAGAGCCTGGGGCAGCGCCGCGCGGAACTGGCCGCGGCCAGCGAGCGGCTGGCCAGCGCGGAAACGATCGAAAGCCGGCTGACAGAAGAATGGCGTGGGACGCTGGAGCGCGAAGTTTCCTTGAAGGAGCAACAGTTGGCGCTGGCCGGGGAGCGCGCGGAACTGGAATCGAGCACGATGGACCTGGAGCGGCAGATGGAAAGACTGCGCGCGGAGAAGGCGCAGCTGGAAGAGCGCAAGACGCAGCTCGAACAGGAATGGGAGCAGGCTCGGACGCGCGCAGTGGAAGTGGACGACGCGCTGCGCATGGCGCGGCAAAAGCTGGGCGACCTCCGAGAGGCTCGGAGCCAGCACGAAGTTGCCCAGGCGCGGAACGACTCCGACCGCCAGCACCTGCGGGAGACGTGCCTGGCGGAACTCAACCAACACCCGGAGGAGCTGCTGGCGCAGGAGATGCCGTGGCTGAGCGGCGAAGAGCTGACCGCAGCAGATGCGAACTACCACGAAATGAAGTCGAGGCTCGAGTCCATGGGGCCGGTGAACATGATGGCGCTGGAGGAATACCACGAGTGCGAACAGCGCTACGGCTTCCTGACACGCGAGCGCGACGACCTGGTGCAGTCCATCGCCGACACACAGCAGACCATCAAAGAGCTGGACGAAGTCTCGCGGCAGAAGTTCAACGAGGCCTTCGAAGTGATTAACCGGAACTTCGCGGAGTGTTTCCGCACACTGTTCGGCGGCGGGACAGGCGAGATGCGGCTGACCGAGCCGGATTCGAGCGGGGACACGGGGATTGACATCGCCGCGCAGCCGCCGGGGAAGCGTCTGCAAAACGTGCTGCTGCTCTCGGGCGGGGAGAAGGCGCTGACGGCGCTGGCGCTGCTGATCGGGATCTTCCGCTACCAGCCGAGCCCGTTCTGCATTCTGGATGAGGTGGACGCGCCCCTGGACGAGGCCAACGTGGGGCGGTTCACGAAGCTGATCGCGCAGATGAGCGACCAGACGCAGTTCCTGATCGTGACGCACAACAAGAAAACGATGGAGATGGCGCCGGTGTTGTACGGGGTGACCATGCAGGAGCCGGGCGTGTCCAAGCTGGTGAGCGTGAAGTGGGACGAGGGCAGCGAACCGACCACGGAAACGGCGACGGCGGCGTAGCGAAAAATTGAGAAATTGAGTGAATGCTGATTGAGTGATTGAAGGGAAGCGAAGAGATTTTCGCTCCGCAAAGAATGACAGAAGTGAATTCCCCCGTGTGCAAGAGTTTTCCACTTTCCATTTTTGTTCCCCGTTGACTTCCCTTCCCCCTGCGCTAGAATACCCGCCGCCTTCCGAGGAACGAGATACCCGTGATGTCTTCATCCGTAAGCACTGTCGTCTGGGAAACGAATTTCTCCGGCCTGCGGCTGCGCAGGCGGGGAAAAGTGCGGGACATCTACGACCTCGGCGACCGGCTGCTTATCGTGGCCACGGACCGGCTCTCCGCCTTTGACGTGGTGCTGCCCACGCCGATCCCAGACAAAGGGCGCGTGCTGACGCAGCTTTCGGTGTTCTGGTTCGAAACGCTGCGGGAGATCGTGCCACACCACGTGCTGAGCGCCACGGAATTTCCGCCGGAACTGGCGCCCTACAGTGAGCAACTACAGGGCCGGGCGATGCTGGTGCGACGCGCGGAGCCACTGCCGATTGAATGCGTGGTGCGCGGGTACATTTCCGGTTCCGCATGGAAGGATTACCAAGCGACCAGAGCCATTTGCGGGATCAAGCTGCCGGCGGGGCTGCGCGAATCAGAAAGACTGCCCGAGCCGATCTTTACACCAGCCACCAAGGCGCAGAGCGGGCACGACGAGAACATATCTTTCGAAGAGGCCGCCGCGCGAGTGGGACAGGGCCGGGCAGAGCAGGTGCGGGAAATCAGCCTGGAGATTTACCGGCGCGCGTCGGAGATGGCCGCGGCGCGAGGCATCCTGATTGCGGACACGAAGTTTGAATTCGGGCTGGACCGGGGCGAACTGGTGTGGATTGACGAGGCGCTGACGCCGGATTCCTCGCGCTTCTGGCCGGCCGAGGGGTACGCGCCAGGGCGAAGCCAGCCGTCGTTCGACAAGCAGTACGTGCGCGACTACCTGGAGCGCAGCGGCTGGTCGAAAACGCCGCCGGGGCCGGAACTGCCGCCGGACGTGGTGGCGGGCACCCGCGAGAAGTACCGCGAGGCCTACCGGCGGCTGAGTGGGCGCGAGCTGAGCTGAAACGGGATTAAGTCGCAGCAAGAAGTTCGGATGCGGAGCGTGCGAACGTGAAAGACCAACTGGAATCTCTGGTGGGACAGATGGTGGAGCGCGGTATCCTATTTGACGAGGCCGTCTCCGAGTTCGAGAAGAAATTCATCAAGCGGGTGCTGGAGCGCATGAACGGCAACCAGTCGCGCGCAGCACGGGCGCTGGGCATCCACCGCAATACGCTCAGCCGCAAGATCGGCCAGTACAAGATTGACGGGCACGGCCGCGTGCGCCGACACAGATAAACAGCGTCGCTCTTCCTGATCCTCCGCAAGATATCAAGAGGGGTACTTCAGGGGCGCACGCCCCACTGATATTCCTTTGCCCGAGGAGCCGAGCGTCGCGGCCAAGGCCGCGACCCACAGATCCAAACGAAAAACAAGACGGCCCCGGTGGAACCGGGGCCGTTTTGCGTGCAGAGAATGCGGGGCGGTCCTGCTATCGCCCGGTCTTGGCCGGTGGCTTCTTGGCCGGCGGCTTCTTGGCCGGAGCCTTCTTGGCCGCCTTGGCGGGAGCCTTTTCTTCAGGCGGGAGAGTGTCCGCGCGCACCTTGCCCTTTTCGAGCTGAACCATGAAGGGGTCCGGCGTGAAGGATTTCAGCGCCGCGGAATAGACAATGACGTCGTCTTTCTTCAGGCGCTTGGCCTCCGGCTGGCCTTCAATGCGGACCTCCATGTTGGGCGCGGTGGCGGCTTCGACCTCTTCCTGCTTGCCGGCGGTGTACACCTTCAGGCTGACAGCGTCGCCCACCTCGGTCTTCTCAAAAACCTTGCCGAGGAGTTCGGGGAACTCCGCGCCGCAGGCGGCGAGCCAGACCACCTTGGCGCCGCTGCCATCTTTCAGGCCGGTCACGATAGCGTCCACGTCACCGTGCTCAGCGAGCAGCTTGTTCAACTCCTCGCGGCTGGGGATGCTGTAGTCGGCCGGACGCTCTGTGGAGTTGGCCGCCAGAGAAAGCAGCTCGTTCACTTGCGCGTCCAGGAGCGAATCACAGGTGGGAGCCTGGTAGCGGTTCATCTGGACGCGCAGGTAGTTCTTCACCCTGGCCTCGTCGGGAACCTTCAAGGCCACAGCGCGGGCCACAGCCCAGAAGCCGTCCAGGTACTGCGGGGGATCCTGCTGGAGAAGCGCAACGCCAAGGCGGTAATTATTGAGGGCATCCTTAGGGTCCAGAGCCAACGCGGCGCGGAAGCCCTCAGCAGCGCCCTTGTAGTCCTTGGCGATGTTGGCGGCGATGCCGGAAATAGAGTGGAACAGCGTGGAAAGACCCTTCTTCTGCTGGTCTAGTTGTTCCTGGGTCATGTCTTCGGGCTTGGCCCACTTGTCCAGCATCTGGAGCCCTTCGGCACAAGCCGCGCGCGTGCTGGCCAGCATCTCGGGCGTCTGCAAGGGCTTCAGATTGGAACCGAAAAAGAAAGCGTAGGCGCGGACGCCGTGGGCTTCCAGGCGGGTACGGAAGTCGATTTTTTCGCCGAGGGCGAGGAGCTTATCCACATTCTCAATGGTCTTGGGGTAGTCCTTCAGCTCGTAGTAGGCGAGGTAGTAGTCGCGGTACACGTAGGGGAGGAGGGTAGACTGGGGAAACTTGGCTACGAATTCATCGAGCAGCTTAACGCGCTGCTGGGCGATCTTCTCGGCGCGAGCGGCCTGGTAGAGGTCGTACTCCTGCTTGCTGTAAGTGGGCTGCTGAGCCGCTTGCTCCATGGCCCACGCCGCAGGCGCGCCGGCCGCCAGCAGCAGAATCAAAATTGCGATGACCGATTTCCTCTTCATGGTCCGACCGCCTCCTCGACCAGTGTCTCGAATCGCACCATCCAGCGCGCGGAAGGTTTGCTCCCACGGGGCGAGCATAGTCCCTGAAAACGCGCGATTATAGGGAATCCCAGCGCCGGGCGCAAGCACGATTGTGGTGCCGGGCCCAAAGGCGCGAGAATCCCTCCGGGGCTCCTCCACAGACGCGGCGGATAGCGGGACGGTTTCCTCGCGTCGCAAACCATCGTCCTGCGCCGCGGGGCAGACCGTGCGGCGCAGATACAAATGGTAAGATGAGTTGCGAGGCGGAAAGGTCGCCCGTGAGGCACGCCTGCCGCCGACCTTCCGTGCCGGAAGGCGCCATTCCCAGGAGAGACCCGCCATGAGCACGCTGCCTCCCCTTGCGGGACAAGTCGCCTTGATTACCGGAGCCAGCCGGGGAATCGGGCTGGCCATCGCGCGGCGGCTGGGAGAGATGGGCGCGCAGCTGGCCATCTGCGGGCGTGAGGCCCACGCGCTGGAACACGCCCGTGAGGCGCTGCGTCGAGCCGGATACGAGACCCTGGCCGTGCCCGCGGACGTGACCCGCCGGGCGGAAGTGGACACACTGGTGAAGCGAACCAACGAGGCGCTGGGCGAGATTGAGATGCTGGTGAACAACGCAGGCGTGGGAGTGTTCGCCCCGCTGCACGAGTTGCGTGAAGAAGACTGGGACCGCGTGATGGACACCAACTTGAAGGGCGTGTACCTGTGTAGCCGGGCCGTGGCGCCGCAGATGATCCGCCGGCGACGCGGGCACATCATCAATATCGCCTCGCTGGCGGGGAAGAACGCATTTGCCGGCGGCGGGGTGTATTGCGCGTCGAAGTGGGGCCTGCTGGGACTGACGCGGTGCCTAGCGGAAGACCTGCGCGGTCACGGCATCCGCGTGAGCGCAATCTGCCCGGGGACGGTGGCCACGGAGTTTTCCCCCCACGCGGGGAAAGACCCGCAGAAGATGCTCCAGCCGGAGGACGTGGCGCACGCGGTCGAGATGCTGTTGACGCAGGCGCCGCAGAGCTTCATCAGCGAAGTGGAACTGCGGCCGACACAAAAGCCGTAAGGCTTTCCGCAGGTGGGACGCGCCGGGTGCCTCTCTCCGGTGGCGTGTGTAAGCTGGCAAGTTCGAAACGCTCCTGTTTAACTGCTCAGGCAAAAAAACAAAACTTACGGGGATTCTGCAAACGATGAATACAAAGTTTGTCCCCTTGATTGTGCTGGGATGCGTGGTTGTTCTCTCCGGGTCCTTTCTGATTCACCAGACGCTAAGCGCAACACAGGCGCCGGAAACAACAGCCTTCCGCGCGAGAGAGACGCCGGCGCGGCTGCAGCGCGGAAGGTACCTAGTGGAAGGGCCGATGCACTGCTTCGCGTGTCATTCGGAATTGAACTGGAAAGCGGCAGGGGCGCCGCCGCTGCCGGGGAAGAAAGGAGCGGGGGGCGTATTCCCTGACGAAGCGATCCCGCCGTTCAAGCTGATTGTGCCCAACATCAGGCCGGACAAAGAGAGCGGCGCGGGTACGTGGACGGACGCGCAGTTTGAGCGCGCGCTGCGCCAGGGCATCGGGCACGACGGGCGCAAACTGTTGCCGCTCATGCCGTACATGAATTTCCGGCAGCTTTCCAACGAAGACCTCGCGTCCATCATCGTGTATCTGCGGTCGATCCCCGCCGTGAAAAACCCTCTGGCGAAAACGCCGCTGCCGCCGCCAGTGACGCAGAGCCTGCTGTCATTGCCGCCGACGGGGCCGGTGCCGCGGCCGGACCTTTCCACGCCAGCGAAGCACGGCGCCTATCTGGCAATGATCAGCGAATGTGACGGCTGTCACACGCCTCTGGACGAAAAAATGCAACCGATGATGGCGCTCAACATGGCCGGAGGAGGAAGATTCAAAGGGCCGTGGGGAGAAATCACACCGGCGAACATCACGCCGGATGCGTCGGGGATTCCTTACTACGACGAAGCTCTGTTCGTGCAGGTGATGCGAACCGGACACGTGAAGACGCGCAAATTGAATTCCCTGATGCTGACGGGTTACTTCAAGAAGATGACGGACGAAGACCTGAAGGCCCTCTTTGCCTACCTGAAAACGCTCAAGCCCATCGCGCACCGCGTGGACAACACCGAGCCGCCGACGTACTGCAAGCTTTGCCGGGCGAAGCACGGGTACGGCAACAAGAACTAGGCGAGTCCCTGTGGGCGCGGCGGCGGCGTCCTTGACCGTACAGGCCACAGCGCTGGGGTTTTATGTCCACCAGATGACCGGGTTCGACGCGGAACGCGCGCGGCGGGAGTTTTCGTTCCCCGAAGGTTTCGAGCCTGCGGCGGCAATCGCCCTCGGCTACCTGGGTGACGACGCCGAGCTGCCGGAAAAGCTGCGCGGGGCGGAGCGCCGCAACGCGCCAGCGAAAGCCATTGAGTGAGTTCGTCTTCACCGGGCGCTGGGGGAGCCGCTCGCCCATCGTCGCCGGTGCAGAGTAAAGGGGGGGCTTTGATCCAAGTGATACGCTCCACGGAGCGGCATTCGGCCGACTTCGACTGGCTGCAAACGCACTGGCATTTTTCGTTTGCCGAATACCACGACCCCAAAAACATGCGCTGGGGCGCGCTGCGCGTCTTCAACGACGACGTGATCCAGCCGGGCCAGGGTTTTCCGATGCACGGGCACCAAGACATGGAGATCGTCACCTGCGTGCTGGAGGGCACGCTGGAGCACCGCGACAGCCTGGGTAACCGCGGCGTGATCCGCCCGGGCGAGGTGCAGGTGATGTCCGCGGGCAGCGGCATTACACATTCGGAGTACAACCACTCCAGACAGGTGCCGCTGCACCTGCTCCAGCTCTGGATTTTCCCGCGGACGAAGGGCCTGGCGCCGCGTTGGGAGCAGAAAGAGTTTACCAAGGCTGACCGCGCGGGAAGGCTCTTGTCTGTAGTCTCCTCGGGCGAGTTGCCGGGGACGCTGGCGATTGATCAGGACGCGGCGATTTTCCTCTCCGCGCTGAAGAAGGGGGAACAGGTGAGCCGCCGCAGTCGTCCGGGACGCAAGGCATATCTGTTTGTGATTTCGGGTGGCGTGAACGTGAACGGAGAGACGCTCACCGCCGGGGACCAGGCACGCATGGCGGATGAGTCGGACATTGGTATTCACGCGAACCATGACGCGGAGCTGATCCTGCTCGATTTGCCGACGTAGGATCAGGCCTGCCGCACGCGCACAGGACATTCTTGCCGGGCTGAAGCCCGGCGCTACATGGACCCACACAAACGCTCGCACAGGAATTGTAAGGGTGGCAGCCTGCGCCCCGAAGCTTCGGGGCAGCGCAGGTTGCCGCTACATGAGCACGAGCATAAGATAGCCGCCCTATGGCGGAGTCGCTCAGAACCCGGCTGATGCGCTGGGGGTTCAACTTCTTTCCTGCCTACCGCGGGACGGGCGGGCGTGTCTCGTACATTGCCGCGGACTGGAGCGAAGTGCGCGTGCGACTGCCGCTGAACTGGCGGACGCGCAACTACGTAGGCACGATCTTCGGCGGCAGCCTCTACGGCGCGGTGGACCCCTTCTACATGATCATGCTAATCAAGCGGCTGGGGCCGGAGTACATCGTGTGGGACAAGGCCGCGACGGTGCACTTCAAGAGACCGGGGCGGGTCACGCTCTATGCGCGGTTTGTGATGCCGGATGAGGAACTGCGCGCCATCGAGGAGGCGTTGCGGAATGGCGCGGCGTCAGTGGACCGCGTGTATCAGGTGGATTTGGTGGATGCCGAAGGCGTAGTGCACGCTACGATCGAAAAGGTCATCTACATCCGGAGGAAAGACAAGGCTCCAAACAACCAGGAGAGTGAGAATATTTCCCACAAGAGGGAGTAGCAGTCGCGTAGAATCCCGGCGGCAAAGGTGTGCTGGGAGAAACGCCGATGGCCTGGATCTATTTGCTGCTGGCAGGGGCATTTGAGGTGGCGTGGGCGGTGGGGCTGAAATCCACGCAGGGATTTACGCGGCTGTGGCCCAGCGTGTACGTGCTGACCGCGGGGACGGCGAGCGTCGTGCTGCTGGCGCAGGCAACGAAGCAGCTTCCCATCGGAACGGCGTACGCGGTGTGGACAGGGATCGGCGCAATCGGGACAGCCACGCTGGGGATGATTCTGTTCGGCGAGTCGCGAGACGCGGCGCGGCTGGCGTGCATTGTGTTGATCATTGCGGGGGTGATTGGGTTGAGGATGTATTCGGCGCAGTAGTACGCCAATCAGGGCGTGGGATTGAGTGATTGAGAGAATGGTGATTGAGTGATTGCGGGAGAGAACGATGAGCGGAGCAACCAAGCCCTTGGTAGCGGTGATCATGGGGTCGAAGTCGGACTGGGAAACGATCGCACACTGCGGGGAGACGCTGGAAAAGCTGGGCATCCCGTACGAGGCGCGGGTGCTTTCCGCGCACCGCACGCCGGAAAAGCTTTTTGAATACGTGGAGGCAGCGGAAAAGCGCGGGATGGAAGTATTCATTGCGGCGGCGGGCGGGGCGGCGCACCTGGCGGGCGTCGTAGCGGCGAAGACGCTGCTGCCCGTGCTGGGCGTGCCCATCGAGTCGAAGTCGCTCGGAGGGATGGATTCGCTGCTTTCCATGGTGCAGATGCCCGCGGGGATTCCGGTGGGGACGCTGAGCATCGGCAAAGCCGGAGCGGTGAATGCGGCGCTGTTTGCGGCGGCCATCTTGTCGGCGAAGCATGCGCAGTACCGTGAAGCTATTCGGAAATATCGTGAGGCGCAGGCCAAGGCGATTCTGGCGCATCCGGATCCACGGGTTTAATTCCGGGAAAAGAGGTGCAGATCCCACGCCCCGATGAAAAACATCGGGCCTCCGGATGACAACGGTTGAGGAAACCGCGGCTGGCCACGACAAGAGCATGGCGGGAGCTGCGCTCCCGCACTACGAGACGAACTGGCGGCGTAAAGCCGCCGCTACATCAGATGCGGGGGAGGACGATGCCCGTCTGGGCTTGGTATTTGCCCTTTTTGTCCTTGTAGGAGACTTCGCAAGGCTCGTCGGATTCGAAGAAAACCACCTGGCAGAGGCCCTCGTTGGCGTAGATTTTGGCGGGCAGCGGAGTGGTGTTGCTGATTTCGAGGGTGACGAAGCCTTCCCATTCCGGCTCGAAGGGCGTGACGTTGACGATGATGCCGCAGCGGGCATAAGTGGACTTACCCACGCAGATGGTGAGCACATTGCGCGGGATGCGGAAATACTCGACGGAGCGGCTGAGGGCGAAGGAGTTGGGCGGGATGATGCAAACCTCGCCCTTGAATTCGACGAAAGAGCGCGCGTCGAAGTGCTTGGGATCCACGATGGTGGAGTTGACGTTGGTGAAGATGCGGAACTCGTCTGAGACGCGCATATCGTAGCCGTAAGAGGAAACACCGAAGCTGATGACGCCGTTGCGCACTTGCTTCTCCTCGAACGGCTCGATCATCCTGTGTTCGAGCGCCATCTTGCGAATCCAGCGATCCGGCTTCACCGACATAGGGACCTCCGTGAAACAAAATGGAATCTGCGCGCGTCCCAAAAGGCAGCGCAGTGTAGTACAGGGGCGGTTGCTTGACAACCGGAGACAGGCTACATAGCATAAGCGCGCTTTTATCGGGCGGGAGGCGTTGGTGATCAAAATTGATCTGGTGAATGCGGTGATCGCGACCCTGGGAGAGAAGATAACCAGGACCAAGGCCGAGCAGGCGGTGGAAACCGTCTTCGAGGCAATGAAGAACGCGCTGGGCCGCGGCGACCGCATCGAGTTGCGGCGCTTCGGCGTGTTCAACGTGAAACCGCGGAAGACCGGCATCGGCCGGAACCCCCGCACCGGACAGGAAGTGAGCATCCCGCCCGGCAAGGCGGTCCGCTTCAAGCCCGGCAAGGAACTTCAGGAACTTGGCGAGCCAGAACAGAAATAGCCGCGGCAGGCTCCAGACTCGCTTCACTGCTGAAACCGTGTCCCCTTCGGGAGCGGGCGCACCCACTCCTTCATGACCAGGTCGAACGGCCAAGAGCGTGTTCCCCCCGCGGTCGAGGTGCCGGAAGTGCGGCCGTACGTTTCGTTGCAATATCGTGCCGCCCCTCCGCCACGCAGGCCGGGGTCGCTGCTGCTGGCGGTCGTGCTGTTCGTGTTGACGGTGGGGAGCACGGTGGTGGCGGGGACGGAGTTTGCGCTGGCCTACACGAGTATCCGGGCGCCGTTCATGGCGGATTCCGGGACGTTCGCGGCCATCCTTTCCGACCCGGGCGTGCTGCTGCTGGGCGTGCCGTTTTCGTTCACGCTGCTGGGCATCCTGCTGGCGCACGAGCTGGGACACTTCTTCGCCTGCCGGTATTACGGCATCGCCGCGAGCTTTCCCTACTTCATCCCCGCGCCGACGATCATCGGCACGATGGGCGCGTTCATCCGCATCCGCTCGCCGATTGTGAACCGCAAGGCGCTGTTCGACGTGGGTCTGGCCGGCCCGGTGGTGGGGTTCCTGTTCGCCGTGCCGGCGCTGGCCATCGCCCTGGCGCATTCGAAAGTGGTCCCCGCGGCGCAGGTGGACTCGACCATCATCTTCGGCCATCCGCTGCTGGAGCGGCTGCTCACAGCAGTGTTTCATCCGGGCGTGCCGATGGAAAGCGTCTTCCTGCACCCGGTGGGGCGCGCGGCGTGGGTGGGGCTGTTTGCCACGGCGCTGAACTTGATCCCCATCGGGCAGCTCGACGGAGGCCACATCCTTTATGCGCTGGCCAGCGAGAAGCACCGCCGGGTATCGCTGGCCTTCGTGCTGCTGCTGGTGCCGCTGGGATTGAAGTTCTGGGCGGGGTGGCTGTTCTGGAGCGCGCTGCTGATGTTTCTGGGCTTCCGTCATCCGCCGCTGATTAACCGCTGGGAACCCATTGACGGCCAGCGACGCGTGTGGGGCGCCATCGCGCTGGTGATCTTCCTGCTGTGCTTCATGCCGGCACCGTTCGTACTTTTGGAATAAGGACGAACCCAGCACCCCTGTGGCGGCGTAAAGCCGCCGCTACACACTGCCCAAGAACACTTCCGCTTGACGCGTGTGCGGAGCGGGGTATGATGCGCGCGCCCTTGATGAGAATTCCTGCGTTCAGGATGCAGCGTTGACTACACTCGCGCGCACGCTGGGTTTTCGTGACCTGCTGTTGCTGGTCATTGGCGCAGTGATCGGCTCGGGCATCTTCCTGGTGCCGGGGGCGATCCTGCGCCAAGTGGACGGCTCGGTGGGACTGGCCATGCTGGTGTGGCTGGTGGGCGGCATCCTGTCGCTGATGGGCGGGCTGACCTACGGCGAACTGAGCGCCATGAAGCCGCAGGCGGGTGGGATCTACGTGTACATCCGCGAGTGCTTCGGGCCGATTCCGGCGTTTCTCTATGGCTGGACGCTTTTTTTCGTGATCGCCACGGGGGCCACGGCAACCCTGTCTGTAGCGTTCAGCAAGTATTGTGGCGAAATCGTGGCGCTTTCAGCGACGGGCGGGAAGGTCGTCTCGCTGGGGATGATCGCGGTGATCGCCGTGGTCAACGTGCTCGGAGCGCGGCGCAGCGCGGACGTGCAGAACGTCTCCACGGTGGTGAAGGCCGGCGCAGTGGTGTTGATAAGCGCGGCGCTGCTGATCTACGGGCGCAACTACAGCGCCGCGACGGCGTCCCTGTGGCCGGCGAAGATCACCGCAGCGTTGCTCTCGCAGGCCGGCATGGCCATGATCGGAGCGCTGTGGGCCTACGAGGCCTGGCAGTTCGCCACCTTCAGCGCCGGGGAGGCCATTGACCCGCAGCGGAATTATCCGCGCGCCTTTTTCGGCGGGATACTCTTCCTGATAGCTCTCTACATCGTCGCGAACCTAGCGTACATCGCGGCGCTGGGGCCGCACGACGCGGCAGAGACAGACACGATTGCAGCGACGGCGGTCAGCGGAGTGTTGAGTCCCGCGCTGGCCAAGCTGGTGGCGCTGGCCATCATGGTGTCCACATTCAGCGCGGCCAACAGCATTCAACTGACGGCGCCGCGCGTCTATTACGCAATGGCGAGGGACGGGTTGTTCTTCCGGAAGCTGGCGGAGGTGCACCCGCGTTTCCGCACGCCAGCGTTTGCGGTGATGGTCGGCGCGCTGTGGTCCGCCGTGCTGGCGCTCAGCGGAACATTTCAGAAGCTGTTCACCTACGTGATTTTTTCCGGATGGATTTTCTACGGGTTGGCCGCAGCATGCGTGTTCGTGTACCGGAAGAACGAGCCGGAGGCGGAGCGCCCGTACAAAGTCCCCGGCTATCCGTGGACGCCCCTGTTGTTCGTGATGGCGTCCGCGGCACTGGTAGTGAACACGATTTATTCCACGTTCTTCGCGAAGAATGGCACGGCTTCGCCGCTGGAAGCGGCGGTGGGGATAGGGGTCCTGGTGCTGGGATTCCCAGCGTATTTCATTTGGCGGAAAAGAGCGTAGGGGTGCGGTTTCCTTCGGCTGCGCTCAGAACAAGAGCTGCGCCCCGGCCAAAGAGCCGGCGCCACTTGCCGCAGCCTTGCGGCACAAGTCGCCAAAGGCTTGGCGGGAGCTCCGCTCCCGCACTCCACAGGGGCCGGCGCTACAGCAGGCTGACCGGGTCCACATCCACCAGAACAGCATTCGAGGGGATTTCTTTTTGCGCGCAGAAGTCGAGGCAGGCGGAGAGCACACGGGTGAGCTGTGAGCGCTTGGGCGCTTTGAGCAGGAACTGGAAACGGTATTCCCGCTTGAGGCGGGCGAGCGGAGCGGCGGCGGGCCCGAGCACGCGGAGGCCGTGGCCGGCGTGCGGCGCGAGGAAGGCTTCGATGGCGCGGGCCCAGCGAATGGCGTGTTCGATTTTCGTATCGCGCACAATCACGTTGGCGAGCGCGGCGAACGGCGGGTAATGCATCAGCCGGCGGAAGTGCAGCTCCTTCTCAAAGAATGAGGCGTAATCCTGGCGGGCGGCGAGCTGGATGGCGTAGTGCTCGGGGTAGTAGGTCTGCACCAGGACTTCGCCGGACAGCGCGCCACGACCGGCGCGGCCGGCCACCTGCGTGAGCAACTGGAAGGTGCGCTCGGCGGCGCGGAAGTCCGGCAGGCCGAGCTGCAAGTCGGCGGAGACGACGCCGACCAGCGTGACGCGCTGAAAGTCGTGACCCTTGGCCACCATCTGCGTGCCGACCAGCAGATCGAGCTTGCCGGCGGCAAACGCGCCAAGGATTTTCTGGTACTCGCGCTTGGTGCGCACGGTGTCGCGGTCAAGCCGGGCGATGCGGGCCTCCGGGTATTCCCGGTGCAGATACTCTTCGATCTGCTCGGCGCCTTCGCCGACAAAATAGACGTGCGGGGACTCGCACTTCAGGCACTTCCTGGGCACGGGGCGGGTGAAGCCGCAGTAGTGACAGATGAGGAGATTGCGGCGCTTGTGGAAAGTGAGCGCGATGCTGCAATTTTCGCACTGTACGGCGGCACCGCAGCTCCGGCAGAGCACGAACCAGGAATAGCCGCGGCGGTTCATCAACAGCAGGGCCTGCGTGCCCTGGGCGAGCCGCGCGGCCACAGCGGCACGAAGCGTCTCGCCGAGCGGAGCGGCGCGATGGGTGCGGCGGAAGTCTTCGCGCATGTCCACCACGGTTACACCGGCCAGGGGACGGTTCTCCACGCGGGCGGCGAGTTCGAGCAGGTGGTATTTTCCGGCGCGCGCGTTGTGGAAGCTTTCCATGGAGGGCGTAGCGGAGGCGAGCAGGGCCACGGCGCCTTCCAGCTTGGCGCGGAGGATGGCGACGTCGCGGCCGTTGTAGCGCGGGGTTTCTTCCTGCTTGTAACTGCTCTCCTGCTCCTCGTCCACGATGAGCAGGCCCAGCGCTTCGAGCGGGGCGAAGACGGCGGAGCGCGTGCCAACAACGACGCGAGCTTCGCCGCGGCGCACGCGCCACCATTCGCGGGCGCGCTCCGCGTCCGGCAGGGCGCTGTGCAGAACGGCGACGCACGCGCCGAACAGCGCGCGGCAGAGGCGTCCGACCCAGAGCGTCAGCGCAATTTCCGGCACGAGCACGAGCGCCGCGCGGCCGTGCTCCAGCGCGGCGGCAACGGAGCGCAGATAGACTTCCGTCTTGCCGCTGCCGGTGACGCCGTAGAGCAGGCCGGCGGTGAACTCGCCAGCGTCCATCCACGCGCGGATTTCGTCCACAGCGCGCTGCTGGCCGGCGTTGAGCACGTTGGCGGGAGGCTCGAAGCCAACCTCGAACAGGTCTTCTTCGGCCGCGAGCGGCTCCTCCCAGGAGATCAGCTTGCGCTGGGATTCCAGCCGCGAAACGACGGAACGTGAAACGCCGGCCTGCGCGAGAAGATGCGCGAGCGGCAACGGGCCGCGCGTGGCGGTGAGGACTTCGCAGAGTTTTTCTTCGGCGGCGCTGGAAGGCGCCTCCTGCGCGGCGGGGTTCCAGGCCACGATTTTCTGCGTGCGCGACTTGCGCCGACGGGTCACTTCGCGCGCTTCCAGGCAGCCGCGACGCAGGAGGCGCTGTGCGGCCGCGGCGCCGCCGGGAAGACGGCGAAGCTGGATTTCGCGCAGGGGCTTGCCTTCGACTTCGAAGAGTTGCAGAAGGGCCAGTTCAGCGATCTCGGCATCACTGCGGTTGAGTTGTTCGCCTAGCTCGTGGAGCTGCTGAATTCCCGCCGGGGTCAGGTTCAGCACGCGCTCGGCGCGCACCTCGACTGCCGGGGGCAACATGGCGCGAAAGACTTCTCCGGGAGGAGAGAGATAGTAGCCGGCCATCCAACGGCCCAGCTCGACGAGCTTTGGAGTGAGCGCGGGAAGCGGGTCGAGGACTTCGACCACTTCGCGGATTTGCTTGCCTTCCGGAGCGCGGTCGGTGAGCGCGAGCACCACGCCAATCTCCGCGCGGTGACGCATGGGCACCACCACGCGACAGCCGGGGACAACGGAATCCGCCAAAGCGGCGGGGACGGCGTAGGTAAACGTCTGGCGCAGCGGGACCGGCAAGGCGACTTCGCAGAAGTTAGGCGCCATGGCAGCGACAAATAGTGTAGCAGCAGTAGAAATCTTACTCTGGCCGGATGCGACGGATTCGCGGGGCATCCGAAGAAACAACATCGAGAATGTGGTTTTCGCAGATCACACCAATGTGATGAAGGGGGCCCGGAAACTCTTCTCGCGCAAACGTCGCATGCGAGACATAGTCCAGGAAATGCGATTTCGAATAAATCGAAATCCGCCTCCCCGCCACGATTTGTTCAGACCCATCGGGAGTCACAAATGATTCGTTTCTTACGGAATACGCTACATACGAGTCCCAGATGATTTCAAAGAGGCGACTTTGCTTCGATGATTCCACACGATGAAGGTTTGTAAGCTGCGCGCCCACAATTCCGATCGAAGAAGATTCGGGACTTGCCTTTCCTTCTTCGATCAGAACACGAAGACTATAGTAGTCGTGTTCAGTGATCTCGCGAAGGAAAAGGTAATTGCAGGATTCAATTTCAGCCAGCAATTGGGTGTCTGGGGCCATTTCGATTTGCAATCCTACCACGCTAAGTTTGGAAGCGAACACATTAGGAGCCAGCCGCTCAAGTGACCTGCTCCAAAAACAGTTGGACGCGGCCCGAAAGAAAAGTAGGATACGCCCCTCAGACTCAGGGGGGAGGTTGCCATGATGCGAAGCAGGCGTTGGATGGCGACGTGTGTTGCGCTGGGCGTCGCGCTGCTGATGGCCAGCGGCGCGAACGCGCAGCAGTACGACGCGGATTTGCTGAAAGGGCTGCGCTGGCGGCAGATCGGACCGTTCCGCGGTGGGCGCGTGATTGCCGTGGCCGGGGTGACCAGCCAGCCGCACACCTATTACTTCGGCGGCGTCGGTGGCGGCGTGTGGAAGAGCACCGACGCCGGGAACACGTGGACGCCGGTGTTCGACAAGCAGGCGGTGTCGTCCATCGGGAGCATTGCGGTGGCCGACACGGACGCGAACATCGTCTATGTGGGCACGGGCGAAGCATGCATCCGCGGAAACATCTCGCACGGCGACGGGGTTTACAAGTCCACCGACGCGGGGGCCGCGTGGACGAACGTCGGGCTGAAGGATACGCGGCACATCGGGCGCGTGATCGTGCACCCGCGCAACGCGGACATTGTCTTTGTGGCCGCGCTGGGGCACATGTACGGCACGAACGCGGAGCGCGGTGTCTTTCGCAGCCTGGACGGCGGGAAGACGTGGGAAAAGGTGCTCTACGTTAACGAGAAAACGGGCGCGATTGACATCACCTTTGCGCCGACCAACCCGAGCATTTTGTTCGCAGCGATGTGGGAGGCGTGGCGCACGCCGTACACCATGAACAGCGGCGGGCCGGGCAGCGGGCTCTACAAATCCACTGACGGCGGGACAACGTGGAAGCGGCTGGAGGGCAACGGGCTGCCCAAGGGCGTGCTGGGGCGCATCGGTGTAGCGGTTTCGGGCGTGGATTCTAACCGCGTCTATGCGCTGATCGAGGCCGAGGACGGCGGGCTCTTCCGCTCGGATGATGGCGGAACAAACTGGCGGCGGGTGAACGAGGAGCGGAGATTCCGACAGCGCGCTTGGTACTACACCCACGTGAACGCGGACCCGAAGAGTATTGACACGGTCTATGTAATGAACACGGGCTTTTATCGCTCGACCGACGGCGGGCGGACATTCACGCAGATTTCCGTGCCGCACGGCGACAACCACGGGCTGTGGATTGATCCCAACAACCCGGAACGAATGATCAACGGGAACGACGGCGGGGCGAACGTCAGTGTGAACGGCGCGAAGACGTGGACAAGGCAGGATACCCAACCGACGGCGCAGTTCTATCACGTGATCACGGACAACCAGTTCCCGTACCGCGTGTATGGCGCGCAGCAGGATAACTCGACCGTTTCGATTGCCAGCCGGAGCGACGGCGGAGCCATCGGCCGGGAGGATTGGTACGATGTGGGCGGCTGCGAGAGCGGCTACATTGCGCCGCATCCCGCGGACCCGAACATCGTCTATGCAGGCTGCTACGGCGGACACATCACGCGGTTCGACAAGCGCACCGGACAGGAACAGGAAATCAACGCCTGGCCGGAAAATCCGATGGGCTCCAGCGCGGACGTGCTCAGGCACCGCTGGCAGTGGACTGCGCCCATCGTGATTTCGCTGCACGACCCGAACGTGCTCTACCACGGCGCGGAAGTGCTGTTCAAAACCACGAACGGCGGGATGAGTTGGACAGCGATCAGCCCGGACCTGACACGCAACGACAAATCGAAACAGGGGCCGTCGGGCGGGCCGATCACGCACGACAACACCAGCGTGGAATACTACGACACGATCTTCACCGTGGCCGAATCGCCGCGGTTGAAGGACGTGATCTGGACAGGCACGGACGACGGGCTGGTGCACATCACGCGGGACGGCGGAAAGAACTGGACCAACGTCACTCCGAAGGAAATGCCGGAGTGGAGCCTGGTGAGCCTGATCGAAGCGTCGCCGCACGACGCGGCCATCGCGTACGCGGCGATTGACCGCCACGAACTGGACGACTTCAGGCCGTACATCTACAAGACGAACGATTTCGGCAAGACGTGGAAGAAACTCGGCCGGGGGATTCCGGAAAACACGTTCGTGCGCGCGGTGCGCGAAGATCCAAAGCGCAGAGGGCTGCTCTACGCCGGGACGGAGACGGGCGTCTACGTGTCGTTCGACGACGGGGAGAACTGGCAGTCGCTGCAACTGAACCTGCCGACTACGCCGATCCACGACTTGGTCGTGAAAAACGACGACCTGGTGGTGGCCACGCACGGGCGGTCGTTCTGGATCCTGGACGACCTGACGCCGCTGCAACAGTTCGCGGCGGATACGGCCGGGACGGAGTTTCATCTCTACAGGCCGCGGCCGGCGGTGCGCTTCCGCGGGGGCGGAGGGTTCGGCGCAGCAGCAACGGTCGGGCAGAACCCGCCGAACGGCGCAATCATCTACTACCATCTGAAAACCGTGCCGCAAGGCGACGTCACCATCGAAGTCCTCGACGGGCAGGGGAAGAGCGTGCGGAAGTTCTCCAGCCGCGAGGAGCCGAGCGCGGCGGCACCGGGCGTGCCGCCGTTCGGGCCGCCGTCCGCGCGCGTGAGCAAAGAGAAAGGGCTGAACCGGTTCGTGTGGGACCTGCGCTATGAAGGAGCGAGCCGGTTTCCGGGAATGATCCTGTGGGCGGGAAACGTGCAGGGGCCGCTGGCGCTGCCCGGAAACTACCAGGTGAAGTTGACCGCCGGCGGGAAGAGCGAGACCGCGCCGTTGACCATCCAAATGGACCCGCGGGTGAAGACTTCGCAGGCGGACCTGCAAAAGCAGTTCGACCTGCTGATGCAGATCCGCGAGAGAGTGACGGAAACCCACGACGCAATCAATAACATGCGCGACCTGCGCGCGCAGCTCCAAGCACTGCGCAGGCGACACGAGAAGAATGACAAGGCCAAAGACCTGCTCGCACAGGCTGAGACGCTGGAGAAGAAGCTTACGCCGATCGAACAGGAACTCTATCAGACGAAAGCGCAGAGCGGGCAGGACCTGCTCAACTGGCCAATCCAACTCAACAACAAGCTGACCGCACTGGCGGGCGTGGTGGGGTCGGCAGACACGGCGCCGACCGAGCAATCCTTTGAAGTGTTCCGCTATCTCACCGCGAAGCTTGAGCCGGCGATGGCGAAGTGGAAGGAGATTACACGGAAGGACCTGCCGGAGCTGAACAAGAAAGCGCGAGATGCGGAGCTGCCGGCAGTGCAGTTGGTGAAGCCGTAGGGCCAGCAATAGCGGCGTAGAGCCGCCGCGGGGAAGGGACTCAGAGGCAAGGCGGGAGCTATGGTCCCACACTCCAAAGGGGCCGAACTGAAGATCGGCCCCTACATTTGTTTCAGGGGCTTTTTGAGGCCGAGGACGGCCATAACTTTCTGGAGGTCACGCCAGGCGTCGGGCTTGGCGTAAGGGTTGCGCAACAGATAGGCCGGGTGGTAGGTGGGCAACATGTGGATACCGCGGTAGTCGTACCACTGGCCGCGAATCCTGGTGATGGAAACGGCGGAGGCCAGCAGCGTCTGCGCGGCGCAGGCGCCCAGCGCGACCAGTACTTTCGGACGAATCACGTCAATCTGCCGGAGAAGAAACGGCGAGCAGGTGGCAATCTCGTCTTTCTCGGGGGTGCGGTTTTCCGGCGGGCGGCACTTGATGACGTTGGCGATGTAAACGTCCTCGCGCCGCAGGCCCATGGCTTCGACCATCTGCGTAAGCAATTGCCCGGCGCGCCCGACAAAGGGAATGCCCTGCGCGTCTTCTTCCGCGCCGGGGCCTTCGCCGACGAACATGATGTCGGCCTGCGGATTTCCCACGCCAAAGACGATGGTGTTGCGCTGCTTGCAAAGGCGGCAGCGGGTGCAGTCGCCGAGGTCGGCGCGGACGCGCTCGAGGGTGTCGCCTTCGACGCGGTCGAGGACTTCGAAGAGAGAGGGGGCCTGCTTGACGGGCATTACCGCCGGCGCATGGACGGCAGTGAGAGGATGCGGCACCGCCCAGGCGGACTGGCGGACACGTGGGTCCACCCTAACAGGCGCGGGTGCGGGCAATTCCAGGGAGGCGCGGTCAGAGTAAAAGGGGGCGAGGCCGAGGTCTTCGAAGTAACGGAGCCAGGCTTCGACTTTGGCGCGGGTGTCGGGGTTCATCGAAGAAGAGAATACACGAATGTGAGGAAAAGGCGAATGGAGCAAGTGGCGGCGTAAAACCGCCGCTACGTAGCATACCGGGCTGGAGGACGGCGCTACAGGTTGCGGAGGCGGAGGACCTCGTCGAGGACGCGGTTGGCAACATCGAACTTGTCCATCTTCGGCAAGGTCAGTTCACGAGCGTCGCGCGTAAAGATGGAGACGACGTTCGTGTCGGAATCAAAGCCAGCGCCTTCCTGCGTGACGTCGTTGGCGACGATGAGGTCCACGCCTTTGGTGCGCAACTTCTCGCGAGCGTGCTCGGCGAGGTGTTCCGTCTCCGCCGCGAAGCCGACCAGGATGCGGTCGCCCTTGCTGCACGCGAGATCGGCGATGATATCCGGCGTGGGTTCGAGTTCGAGCGTAGTGCGGCCGGTGGTGCGCTTCATTTTGTGGGCGCGGGCAGAGACGGGGCGATAGTCGGCCACGGCAGCCGCTTTGATGATAACAGTGCACTCCGGCGCGCGCCCAAGCACAGCGCCGTGCATTTCCTCCGTGGTGCGGACGTGTACGCATTCGACGCCAGCGGGCGGCTCGAGCGCGACGGGGCCGCTGACGAGGATCACCCTGGCGCCCCGACGAACGGCGGCATCGGCCAGCGCATAGCCCATCTTGCCCGAGGAGCGATTGGTGATGACGCGGACGGGATCAATGGCCTCGCAGGTGGGCCCGGCGGTGACGAGCACGGTCTGGCCTTCGAAATCGTGGCGCATGCCGAGCAGTTCGCAGACTTTCTTGGCGATGGATTCGACGCTGGCCAGCCGGCCGGCGCCGGTCATGCCGCAGGCCAAGTAGCCCTCGTCCGGCTCGACGACGTGTACGCCGCGGGCGCGGAGCTTTTCCAGGTTTTCCTGCGTGGCGGGATGCTCCCACATGTTGACGTTCATGGCCGGAGCGACAACGACGGGAACTTTGCTGGCCAAGTAGAGCGTGGAGAGAAAATCGTCGGCGATGCCGCCGGCGAGGCGGGCCAGAGTATTGGCGGTGGCCGGGGCGATGACCAGCAAGTCAATGGACTGCGCGACGGCGATGTGCTCGACTGCGCTTTCGATGTTGGCGGGCGCCTGGCCTCCTTCGCCAAACATGCCGGTGATGACCTTGCGTCCGGTGAGCGCGGCGAAAGTAAGTGGGGTGATGAACTCGGTGGCGGAGCGCGTCATCACCACCTGCACTTCGAGCCGCTCTTGCTGGAGGCGGCGGACGAGTTCAGCGGCCTTGTAGGCCGCAATGCCACCGGTAACGCCGAGGGCAACTCTCATAGCCAGTGCGGCGGATCAGCCTTTGCGCCGCTTTCCTTCCTTTTCTTCCGGGGAGGCGGGGAGTTCCGGCAGCTCATAGTCAAGCAACCCCTTCTCGAGTTCCTCCCGGGCGATGCGGGTGGGCTTGCGGGACCTGGCATAATCGAGAAGCGGGCGGGCGCCGCTCTGCAACTGGCGGGCACGCTTAGCGGCCACCACCACGTAAGCAAATCTGCTTTCCGGTGCCTGCATAGGAGCCATGCGGACGTTAGCCTCCAAAGGAATCTAGAATCTGTCGAATACGATCTTCGTTGTGGGCGCGGGCACAGCGCGCAGCCAGGGCCACGGCTTGGACTTCGCGGCCGGCGCGCTCAAGATCGTCATTCACGATGACGAAGTCGTAGCCCTTGTAGGACTGCATCTCCTGCCGGGCGCGCTCGAGGCGGCGGGCAATCTCATCCTCGGAATCGGTGCCGCGCAAGCGGAGACGTTTTTCCAGCTCTTCCTTGGACGGCGGGATGATAAAAATGCTGATGGCCTCCGGGACCTTGCCCTTCACCTGCACAGTGCCCTGGACATCAATTTCCAGAAGCAGATCCATGCCGCGCGCGCGGGCCTCGTCCATCCACTTGCGCGGGGTGCCGTACCAATGCTTGCCGAAGACGCGGGCATATTCGAGGAACTCGTCCCGCTCAATCATGCCCTCAAACTCTTCGGGCGACACAAAATTATACCAGCGGATGTCCACATTGTCGTCCGGGCGGGGAGGACGCGTGGTGCAGGAAACAGAAAAGAGCATGCCGGGGAGCTGCAGTAGGCGTTTGACCAGCGTGGACTTGCCGGAGGCGGAGGGGCCGGAAACAATGAAGACTCGCGGGCTGTGATTAGGGCGCGTCATCATTCGATGTTCTGCACCTGCTCGCGGAGCTTTTCGATCAGCGACTTGACTTCGAGGGCCAGGTCGGTGATGGCCAGGCCGTCGGCTTCGACGCCGGGGGTTTTGGAGAGCATGGTGTTGGCCTCGCGCTGCATCTCCTGAAGAAGGAAATCGAGCTTCTTGCCCACCTCGCCCGCCTCGGCCAGCAACTTTTCGAACTGCTGGACGTGGCTGCGCAGGCGAGAGACTTCCTCGCAGATGTCGCCGCGCTCGGCGAGCAACGCAGCCTCCTGGGTGAGACGCGCAGGATCCACGGGCGTGTCGCCTAAGAGTTCCTTCAGGCGGGCCTCAAGCCGCCGTGCGTAGGCGGGGCGGACGCGCCCGGCGATCTCCTCGATGCGCGCGGCGTGCTCGGTGATGGCGCGCAGCCGCGCGAACATCTCTTCGCCCAGGTGGAGGCCTTCGGATAGACGCATTTCTTCGAGGCGGGCGAGCGCTTCGCCCAGGCACGCATTGATCCGTTGGCCGAGAAGATCCGCGTGTTCCTCATCGGGCAGCGCCGAAGAATCAATCACGCCAGGCAGGCGCAGAATGGCGGCGAGGTCCGGCTCGGTTTTCAGGCCGAACTGCCGGCGCAGCTCTTCGGCGGCATGCAGGTAGGCTGCGGCGAGTTCGCGGTTCACGTTGACGGCCGCGGGCCCGGCCGGCTCAAAGTGCAGCGTGACGTCCACGTGGCCGCGGCGGACGCGGTCGCGCACCGCCTGGCGGATGCGCGTCTCGAAAGCCTGGAAGCCTTCCGGCAGGCGCAGGTGCAGGTCGAGGAAGCGGTGGTTGACGCTGCGCAGGCTGATGCGCAGCGCCCAGCCGTCCTGCTCGAGGCGCGCCTGCGCAAAACCGGTCATGGATTTGAGCGCGTGCTTGGCCATTATGGAAGCGGCCCCGCTGGAGACACGGCGTGGTCCGCGTCGGCGAATTGTAACTCATAAAGGCGCGCGTAGGCGCCGCCGCGAGCGAGCAACTGCTCGTGGGTGCCCAACTCGCTGATGGCGCCGTCCTCTAGGACAGCGATCTTGTCGGCGCGACGGATAGTGGAGAGACGATGCGCAATGACAAAGACCGTTCGGCCGGCCATCAGGTTGGCAAGAGCGCGCTGGACGAGCAGCTCGGATTCGGAGTCGAGTTCAGAGGTGGCCTCGTCGAGGATGAGGATGGGCGAATTCTTCAGCAGCGCGCGGGCGATTGCCAGGCGCTGGCGCTGGCCGCCGGAAAGCCGCTGGCCGCGCTCGCCGAGGAGTGTGTGGTAGCCCTGCGGGAGTTCCATGATGAAGTCGTGAGCCAGTGCAGCCTGTGCCGCGGCAAAGACGCGGGCTTCGGGCATTTCCGGACGGCCGTAGCAGATGTTGTTCCAGACGGAGTCGTTGAAGAGGATGGTCTCCTGGGTGACGATGGCCATCTGCTCGCGGAGGGAACGCAAGGTGACTTCGCGGACGTCCACGCCGTCAACGCGCACGGCGCCAGCGGTGGCCTCGTGGAAACGGGGCAGCAGGTTTACGAGCGTGGTTTTGCCCGCGCCGCTCGAGCCAACGATGGCGATGACCTCACCGGCGTTCGCAACCAGATTGATGCCCTTGAGCACCTGGCCGTTGCCGCCCTCGTAGGAGAAGTTAACATTCACGAATTCAACGCTACGGGAAAACGGGGGCAAGACACGGGCGCCGGGCTGCTCGGCGATCTCTTCCTGCAAATCGAGGAAGGTGAAAACCTGCGTGGTGGCGCCAAGGGCCTGCTGGAACTGCTGGTAGATGCCGCCGAGGCGCTTCACCGGCTCATAGACTTTGAAGAGGGCCACGACAAAAACCATGAAATCGCCGGTGGTCATGGTGCCGTAGCGGATCTGGTCGCGGGCATAGAGGAGCACCAGGGCCAGCACGACGGCGCCGAGCAGCTCCATGAGCGGCGAAGTGAGCGCGTGGGCGCGAACCCAGCGCATATTTTCGCGGAGCAGACGGCGGGCGGAGGCGCGGAACTTGCTGACTTCGAATTCCTCCATGCCGAAGGCCTTGACCACGCGGTTGCCGCTGACGGTTTCCTGAAGAATCTGGCTCAACTCGGCGAGATTGGACTGGCTCTTCTGGGAGGAGTGGCGGATGCGGCGGCCCAGGCGCGTGACCGGCACCACGACCAGAGGCACAATGAGCAGCGAGCCGAGCGTAAGCCGCCAGTCTTTCAAAAGCATTACTGCGAGCAAAAAGAAGAGTGTGAAGGACTGGCGGAAGAAATCCGCCAGCCATTCGGAGAGGGCGCCGCGGACGCGCTCGACGTCGCTGATGACGGCGCTCATCAGCCGGCCAGTGGGATGGTGCTGGAAGAAACCGATGGGCTGGCGGAGGAGTTTGCCGTAACAGTGGTTGCGCAGATCGGTGACGGCGGCGTGGCCGACGTATTGGATCAGGGTATTGCCGAAAAACTCGGACAGCGCCTTGCCCACAAAGATCACCAACAAGGAGATGGAGAAGACGGCCCACACGTGGTGGATGCTGGCCGGGAAAAAGGCGTTGAGGTAGAGGGTGTGGCCGGTGAACGGGATGCGGAGGAGGGCGAGGGCGGAGTCCGCGGCCTGCGGGTCGAGGACGCGATCCACGACGGGCTTGATCATCAGTGCGGTGAGGGCTTCGGCCAGCCCAACAAGGCCCATCAACAGGACGGCGAACAGCAGCCGTGCCGAATAGGGCCGGACGTACCGCAGCAAGCGTGCAATTTCCGCGCGAGGCTCCACGAACGGGTCACTCCATGAGGTGCGTCACCTTCTGCGCAAATGAGAAACGCTAAGTGGCGCATGGGCAAAAGTCAAGCCGAGGACTTCTCCACGTCACGATGCAGAACCTTGACGGCGCGGCCGCGCTGCAAGAGCCTGCGGCCGAGGGCCTCGGCGAGCATCACGGAACGGTGGCGGCCGCCGGTGCAGCCGAAGGCCACGGTCAGATAGCTCTTCCCTTCCCGGATGTAGTGCGGGATCAGAAAAACCAGCAGCGCTTCCAGGCGGCGGAGGAAGTTTCCCGTCTGGGGGAAGGAACGGATGTAGCGCGCCACACGCGCATCTTTGCCGGTGAAGCGGCGCAGCGAGGGCACGAAGTGCGGGTTGGGCAGGAAGCGCACGTCGAAGACGAGGTCGGCGTCGCTGGGCAGGCCGAAGCGATAGCCAAAACTCAGCAGAGAAATCATTAGCGGACGGCGGCCGGGCTTGTGGAAGCGGTTAGTGATGAACTGGCGCAGCTCGTGGACGTTGAACTTGGTGGTGTCAATGACCACGTCGGCAAGCTTGCGGATGGGTGCCATCAGGCGGCGCTCCAGGGCGATGCCCTCGCGCACGGAAAGTTCGCGGCCCAGCGGGTGGGGCCGGCGCGTCTCCGAGAAGCGGCGGAGGAGGGCGTCGTCGCCGGCTTCGATGAAGACGAGCGTGGCGGGGTGCTCGCGGCGCAGGCGGCGGTAGATGCCGGGCAGGCGGCCGAGCATGCCGCCTTCGCGGGCGTCCACCAGCAACGCAGCGCGCTCGATTTCTCCGGCGCTCTCGTCGAGCAGGGCGCTGAAGGAAGGGATTAGGTCCACGGGCAGGTTATCCACGCAGTAGAAGCCGAGGTCTTCGAAGGTGCGCAGGACGGAGCCCTTCCCGGAGCCACTGAGGCCCGTAAGGATGACGAGCTGGCGGAGCGTGCGGTTCGCGTCGCGCTTCACAGGGCGGCGCCTATGACTTCACCCGGCGCTGATGGGTGCTGGGGATGCGCAGGTCTTCGCGATACTTGGCTACCGTGCGGCGCGTGACGCGCACACCTTCTTCCTCGAGCCGCTTGGCGATTTGCTCGTCGGTGAGAGGATGTGCGGCGTCTTCTGCCTCGATCATGCGCTTCACGCGGCGCTTCAGCGTCAGGAGGGAGATGTTTCCGCCCTCGGGGCCGTTGACCGACTCGGAGAAGAAGTAGCGCAGCTCGAAGACGCCCTGGGGCGTGTGGGCGTATTTGCTGGCCACGGCGCGGCTGACGGTGGAGGGGTGCACACCGACTTCCTCGGCGACCTCCTTGATCATCATGGGCCTGATGTGGTCAATGCCGAGGTCGAGAAATTCGCGCTGGCGGCGGATGATGGACTGGCAGACCTTGACGATGGTGTGCTTGCGCTGCTCGATGTTCTTGATGAGCTGGATGGCGGCGGAGAAGCGCTCTTTGACGTAGTTGCGGACGTCGCGGTCGGCGGCGTCGCGGGCCAGCAGGCGGCGGTAGGTGGGGCTCAAGCGGAGCTGAGGCAGGTCGTCCTCGTTCATGAAGACCTGCCAATCGTCGTCCACCTTGCGGATATACACGTCCGGCTCGACCAGGCGCGGCTCGGTCTTGTTGTAGCGGAGGCCGGGGCGCGGGTCGAGGCGCTTGATGACGTCCACGGCGCGCTTGACCAACTCCACAGGGCGGTTCAGCGCGCGGGCGATTTCCTTGAATTGGTTGTTCTGAATCAGGCGGAGATGCTCGGCGACAATCTGCTGGGCGAGGGTGTTGGCGGGGTCGAGGGCATGGAGCTGGAGGAGCAAGCACTCGCGCAGGTCGCGCGCAGCCACGCCGATGGGATCGAACTCCTGCACCACAGCCAGAGCTTCTTCAACGTCGTCCGCGCAGTAGTTGCCCACGGCGGCGATTTCTTCGAGCGTGGCGGTGAGGTAGCCATCCTCATTGAGGTTGCCGATGATGGTCTGGGCGATCTCACGGACAGTTTCGGAGCAGATGCTGACGCTCAATTGCCACTCGAGGTGGGCGGCCAGGCTCTGTGGCGAGGAGAGGAATTTTTCGAAGGAAGGGCGCTCGATCTCCTCGCGTTCCTGGTAGCTGCTGTCGCCGCCACCGGTGTCGAGGTACTTGCTGAAGAAAGCGCCGATGTCGAACTCGTCGAAGGGATTGGCGGCTTCGGTTTCGGGGAGTTTTTCGGTCTCGGCCTTCACGAAAGCTTCGTCAGTGTAGTTTTCACTGGCCAAGCCGTCGTCGCCGACTTCCTCAAGCACGGGGTTGGCGATCATTTCCTGATTGATCATGTCGCGCAGCTCGAGGCGGTTGAGCGCGAGCACGCTGACCATCTGCACCAGCCCCGGGGTGAGGATCTGCTTCTGCGCGACCTTGAGATGAAGTTTGGGCTGTAACCAGTTCATTTCAGTTCAGGCTGAAGTGATCGCCGAGGTAGATGCGGCGCACCTCGGGGTCCTGGCTCAGATCCGCCGGCCGCCCGGCGCGAAAAATGCGGCCGTTATTGATGATATACGCGCGGTCGGTGACGCGCAGAGTCTCGCGGACGTTGTGGTCGGTCATCAGGACACCGATGCCGGCACTCTTCAGACCGGCGATCAGCTTCTGGAGTTCAATCACGGTGACCGGGTCAATGCCGGAAAAGGGCTCATCCAGCAGGATGAACTGCGGCTCGAGGACCAGGGAGCGGGCAATCTCCAGGCGGCGGCGTTCCCCGCCGGAGAGGGTGTAGGCCGGATTGTAGCGGAGCGTTTCGAGCCCCATCTGGGCCAGCAACTCCTCCAGACGGTCGCGGCGCTGCTCTGGAGTCAGAGGCAGAGTTTCCAGAACGGCCAGGAAATTTTCCTCGACGGTAAGCTTGCGGAAGACGGAAGGTTCCTGGGGCAGGTAGCTGATGCCGCTGCGGGCACGGAGGTACATGGGCAGGTCGGTGATTTCTTCGCCATCCAGCATAACGCGCCCGGTATCCGGACGGGCCAGACCCACCAAGATGTAAAATGTGGTCGTCTTCCCTGCGCCGTTGGGGCCAAGCAGCCCGACCACCTCGCCCTGCGCAACCTCCAGGTCTACGTTATCGACGACCGTGCGTCCCCGATAGGACTTGCGCAGTTCGACGGCTTGGAGCTTTGGCATACCGAATCATTTCTCGACCCGGTGACGACTCAGGGTGCGCGAACCTTCCTCCGAATCGACCAGAATCTTATCATCCGCTAGAAAGAAGGTCAATTGACGGCCGGTGGTAGTGCCTAGTTCGGGGTCGTAAAGCGTTGGTTTTCCGCCGGATAATATGAACATGCCCTGGGCGGCGACGTATTCTGCTCGGTCGGCCGTGCCGCGGCGAACGCCTTGCCGGACGGCCACGCCGCCGGTGGCGATGGCGCGGCTCAATTGCTTTGGCCCGCCATTTGCTTGCCACATGAGCAATTCAAGGGCCTGAGAGACAATCTGTCCCACCTGCGATTGGGCGTTGACTTCTTCATCCAGCCGAACTTTGCCTTCCGTGCTCCAGTAGCTCATGCGGGCCGCACGGGCTCGCCAGATAGTGGGCCCGCCGGGAGCAGCCGAGACGCCGGCGGCGCGCTTCGCAGTGCCCGCAGGGCTCGTGCTCTGCGGCAGCAGCGCCAGCACCTTGCCCCGGGCATTCAGACGGCGCTCTTCGCGCAAGAGTTCGATGGACTCCGCCTCGAAAACAGCATCGCCCTGCCAGAGCCGCGCGTGGCCGGAATAGAGCGCGCGGCCGGCAGTGCGATTGGCGAGCAATTCGTCAGCGGAGATGTGCGCAGGCTCGGAATCGAAGTTGGTGACGCCGTTGCGCTCAGACTTGAAGTAGCTGGTGCGCACGCCGCCCGCGGCGCGGATTTCGCCGGTGCGCTGGTTGAAGGTGAGCGAAGCAGCGGTGGTGCGCGTCAGGCTGTCAGCTACTGCGGCGGAGCCGGTAAGCGTGATCTGGTCGGTGGAGCGCACCAGCCGCGCGCGGTCGGCCTGCGCGGTGCGGTCAGCTTCGCGAAAGCGGACGTTGCCGAATTGCTCGGCCTCAGCCCATTCGCCGCTGGCGGAGAACTTCATCACCAGTTCGCGCGAGGAAGTCATCTGCGGCGCCCGGCCGGGCAGGCGGCGCTCGATTTCGACGCCGTTGGCAGCTTGGAGTTCTCGCACAATGTTCCGCTCGTCGAACTGCGCCGCGAGGCGCTGACCATGGATGCGCGTGGATTCCTCGCCAGCGCGGAGTTCAAGTGAGGCGGGCGCCAGCGATTCGGCGCGTTCAATACGGCGCTCCCGCGAGCGGCCGTCGGGCGCGAAGTCGAGCCGGAGCGACTCGGTCTCCAGGTGGCGCGATTCGCCGCCGTGCTTACCCTCCAAAGTGACGCTGCCGTCTGCGGCGAGTGACTTGGCCAGATTGCGGCCCGGCTCCAGCGCGATTTCAACGCGCGCGGCGGCCAAGCGGTCTTCGCCGCTCGCGTGCTTCAGACGGCTCGCCACATTACCGGAGGCAGAAATGCGCTCCATGGAGCCATCGGGATGAAACAGGGTGATGATCTCATCGGCGGTGAGCAGAATCTGGCCGCGCGGCTCAGGAGATTGGAACTGCGTGCGACCATTGGCCACCAGGCGACGGGCGCGGAGCGCGGCGTCGAATTCGAGCGCCAGCGCGCCGGCGGAAAGTTCGCGGCTGCCCTGCTTCACGTGCACCGGCGGCAACAGGCGCATGACGCGCGAGTCGCGCTGGTATTCCAGGCCGGCGCCGGTGAGCACGACGGGCTCGATGGCAATGCTGCCCCTGCCGGCAGTCAACGTGAATTCGACTTCGCGGTGCACGGTGAACTTTGCCTCGCGCGTGCTGTAGGTGACGCCGATGCCACGGCCGTGGCCGTAGGGGAAGCGGAAGACTACGGGATTTCGGGTGTGCAGCTCGCCGGACTCGCGGTTGAAAACAACGTTCACCGTGCCGACGTGAATTACGCGCTGGCCGGGGCGCTGCCTGGCTTCCTCCGCGCTTTCGAGATCAATCTGCACCTCGCCGGAACAGGTGATCTTTCCGGTGGTCGGCGCGTAGTCGCAGTTGCGCGTGTGAATGTTGTCGAAGCGCTGTCCCGTGCGGCCGTAGATGGTGATCCAGACGTCTTCGAGCTGGGCCAGGCCGCCGGCTAAGTACTCCGTGGCGCGCGAGGCGCGCACAGTGAAGAGTTTGCGGTCCTGCTCGACTTTGGAGAAAGAAAACTCCGCGGATTGCTTCTGCACGGCGGGTGGCACCACCGGCGGCGCGCGACGCCGGGCGCGCGCGGCCTCGAAGCTGCGGTAGGCGTAGGTGCCCGCCACCGTCAGCGCGAGCACGACCGCGACAGTGGCGGCCCAGCGGGCGTATCTTGCGGCTTCCGACCTGAGCATTTTCCTCGAGACTCCGAATCCCGAATCTTCGGGATTAGATGCTCATTGTAGAACGAAAGGCCAAGGAAACCGCAGATGAACGCGGATGAATGGGATTTCGCAGGTGCCGTTGTCGGACGCCCACACTGCATGCGGGAGGACCGCTACGATTTCGTTTCGATGAGCACTTCGTGGGAGGAAGCGAGGTCGCGGGCGGAGGGGGTGACGATGGTTTTGGGGCCGACGAAGATTTTCTCGCCACGGCGGATGGCGTTGCGGACGTCGGTCTCGCTCACGAATTCAGAGAGTTGGACGGCCGGAGCCGGCGGTTGAGGAGCAGCGGGCGGGAGCTGGGAGCTAGGGGCCGGGGAAGGAGCAAGAGGCGCCGGAGACACAGCAGGCAGCGGTTGCGCGCTGCCGAGAGGAGAAGGAGGGCCGAAGAGGGCGGAGACGGCGGCGGAGGCGACGTCTTTGGGAGAAGGAAGCGGCGTTGCCGCGGCATGGAGATTTCCAGTCGTGGGAGCGGCGGTTGACGTTGCAAGGGCGGGTGCGCTGCCAGAAGGGACAGGCTGGACAGCCTGTCCTGCGCCGCGGGGGATGCCGAACTGGGTCATGACGCGTTCAACAATTTTGGCAATCGTGGCGCGGTCCGGGGAGGGGATGGTGGACACGGAGACTACAGGGGCCAGGGGTTGGGGGCCAGGGATCAGCGAAGAAGAAGCGGCAAGCGGTGCCGGGGCCTTCGCATCAGCGGCCGGTGGCGTTGCGGCGGGCGCAGAGGCCGAGGCAGCAGCGGCAGAGGGTGCAGCGGAAGAAGCCGGGCCGGAAGCAGACACAGCCAAGAATGGCTGTGCCACAGCCGAATCGGCGAGGAGGCGGCGGTCGGCGAGGATGGTGCGGTGTTCCACCCCGCGGGATTCCCAGGCGATGCGCTTGATGTTCATCAGATGGTGTGGGCCGATGTTGTCGGAAGTGATGTTGCCGCCGAGTGCGCCGCAACCGAGAGTCATGGCCGGAAACAGATTCGTCGAGTAGCCGATAGAGCCGTGCACCGCGGCGGTGTTCACGCAGACGCGGAAGGCGGGCACGCCCTTGCCAAAATCGCGCGCAACGCTTTCGCAGGCGGTGTGCACTGCGGCGGTGTGCCCCGCGCCGCCAAAGTGCAGGAGCTTCGTGCACAGCTCGATGGCGGCAGCGGTGCCGGGCACGGAATAGAAGGCAAGGATGGGCGACAGTTTTTCGGCGGAAAGCGGATGCTCGCGACCGACGGCGGTGAGGTGCGCAATCAGGACACGTGTTTGCGGCGGCACCTGGATGCCGGCCATCTCGGCCAGCATGGTGGCGGGCTTGCCGACAATCTGCGGGTTAGGTGCGGTGGCGCCGGGGCGATAGACGAGTGCGCCGACCGTGTTCGCTTCATCGGGTGAAAGGAAGTAGGCGCCCTGGCAGCGGCATTCCTCGAGCACGAGGTCGCGGATCTGTTCGTCGCAGACGATGGCCTGCTCGGAGGAACAGATGGTGCCGTAGTCGAAGGTCTTTCCCGCGAAGATGTCGGCAACGGCTTTGCGCACGTCGGCGCTGCGCTCGATATAGGCGGGCACGTTGCCTGGGCCGACGCCATAGGAAGGCTTGCCGGAGCTGTACGCGGCACGAACCAGGCCGGTGCCGCCGGTGGCCAGAATGACCCCCACTTCGCGATGCTTCATCAGCTCGTGCGTGGCCTGCATGGTGGTATGCAACATGCAGCCGATGAGTCCCTCAGGCGCGCCGGCACGCAGCGCGGCGCGAGAGAGAACGTTCGCCGCCTCGCAGATGCAGCGCGCAGCGCTGGGATGCGGGCTCAAGACGATGGCGTTGCGCGCCTTGAGGGAAATGAGCGTCTTGTAGACGGCGGTCGAAGTCGGGTTGGTGGAAGGAATGATCGCGGCGACCACGCCGACCGGCGTGGCCACCTCGACAATGCCCTTCTCGCGGTCTTCGCGGATCACGCCGACGGTTTTGATTCCACGGATAGCGCGGTGGACGTCCACCGAGGCGAGGCGATTCTTGAGGATCTTGTCGGGGACGTTGCCGTAGCCGGTTTCTTCGACGGCCATGCGGGCGAGTTGCTCGCCGGCGGCGGTGGCGGCCTCGGCGCAGGCGTCCACCACGGCATCCACCTGTTCCTGGGAGAAAGTGGCGAACCGTTTCTGGGCTTCCGCGGCACGCGCGACGAGTTCGCGAGTTTCCTGAATGGAAATGAGGTCGCGGTCGCGGAGAGTCAAAACGCCAACCCTTACTTCCGGGAGTTTCCGGGAGATCCTTCGTCCGCCTGCGGCGGACTCAGCATGACATGCCTACAAAGGGCACAGCCACGAATGCCTGTGCCACCGAAGCACTACCTCTTTGCGGCGGGGGGCTGGCCGCCGCCGGGCAGAATCTTTTCCACGTGCTCGTGCGGGCGCGGAATGACGTGCACGGCCACCAGCTCGCCAACGCGGCGCGCGGCGGCCGCACCGGCATCGGTGGCGGCTTTGACGGCGCCAACGTCGCCGCGAACCATCACGGTGACATAGCCCGCGCCGATGTATTCCTTGCCGATGAGGACAACGTTGGCGGCCTTGACCATGGCGTCGGAAGCTTCAATGGCGCCCACCAACCCTTTTGTTTCGATCATTCCCAGCGCTTCTTGCGACATGCGGCCTCACTCGTCGTGGCGCGTGAACGCGTACACCCGGCCACGCGGAGGTTCAGGAACACGCCGGCCGGAAAGCAATCGCAGACTAACACGCAGCAGAGGGTGAATCAAGACAGGCGGGAAAGGCTGTGGAAATCGCGCGGGGGACTACAGAGAAATGCCGGGAAGGACACCCACACCGGCGGCGGCGACGCTGTCGCGGGTGGAGTTCTTCACCAAGTACATGGCCTCGTCGGCGAGGTGGAGCAGGCCGGCCTTGTTGCTGGAATCCGTGGGATAGGAGGCCACGCCAACGCTGGCCGTGATGCGCACATTCAGGGTGGGTTCCTTCAGCCAGGTGCTTTCACGGATCATCTTGTGCAAGCGGCGGGCCACGATGTAGGCGTTCTCCTTGGAGGTCTGCGGCAGCAGCAGGACGAATTCGTCGCCGCCGTAGCGGAAGGCGAAGTCAATCAGGCGGCAGTGGCCCTTGATCATGCTGCCTATCTCGGCCAGGAGCTTGGAGCCCATCAGGTGGCCGTGCGTGTCGTTGATGTTCTTGAAGTGGTCGAGGTCAATGAAGATCAGCGAGAACTGATAGCCGTAGCGCTGGGAGCGATAGATTTCCGTGTCCAGCATGAAGTTGAGGTGGCGGGCGTTGTAGAGGTTGGTGCAGTCGTCGGTGATGGTGAGTTCGTGGATGCGCTGGACGTGGCGGGCGTTCTCGATGGCGATGGCGGCATAGTCAGCCAGGGCCTCGAGCAGGGCCAGGTCGCGGGCGGAAAAGCCGTCGGGGCCGACGCAGTTGATCAGCTCAATGACGCCGAGGCAGTGGTCGCGGAACTTGACGGGGACGGCGACGATGGAGCGGGTCTCCATCTTGGTTTTCTCGTCCACCTTGGCGAAGAAGCGGGTGTCCTTGCTGACGTCGGGGACGATCACGGCCTCGCCGGCCTGCGCCACCCAACCGGCCAGTCCCTGTCCCATCTTGATGCGAATGTCTTTGAGGACATCGGAGCCTGCGCCGATGGCGATTTCGAAATAGAGTTCCTGGCGGAGCTCATCCACCAGCAGCAGCGACCAGGTGTCCGGGCGGAGGAACTCGTCAATCTTCTCCATGATGGTGCGCAGAACCTGGTCCAGCTCGAGCGTAGAGGTGAGCGCCTTACCGAGCTCGTGGAGGACAGTGACCTCCCTCGCGTCGGTGGCAGGAGCGGGATTTCGGCGGCGTTCGACGCCGGTGAAGCTTTTGTCGTTCTGCACGTTGGGCCTGGCGATCGGGCCGGGCATTCCTGAACTTGCCGGGCACACAAGTCCGGCTCAACGGGGATTATAGACAAGGCCCCCAGCCGGAGCAACGCATGCAAGCGGGGGGTGTGCCCAATGTCTCCCAAGCTGCATTGACAGTCCCGTATCGCGCGCCTATAGTCCAAGACGAGCAGAAACAAGGAGCCGCAGCGCGCAGATGAAGCCAGGGGTCTTCGGGGAGCGCCTGAAACGCGAACGGGAGATGCGTGGCGTCGGGTTGGAAGAGATCGCATCGGCCACGCGCATCAGCACGCGCTTCCTGCTGGCGCTGGAAAACGAGCGCTGGAACGACCTGCCCGGCGGAGTTTTCAACCGCGGGTTCATCCGCGCGGTGGCGCGCTATCTGGGGCTGGACGAGGAAGCGCTGATCGCTGAGTACGCCCTGGCCACGGACGACCGCCCGGAAGTTGCCGTCTTTGCGGATAGCCCGGTGAAGCCGCGAGTGCGGGTGCTGCCGTGGGTGCTGCTGGTGCTTGTCGTCGCGCTGGGAGTGGGCGGCTGGTTCGCCTACCAGCACTACGCGCCGCTCATCCAGGCTTGGTGGCAGCCCGCGCCGGCTCCACCAGCAGTTACTTCGCCACCCCGTGCGCCGGAAGATCTTAGCGCGTTGCCGTCAGCGTCCACAGCGGGGGGCGCGTCCCAGGCGGCCCCCTCCGAAGCGGAAATGCTCCAACTGAAAATTGATGTGGGCGAAGTTCGCACCGTGCAGATCATCGCGGACGGCAAGATGGTCTTCGACGGCCGAATGCGACCGGGACAAGGCCGCCGCTTCGAGGCCAAGGAAAGTTTTGAGGTTTCCACCAACCTGGCCGGGAAAGTCTTCCTGGAGTTGAACGGCCAGGTGATGCCCGCGTTGGGTGTGCCCGACGCGCCGGGCTCGATTAAGTTGAGCCGCGCCGACCTGAAGAAACCACAGGGAGACAGCTATTAGCGCCGAACTGATTGCCGAAATCAAATCCGGCAAGGCCACCAAAGAGAGAAAGGTCGCGGTGTGCGCGAGCGGCGCGGGCCTGGCGCCCGAAAGCCGCGCCGAGCTGCTGAGCATCCTGGCGGGGGACGCGGACGAGAACATCGCTCAGCGCGCAGGGAGTGCACTGCTGTCCATTCCGGTGGAGGCGTTTGCCAGTGCCGCAGGCAAGGCAGAGGCCGCACCGCAGCTCCTGCGTTACTGTGCGGAAAACCTGGCCGCGAAGCCCGGCGTGGCCGACGCGCTGGCGAAGAACAAGGCCTGCCCGGCGGAGCTGGTGGTGGCGGTGGTGCCGCAGCTCACCACCTCCGCGGTGCAGGAGCTGATTGACGACCTCGCGCGGCTGGCCGATTCACCGGCGCTGGCGGCGGCTCTGGCGGCAAGTCCTTCGATCACCATCGAACAAAAGAAGCTGCTCCAGGAACTGGAAGCCGAAGGCATTGACGCCAAGGCGATGGAAGAGGCAGTGGCCGAGGCGGAGCCGGACCCGCACAAGAAGGAGACTATGGTCCAGCGGCTGGGCCGGATGCGCGTGATGGATCGCATGAAGCTGGCCCTGGTGGGTAACCGCGAGGAGCGCCTGGCCCTGATCCGCGACCCCAACAAACTGGTACAGCGCGCTGTGCTGCAATCGCCCAAGCTGACCGGGCAGGAAGTGGAAAACTTCGCCGCGATGGCCAGCCTGAACGACGAAATCCTGCGGCTGATCGCGACCAACCGCGCCTTCATTAAGAACTACGTGGTGGTGAAAAATCTGCTCAACAACCCCAAGGTGCCGCTGGACGCTTCCCTGCACCTGCTTCCGCGGCTGAACGACACGGACATGAAATTCCTGACCATGAACAAGAACGTGCCGGAAACGCTGCGCTCCATGGCCATGAAGATTATCCGGCAGAAAAAATTGTTCCAGAGCGGGTAGTGTATTGCCCTGGCCGGCAAGGATGGAGATCCTGCCGCCACGACCGTGACCATCGCGGCCTCAGGATGACCGCGCAG
>Ga0073934_10001676_pt1 | contig 51321 bp, 52 predicted proteins | sample LarsenN4metaG_FD_76834 | JGI IMG/M metagenome (GOLD analysis project Ga0073934, IMG submission 76834) | Hot spring sediment bacterial and archeal communities from British Columbia, Canada, to study Microbial Dark Matter (Phase II) - Larsen... ...
GCCATGCGGCTATCCGTTCCACGAATGGCAAGCCCATCCCTTCTGCGGTCCTCCGCAGGGGGATGGCCCGCTTTTTATCCCCATCGCAGCGAAAGACGAAGAAGTCTTATCTTGACGGTCTCCGTCGCAACCGGAGAAGAATTTAATCGTCCCGAGCCGCTGCGACCTTCCGTGCCGAAACGACGCCACCGCGGGCAGGAACGGCGCGTCGCCCTGGAGCGGATCGAGATCCTCTTCCGGCTTGCGGAGCAGGAAGCGATACAACGGCGCGCGGACCGAGCACGCCGCTACGTGGACCTCGCCCGCCGGATCGGGATGCGATACAACGTCCGCATGCCCGCGGCGCTGAAGCGGCGATTCTGCAAATCGTGCCATACATACTTTGTCCCGTCCCTGAATGCTCGGGTGCGGGTCGGACGGGGACACCTCGTGATCACGTGCACGGCCTGCGGCGCGGTGCAGAGGCTCCCGTACCGCCGAGAGCAGGCTGCCGCACGCGCGGCCCGTCGGCCGCCGCGCTAGGCCGCGAGACTTCCCGACTCAGTACGAGGTCGTCATGTCGATCTTGCCGGCCTTGCGCGCGAAGTACTCGCCCGCCTTGAATATCAGGAGGCTGAGGCCGAAGAAGGCGATCGAGGACACGAAGAGCAACGCGAGGATCGTCGTGTTGTCGAACGCGTTCAACGTGGTGTCGATCCCGGAGGCGGGCGTCAGGAGGCGGCGAGTGATGTCGAACCAATAAGTGAGAGGGATCGCGCGCCCAATCGCTTGTCCCCAATCCGGGAAGACGGAAAGCGGGAACAAGACTCCGCAGAACACGTAGAATATCCCCGGGATGCCTTCCGCTAGGCCGTGCACGTGCTTCGCGGTGACGAACGACACGCCGCCGAGGCACACCCCGATCGCGAGGAGGACGGCAATCCCGAGGACGAAACTCACGACGAATGCGGGGATGTCCCCGATGCCAAACTCCATCTGAACTCCCAGGAACACGACGCCGAACACGAGGGTCACAATCACCGCAAACGTCGCGACCATCACCTTGGACATCGCGCGGCCGAGGATGTACACGTAATAGGAAATCGGAGAGATGTAGACGTAGCGGATCGTCTGATACCATTCGCGATCGGACTGGACGACCTCAAACGTCCCGAAGAGGGCCGAAGCGACGAAGATGAAGAACGAGTTTCCGACGTACATGTAGGAGAACAGGTTCCGGTCTTCCATCTGTCCAATCACGGCGAACACCACGTACATAAGGACGAGGATGAACGCACCGGCCACGGGCTTGAGGATCGAATATAGGCCGAAGAGCCAAGGCTCGGTCCAGTTCGAGTCCATTTCCCAGCCGAGCCAGGCGGCGGTCTTGAACGTGCGCCAGTACGTGTTCACTGATGCCGTGACGTCAGCTTCCCCTCTCGCTTCGCGAGCATCTCTAGGTACGCGAGGGCGTACCTTGCGAGGACGAGGAACACCACGGCGAGGATAAGGAGGATTATCAGTTCCACCTCAGCGCTGAAGATCCATAGCTGGCCGCCGAAGGCCGTGCGGCCGAGGGTGAGCTGGCGCATCGCATCGAGGCCGAGACCAGCCGGGATCACCGTGCCGGCGACGGCGACGATCGGCCCCCACCCGGGGATCCGGAACAGCCCGCCGACGGGGAAGTAGAAGCCGCTCGCGAAAAAGATCGGCTCCTCCATCAGGGCGGACATGTGCCACGCCTCGCGGCCCCACAGGAGGTAGAGGGAGGCGAACATCATCCCCATCCCGTACAGCGCGGTGAGGGTTACGAAGAAGACTGCGAGGAGCATGAGGGGGTCGGCAACCTGGAAGACCACGCCGAACACGATGACCCCGGCGACGAGCGTGGCGACCGCGCGGACGGACGTCATGAACATCCCGCCGACGGCCATCCCGCCGAGGAGGGCCATCCGGTTCATCGGCGCCATCATGTACAGCTGGAGATTCCCGATCTCCTTCTCCCAGTAGAGTTGGCTCGCCATGGACCACAGGACATTGAGCCAGAAGGCCACCATCGTGCCGCCGAGGACGACCGAAGCGATGAGGGCATTCGTGTTCTGATACGCGAGTTGCAGATACAGGGCCTGCTCCTGCGGGGAACTGCAGGGATTGCGCCCGCACTGCCCGCCGGAGATCGCCGCAATCGCGGCCTCCCCGAAGGCCTTGTAGATGAAGACGTACGCGGCAATGCCTAGCAGGGGGAGCAAGGCTTCGAAGAAGATCCACGAAGGCTCACGGTTCGCTCCGATGACGCGCGGGTATGCCCGACCCACGACGGCGCGGAGGTTGAGACCAATTCGGTAGCGCAGCTCAGTGCGGCGGGTCGCGGCGTGCGTCATTCGAGGCCCCTCCCGACCATGCTGATGAAGACATCCTCCAGGGTCGGCTCCGACTTCTGGAGCGAATGGACCTTCGCTCCCTGCGAGGTGATCTTGCTCAGGATTTCCGCGACCGGCGTCTCATCCTCGAGGATGAACGTGAGATTCGTTCGGTTCTTTGCGATGTCTTCCTTCTGCGAGAAGTTCTTGACGCCTTGAATCGAGCCGAAAGCGGAGGTCTCCCGGAGGGTGTCGACCTCGAGCCGGAACGTCGTTTCGTGGCGGATCATCCGCTTCAGGGTTTCGGGCGTATCGCACGCGAGGATCCGACCGTGGTCGATGATGGCGATCCGGTCGCACATCTCGTCGGCTTCCATCATGTAGTGCGTGGTGAGGAGGACGGTCTTCCCTTTCCGCCCCCGGACCCAGTTCATCACGTAGTCTCGGATCACACGGGCCGCGTTCACGTCGAGCCCCAGGGTGGGCTCGTCCAGGAACAGGATGTCCGGGTCCGTGACGAACCCGCGGATCATGTTCATCTTCTGTCGCATGCCGTGGGAGAGCATGCGGACCTTCGTGTTCCGCTTGTCCCAGAGTCCGAAGGTGTGCATGAGCTCGTCGATGCGTGCCTTCGCGACCTTCGACGGAACGCCGTAGAACTGGGAGAACATCCAGATGTTCTCGCGCGCGGTGAGGAGCCCGTAGCCGGAGGTCTCGCCGCCGGAGACCATGTTGATCCTCTGCCGGATGGGGAAGACGTCTTTTGCGACATCGTGGCCCGCGACGAACGCCTGGCCTGAGGTCGGGAGGAGGAGGGTCGCGAGGATCTTGATCAGCGTCGTCTTCCCTGCGCCGTTCGGCCCGAGCAGGCCGAACAGCTCGCCCTCGCGGATCGAAACGTTCACGCGGTCGAGGGCTGTGACGGGCTCGAGCGACTCGTCCTCGTCTTCCAAAGAAGCCTTCCGCCTCCGAAGGAGTTTCCTCTTCCCGGCGAAGACCCGGGTCAGTTCGCGCGTTTCAACGGCGTAGTCCATGCCGCGTCGCTCGGGGTGCCCGCCCTCAGGCCCCGCCGGGCCGACGAGGCGAAGGTCAGGCTTCTTGGCCTTGGCGATACCGGGTGACGTACCCGGCAATCCGGTTCCGCATCATGACGCTGCGGACATCCGTGAGCTCGGAGACCTTCTTCTTGTTGTGTTCGTAGCTGTCCGTGAACTCGTTCGGATGGTTCTCGACGAGCTGGATGGCGATCCTCTTGATGTAGGTCGGTCGGATGTTGCCCAATCAGTCACTCCGTTAACCAGGCGAAGGCTCGCCAAAGGGAGAGTGGTAGATAAAGGTTCTCCGGAGGCGGGCGACCGCGCCCTCGGTTGCGTAGTCGAAATCGCGGGAAGGAGTCTCGGCGGCCAACTCTTAAATAGGGACCCTTGTTACGCCTTTTCGTCGGAAGGACGCGGCAGCCCACCGGAGCGGGTGTCCTATGGAAGAGTCCCTCGTGAACGTGGAGTTCCTGAAGAGCTCGAACAGCTTCATCGCACGCATCCAGAGCGAACTCGGAGGGATGCGGGAGTACCGGAGCTCCTCCTTCGAAGAGGTCCTCGAGCAGGTGGTCATCGACCTGCAAGAGGAGTTCGAGTCGTACTGATCAGGCGCCCTTCCAGGCGGGTTTTCGCTTCTCGAGAAAAGCGGTCATCCCCTCGACCTTGTCCTCCGACGCGCCGATCACCCCGAAGGCGGCGGTCTCGTACGCGAGGCCGGCGGACAGGGGCATTTCTTGGGCGGCCCGCAGGCAAGCCTTCGCGAGGGAAATCGCCGCGGGACTCTTCTCCAAGATCTTCGCGGCGAGGGCCTTCGTCTCGTCGAGTAGCTTCTCATGGGGCACGACGCGGTTCACCAGACCGATCCGCTCCGCGGTCGCGGCGTCGACCCAGTCGCCCGTAAGGATCATCTCCGCGGCCCGTCCCGGACCGACGAGGCGCGGCAGGCGCTGACTGCCACCGAACCCGGGGATGATCCCGATGTTGATCTCCGCCTGGCCGATCCGAGCGCGGTCCGACGCGATCCGGATGTCGCAGGCCATTGCCAGCTCGCAGCCGCCCCCGAGGGCCCAGCCGTTGATCGCCGCGAGAATCGGCTTGTTGCACGACGCCATGACATCGCCCAAGCGCCTCCCGAGTTCCGAGAAGCGCTGCATCTCGAGCCCGGTCTTCGAGACCATCTCCCGGATGTCCGCCCCCGCGACGAATGCCTTGTCCCCCGCGCCCGTGAGGATGATCGCGCCGACGTCGGCCGCGCCCGCGAGGTGCTCGAAGGCCATCGTGAGTTCCGAGACGACCTTCGAACTGAGGGCGTTCAACGCCTCGGGCCGATTCACCGTCACGATCGCGAGGCGGTCCATCACCTCGACCTTCACCGTGTCCGCCATGGGAATCCCGGGCGAGAATGGGCGGCGGCCCGATGAAGGTTCGTTTCCGCGCCCCGTTCGCGGCATCGCGCAGAAGGGATGCAAAATGCATCCAAAGATACAAATCCGAGGTATCTCATTCCTGCGCCGTTGGAGGGTAGAATGCAGACCTCTCGCGTTGTCGTGGCTGGACTTACGATTGCACTTGCAGCGATCCTCGTCGGGCTCGCGCCGACCGCTCGCGCGGCGACGAGCTTGCCGGTATGGAATTCGGGCGACTACTGGGTCTACACGGTGACGGGCGAAGGCGGCGGTGCAGGAATCCCCGGCCTAGGAGGCTCCGGCACGATGCGGATCGACGTCGTCGGGGTCGAGACGGTCACGGTCGGCAGCACGTCGATCTCGGCGTACCGCGCAAGGATGAACCTGACCATCGACGCGGACTTCATGGGCCAAACGGTCAGGATGTACATGCCGGGCGACCAGTGGTATCGGGTATCCGACCTCGCGCTCGCGAAGATGAGCGTCAGTTCGAGCGTCTTTGGGGCGCCCTTCTCGATGACCATGACGGTGGATCCCCCGGCCGAGATTCGATGGCCGCTCACGGCGGGCACGACGTGGTCGACGACCTCCACGGTCACGACGACGATGAACGTCTTCGGCCAGATTCAGACCACGACGGACACGGCGACCGTCCAGCACGAGGTCGAAGCAGATCAAAGCGTCACCGTGGCCGCGGGCACGTTCACCACGAGCCCCGTCAAGGAGACGACCTCCGGGTTGACGGGATACAGCCTGAGCTACTGGTCTGCGACGGCGGGGAACTGGGTGAGCCAGAAATCGTACAACAGCTTGGGAGTGGAGCAAGGCGGCCTGGAGCTGACCTCGTACAAGTATCAGGGCCCGGGTCTCCTCAACATCAACATCCTTGGATTGTCGCTGCTGATTTGGCTCGTGCTGATCGCGTTCGTCATCATCGCAGTCGTCGCGGTTGTCCTCCTTCGCCGCAGACGACCGCCGGCGGCCATGCCGATGCCGCCAATGGGCCCGATGCCTCCGCAGCAGCCGCCCATGGAGCCGGGTGCGCCGCCGGGAATGCCGCCGAGCCCACCCCCGGGCCAGGGACCGTAGCTGCCCGGGCGAACGGAAGGACGGCGCGTCCGCCGCTCCTTCCACCACCCTCTTTTCGTTTCTCCACGCACGAAGGAGCCCGCTCAGCCCTCCGAGTAATCGTACACGCCGCGCCCCGCCTTCCGTCCGAGGCGGCCGGCGCGCACGTACTTCCGCAGGAGGGGCGAGGGACGGAACTTCGGGTCGCCCGTCTCCCGGTGGAGGACCTCCATCACGTCCAGACCGATGTCCAGGCCCGTGAAGTCGGCCAGCTCGAAGGGACCCATGGGCATGTTCGTCCCGAGCTTCATCGCCTTGTCGATGTCCTGCGCGCTCGCGGCGCCCTCCATGAGTAGGTTGAACGCCTCGTTGATCATCGGCATGAGGAGCCGGTTCACGACAAAGCCTGGGGACTCCTTCACCTCGACGGGCTCCTTGCCGAGCTTCACGCAGAGGTCTTTGATCAGGGAGACCGTTGCATCGCTCGTCTCGCTTCCCCGGATCACCTCAACGAGCTTCATCACCGGCGCGGGATTGAAGAAGTGCATGCCCACGACCCGGTCCGCGCGCGAGGTCGCATTCGCGATCTCCGTGATGCTCAGGGACGAGGTGTTCGACGCGAGCACGACGTCGGCGGGGCAGAGGCGGTCGAGGTCTGCGTAGAGCCGCCGCTTGAGGTCGATCTTCTCGAAGATTGCTTCGATAACGATCTGCGCGCCCGCCACGGCTTCCTTGAGGTCCGTCGTCCCGTGGATCCGCGAGAGGATCCGGTCCACGTCGGCCTGGGTCATCTTGCCCTTCGCGACCCGCGCCGCGAGCGGTTCTCGGATGCGGCGGAAGCCGCCGTCCACGAAGCGCTCCTCGACGTCACGCATCGCCACGTCAAAGCCCGCCTGCGAACACGTCTGGGCGATCCCCGCGCCCATCGTCCCCGCTCCGATCACCGCGATCCGCCGGATGTCGGACAGTTGCATCGCCGTCGCCTCGAGGCGGATATGCGGCGCCGGAAAAAAGACCTTCCCGGACGGCGGGAGGCGCCGTCACCACCTTCATATGGCCGGGTTTCCATCGGCAGGCGGGATGGTATGCCTCTGACCTCCGTGCGCAAGGTCTTCGTCTTCGCCCTCGGCATGGCTCTCTTCGTGTCGTTCGTGCTCGCCGGGTCCGGGCGCGTCGCCGCTGCACAGAACCAGCCGAGCTGGACGACGGGGGATTTCTGGAGATACGCCCTCTCCGATGGCGGGTCCGTCACCTGGACCGTGCAGGGGCAGACGTCGCTCTCGATCGGCGGGAGGACGTGGCAGGTGTGGCATCTCACGGAGGCCACGACCTCGGGGAACACGACGGTCACGGTGGACACGTGGATGACGCCGGCCCTGCAGCTCGCCCGCGTGAGCGGAACGATCGTCTTAACCTTCACGGCGACGTACGATCCGCCACAACCCCAGGCGGAGTTCCCGCTCACCCCGGGGAAGACCTGGTCCGGCACCACGACCGTCACGACGACGATTGGCTCCCTCAGCCAGACGACGTCGGAACCGTACAGCGGACAGGTTCTCGAGGAGAGCACGGTCGCGGTCACGGCCGGGACGTTCACGGTCGCGAAGATCCGGACGCCATCGTCGGGCAGCCCGTACACGATCCACTTCTACTCCGATGCCGCTGGATGGATCGTCAAGTCGGAGTCGTACAATGCCTTCGGCGCACTCCAATCGACGCAGGAGCTAACGTCGTTCAAGTATTCGGGTGCGCTCGGCACGATCCTCCTGATCGTCGGGGTGCTCGTCGTCGTGGCGATCGTCGCGGTCGTGGCGTTCCTGCTCGTCCGCCGTCGGCGGCCGATGATGCCGCAGCCCCCGTATCAAGGGCCGTATCCGCCGTATCCACCGCAGCAGCCGCCGCAACAGCCACCCTATCCGGGGCCACCTCCGAGCCCATAGGGCCGCCAACGTTACATAGACGGCGAGGCGGTGCCCCCGCGGATGCGCGCGAGCCCCTACGCGGCGATCGCCCTCGCCGTCGTGTCCGTCTCCTTCGCGGCGATCTTCATCACCTGGAGCACGTCGCCGCCCGTGACGATCGCGCTGTACCGCCTCGCGTTCGCGTCCGCGATCCTCGCGCCCTTCGCCCTCGGCGCGAAGGGACGTCCCCTGAGGCACGTCTCCCGGCGCGACGCGGTCCTCATGGCCGGCGTCGGCGCGATCCTCGCGACCCACTTCGCCCTGTGGATCACCTCGTTGAAGGTCCAGGGGGTGACGGTCGCCAGCTCCGTGGTCCTCGTAACCTCGCACCCGCTCCTCGTCGGCCTCGTCTCCCACTTCGTCCTCCGAGAGCGATTGAGCGCGCGGGCCGCCCTGGGAATCGTCCTGGGATTCAGCGGCGTCGTGCTGATTGCCGTGGCCGACTACGGGGTCTCCGCGGCGATCCTGGGCGGGGACCTCCTCGCGTTCCTCGGCGGGATTATGGCGGGCTTCTACTTCCTCGCGGGTCGTCGGATCCGGCAGCGCGTCCCCCTACTCGCCTACGCATTCATCGTTTACACGAGCGCGACGGCGACGCTCCTCGTCTATGCGGCCCTCCTGAATTCGAGCCTCGTGCCCGTCGGTGACATGAGGACCGAACTCGCGCTGTACGTTGCGCTCGCGGTGATCCCTCAGATCGGCGGCCACACTCTGTACAACTGGTCCCTCCGGTGGGTGAGCGCGCCCGTGGTGAGCCTCAGCCTCGTCGGCGAGCCGATCGGATCGAGCCTCCTCGCCTGGGCCCTCTTGGACCAGACGCCGAGCGCGGTCATCGCTTTCGGAGGCACCCTCGCGCTCGCGGGGATCTACCTGACCGCGCTCGGGGAGAGCGCACGGATTCGTGCGATCGAAGCGACGAGGGACGTCGAGTGAGGGGCACGAGACTCGCGACTGCGTACCGCTAAGTGGAGGTACGCATCGCCCGCGCGATGAGCTGCTCGATCTTGGCCCGCCTCGCGGCCAGCTCGGATTCTGCGCGGCGGTGGTACGCAGCCATCAGCCGGAGGAGCTCCTGCCTCGCCCGCTCCGAGTCGATCCGCCCGACGTACTCCTCCTTCCTCGTGCTTCGGCCGTCCACGCGTTCGTAGTGCCAGAAGTAGAGGTACCGCCGTCCGTCGAAGTCGCGAACACGGCCGCCGCAGCCGACCTCCATCGTTCATACCTCTAAGTAGAGGTATGCCGACGAAGCCGATGGTCCCCTTGCCGGGAGGTGCCTGAAAGTACTCGCCCCGCCCACACATCACAGGGAGTCGGGGCCTTGCCCCTTCCGTTCGAACTGCATCGAGTACAGCTCCTTCAGCCGGGCATAGGTGTCGACATCTTCGGGCCCTTTGTCGTCCCGGATTCGCGTGATCCGCGCGAACCGAAGGGCGAATCCGCTCGCGTAATGTGGGCTCCTCTGGATCTCGTTGTACGCGACCTCGACGACGATCTCCGGGCGCACGTGATAGCCCCACCGCTCCTCGGAGACGGAGAGGCCACGGAGGCGCTCCGTCATCCGGTCGAACTCCTCGTCCGTGAGGCCCTTGAACGTCTTCCCGATCATCTGGAACTGCCCCGTGGCCTCGTCCCGCACGGCGAGCCAGTAGTTCGAGAGCCAGCCCTCCCGCCGGCCGGAGCCCCACTCCGCGGCGACGATCGCGACGTCGAGGTGGTCCGCGGGCTTGATCTTGAACCACTTCTTCCCCCGCTTCCCGACGGAGTACGTCGAGTCGAGGCGCTTCGCCATGAGGCCCTCATGGCCGGCTTCGAGGGCCGCGCGCAGGAACGCCTCGATCTCCTCCTTGGTCCGCACGACGGCCCGGGTGGCGAGGACGTCTCGGGGCACGAGCCTCTCCAGCTCCGCCCATCGCACGCGGTACGGCTCGTCGATGAGCGTGTGTCCGTCGAGATGGAGGAGGTCGAACAGGTACAGTCGCAACGGGATATCCTCCATCGCCTCCCGGACCCCATGGACCCGCCGAAAGCGACGCATCAGGTCCTGGAACGGGAGCGGCTTCCCCCGCGCGTCGACCGCGACCACCTCTCCCTCCAGGAGCAGCGCCTTCGCGGGCAAGGACCTCGCGAAGCCCACGATCTCCGGGAGGCTGTCCGTCACATCGCTCAGGCGCCGGCTGAAGATCCGCACGGCCTCGGCGGACCGATGGATCTGGATCCGCGCCCCGTCGAATTTGTATTCGATGGCGGTCTCCCCGCCGTGCTCCGCCAGGACTTCCTCGAAGTCCTCTGCCAGCTCCGCGAGCATCGGCTTCACCGGCGACAGCAGCCGGAGTCCGCGCGCCGCGAGGCCCGATTCGCCCTCCAGGAGCGCGATCTCGGCGACGGTCCCCAGGTCGCCGAGGAACATCTGCGCGGTCCGGACCTTCTCCCCGTCGACGCGGGCCGCGTCCGCGATCCCCTCGAGCATGACCCCCTCGTTCACGCCGATCCGCATCTCGCCGAACACGTTCCGAAGGAGGACCTCCCTCTCCCCCGAGGTCGCACGGCCCAGGAGGGATTCGAGAATTCGCCGGCGGACGGCGACGGAGTCCTCGCCCTTCGCCGCCGCGACCTGCTCGAAGGCTCGGGAGACGTCCAAGATCGTGAGCGGCTCGGCGACGAGGCTCGTCTGGCGGGTGCCGGAGAGCGCTCTCTTGAGCGTGGCCCATCCGACGTTCAGGGCGCGATCGTCCGACTCCGCGAAGACCCGGCCGACGATGAGGTGCACCGCGGGGGCGATCTCATCCCGCCGGAGGGACCGGAGGAAGGCCGCGAGGAGGGCCCGCTTCTCCAGGCGCTTCGAGGTCCCTTCGAGGGCCCGCGCGAGCGCGGCGAGCGATCCGAAGGGGGTCCCTGCTTCCCCAGATGGCGTCACGGTGGATTGGGACCATCCGAGGCCGCGGGTTTCAACGTTTCGGCTTGTGCCGGCTCGGCGGACCCTCGCTGAATCGGTAGAGCGCGATGAGGGCGACGATCATGAGCGCTCCACCGACGACCTGCCAGAGGCCGAGCGCCTGTTCCGGGAACAAGACGAGCGCGATCAGCACACCCCAGATCGAGGACGTCGACAGAATCGATCCGGTGCGCATCACGCCGATCGTGCGGAACGCGTGGAAGTAGAGGACCGAGAAGGCCGCGACGCCGCTCAGGCCGAGAAACACGAGCCCAGGCACGATCCCGATCGACGGGATCAGCGGCGCACCCGAGACGGCGGCAATCGGAAGCATGAACGCTGTGCCCACGAGAAACTGAGCCGTGAGCAGGGGCAGGATCCGAACCCGCCGCAGGAGGACCGTGCTGCCCGTGCCGTTGAGCGCCCAGAAGCCCGCGGCCGCGATGAGCAGCAGGTTGCCCACGATGTACGTGAAGAACTGGACGTCTCCGAAGCGCCACTCCGTCGTCACCATGAACGCGCCAAGTGCGATCGCGGCCATCGCGCCGTACGCGGGTCGGTTGATCCGCTCGCCGAGGAGGGCGAACCCGAAGAGGATCGTGAAGAGCGCCTCCGTGTTCCCAAGGAGAGCCGCGTCCACAGCCGTCGTCCTTTCCAGCCCAAAGAGGTACGAGATCGGCCCGAGGGTTCCTCCGAGCACGGCGGTCGCCAAAAGGAGCGGCCGGTCCCGAGCCGGGAGGCGAAAGCCGCGAAGCGTCAGGAGGAACAGGAGGCCCGGCACAATCTGGACATAGAGGGCGATCGTCAGCGGGTGCAGGCCCGCGAGGAGGAGCTTGGCCACGCTAGGCCACATCCCGAACAAGACGGCGGCGACGATGATCGATAGATACCCGCGCCGTCTCTCCCGAGAGCCCACGATGTCCTGTCCGGGAACGGCGCGGACCGTATAGAGTTGGCGAAACCCGATAGACTTAAACGCGGTCCAGTCGATTAATCGCGCGAATCGATCGGGGGAATCGAGGGGACCAACGTGGATGCAATGCGGGCGATCCGGGACGACGGCTCCACGGATCCGTCTGTCGACCCCGGTCTCTCGGAGGCCGAGGCCCTCCGGCTGTACCGGGCGATGATGCTCGAGCGGATCCTCGACACGCGGATGCTCGCCCTGCAACGCCAGGGCCGAATCGGGTTCTACGGTCCCTCGGTCGGCCAGGAAGCCGCGATCGTCGCGCCCGCGATGGCGCTCGCACCCGAGGACTGGATCGTCCCGCAATACCGCGAACCCGGCGCGGCCCTCGTCCGGGGCGTGCCGCTCCGCCTCCTGATCTGCCAGCTCATGGGAAATGCGGAGGATGTCGCCAAGGGCCGCCAGATGCCGAACCACTACGGCTTCCGTTCCGCGAACTACGTGTCCGCGTCGAGCGTGGTCGGCTCGCAGCTGCCGCAGGCCGTGGGCATCGCGTGGGCGATGCGGATCTGCGGGCACCGGAAGGCCGTCCTCGTGTACTTCGGCGACGGCGCGACGTCGACCTCCGATTTCCATGCGGCCCTGAACTTCGCCGGCGTGTACCGCGCGCCCTGCATCCTCCTATGCAACAACAACCAGTGGGCGATCTCCCTCCCCGTCGAACGGCAGACCGCGGCCGCGACCCTCGCGCAGAAGGCCCTCGCATACGGGATCCCGGGCGTGCGCGTCGACGGGATGGATGCGCTCGCGGTGTACCGGGCCGCGCGGGATGCCGCGGAGCGGGCTCGGGACGGCGGCGGCCCGACGATGATCGAGGCCGTCACCTATCGGATGGGCCCGCACAGCTCGAGCGACGATCCCGCCCGGTATCGGGATGAGGCAGAGACCGCCCGGTGGCGCGCCCGCGATCCGCTACTGGTCTTTCGTAGGTACCTCGAGCACGCGGGATGGTGGGACGATGCGCGGGAGGCCGCCCTCGAGACGGAGCTCGGAGACGAGATCACGAGGGCGATCGCGGACGCCGAGAAGGCCCCGCCTCCCGCGATCGAGACGCTCGTCTCGGACGTGTACGCGGACCTCCCGGGCCATCTGCTCGACGAGATGGACGATGCCTTCCCCCGGGAGAGGCGGTGATTCTGTGCCGAAGAAGAGGCCGGAGCCGGAATGGACGCCGCCGACAACGGGCTCGCCGGTCCACCGGGCCCATGTCCTCTTCAAGAACGGACAGACGCGGGAGGCGCTCGCGCTCCTGCGCCCGCTCCTCCAGAGAAAGGGCGAGGTCGACCTCGACGCGGCGGCCCTCGCGGCCGCCTGCCTGGGGTCGGAGGGGAACTACCTGGAGGCCGCTCGGATCGACCGGCTCGTCGTCGACGCCCACCCGACGAACCCGCAGGGATGGAACAGCCTCGGGTTCGACCTCTTCAACGCGGGCGACTTGGCCGGCGCCCTCGAGGCCTACGCGAAGGCCGCGGACCTCGAGCCGGCGCGGGCGAGCTGCCACTACAACCTCGCGCGCATTGCCGCTCGGATGCGGGACCGGGCGAAGGCGATCGAGCACTTCCTGAAAGCGGTGGAGCTCCAGCCCGACTTCGTCGAGAGACTCGACGAGGACCCGGACCTCCGTCCGCTCAAGGACGATCCGGGTCTTCAGGACCGGCTCCCGGGCCATTCGAACCCCGAGGACCCTTACGCGGACTACTACGCGACGGAGTCATGACGATGGCGCAGATGACAATGGTGCAGGCGGTGAACAATGCACTCCGCGAGGAGATGCGCCGAGACGACCGAGTCGTCGTGCTCGGCGAGGACGTCGGCCGGAACGGGGGCGTGTTCCGTTGCACGGAAGGCCTCATCGACGAGTTCCCGGACCGGGTGTTCGACACGCCCCTCGCGGAGGCGGGAATCATCGGCACCGCGATTGGCATGGCCCTCTATGGGCTGCGACCCGTGCCGGAGATCCAGTTCATGGATTTCATCTACCCCGCGTTCGACCAGATCGTATCGGAGGCCGCGAAGATGCGGTACCGATCCGGCGGGCAATACTCCGTCCCCATGACAATCCGCACGCCGTTCGGCGGCGGGATCCGCGGCGGCCACTACCACTCCCAGTCCGCGGAGGCGTACTTCTGCCACACGCCAGGCCTGAAGGTGATCGTCCCCTCGACGCCTGCGGATGCGAAGGGGCTCCTCACGGCCTCGATCCGGGATCCGGATCCCGTCCTGTTCCTCGAGCCGAAGAAGCTGTACCGCGCGTTCCGGGAAGAGGTCCGGGAGGGCGAACACGTCGTCCCGTTGGGCCAGGCCCGCCTGCGGCGGGAAGGCACGGACGTCTCCCTCTTCGCGTACGGCTACATGGTCAGCGTGTGCCTCGAAGCAGCCGAGCGGGCGGCGCAGAAGGGCGTGGAGGCGGAGGTCCTCGACCTACGGAGCCTCGTGCCCCTCGACGTCGACGCCCTCATGGCCTCCGTGAAGAAGACGGGTCGCGCGGTCGTCGTGTACGAGGCCCCGCGGACGGCAGGCTTCGGTGCGGAGGTGAGCGCGATCATCGCGGAGAAGGCGATTGAGTACCTCCGCGGGCCGATCGTCCGCGTGACGGGCTTCGACACTCCGTTCCCGTATGCCCTCGAGGACGTCTATCTGCCGAACCCGGACCGGGTCCTCGGGGCAATCGATCGGGTCATGTCGTTCTGAGCTTCGGCCGCCGACGGTAGGCCGCGAAGCTCACGGCGCCGAAGATCCAGGAGGCCAGCGCGGCCCCCAGGAACGGGATCTGGGCCTCCGGGCGGACGATCGCGAGGGCCAGGAAGACCAGGCCTGCGACGTCGAACGCCCCGAAGGCGACGAGGAACCAGTCGCGCCTCGAAGGGGCGACTTCGTCCGCAATCGTCGCCTCGATGGGGCCAACCATGGCCCTTCATACGAGCGTCGGTCCCAAGAGCCTATCGCCGGTACAACTCACATCGTCGGCATCGCGGGACGCCGGAACGCGCGGTGGGTCGTGAGCAGGTAGACGAAGATCACGCCGACCACGACGATCGTCAGGAGCGCGGTCCAGGTCAGGCTCTCGCCCGCCAGGGAGTCCTGGTACGCGTTGTAGCCGAGGTACGCGAGGCCAAAGAGGGACGCGATTATCGCGAGCCACCACGCCCAGGCGCGGAGCCGGAGGAGCCCGCCGCCCGCGATGCCCAGGACGGCTCCGATCACGACGTACAGCAGCCCGTTCAGGATCAGCGAGGTGCCGGAGACCGGCCCTGTCCCTGGGAAGAGGAACGCTAGGCCGACGAAGAAACTCGCGACCCCGATGAGGAAGACGATCGCCGATGCCAGCAGCACGAGCCCACCTAAGACGCTGATGCCAAGCGGACGAGCCATCGCACCCACCTGTCCGTCTTCCTCCGTCCCATCTCGGGAGGAAAGGAGGAGCCGGCCGGGATGTTACCGACGCCGGGCGCTTCGCCCCGGGAACACGATGCCGCCAAAGCCGCCAGGCCCTAGGCGTACGAAGTCCCGGGCGCGGAGGCCACCGAGCCGTCGGGCACAAATCACGCCCACCGGTCTGTGCCACTCCTCCACGACCCGACTCCTCCCCGGGACGGGATGGACCAGGGACCATAAAACCGTTGTCGTGGACCTGCCCCGAAAACGGCACATTTCCCGAGGTCCGTGGGCGAAACGTTATTAGAAGTGCGGGGTCTTGGACCGTCCGCGAGCCGGGAGGCGAGGGCGACGGTCCGCGAATTCAAGCTTCCGGACATCGGGGAGGGCGTCCACGAGGGCGAGGTCGTCAAGTGGTTTGTGAAGGAAGGCGACCCGATCCGCGAGGACGACCCCATGGTCGAGGTGATGACGGACAAGGTCACCGTGCAGATCCCGTCGCCCGTGACGGGGAGGGTCCTCGAGCGTCGAGCGAAGGAGGGCGAGATCGTCAAGGTCGGATCCGTTCTCCTCGTGCTCGGAGAGGCCGGCGAAGCGGCTGCGCCCCCGTCGACGGCGGCGGCAGCCCCTCCTCCGCCGGCGCCGCACGAAGCCGCGAAGCCCGCTGGGTGGAAAGGCGGGATGGTCCTCGCCTCGCCCGCGGTGCGTCGCCTCGCGAAGGACCTCGGTGTGGATCTCGAGGCCGTGCGGGGATCCGGCCCGAGCGGACGGGTCACGGAGGAAGACGTGCGGAGGGCGAAGGCGGGTCCTGTCCCCGCGGCCGCGCCCGAAATGGCCGCGAAGCCCGCGGTCCCCATCGCGCAGGCGGGCGTCGAGGAGCGCATCCCGATCCATGGCCTCCGCAAGCGGATCCACGAGAAGATGGCGAAGTCGAAGGCGACCGCGGCCCACTTCACGTACGTCGATGAGGTGGACATGACGCAGCTCGTCCACCTCCGGGAGAACCTCAAGGAGAAGGGCGAGCGGCGGGGGGTAAAGCTCACCTTCCTCCCGTTCATCGTCCAGGCCGTCGTGGCGGCCCTCAAGGAATATCCGACGCTGAACGCGACCGTGGACGACACACGCGGCGAGATCGTCGTGAAGCGCTACTACAACATCGGCATCGCGACCGCAACGGAGGAGGGCCTGACCGTGACCGTGGTCCACGACGCGGACACGAAGGACCTCTGGCACCTCGCCAAGGAGATTGAGAGGCTCGCAACCGCCGCACGGGAGAAGCGTCTCACCCTGCAGGACGTCCAGGGATCTAGCTTCACGATTACGTCCCTCGGCCGCGAGGGAGGCATCCTCGCCACACCAATCATCAACTGGCCCGAGGTCGCGATCCTCGGGATCCACCGAATCGAGAAGCGGCCCGTCGTGCGAGACGACCAAGTCGTCATCCGAGAGATGATGTACCTCTCCTGTTCCTTCGACCACCGCGCGGTCGACGGCCACGTCGGCGCGGCGTTCGTGGCCTCCGTGCGGAACTACCTCGAGCACCCTGCGACGCTCTTCGTCGGGCGGGAATGAACGCGAGTGGCCGCACTCCATGTGCGGGACGTCTGGCGACAGCGCATGTACCGCGCAGGCCTCGGCCCTGGAGTTGGACCGGGCCTGCTCCCCATCGGTCCCGCGATGGGGCCCGGTCTGTCGGGACGCGTTGCGCTGTCCTCCACTAGCTCCGCGAGCTCGGTCCTGTTCCTCTTCGGTTGGGTCTATCCCTTCATGGGCGCGACTCGTTCTCGGCTTCGGCGGGCTCGGGTTCCTCGCGACCGGCGGCGTGGGCTTGTGGACGCGAGGCCGACCGAACGAGAATCCACGCGATCCCGTTCGGTCAACACGGGAACGAGCCGCCGTCGGACGCAAAGGCATAAGCGAGTCCGGGACCTTCGGTCCGCCCGTGGCACGTCGCGTCGAGGTCGTGGTCATCGGGGCGGGTCCCGGCGGGTACCCCGCTGCGATTCGCGCGGCCCAGCTCGGGAAGAAGGTCCTCCTGGTGGAACGGCACAAGCTCGGCGGCGAGTGCCTCAATTACGGCTGCATCCCGAGCAAAGCCCTCATCCACGCTGCGAGCGTCGTCCGGACGATCGGTCGAGCGGCCGAGTGGGGCATTGACACGGGCCCGGTCCACGTGGACGTCTCCCGCCTCCAGGCTTGGAAGACGGCGGTCGTGGATCGCCTCGTCGGTGGCATCGGTCTGCTCCTCAAGGGGAACGGCGTCGACATCGTGTTCGGCGAAGCCTCGTTCACCGGACCGCAGAGCGTCCGCATCCGCCTCGGAGACGGCTCAACGGAGGACGTCGAGTTCGACCACGCGATCATCGCGACAGGAGGCCGTCCCTCCGACCTCCCAGCCTTCCGATTCGACGGCAAGCGCGTGATCAGCACAAAGGAGGCGCTCGAACTCAGGGAGGTCCCGCAGGAGCTCCTCGTCATCGGAGGCGGCGTCTCGGGCCTCGAGATCGGTACGATGTACGCGAAACTCGGGAGCCGGGTGGTCGTGATCGAGCTCCTCGACCAACTCCTTCCGGGGATGGACCCGGAAGTGGTGAGGATCCTCGCCCGTTCGCTGAGGAAGCTCGGGATCGAATTCCACGTGACGTCGCAGGCGAAGGCATGGCGCGAGGAGGGCGGCAAGGCGGTCATCGAGGCCGAGACGCCGGAGGGCCCGGTCAAGGTCCGCGCGGACGTGATCTTGGTGACCGTGGGCCGCCGGCCGAACACGGACGGGCTCGAGGCCGACCGCGCGAACGTCAGGACTGACGCAAAGGGATACGTCCTCGTGGACCAGCAGCTCCGCACGTCAAATCCCCGGGTGTTCGCAATCGGCGACGTCATCGGGCAGCCCTTCCTCGCGCACAAGGCGACGAAGGAAGGCCTCGTTGCGGCGGAGATCATCGCGGGTCATCCGATCGAGGTCGACTACCGCGCGATGCCCTCCGCGATCTTCACGGACCCTGAGATCGCCACAGTGGGACTCCTGGAATCCCAAGCTCAGGAGACCGGGCACCGGGTCCGCCTGGGGAAGGTGCCGTTCGCCGCGATCGGTCGAGCGCTCACCGCGGGCGAGCCGGACGGCTTCGTGAAGCTCTTGGCCGACGAGGACACGAAAGTGCTCCTCGGAGCGCAGATCATCGGACCGGACGCGAGCAACCTGATCAGCGAACTCGCCCTCGCGATCGAGATGGGCGCGACCGTCGCGGACATCGCCCTCACGGTGCATCCGCATCCGACTCTGCCCGAGGGGATCATGGAAAGCGCGGAGGCCGCGCTCGGTCAGGCGATCCACGTCCTGAACCGGGGCTGAGGAGCACCCGTCCATGCTCACCCTCGAGGAAAGGGAGGATCGCCCCGTCGTCGTGGTCCGGGACGGCTGGCTCCTCGACCTCGGCCGTCGGCCCTACCGGGAGGTGTGGGCGCTCCAGAAGGCCCTCGTCGAGCGGCGTGCGGACGACAAGATTCCGGACGGCCTCATCCTTGTCGAGCACGATCCCGTGGCCACCCTGGGTCGACGCGGCTCGCGCGCGGACATCCTCGATCCCACGCTAGAGGTCGTCGAGATCGAGCGCGGCGGCGAGGCGACGTACCACGGTCCCGGGCAGCTCGTCGGGTATCCGATCCTCCGACTGCCCGACCGGCTCGAGATCAAGCGCCTGGTCACGGACCTGGAAGATGTCCTCCTCCGGACCTGCGCGGACTTCGGCATCGACGCGACTCGGGAGGGACTCGAGCGGGGGGTATGGTACCGCGGGAAGAAGATCGCCTCGATCGGGCTCGCCGTCCACCGCAATGTGACGTTCCACGGGTTCGCCCACAATGTGACGACGGATCTCCGGGAGTTCCGGAAGATTCGTCCCTGCGGCCACGGCGCGGAGGTCATGACCTCCATGGCCCAGATCCTCGACCACGACGTCGAGATGGAAGACGTGAAGGCCTCCGTCGTGGCTCACTTCCAAGCCGTCTTCGGGCTGACGCTTCGCCGTGTGGACGTCAGCGAGTTGTTGCCGGAATCTCCGGGACCGGCGGAGGGGCCTTCGACGCCTTGAGCTGCCGGATCAGCTCCGGGACCACCTGGAAGAGGTCTCCCACGATACCATAGTCCGCAATCTCGAAGATCGCCGCCTTCGGATCGTGGTTAATCGCGACGATCTTCCCCGACTCCTGCATGCCGGCGAGGTGCTGCACGGCCCCGCTGATGCCGACGGCGATATAGAGGTCCGGCCGCACGGTCTTGCCCGTCTGGCCCACCTGCACGGCCTTGGGGACCCAGCCGCTGTCCACGGGTTTCCTCGACGCGGAGACCGCGCCTCCCAGGAGGGCCGCGAGCTCCTCGAGCATCGCGAAGTTCTCTGGATCGCGGAGGCCATATCCGCCGGAGACGAGGATCTTCGCGTCATCGATCTTGCTGACGTCGTGCCTTGGGGTCTCGATGAACCCGACGACCCGCGTGTCGACGTCTGCGTCCGTGATCTCGACGGTTTCCCGGATGATCTCGCCCGTGCGACTCGGATCGCGCGGCGGCAGCCGGAAGACGTTCATCCGCGCGCTTGCCATCTGCGGCCGATGCTTCTCGCAGTGGATGTGCGCGAGGCTCCTCCCGCCGAATGCTGGCCGAATCATGTCGAGGTAGCCTTCGTCGGTCACGTCGAACCGGACGCAGTCCGCGGCGAGGCCCGTGTCGATCACCGCATGGAGCCGCCCGCCGAGGTCGCGGCCGTTCTTCGAGGCGCCGAACAGGACGATCTCGGGGTGATACTTTCGGATCAGCGTGGCCATCACCTTCGTGAAGGGCCTGGAGAGATATGTCTCGAGGCGAGGATTCTCGACGAGGTACACGCGGTCCAAACCGTACTCGATGGCGCGCCGGGCGAGCCCTTCGACCTTCCAACCCGGGAGGACCCCGGAGAGGACCGTCCTCCGGCGGTCCGCGATGCGACGCGCCTCGCCGATGAGCTGCACGCTCACATCCCTCAGGGCTCCCCGCCGGGCCTCGATGAAAACCCATACGCCCTCGTGCGCGAAGCCGCTCACGGAGGGATCACCCCGTCTTTCCGCAGGACATCGAGGAGCAACGAGACCGCGACCGCCGGCTCCTCGTGGAAGATCCTCCCCTTTCGATCCGGCAGCTGGACCGTCTCGACCTTCGCGACGATCGTCGGCGATCCCCGCAGTCCGATCTTCGCGGGATCCAGGTTCAGGTCCGCCGCGGACCAGTGCGTGACGAGCCCGCCCCGCTTCACCCGGATCTTCCCCGTCAGGGTAGGCTGGCGGGGCTTGTTGCAGCCGAAGTCGATGGTGACGACGGCGGGCATCTTGCACTCCCAGGTCTCCGCGCCGTCCTCGATCATCCGCGTCCCGCGCACGCGGTCGCCCTCGACCTCTACGGCGGAGCAATACGTGATCTGCGGGACGTCGAGGTGGCCTGCGATTCCCGGGCCGACGTGGCCCGTCGAGGAATCCGTCGTCTCCTCCCCGCACAGGATGAGGTCGTACCCGCCGATCTTGTGGATCGCCTCGCTTAGGGTGTGCGCAGTGGGGACCGTGTCCGAGCCGCCGAGGGCCCGATCCGTCACCAGGTACGCGCGATCCGCTCCCATCGCGATCGCCCGCTCGAGGCTCTCCTCGAAGGAGGTCGGACCCATTGAGAGCACGATCACCTCGCCCCCATGGGCATCTCGAAGCCGCAGGGCCGCCTCGAGCGCGTTCTGGTCCGGCGGATTGATCTCGCTCGGGACGCCGACCCTCTTCAGCGTCTTCGTAACCGGGTCGACGGAGAGCTCCTGGGCTTTCGGGACTTGCTTGATGCAGACGATCATTCGCAGGCCGCGCTTTTCGCCGACGGGCGTCGCCGGATGCGTCACATCGATCGCGCTCCCTTCAGGAGGTCCAAGAGCATCCGAAGCTTGGGCACGTCACCGGACATCGCCTCGTCGAGCGCGGCGTCGAGGAGCCGTTCCTTTCCGGTGCCGTCCACGGTGTACACCCGCTCCGCCAAGTCGATGAGGAGGCGCGGGTACACCCCGAAGAGCCGCTCGTTCTTCAGATACAGCGGCGCCTTTGCGAACCGCTCGAGGTCCGTGAGGACGTTGCGCTTTCGAAGGAACCGCTCGTAGGCCGCGAGGTTCGCAGCGCTCATTCCGCCCATCGCGCGGGCGGCCTCCGCCGCCTCACCCGCCGCGACCCCCGAGGCGATTGCGAGGTCGACGCCTCGGAACGTGTAGCCGTTGTTGATCAAGAAGCCTGCGGCGTCGCCGACGACAACGACGCCATCCCCGACGAGCCGGGGCATCATCCGCGCCCCGAGCTCGGGCACGAGGTGGGCACTGTACTCGACGATCTTCCCGCCCTTGATGAGCCGCTGAATCGCCGGGTGCATTCGGAACTTCGTCTGGAGCTCCTGGACCTCGACTTTCTTGCGGGAGAGGTCCTCCGAGGACACGACGAGGCCCAGCGAGATCGAGCCCTTGTTCGTGTAGAGGAAGCCGCCGCCTCGGAGCCCCAGAGACGCATAGCCCGCGTAGACGTACGCGGCCCCGTCCCTCTCCCCGAGCTGGAAACGGTCCTGGATCGTCTCCGGGGGTAGCTCAACCGTCTCCTTCACCCCGACGGAGACCTCCCGGGGTTCGAGGTCCGCCTTGAGGCCCGCGCGACGGACCAGCACGGACGTGGCGCCTTCCGCGATCACGACGAGGTCCGCGGCGACGCGGTCCCGGTCGCCGTCCACGACCCCGCGCACGCGATAGGAGTCGCGCCAAAGGTCGTCCACGCGAATCCCTTCGATCAGCGTAGCCCCGGCCGCCTCCGCCTTCTTCGCGAGCCATGCGTCGAACTTCGCGCGGATCGCGGTGAAGCTCGCGGCTCGGCCCTCGCCGAGGCGAGGCGAGTCGAACGTCAGGCCGAGGGACGCGTCCTCCGTCAGGAACGCCATGCCCTCCTTCGTCACGAACCGCTCGACCGGGCAGTCCTTGAGCCAGTCCGGGAGGATCTCGAAGAGGGGCCATGCGTAGATCCGTCCCCCGAAGACGTTCTTCGCGCCGGCGGCCCGTGCCCGCTCCACGAGCAGCGTCGAGAAGCCCTTCCGGGCGAGCGTGAGCGCCGCCGCGGAGCCGGCGGGTCCGGCTCCCACGACGATCGCGTCGAACCGCTCCACCATCGTACCGTGTCCCGCGGCGGGAAGGCGGGATGGGTAAAATGCTTTGTGTCCTCCTCGCTACAGGGAGAGCATTGGCCGCAATTCGAACTCGCAGCGGGCCTTGCCCTGTGACTTGCACGCGATCTCCTCGCAAAGCAGTTCCTGCGCGAGGAGCCGACGGCCGAGGCCCGCGAGGAACCCGGCGATGAGGTGGCATACGGGCTTCGGCGCGGACCCGTAGGCCTCCGCGAACGGGCTGTTTGACAAGGCGATCGCGATTCGTTTCTCGACGGGGTCGAAGCGCAGGACTTCGAATCGTCCATATCCGAGGAGGGCGAGCGCGTTCGTCAGCCAGCCGATGGAATCCAAGGTGAGGGGATCCTTCTCGAAATCCTGAACGAGGGAGCCCGCCACGTCGACTCCCGTCTCCGCGGTCCGCTCCCCCGCGAGGTACATGAACCCCTTCGTCGATGCGCCGACGGTCTGCTCGAGCTGCCTCTGGATGTTCACCAGGACGATAGGCCGAAGGAGGGCGAAGCGGGTGTCGAGGACCTTAAGGATTCCCGCGCGCGGGTCGATTCGGAGGGCGCCGGTGAGGAGGGCGAGGGCCTGCTCCTCATCGAGGGAGGAAAGATCCGTGTCCCGGCTGATAAGGGCCGTCTTGCGGTCCGATCGCATGTGCCCGACCCAATCGCGGACGACGCATACGCGTCGAGCGTGGCGGAAACCCAGCGTCGGCATTTAGTAGATTCCTCTCCGAATGCCAAGCCTGATAATGAGGTCCGGACGAAGCCGCCCGCCGGACCAACGGTTTATTATCCGTCGGGGATTGCCGAGGCGACAGGATGCCGGAGCCGCTGAAGCCGGACGCCTCGAAAGTCCTGACCGCGGACGACCGCGTCGGGCTCGACAGGTTCGAATTCGACGAGGAGCCCTTCATCACGGTCGATACGGACCTCTGCCGGACGTGCGATTCCAAACCGTGCCTCTACGTCTGCCCATCGAAGGTGTATCGCCTCGAGAAGGGCGAGCTCGTGTACAACGTCGAGGGCTGCATCGAACTCGGCGCGTGCGCGATCGTATGCAAGCACATCGGGAAGGGCGCGATCCGATGGAGCTACCCGCGGGGCTCGTATGGGGTGGAGTTCCGATTCGGCTGACGACGGTCGCGTGGGATAGCTAGATAAATCCCGCTTGCCTTCAACGGGTGCACATGCTCACGGAACGCAAGCCGGAGTGGCTTCGCGTGCGCCCGCCATCGGGCGAGACCTACGCCCACCTCAAGTCCCTCTTCCGAGGCCTCGGCCTGCACACGGTCTGCGAGGAGGCCCGCTGCCCGAACGTTTGGGAGTGCTGGGGCGGCGGGACCGCGACCGTGATGCTCATGGGCAACGTCTGCACGCGAGGCTGCCGGTTCTGTGCGGTGGCCTCTGGGAACCCGCACGGTGTCCTCGACCCGGACGAACCCCGGAAGGTCGCAATGGCGATCGCCGAGCTTGGACTCTCGTACGTCGTCCTCACCTCCGTGGACCGGGACGACCTCCCGGACGGCGGCGCGGCTCACTTCGGGCGGACGATCCGCGAGATCAAGTCCCGCTCCCCCGACCTCTTGATCGAGGCGCTCATCCCGGATTTCCAGGGCGATATGAACGCGGTGCGAACCGTCGTCGACGCGGGTCCGGACGTCCTCGACCACAACATCGAGACCGTCCGCCGTCTCCAATCCTCGGTGAGGGACCGCCGGGCGGGCTATGATCAGAGCCTCGCGGTCCTCCGGTCGGCGAAGCGCATGCGCCCCGGCGGCTTCACGAAGTCCTCGATTATGCTCGGGCTCGGCGAGACCGCAAAGGAGGTCCTCGAAACGATGCGGGATCTCTGCGCGGCGGATGTGGACATCGTGACCTTGGGGCAGTACCTCCGGCCCAGCGAGTGGCACCTCCCCGTGCAGGAGTACGTGAGCCCGGAGACTTTTGACGCGTACCGCGAGGCGGGCGAGGCGATGGGCTTCCTCTACGTGGCCTCAGGCCCCCTCGTCCGCTCCTCGTATCGGGCCGGCGAATTCTTCCTCGAGAGCGTCCTGCGGGAGCGCGGGGCTCCGGCCCAGAGGTGAGGCCATGGTCGAGGAGGATCTGTTCCGGGTCATCGACCTCGATGGGACGTACGACTCGGCCCGGGAGCCGAAGCTCTCGGACGAAACCCTGTTGAAGGCGTATCGACACCTGGTCCTCGTCCGGACGCTCGACACGCGCATGCTCTCGCTGCAGAGGCAGGGCCGAATCGGCTTCTACGTGCCGTCGATTGGCGAGGAGGCGAGCCAGGTCGGCAGCGCGATGGCCCTCGAGCCGCGAGATTGGGTCTTCCCCGCCTATCGGGAACCGGGGTGCGCCCTCTGGCGGGGCTTCCCGCTCAACCAACTGATCGCCCAGTCCTACGGAAATGCGATGGACCCGCTCAAGGGACGCCAGATGCCGAACCACTACGGCCTGCGGTCCATCAACTACGTGACCGCGTCCTCTCCCGTCGGCACGCAGATCCCACATGCGGTCGGCGCCGCGTGGGCCGCGCGGATCCGTGGGGACGATGTCGTGACCCTCGTGTACTTTGGCGACGGGGCTACGAGCCAGGGCGACTTCCACGTTGGACTGAACTTTGCGGGTGTGTTCAAGACGCCGACGGTCTTCTTCTGCAAGAACAACCAATGGGCGATCTCTGTCCCCGTCTCTCGCCAGACGGCCTCGAAAACGCTCGCGTCGAAGGCGCAGGCCTACGGGTTCGACGGCGTCCGCGTGGACGGGAACGATCTGCTCGCGGTGTACTCCGCCACGAAGGCCGCCGCGGACAGGGCCCGCGGGGGCGGCGGCCCGACGATGATCGAGGCCGTCACCTACCGGCTCGGCCCGCACAGCTCGAGCGACGATCCCACGCGATATCGGACGAAGGAAGAGGTCGAGTACTGGCAGGCCCGAGACCCGGTGGAGCGGATTCGGCGATACCTTGCGGTGAAAGGACTCCTGACCGCCGCGGCGGATGTGAGCCTCCGCAAGGAGGTCGAGGACGCGATCTCTGAGACGATCCGGGAGGTCGAGAAATCCCCGCCGCCGGCCCTGGAGACCCTCTTCGAAGATGTCTTCGCGGAGATGACGCCGCAGCTCCGGGAGCAGATGGAGTCCTTCCTCACCAGCGGCGAGCGACGCCGGCCGGAAATCAGCGACCGCTTCCCCCTATGAGGGATCCTGGATGGCAGACCCGATGCGGAGCGAGGAGGTCGTCCTGCAGGACGGCCGGACGGTCCTCGTCCGCCCGGGGACCGTGGACGATGCGGAGGCCATCCTGGACAACATCAACCGCGTGTGCGCCGAGGAGGTATACATCCTCATGGACAACGTGCCGTATGACCTCGAGAGGGAGCGACAGTGGCTCTCCGAGTTCGACGGGGAGCGGAACATCCTATTCGTCGCGGTGGACGGCGTGGAGATCGTCGGGCAAGCGGACTGCCATGGAGGCGAGGTGAGCAAGACCCGACACGCGGGGCTCATCGGGATTGCGGTCCGGGACGGCTGGCGGGAGGTCGGGCTCGGGCAGGTTCTCATGGGACGCGTCCTCGATTGGATGATCGCCCGGGGGTTCACGAAAGCGCACCTGAGCGTGTTCGCGACGAATGTGCGCGCTCGGCGGCTGTACGAATCCCTGGGATTCGAGGTGGAAGGCGTGCGCAAGCGGCAATTCCGCATCCGTGGAGAGTACGTGGACGAAGTGCTCATGGGATTGTGGCTCGGCGAGTGAGTCTCGAGCGTCTTTCTCGCGGTTGACTTTTCCCCAGGAAGCATTATCCGTATGGACCTCGGTGCCGCGGCGGATGCAAGAACAGCCTTGCCCCGCATGCAAGAAGCCGATGATGAACGGCTTCCTGGTCGCCGAGAGCTTCCTCCAGGGAGCGAAGTGGATGCAGGAGCGGACCCGCCTTGCCCTTGGCGGAGAGACCCTTGTCCAACCGGATGGCTTCGGCAACGTCTACATCCCGGGGCTCCGCTGCCCATCCTGCAAGGTTCTGATCCTGAAGTACTAGGGGGCCGCGGTGCCTCAGCGACCTTTCGTCGCGAGTCTCCGCACTGTGGCCGCGATCGCAGATCCCGACTCGCTGCACTTCGCACTCCCGCCGAGATCGTACGTGAGAACCTTCCCCTCCGCGAGGACGGTGCCCACGGCCTTCTCGACCGCGACGGCGGCTTCTTGGAGTCCCGGGTCCCTCCTCCGGCGGCCGAGCCACTCGAGCATCATCTGCGCGGCCAGGATCATCGCAACCGGGTTCACGACGTCCTTGCCCGCGTGCTTCGGTGCGCTCCCATGGATGGGTTCGAACATCGCATGGGCGTCACCGATGTTCCCGCCCGCGGCCATCCCCATCCCTCCTTGAAGGACCGCCGCGAGATCGGTCGCGATATCCCCAAACATGTTAGACGTCACTGCGACGTCGTAGGCCTCGGGCGAGCGCATGAGCCACTGAAGGAAGGCGTCGATGTACGCATAATCCCGCTCGACTTCGGGATATCCCGCCGCGACCTCGTCGTAGATCTTCCGGAAGAGCCGGCAGCCCGCGGTCACGTTCGATTTGTCGACGCACGTCACCCTCCGCTTCCCGTCCGCGGGCGCGCCCTTCCGGGTCCTCGCGAGCTCGAAGGCGAACCGATGAATCCGCTCGGCGCCCTTGCGAGTGATGATCCGGCTGTCGACCGCAAGTTCGTCGACGCCGCCGCGGGACAGGAACCCTCGGGTCGGGGTGTACAGGCCCTCCGTGTTCTCTCGAACAATCACGAAGTCTACCTTGCCCGGTTCCCATACCTGTTTGAATCCGTCGTGGACCTTGTGCCGCACGTTCGGGTAGAGCTTCGTCGGCCGAACGTTGGCGAAGAGGTCGAGGCCGAACCTCAGGCCGAAGAGAACGCCGATTCCGGCTAGGTCCCCGCTCGGTAGGACGGCCTCCGGTAGACCGACCGCGCCGAGGAGAATCGCGTCCGCGGCCTTGCACGACTCGTAGCACCCGTCGGGCCACTCGACACCCTGGTCGAGGTAGTACTGGCCGCCGGCGGGCCATGGGATCGTTTCGAAGGAAACTCCGAAGGAATCCTCTACGGCCTTCAGGACCTTGACGGCCTCGCGCATGACCTCCGGGCCGGTGCCATCCCCCGGCAGGAGGACGAGCTTGTAGACCATCCTGCCGCGGAAACCTCCGACGCCAAATAAGGGTTCGTGTCGGACCGCGGACGGCCGGCCGCCATCCTCCCTACCGAGTCAGGTAGCGCCAGGAAAGCACGATCCCGATCGTCGCGAAGATCGCCGGGAAGCCCGCAAGGAACAGGAAGTCGTTCACGACGTTCCACCGGTTCGTCGACATCAAGAGCAGCTGACGTGCGGCGTCCGTCGCGTACGTGACCGGATTGACCCTCGCAAACGCCCTCCGCCAGTCCGCCATCGTGTCGATCGGGAAGGGTGCGTTCGATCCGAAGAGGAGCGGCAGGTTTAGGAGGTTCGCGACCGCCACGTGGGTTTCCATCCGCGTGGATCGGATTGCGATCGCCACGAACAAAGAGGACGATCATCATCTGCTGGAATGCTAGCTGCGAGGCCGGGTCGGCGCCAGCAAGTCCGCCTAGATTGAACGCCTTCCCAAGAAGACCCATCCAGATGATCGGCTGAATGATGGTCATCACGAGCACGAAGGGCTGCTTGTATCACTCCTTGATTTCGCGACCCGCGAGGGCGCCGAGGCGCTCATCATGGTCTCGGCCTCCGCATCGTCACGCGACGCCTGAACGCCTCATCCCGACTCCCTTCCTCCTGACGTAGGGATCGGCCCGCGCGCTCCAAGTACACCTAAGGAGGGAGGTCAGGAGCGGTGAGAAGCAAGGTCGGCACGAAGCTTCGGCACGAAACCTCCTGCTCGGAGGATTTCCATGATGTTGGGAGGCAAGCGATCGAATGGCACCTCCGCTCCATTGGGCAGGGAGACGTGGCCTGCCTCCAGATCTATCACGATCGTTTCGCCTTCCTTCAGCCGCTCGTGCAAACCTGGGCACTCAACGACAGGGAAGCCGATGTTGATGGAGTTGCGATAGAAAATCCGGGCGAAGGTGTTCGCGACGACGCAGGCAATCCCGGCGGCTTTGAGGGCCATCGGAGCCTGTTCCCGACTGGAGCCGCAGCCGAAGTTCGATCCCGCCACGATGATGTCTCCCGGCGTCACTTTCTTCGAAAACTGCGGGTCAACGTTCTCCATCGCGTGCTCCGCGAGGACCTCCGGGTCCATTGAGCCGAGGTACTTTCCCGCGATGATGTGGTCCGTCGAGACGTCGTCGCCAAACTTCCAGACTCGACCTGTGAGCTTGCTCTCCATCAATGCTGGAAAGGCGTTGGCGGGGCATAACGCTTGCCACTGGCGCAGGCAATGCACGGTGCGCGGAAGACGCTTGGTCAGGTCCGATGGTCGGAAGGTTCATAGGAATCGTTCATCCGAAGGCCCCCGTGTTCTCCGCCGACCACTGCCGCTCCGATTTCGTGAGCCTCCTTGTGGATTCGGGCCCCACGCGGACCAAGATCACAGAAGAGGCCGCTACCCATCTCCGGATTCGACCCCTCGGCGTTGCCTGCTCCGGACGGCGAGCGACCGGGATGTGGAACGACCCATGGCCGACGTCCCCATGGAGCGTGGGGGAGTCCGAGGAGTCGTGCGGATCGCCTTCGCAAGGCCGGGGGAAGCGAACGCCCAGACAGCCCCGCGCTCGAAATCGTGGGCTCCGAGTCGATCCCGTTCGCCGCTCTCTCCGGCCGGTGGATCGGTATCTTGCCCGCCTAGCGACGGCTCACACGGCTCGTGGATCCGTGATCTCCCCGTATAGCGCAGACGCCGCCACCGTGTATGGCGACCCCAGGTACACTTGGGCCTCCGGACTCCCCATGCGACCTGGATAATTTCGATTCGTCGACGAGATGCAGACCTCTTTCGGCGCGAGGACGCCCATGTGTCCGCCGAAACAAGGCCCGCACGTGGATGAGGTGAACGTCGCACCGGCGTCCAGGAAAACGCCGACGAGGCCCTCTTTGATCGCTTGGCGGTAGATTGCTTGGCTCGCTGGCGTCACAATCATCCGCACGCGCGAGGCGACCTTCTCCCCCCTCAGGATTTCTGCGGTCGCGCGGAGGTCCTCGATCCGTGCGTTCGTGCAGGAACCTACGAAGGCCATGTCGATCCTCGTGCCAGCCACTTCCTCGACAGACTTCACGTTCGCGGGATTGTTCGGACAGGCGACCTGAGGACCCATCCCCTCCACGTCGATGCCGTACGTCCTCGCGTATCCCGCATCCTCGTCGGCGTCAATCGGCCTGTAGGCGTCCGGCGCACCGACCTCTGCGAGGTACGCCTTCGTCGTGTCGTCCGCTGGGACCATGCCCGCCTTCGCGCCCATCTCCGTCGTCATGTTCGACAGGACGAAGCGCTCATGCATCGGGAACGCCCGGATCGTCGAGCCGCGGAACTCGACCGCCTTGTATGCGGCGCCATCGTCCCCCGTCGTCTGAATGACCTTCAAGATTGCGTCCTTCGCGCCCGTCCGCTTCGCTAGCCTGCCTTCTACGATCACATTCAGCGTCTCGGGGACCTTGAGCCAGAGCTTGCCCGTCGCCATCACGGCCGCAGTCTCCGTGGCCCCGATCCCCGCGGCAAAGGCACCCATCGCGCCGGCCATGTTCGTGTGGGAGTCGCAGCCGATTACGAGTTCGTACGGATGGACGTATCCGCGCTCGACGACGAGCTGGTGGACGATCCCGTGGTCTCCGACATCGTGGAACCGCCGGATGCCCTGCGCCCAGCAGAACTCGCGAATCGCCTGGTGCATGCGCGCGATCTGCTCGTTCGGAGGTGGGACCCAATGGTCGATCGTGACGACGCATTTCGAGGGGTCCCAGACCTTCTGGACGCCGATTTCCTCGAAGGGCTTGATTGCGAGGGCGAGCATCTCGTGCATGTACAGGAGGTCCACATAGCCGTCGACGATCTGCCCCGCGCGCACGGTCTCGTTCCGGCTCGCGCGAGCGAGGACCTTCTCCGCCATGCTCATGCCGGCCATCGGGACGAGACCCGGCCGGTCGAAGGCGGGTGGGCTCATAAAGGTGGGCTTCCGCATGCGCCGGTAGCAAGGCTTTATGGGACTGCCGTATAGCCCCGCGGCGTGAACGGCCGCGTCGTCCGCGGAGCCGCCTTCGCGATGCTCTGCATCGTCTGGGGTTCGACGTGGCTCGCGATCAAGATCGGCCTGCAAGGCGCTCCCGCGTTCCTCGGGGCCTCCCTCCGGTTCGTCGTTGCATCGGCCACGTTGCTGGTCGCTGCCGCACTGCTGCGATCCAAGCGCCCACGGGGCTGGACGGAATGGTCCCTCGTCCTCTTCGTCGGGATCGTCCTCTTCACCGCGGACTACGGACTCATCTACTGGGGCGAGAACAATGGCGTGGAGAGCGGGCTCTCGGCCGTGCTGTTTGCGACGATGCCCCTCCAGACGGCTTTGTGGGCCCAGGCCCTCATCGCCTCCGAAAGACTCACGCTCCCGAAGCTCGCCGGGATCATGCTCGGCTTCGGGGGAATCCTCCTCATCTTCCGAACGCAGATCGGCGCCGCGGGGATCGGGAAGTTCTTCCCCATGCTTGCGATCGTCCTCTCCGCAACGTGCGCGGCGGTCTCGACGGTCGCGATCAAGCGCTGGGGCCGCGAAATCGATGGCGTGTCGTTCAACGGCTTCGCGATGGCGGCGGGCGCGGTCGCCCTGGCCCTCATGTCCCTCGCCGCACGGGAATCGTGGGCGGTCCCATCTTGGCCTGAAGGAATCCTCGCGATTCTCTACCTCGCCCTCGTCGGGTCCGTCATCACGTTCGTCGCATACCTGTGGCTCCTCAGGACGACGGAGGCGACGGTGATGTCCTTCATCGCGCTCATCACGCCGATCGTCGCGATCTACCTGGGCGTGTCCCTCGGCAACGAAGCCCTCGAACCTCTGGACCTCGTCGGTTCCGCGATCACGCTCATCGGGATCTATGTGTCCACGTCGAAGCGGATCGCCGCGTGGGGACGGCTGGCCCTCGGTACCAAGACGGAAGAAGTCGGGGACGCACTTCCGGGTCACCGACGCTGAGTTGCGCGCCTACATCCCCAGCTCCGGCGGCACGCCAATGCCCGCCTTCCGCGCGAGCATCCAGAATTCCTTGTCCGCGACGCCGCGCCGGCGCTCCTCCCGCTCGCGGTACAGCTCGACGAACGCCTGCTGTTCCTGTTTTGGCTTCGATTCCGCAAGGTCCTTGATGAGTTGCACGAGGACGAGGACCTGTTCCCGCGTCGCATCGACCCCGTGCTGCCGGAGCTTCTCCGCGACGACGGTGGAGCCCGTGTGCTTGCCGAAGATGAACTGCCGCGTCCTGCCGATCCGATCCGGCTGGATGGGCTCGTACGTGGCCGTGTGCTTGATCACGCCGTCCGCATGGATACCGGACTCGTGGCTGAAGGCGTTGAGGCCCACGAGGGGCTTGTGCACGCCGATCGGCACGCCACTCAGCTTCTCGACAAGCCGCGAGACTTCGTAGATCCGGGAGACATCGATCCCGGTGTCGTATCGGTACAGCGACTCTAGGGTTAGGACGAGCTCTTCGAAGCTCGCGTTCCCGGATCGCTCGCCCAGGCCGTTCACACAGGCGTGGGGTACGAGGACGCCCGCTTCGCACGCTGCCAGGCTGTTCGCGACCGCGAGCCCGAAGTCGTTGTGGCCGTGGAAGGACAGCGGGACATCTCGGAGCCGCGGCTTGAGCCGGCCGACGTACCACGACACGGCGGAGGGAGTCATCACGCCGACCGTGTCGCATATGACCGCGCGATCCGCGCCCGCCTCGACGCAGGCGTTATACAGGTCGACGACGTAGTCGAGGTCCGCGCGGAACGTGTCCTCCGTGACGAAGGAGACCGCGAGGCCGTGGACCTTCGCGTATTCCACCTCGCGGACCGCGACCTCCTTCACCTGCTCCCTCGTCATCCCGAGCTTGTGCTTCAGATGCAGATCCGAGCAGGCGATGAAGACGGAAACCTCGTCGACATCGCATTCGATGCACGCGTCCACGTCCCGACGGACCGCACGGGCCGCGGCCATGACCGTAGCCCGCAGTCCCTGGCCCGCGATCAGCTTGACCCCGCGGGCCTCCTCCTTCGAGACCACGGGGATGCCGACGTCCATGATCGGCACGCCGATCTCGTCCAGAAGCGTCGCGATCCGTAGCTTCTCCTCGGGGGAGAACGTCACCCCCGGGGTCTGTTCCCCGTCCCGCAGCGTCTCGTCCCAAATCTGGATCCCGCGCGGGAGCCGGCCGGCCAGGCCGCTCTCGACGACGTAGTTGTGGACGAGCCGTTCCTCCTCGATGTCCGGCCCCCTGAGCCGCTTCCCCACGATGGATGTACATGCCGCGGCTTGAATCTCACGTGTCATCAGATATCATGCACCTCGGCCGGAATCGCCTTTATCCCGTCCCGGCGCTTCCGGAGGGCCGTGCCCAAGGAGATCAAGTCGGGCCCGGAGTTCGAGGCCGCCTTTCCGGTGAAAGGCCGGGTCCTGCAGGCAATCCTGTGCCCGGATTGCGAGGACGAGGGAGAGCTCGTCCTCCGCGTCGCCCGCGATCCCGAGAAGGGATGGTCCTACGACCCGAAGGACCCGCGGACCTACGTGGACGTCCATGGGTACGACCCGCGGGGGACGTATGCGAAGGTGCGGGCCGGGGAGTGGGCGGAGGGCCGTGTGATCTGCTTCGGATTCCTACGAAAGGTCCGGGCGAAGGAGATCGCGATGCAGGGGTCGGTCCTGACCAGCGGCACGCGGCTGATCGGCGAAGTCCGGGTGGACGATGCCGTGACGATCGACTTCGGGGTGTTCGAAGCGCGGCTCGGCTTTGAGGACACGGCGCAGCGAGCGAAGGTCCTCAAGGATGCGAGGTTGCGAGACGGTTCGTTCGTGGCGACGGACGTCGGCGTAGACATCGAGCTCAAGCGTTGGGGTCCGAAGGAGCAGATCCTGCGGCACTCTGCGTCGGAGTCCGGTGGAATTCGGGCCTCTTCCTGAGGAAAGGTCTTGACCCCTCCGACGACCTCGGGCCCTCGATGAGGCGCAGGAACCGGGTGGCCGTGGCGGGCCTCTTTCCGACCCTCATCGCGGGCGTCATCTAGGCCGCCGCGCCGCTCTTCATCCAGACTCGTGCGGACGTCGAGGGCCCGCGCGGGTTCGCGGTCCTCGTCAAGCTGGGCACCTGGCAGGGCTCGGACGACTTCCGGTTCGCCCGCGACCTAGCGAAGATCCTCGCAGGCGGCGGAGGATCCTTCCTGCAACGGCTCGAGGAACTCGACGTGCGCAACGGGCCTGACATCGAGGTCTTCCTGTCCGCCGACACAACGTACGGGCCCGGCGACATACCGCGGGGGGACGTCCCCGCCACTACCGGGAGCTACAGCGTCCCGATCCCCGCAGGCGTGGACATCGACGCGGTCCGGCATGCCATCGCCTGGTGCGTGCCGTTCGGGGTCCTCTTCGGGACCGCCGGGCTGGTCTGAGCGAGACCGTGTGATTCGACGGCCGGGACCGTCCTTTAGGGCCGCTTCCGCGACCGCTCTGCGTGGGCCCGATATTCTTCCGACCAGAGGAGCTGGACCGCGTACTGGGCCTCGAGGAGGAACCGGTTTCGGTACGGCTTCTCCTCGCCTTCGGTCAGGGTGCGCTTAATCGCCCTCACCGCGGCCCGAGGCTTCGACGCAAAGACCCGAGCGAGGTCCTTCGCACGGTCCAGCGCGTCACCGGCCGGGACGAGATGGTCCACGAGCCCGAGGCGCAGGGCATCGAGTGCCCGGAACTCCTTCCCGGAGAGGAGGAGCTCGAGCGCGGTAGGGCGCCCCACGATACGAGCGAGCCGCGCGATCCCTCCGTGGACCGGCATCCAAGCGGCGTCCACGTCGGGATGGGAGATCGTGGCGGTCTCCGAAGCGATCCGGAGATCGCACGCGAGCGCGATCTCGCTCCCGGCGCCGCGACAGATGCCGGAGATGGCGGCGATTGTCGGCCGGGTTAGGTGCTCGAGGGCCCACATTGCGTCCTGGCCGCGGGTGATTTCCTCCTGCGCCCTCTTGGGCTCGAGGCTCAGCCACTCGGCCATGTCCATGCCACCGCAGAAATCCGCCTCGCCGGCCCCGGTCACGATCACCGCGCGGGTCTCCTCGGACTTCTCGAGGCGCCCGACCTCCCTCGCGAGATCCGCCACCATGGAGAGGGTGAGCTGGTTTCGGGGCGGGTTATCGATCAGGAGGATCGCGACGGCTCCTTCCTGGACCACGTCGACCCGAGGTGTGTGCGGCATCCGTCCTCCTCGGCGGATGAGGACCGCGCGCCCGGATAACCGTTTCGCGTCTCCCGCGTCCTCGACCCGGCGTCCACTACGTTTAATTCCCGCAAGACGATGTCGCCGACGCACGGGGGGAAACGTGCTCGAGAGACCATGGCATCGGCGGTGGCCCGAAGGTGTGCCGCGTTCCATCGAGTACCCGGACATTGCAGTGCACGAACTCCTCCGGAGGGCCGGGAGGGAGCATGGCGATTGGCCCGCCCTGCGATTCTACGGGAAGACCATCTCGTATCGACAGCTCGACGATGTCGCGGATCGTTTCGCTTCGGGCCTCAGGGAGCTCGGCGTCTCTCCGGGCGACCGCATCTCACTGCTCTTGCCGAACACTCCGCACTTCTTCATCGCGTTCTTCGGCGCCCTCCGCGCCGGAGGGATCGTCGTCCAGACGAATCCGCTCTACACGGCGCGGGAACTCGAGCAGCTGTACAACGACGCGGGCGTGACGACGGTGGTCGCGATGGACCTGTTCTGGCCCAACTTCGCTAAGGCGCGACCCAAGACCTCCGTGCGGACCGTGATCATCGCAGACGTCGGCGAGTACCTCAAGACGCCGCTTCGGCAGCTGTACCCGATCAAGAAGCGGCGGGACCTCAAGAGACAAGGGCACTGGCCTCTCGTGATTCCCGCCGAGCCGGAGGTGTATCGATTCGCGAAGATCCTCGAGGCACCGCCCGACCCCACGAAGGAGCCCCCAATCCGACCCGCGGAGGATGTCGCCGTCCTCCAGTACACGGGCGGCACGACGGGCATCCCGAAGGGCGCCATGCTCACGCACCAGAACCTTGTCGCGAACGCCCTCCAGACCGCGGCCTGGCTGCCGAAGTCCCAGGCGGCCGTGCAGGAACGGTTCCTCGGCGCGATCCCCCTCTTCCACGTCTACGGCCTCACGACGGTCATGACCGCGCCCGTCGCTCTCAACGCGGAGGTGGTCCTCCATCCGAACCCGCGGGAGATCGGCGCGATCCTCAAGCTCATCAACAAGACGAAGCCCACGGTTTTCCCGGGCGTGCCGACGATGTACGTCGCGATCCTGCGCCACCCAAAGATCTCGAAGTACGACCTGAGGTCGATCAAGGCGTGCATCTCCGGCTCTGCGCCGTTGCCGAACGAGGTCCGACGACAGTTCGAGGCCGTCACGGGAGGGAAGCTCGTGGAAGGGTACGGTCTCACGGAGGCCTCGCCCGTCACGCACGCGAATCCCCTTTTCGGCCTCATTAAGGAGGGCATCGGGATCCCATTGCCCGACACGGATTCCAAGATCGTGGCCCTGGACAATCCGTCGCGAGATCTACCGCAAGGCGAAGTCGGGGAGCTCGCGATCCGCGGGCCTCAGGTGATGCGGGGTTACTGGAACAAGCCCGAGGAGACCGCGATGGTCCTCCGCGACGGCTGGCTCCTCACAGGCGACATCGGGAAGATGGACGAGGACGGGTACTTCTACATCGTCGACCGGAAGAAGGACATGATCCTCTGCTCCGGCTACAACGTGTATCCGCGCGAGGTCGAGGAGGTCCTCTTCATGCACCCTGCGGTCCAGGAGGCCGCAGCAATCGGTGTGCCGGACCCGTACCGCGGGGAGACCGTGAAAGGGTTCGTCGTGCTGAAGCCGGGGATGGTCGCAACCGCGGATGAAATCATCGCGTTCTGCAAGGAGCGCCTCGCGCCTTTCAAGGTGCCGAGACAAGTTGAGTTTGCGAGGGATCTGCCGAAGTCGATGATCGGGAAAGTCCTCCGACGCGAGCTTCGGGAACGGGAACTTGCGAAGGCGAAAGCGGGATCGTGACCCATGCGCCGAAGGGCAACGCATTCGCGTTCGACTCGGCCACCCAAGGGATCTCGATGAAACGTCGGATTGTTCTTACAGTTCGTATCGAGCCATGATATGCCGTGCGCCTCGTGTCACGGCAAGACATGGCTTGAGTGGCCAGGTGAGCCCATCCGAGGCGAGGGGAAGCAACATGAAGTGGACTCGACGTGACGCCATCAAGCTCGGTGTCGCAGCGGGCGTCGCAGGCTACGCGGTCTATCGGTTCGGTCGCTTTGAGTCTCTCCTCCGTCCGGCGGCGCCGAGCGGCTACTCATTGAGCGGCCTCGCGGAGTCGCGCGTTGCCAGCGTCTGCCTTCAATGCCCCGCGGGCTGCGGCATTCTCGTGCGGGTCGTAGATGGTCGGGCCGTGAAAATCGAGGGCAACCCGAAGCACCCCATCAATTTCGGGCGGCTGTGTCCGAAGGGGCAGATCGGACTGCAGATCCTGTATGACCCTGACCGTATCAAGGGGCCCTACGTTCGCGAGGAACTCTGGCAAGCCTACCAAAGCGGATCCATTGCCACGTTCCTATCGGCAGAAGCCCGCGACCGAGCGCTGGAAGACTTCATCCCCGTGCCGGGGGCAACACCGGAGGAGCAGTGGGACACGGCATTGGACATCGCCGCCTCCGCCCTCCGCGAAATCCGCGAGAGCGCGACCCCAGGCGAAGGACCCCATCAGGTGCTGTTCCTCAGCGGCCGCAACCGTGGGCAGATGGGGGGCTTCATCGACCGCTTTTGCGCCGCGTATGGCACGCCAAACCATATCGGTCACAGCAGCATCTGCGCCGACGGCTCCCCGATGGCCCACTGGGCCACACAGGGGTGGAAGGCCTATTCTGGGTACGACTGGGACAACACGAACTATCTCCTCTGTTTCGGAGGAGCCTTTCTCGAGGCTTGGAGGCCCACGACCCGCCTCCTTCGTGCCCACGGCACGATGCGCCAGGGCCGCCCCGTTCGTGGGAAGATCGTGCAGGTTGATGTCCGGTTCTCCGTCACCGCCGCAAAAGCGGACGAGTGGATCCCGATCAGGCCCGGCACGGACGGAGCTCTCGCCCTTGGCATCGCGCACGTGATCATCCGCGAGAACCTCTACGATGCCCAATACGTGCAGGACCACACCTTCGGTTTCGAGGACTGGACGGACGCAAACGGGGTGTCGCACCTCGGATGGAGGAACGTCATCCTCCAAGACTATCCGCCCGAACTCGTCGCCGAGATCACCGGCGTCCCCGTAGAGACGATCGAGCGTGTCGCGTGGGAGTTCGCCACGACACACCCTGCGATTGCGGCGGGAGAACGAGGTTCGAGCATGCAGACGAACGGCGTGTACAACCGCATGGCTATCCACGCCCTCAACGCCCTCGTGGGCTCCCTCGGGGGCATCGGTGGCCCCATCCGGCAGAGGGACCCGCCTCTCGCGTCCGTCGCCGCGGTCACGCAGGATGCGATCGCAACGGCCGGGGCCGCGCAACCAGCCTTCGATTTCCGCGGCACGATGTACTATCCCCTCGCAGGCAAGGTGTACCAAGGCGTGCCCGACTTCGTCCTTGGGTTGCCCGACCCGGGCGGTCGCACGCTTGTCCCCCCGTACCGTGCCAAAGCGATGATCTGCTACTACACGAACCCATTGTTCTCCACTCCGGACAACGCGCGGTGGGAAGAGGCGATCCGAAAGATTCCATTCATCATGACCTTCTCGCCCTTCATGGACGAGACGACGGCCCGCGCGGACCTCATCCTGCCCGACTCTACGTACCTAGAGCGGTGGCACGACGATGTCATCTATCCGAGCCTCGGCTATCCCGTCGTCGCCATCCGTCAGCCCGTCGTGGTGCCCCTCTACAACACCCGGAACACGGGGGATGTACTCATCGAGCTCGCGAGGCGCCTTGGGGGCACGGTCGACGCGTCGTTCCCATGGGCGGACTTCGTCGAGTTCCTCAGGGCGAGGTACCAAGGCATCTTCAGCAGCGGGCGCGGAAGCGTTGGCGATACGCCCATTGCCGACTTGAGCACGTTTAGCGAGTTCTGGGACGCCTTCACGCGCGAGGGCGTGTGGTCGGACCCCTCGTATGCATTCGAAGACTGGCCCTTCATCTTCGCGACCCCTTCAGGCCGCTTCGAGTTCTATTCCCAGCTTCTGCACGAAAAGCTCGAACACCTCGCCGAGGAAGAGGCGAAGAAGATCCAGGACCCGCCTCCTCCCGAACTCGTCGATGGGAAACTCGAGGAAATCCTCGCAGGGTTGCAGATTGTCGCCCGAGGCGACCGGGTCTTCATGCCCCACTTCGAGCCACCGAGGTACGTGGGCGACGAGACCGTCTTCCCGCTCCACCTCGTCTCCTACAAACTCATGGTTCACGCGGAGGGACGCGGCGCGAACGTGCCCCTCCTGCGAGAGACGATGGCTCCCCACTTGCGGGGCGTGACGAACTGGGACACGTGGGCGGAACTCCACCCGACGACGGCCCAAGCCCACGGCATCCGAGACGGGGCGTATATCTGGGTCGAGTCCCCCGTCCGTGACGAGCAGGGGACCCTCCGCCGCATCCGAGTCCGAGCCCGGTTCTACGAGGGCGCACGGCCGGACACCATCGCGATCCCCTTCGAGCTCGGGCACACGGCCTACGGTCGTTGGGCGAAGGGCGCGGGTCAGAATCCGAATCGGATCCTGGCGAACCAGTACGATCTGCTCGGGGGCCTCGCCGCGTTCTCGCCGACGCGCGTGCGCGTCTACGCCGCGGGAGGCGAGTGAATGGTCCGGTGGGGCATGGTCATCGATCTCGACAAGTGCACCGCATGCCAGGCGTGCATCGTGGCCTGTCGCGTCGAGAACAACGTGCCCATTGGCGGCGAGGAGGAGGTCGGCAAGGAACGCGCGATCTACTGGAACCAGTTCTTCTCGGAGATTCACGGGAGTTTTCCGAACCTTCGCCTGCGGATGTTCCCGCGGCCCTGCATGCACTGCGAGGATCCTCCCTGTGTCCCCGTGTGCCCCGTCGACGCAACCTACAAGGACGCGGACGGACGCGTGCTGGTTCGGTACGACAAATGCATCGGCTGCCGGTACTGCATGGTCGCGTGTCCGTATGGGGCGCGGTACTTCAACTGGTTCACGCCGGAATACGGCGAAGGCCACGAGAACCACCTCAATCCGGACGCGGTCTGGGACGGTGAGAGCTGGCTCGTTGGACCGACCCCGAGGCCCCGCGGCGTCGTGGAGAAGTGCACGCTTTGCGTGCAGCGAATCGAGCGCTCGAGGAAGGAGGGGGTTCCCGTGGGGTCCGAGCACCAGGGTGGAACTGTGTCCGCCTGTGCCCAGACATGCCCCGCCTTCGCAATCACCTTTGGAGATCTGGAAGATCCCGGCAGCGATGTCTACCGCCTCTCAAAGGACAAGCGGGCCTTCCGACTGCTCGAGGACCTCGGAACGCGGCCTCAGGTCTACTACCTCTCGGAGGTGTAACGATGACGGAGAGCGAATCGCACACGGCGGAAGCGGGCCTGCGTCCCATCGCGGAGACGACGTGGAGATTCTGGGTCCTGGTCGCAATCCTCGGTGCCGTCATGACCTGGGCCCTCTATGCGTATTCCGTGCAACTGGGGGTCGGCCTCGGATCCACGGGGATGAACGCTCCCGCCTACTGGGGCATCTACATCGTGAACTTCGTGTACCTGATCGGCCTAAGCGCGGGAGGCGTCATCGTCGCCTCCCTGGCGTACGTGTTCAATCTCAAGGAGTACAAGCCCATCGCACGCATCGCGGAGCTGCTCGCGATCGTGTGCCTCATCCTGGCGATGGTCTTCGTGACCCTCGACATCGGCCGGCCGGAGCGGCTCGTGAACATCGTGCTGTTTGGCAATCCCCTATCGCCTCTGGTGTGGGACTTCATCGTGATCGTGATTTACCTGGCCATCTGTCTCGTGTACGGCTACCTCGGGACTCGACCCGACATCGTCGCCGCCATGAAGGCGATCCCGAAGCGTGCACGCCTGTATCGCGCCCTGGCCCTCTGGTACACGGATGTCAGCCCGGCGGCGCTCCGCAGGGACGAGCGAACCCTGAAGGCGATCGCCATGGCGGCGCTCCCGACGGCCGTCGCCCTCCACTCCGTCACCGCCTGGATTCTCGGGCTCATGAAAGCCCAGCCGGGCTGGCACACGGCCCTCCTCGCCCCCCTCTTCGTCGCATCCGCGATCATCTCGGGCCTCGCGCTCGTCGTGGTCGCGACCGTGGCGTCCCGACGGTTCCTGCACTTGGACATCGAGGATTCGCTCATCTCTCGCCTCGGCCGATTCCTCGTCTGGCTCATCCCGATCGACTTCTACTTCGCGTTTGCGGAGATTATCACGGTCCAGTACGGCCGAGAGCCGGCCCAGTTCTCTACCCTACAGGACGTCGTCCTGGGTCCCCTAGCTTGGTCCTTTTGGACGGAGATGCTCGTCGGTCTCCTGATCCCCTTCCTCTTGATCGTCCGGTCGAAGGATCGCACTCCGAAGCGAGTCGGGATCGCCGCCTTCCTAATCTTCTTCGGCGTGTTCTTCAAACGGATCGATATCGTGATTCCCTCCCTGATCTTCCGGTGGTTGCCCTTCCCGATGGGCGGATACGTGCCAACGTGGGTCGAGTTGAGCCTCATGGCGGGCGTCTACGCCTTCGGCATCCTCGCCTTCACGCTCTTCGCGAAGCTGTTCCCCTTGGTGCCGCTCGAGAAGGCGGAGCGGCCCGAGGGAGAGGTCGTCCATGTCCCCGCCGCCCCAGCCTGAGGCCCGCATCGGCGATCGCGGGGAGGTCCTCGCGCTCCTCTCCGTGGCCCTGCGGCCGCCGAGAGATCCTGCGGCGCTCGAGGCATCCTTGCAGGGACTGCGGGACCTCCTCGTCGAGGGCGAGATGCGCGTCTCGATCGACGAGGCCTTGCGGCTCACGCGGGACTCCCGCGTGGACCGAGAGTATCACCGGCTGTTCCTCGGACCCATGCGTCCCGTGGCCCCTCCCTTCGAATCCGTGTATCGGGACGGCGTGGCATTCGGTCCGTCCACGGCGGACTTTCTCGACGAGCTACGCCGAGAGGGGCTTGAGACCGTCGACACATTCCTCCTCCCGCCCGACCATGTCGCCGTGGAGCTCGAGTACCTCGCACACATACTCCTGCGCGCAGAGGAGGCCCGCGCGGCCGCGGATCCTGAAGAGTCTGTTGCGCGACTGGACCACGCACAGGCTTTTGTCGACCGGCACCTCGCGCACTGGCTGCCGAGGTTCCTGGGCCGCCTCGAAGCCGCGGCCCCTGAGAGCCCCTACACGGCCCTCGTCCGCCTGGTCCTCAAGGTCCTAGGAATTCGGATGGCCCCGAGAAGCCCGCAGGGAGACGCGTGAATGCGCATCCTCGTCCTCGCGTGCGGACACTGCGGAGTTCCGGGGTCCGTGACGGCGACCCGCCTAGACCCGGATGTCGCCGTCGTGTGGCGTCGGTCCCTGTGCGACGATCCAGCGACGGCCTTCCCCGATGGGACCGCGCCCGGCACGGGAATCGTGTTCCTCGCGGGACGCAACCTGGAGAGACAGGCCCAGATTGCGGAGGAGGCGACGCGCGCCGGCGTCCATCCCACCCGCGTACGATTCCTCGACGCCTGGTGGCTGTTTCAGGATTCGAGTGCGAAGGACACGCATTTGCGCGCTGCGATCGACCGGCTGCGCACCCTCAAGGACTCGGAGCCCGCTCCGATGCGAGAGACGATTCGATTCCGTGGCCATGTATCACGCCGCAGCCTCTTGATGCCCGGTACGAGGTTTCGGGCCCCGCTGCCACGCATCGACGCCGCAAGTTGCCGGGCGGCATCGGGCTGCGATCTCTGCGTTCGTGCGTGTCCCGCAGGGGCCGTCGAACGGGGCATCCCGCCGCATATCGATCCTTCCCTCTGCACTTCATGCGGCATCTGCCTTGCCGCGTGCCCCACGGAAGCAATCGATCACCCCTCCATGAACTTCAGGGGCCTCGAGGCCGAGGCGAAGGCTCTCGCGGATGGGGCTCCCGTCAACCTCCTAGTCCTTTGCACGTCGGTTCTCCTTGGCCTCCGTGCGGCGGATCTCCCGTTGGACGCGGCCCGGTGGCGGATCCTCGAGGTCTCCTCCCTGGCCTCCTTGAGGCCCAGGGACATCCTACGACTTCATTCTCTGGGCTTCGATCGAGTCGTAGGCGTGAGCGGGGGGACGTGTTGTCCAGGAGCGCCAGGAGCGTTTCCTGTGGTCGCTTCCCTCCTCGAAGCCTTCGGACGCGAGGGTCTCGTCGCTCATTGGGATCTGAGCGACGGTCCTCTGCCGTCGGTGTGGTCGCACCCCCTGCCCGGAGGTGCGCTTTCCATCCCGGCGGCGAACTCCCTTCCGGAGGTGGCCATCGCCATGCAGGGGGAGAACGTCGGGATCGTGGACCTGCCCGGCCCCGGCGCCGGTCTCGTGACGATCGACGCGCAAGGCTGCACGCTCTGCGGCCTCTGCAGCGACCGCTGCTGGTCGAAAGCCCTCGCAGTCGAAGAACCCGAACTAGGGATCCTGCGGCTGACGTTCGACCACGGATCTTGCGACGCCTGCGGCCTGTGCATGGACGTGTGCCCCGAACATGTCCTGTCCCTGCGCCAGGCCATCGACCCTCGCTTTGTCGGCCGACGAATCCCGCTAAAAGAAGACGCTTGGATCCTGTGCGCATCCTGCGGAGCCCGGGTGGCCCCACGGACCCTGGTTGACCAAATTGCAGCTCGCCTGAAGGGTCCGCTCCCTCTGGACCTCTGTCCTGACTGCAAACCGATGCGCACGTTGGTTTTGGGCGATCCGCGGACCTGAGGTCGCCGTGCTCCCGATCTCCGGGCGCGGGTCGCAGTCGACCTGGAACTTCTCCTCAGGCCACCTTCACGAGCCGCACGCGTGTATCGTAGAACACGGCACTTCCGCCCACGAGGTCGGCGAGGCAGGTGTTCGTTAGGTGCGGGTCCGTTCGCAGGACCGGGTTGAGGTGGACGCCCGCCGCTCGACCGGGGTCACCGGGGACGATGAGGCCATCGACCTCGATGTCTCGGGACCCGTAGGCCCAGTGCCCGAACCCGAGTGAATACGCAATGACGCCGGGACGGATTCCCTCGGAGACCTTCACGCGTCCGACCATTGGCACGGTCTCTCCATTCCCGAGATCGAGCGCCCCGCCAAGGTTGGACGCGGACTCGGCGCGGACGAGATCCCCGGACTCTAGCCCGAGGCGCTCCGCGTCCTCCCGGCTGACCTGGATGAAGTTCTCGGGGAGCAGTTCTCGGAGCCATCCGTTGGCAATCGTCCGGCTCTTCGTGTGCTCGATCACGCGGTGCGTGATCACATTCAGATCGAAACCCGCGTCATCGATGGACCGGCCGAGGGAATCTTGGAGCGGGTAGTAGCGCGCGAGTCCTCCGTAGGGCTGTCCCGTCATCGAGTTCTTTGCGGCGGGGAGTTTCTCCATGTACATTCCGATGAATGTGTTCCACTTGTTCTTCAGCTTCTCCCCGTCATACGCAGCGCTCGCGAAACGGCCGCCGCGGCTTAGCACGGAAACGACCCGTCGCCACCAATCCGTCCCCGCGGCCGCCTCCCATTTGGCAGCGTCGCAGACCTCGGGTGGGAGATGGTCCCGCCCTCGCTGGAACACGGTCATCTCCTCGTCTGTGGCCTGAGGGACCCAATCCGTTTCCGCTCCGTCCCCGGCGGCGATGTTGGCGACCATCTTCAGGTAAGCATCCTCAGGACGCTTCAACGGCAGGCCCGGTCCAAAGCCATCGTCTCCGAAGCCCGGCAGACCGAGGCGCTCCGCGAAACCGAGAATCATACTCTCCAGGCCGATGGGCATCTCTTCCCCGAACACCGTGACGCTCTCCGTGACCGGCGCGATCACAGGCTGGCGGATAGGCTGCACCTTCTCGAGCACATTCGGGTGGCTTCCCTGGAACTCCCAGCGCTCGAGGTACGAGAGGTCGGGGAAGATATAGTCCGCGTACATGCTCGTCTCGCCGACGATGATGTCGATGCAAACGAACAGGGGCAGCTTGTTTGGATCACGGAGGATCTCGATGTTCGTATGGCCCGCGGGGAGCGAGTACACGGGCGTACCCATGTAGAGGAACAGGGCCTTCATCGGATATGGATACGCGTCGCCAATCGAGGGCACGATCTCCTGGTAGATGTCACTCGAGAACGGGAACCAGGGGCGCTTTGCGGGATAGTTTGCGGATGGGTTCGACTTGTCGAACAGGGTCGTGTCCTCATACTTCACCTCGTGCCGAATCATGCTGATGCCGAATGGGGACAGCTTGCCGGGTCGCATCTTGGAGAAGTCGTACGGCTGGCCGGTCCTGCCGCCCGCATGGCCGTACGTGGTGGCCTTCGCCATGCCGCCCTTCCAATCGAAGTTCCCGATGAGCAGATTCAAGGTGAACCACGAGAGGACATTGTAGAAGCCGTTCGTGTGCTGCGAGACGCCGCGGTGGATGTCTGCACAGGCTCGCTTCCCGTGGCTTGTGAACTCTTGGGCCAGTGCCACGACGTCCTCTGCAGGGAGCCCGCATAGGTCCGCCCACTCCTCGACCGTCTTCTCCGATGCATTCTCCAGGAGGACTTGCAGGACGGACTTCACGCGGACGGGTCCGGCCGCTGTGTCCACCGTCGTGTCGACGAACAGGTCACCCTCGACCGGCGTCGACGTGTCGTTCGTGTCGAAGGCCGCGAGGATGCCGCCGGACGACACGACGAAGGGGTCGAAGGTATAGGGGTTCCCATCGGTGCCAGTCCGCACCTCCGTCGGGAAGCCGACTTCGGAGCCCCTCAGGAACGCACCCGGCCCGCTCGCTCCGATCTTCACGAGCCAGCAGGCGTTCGTCCATGTCGGCTCGCCATCCGCGACCGCGGCGGCCTTGTTCGCGTTCGAGAGGAACCGCGCGTCGTAGCGGCCGTTCTCGAGAATCCACCGAATCATCGCCATGGCGAGCGCGGCTTCCGTGCCCGGTCTGATGGGGAGCCACTTCCACGCGTTCGAGACGGCCTTCGACATCCGCGGGTCCACGATCGCGTACTTCAGGCGTCCAGAGGCGAGTCCGTCCGCGATGCGCAGGCTCCGGTTCGTGGGACCGTAGTTCCCTTCGAAGGGGTTCGCGCCCACGAAGATCACGAATTCCGCGCCGGCGAGGTCTCCCTGCCAGTAGAACTTCAGGCCTCTCTGCCACTTGCCGTCCACGAACTGGTCGCTCATCGCCTTCGAAGCGAAGTACAAGGAGCCCTGGCAGACGGTCGTATGCCCATGGTAGTTCACGGAGCCGAGGCCGTCCTTGATGAAGAAATCGATGAACTCCCTCCTGCCCGCCTTGAGGCGCCCCCAGACGAATGCAATCTGGTTGTTCTTGGGGCCGAGGTCGGGATGATCCGGATCGATGAGCTTGTCCAAGTCCGCGGCGTACTTCGTCTTGAACTCGTCCAGGGTCATCGTACCCTTCTGAACAAGCTTCACGTCCGCAGCCATTGCGCTCATGACCGGAGGGTCGCGGAGGGCCCAGAGCTCTTGCAGGCCCGGAACGACACGGTCCTCCTCGCCCGGCACGGTCGCGAAGAGGGTTCCGCCTTCGGAAATCTCACGGACAGCCTGCTCGAAGGGGACGGTAGTCCACGTGTTCGAACCACGAGGACCCGCGCGCTTCAACACCTTTCGGAGACGGTAGGGGTCGTAGGCGGTCTGGAGCCCTGCCTGGCCTTTGGGACACAGGGCCCCAAATTCGTGGACCGCTTCCGCCACTGCGGTTTCGTAGGCGATATGGGGGAACGCATTGAAGGGACTGTATGGGTTCCCCTCGATCTTCACGGCCTTTCCGTCGACGACCTTGACCTTGATTCCGCAACCAGTATTGCACTGGAGACACGAGCTGTAGAGATAGCCCTCCGGCCCAACGACGGGGTCCGGAAGGGTCGGGCTCCCGACCGTGCCCTGAAGGGCTCGCTGGATAACGGGCCCGTACCCCAGGCCGAAGGCCGCAAGGGCGCCCGCGGTGGTTGCGCCCCTAAGGAAGTTCCGCCGATTCACTTTCATGCCGTCACCTCCTTCGGCGGCGCTGGCTCCTCGGCAGCCGTCGGAGCCCGTTTCCAGGGAGAGATCCACAGGGCGACCTGGAAGAGGGCGTAGACGAGAGCGAGGACGGCCAGGAACTCGACGACGTCCGTCATCGTGGGCCACACGGAGGAGTAGGTTTCGCCCGCCGGCGCCTCGTAGTATTGGCCCGCGGCGAGGAATCCATACTTCTGTGCAAATCCTCCGATGAGGACCAAGACCGCGGAGACCGCCGCGAGGGACATCCGGGGATTCCGGAGTACCGCATTAGCTGCCAAGACGACCATTGGGACGACGACCCCAAGCCCTAGGCCGACCCACAGGAAGAGAGCAGCGAGCTCCCCCGTGGCGAGGAGCAGGACCGCCGGACGGACGTCAGGCGGGGAGTAGGACAGGCTCACGAAGGAGATCGCATTGAGTCCCAGGAAGAGGGCCAGAAGGGCGGGGAGGAAGAGGCTCCGAAGGACTCCCTCCTCGGCCGGGCCTGGGGACGCTCCGGGCCTTCGTTCGAGGACCAGCCAGAGAAGGAGGACGAACGCCATCCCGGATATGATCCCCGTGAGCAGGAACATCAGAGGATTGATGGGGTTGGCCCACAGGGGCCTCGAGGGAATAATCCCAAGTTCCAGACCGCTGTAGCCGAAGAACAGGACGAGGATGAACCCGACGGCCCCGGTGACTTTGAGGCCGAGCCGGGAGGGTTCCGGGATTGCCCCTATCGGCGGCTTCGTGATGAGCAGGATCCGCAAGGCCTTTCGGCGGAACCCCGACGCGGTTCGGTGGGCGAGGACGACGTCCCGATAGAAGAAGAACCGCCCGTTGATGAGAACGGTGATCACGTACGCGATCAGGATCGGCCCCGCCCACGACATTGGCGAGGACCAATGAAAGTTCGTGAGGAGGTTCGGCCACCGGCCCGGCTGGCCAAGGTGGCTGAAGATCGGGACCGGGATCACGAGCCCGAAGACCGCGGCGGAAATCCAGGCGAGCTTCGCCAGGGGACGGAACCTCTGCAGTCCGAATCCCTGCCACAGGTAGTACGTGACGAAGGCGCCGGCCGAGAGGCCTCCGAAGAGGTACTTCGCAACCACGGGAAGACCCCACTCTAGGGAGGTCACGGCCCCACCTCCTCCACTAGGCGTTCGTCGAGACCGATGTAGAAGAACATGGGATCCGTCCCCTGCGCGGGCTTCAGGGTCTGGGTCGGATATTGAGCGAGGAGCTTCGAGACGTCGCTCGTCGGATCGTTGAGGTCGCCGACGACGAGGGCCTTCCCGATGCACGTCGCGACGCACGCCGGCTCCTCGCCCGCCTCGAGCCGGTGCACGCAGAGGGTGCATTTGTCCGCGGTCCTCTGCACGGGATTCAGGTACCGCGCGCCGTAGGGGCATGCCTCAATGCAGTAGCCGCAACCGATGCAAACGTCGTAGTCGATGAGGACGAGCCCGTCATCGCGCTTGTACGTCGCGAGGACCGGACATACGGGCACACAGGGCGGATTGTCGCAGTGGTTGCAAAAGAGAGGCAAGTACCGCGGCCGCGTCTGAGGATACGTTCCGATCTCCTCGAACCGGAGCCAGGTGCGGAACACACCTTCCGGCACATTGTTCTCGCTCTTGCAGGCCACCGTGCACCCGCGGCATCCGATGCACCGCCGGAGGTCGATGGCCATGGCCCAGCGATGCTCCATCTCCTCGTGCCGCGGGAAGCTGTCATAGTACTTCGCGTGCCCATCCCCGCGGGCCGACGCAAGCGTTGCCTGCGACAGCAAGAGAGAGGAGCCCGCCGCCGTCGCAATCGAGGCGACGACCCCCTTGCGGAGGAGGTCCCTTCGCGTCCATCCCACAGCGGCTTCTTGGGCACCTTCCGTCAATCGACCGCCCTCCATCGATCCCGTCCTTGAAACTGCGCGGACGACGAGGGAATGAGGTATTTGGACCCCCGGTCGATACCGTAAGTATTTCGGACGTGGTTTTCGCTCCTCTCTCGTGCGCGCGGTCCCGCCCCAAGGTGATGAACCGCCCAGCGCGAGAGGACCGGGCGGAACCAGCAAGGCTTAGGATGGGAGGATGGATTCCAGGACGGAAGGTATCCTATGGCGGAACTGCCCCCCATTTTCAAGCGCTTGCAACGAGACTATCCCAAATTGCTCAAGGCCTACGAACGGTTCGGCCGAGCCTGCTTCATGGCCGGGCCCTTGGACAGGAAGACCGCGGAGCTCGTCAAGTTGGCCTTCGCAATCGGATCGGGACTCGAGGGGGGAGCCCACTCCCACGCCCGACGCGCCCTGGAGGCGGGAGCCACACCGGAGGAACTACGCCACGTGGCGCTTCTCGGCTTCACGACGATCGGCTTCCCGGCCGGAATGGCCGGGCTCTCCTGGATCGAGGACCTCGCGAGACGAAAACGCAAGGGCCGCTGAGAACTGACCGCGGACTCATTCCGCGTGCGGCGCGCAAGCGCGCCACACACATGCGCACACATCATACTGTGGGAAGCTTTATGGCTGCGCGCATCCCATAGCCAATCGCATGCGGCTCAGGGAGGGCCTCTGCCGCCTTGACCTCCCGACCCGCTTACCGATCGGGACGGTCAATGCCTACGTGTTCACGGACGCGCCGGTCACGATGATCGACACGGGCCCGAACTGTCCGGAGTGCTACGACGAACTCCGGCGGCAGATGCGCGAGGTTCATCTGGGTCCAGGTGACATCGAGCGGATTGTCCTCACGCACGGCCACGTGGACCACCATGGCCTCGCGGAAACGATTCGGAAGGAGAGCGACGCGGAGGTCCTCGTGCCAGCGGGCGACCGAGCGATGGTCGAGGCGTACAAGGAGACGTTTGCGGAACGACAGAGGTACTATCGTCAAGAGGCGCTCAAGGCCGGTGCGCCGCCCGCGACCGTCGACCTCGTCATCGAGTTCTTCGACTATCTGATTACGTTAGGCGAGCCCGTGAAAGTCACCGATGAGATCCGCGACGGGGACACGATCCAGGCCGGGGACACGGTGCTTAAAGCGACCCACACCCCGGGGCATTCCAGCGGGTCCACCTGCTACCTGTCCGCGGAGGGCGAGCTGTTCGCGGGCGATACCCTCCTGAAGGACATGACGCCGAATGCAGCGTTTGGCGGCGCGGAACGCGAATCGGTCGGGCTTGGGGACTACATCGCCTCGCTCAACAAGGTCCGAGTGCTCAGACCAAAGATCGTGTACCCGGGGCACCGCGCGGCCCTCGAGGACGCCGCCGCGTACGTGAGATACTCCTTGGGCAGGTATCGCGCGCGGAACGAAGCGATCTTGCGGATCCTCCGCAGCGGACCCTCGACCCCGTTCGAGATCGTCGACAAGCTATTCGGCACTCTTCCGATCGAGGAAATCCTCCTTGGGATCACGGAGGTCCTCGGCCATCTCGAGGTGCTGGAGCGGGGGGGCATTGTGGCGTTGGACCGCTCGAAGGACGTGACCATCGCGCGGATCAAATGAGCCGCACCCGTACGTCTTCCGGCTAAGGAGCCCGGGATATTTCGGCCTCCGTGCGGATCCGCTCGCGAAACGGCCGCAAGAGTCACTAGAGCGGCTCCGCGCGAACAGGAAGCCGGCGACCTTCGCGCTCGTGGGACCGCACGCCAGCAGTCTGACCATCGACCACGCCGCAGGCCGGAGCGACGTGATGCGGAGCTGGCATCGGAAGGCGGTGATTCATCTCGCACGATCAGAATGTTGAAGGCTCTCGGAACCCTCCGAAAGCTTAAGGTGGACCGAGGGTTCCGTACTCCCCGCCCGGAGGAGCCCATGGGCACGATCGAACGACCGAGCCTCGAGAGCCTGATCATGGATTTCGCGATGTCGCTCACGCGCCGAGCAACCTGCAAACGCGCCCAGTTCTCCTGCGTCATCACATCGAAGGACATGACTCAGATCTACGGGTTCGGCTACAACGGGACCGCGCGAGGGTTCTCGCACGACGACTGCAAGGAGGATCAGCCGGGCCTCTGCGGCTGCGTTCACGCGGAGCAAAACGCGCTCATCAAGGTGCGCGTGAACGACCCGGAAAAGGTCGTCTTCGTCACGGGCCAGCCGTGCGTCACATGCGCGAAACTGATCATCAACTCCGGAGCATCGAAAGTGTACTATCGCTCTGCGTACCGATCGAACGAAGGCCTCGATCTCATCAAGAAAGCGGGGATTGAGGTCGAACGCGTCTAGTCCTCACTCAACGGGCTCCTTCAACAATCTCCGGATCTGCGGATTTCTGCGGACCTTCTTACCGAGCGCCTCCACGTGGTCCTCCGATGTGACGAGGGACATACGGTGAAAGGAGGACTTATGACACATAGGATCGCAGGACAGTAGTCCGTCTTCGAACCTCAGGAGCTGAATCGTCGGCACATGGAACGGCGCGAGGATGGAAGCCTCCTCCGTAATGACTGCTTCCCCCACCAGGGGCCGGATGGGCGAGGAACCTTCCTCAACGCGATCGCTTCGCCTCGCCAGGTGGAAAGGCCCTTCCAGGCTCTTGCATGAGGCACTTGGTGTCCGATCCCATGGCTGGGATCCGGGCTGATCGGATCGAAGTCAGAGCTCCCCAGTCCGCAGAATCTCAGCGATCTTCTCGCCCCGCCGCGGCTGGCTCGCGCGGCCCATCCCTGGGAAGTCGATCGTCTCCACGTCGA
>Ga0073934_10001677_pt1 | contig 51319 bp, 48 predicted proteins | sample LarsenN4metaG_FD_76834 | JGI IMG/M metagenome (GOLD analysis project Ga0073934, IMG submission 76834) | Hot spring sediment bacterial and archeal communities from British Columbia, Canada, to study Microbial Dark Matter (Phase II) - Larsen... ...
CCCATTGCGATGGAAGAGGGGCTGCGCTTTGCGATCCGCGAAGGCGGCCGCACGGTGGGCGCCGGCGTCGTCGCCAAGATCATCGAGTGACATGTGAGCCCGTGGCCGGGCGAGAGCCCGGCCGGCGCCCCGCGTCCGCAAGGTCTCGGGGCAGGTCTCCTCGTACAGAAACCCAGGAACTCACATGGCCACCAAGCAGAAGATCCGCATCCGCCTGAAGGCATTCGACTACAAGCTGATCGATCAGAGCGCGCTCGAGATCGTCGACACCGCCAAGCGCACCGGCGCCATCGTCAAGGGCCCGGTGCCGTTGCCGACGCGCATGCAGCGTTTCGACATCCTGCGCTCGCCGCACGTCAACAAGACCAGCCGCGACCAGTTCGAGATCCGCACGCACCAGCGCCTGATGGACATCGTCGACCCCACCGACAAGACCGTGGACGCGCTGATGAAGCTCGACCTGCCGGCCGGCGTCGACGTCGAGATCAAGCTCCAGTAGGCATTTCGGCTATACTTTCCGGCTTTCCCCGCTTCGGCGGGGGAGCTCAAGCGCCGGGCAAGCCTGCGATCCCTGGATCACTGGCGGCCCTGGCGGTCCGCCCCGGCCAATCGATGTCGGGAACGTGAACAAAGGCTCTCGATCCTTCGTGGGTGAAGGGGCCGGAGATTGACCCATGAGTCTGAGCGAACAGCTCGGCCTGCTCGGTCGCAAGGTGGGCATGATGCGCATCTTCACGGACGATGGCGACGCCATCCCCGTGACGGTGCTGGATGTGTCCAACAACCGCGTCACGCAGGTCAAGACCAGCGCCACCGATGGCTACAACGCACTCCAGGTGGCCTACGGCAAGCGCAAGGCGAGCCGCGTCAACAAGCCCGAGGCGGGCCACCTGGCGAAGGCCGGCGTCGAAGCTGGCGAGGTGCTGAAGGAGTTCCGCGTCACCGCCGAGGTGGCCGGCCAGCACAAGCCCGGCTCCGTGCTTCCCGTGACGCTCTTCGCCGCCGGCCAGAAGGTGGACGTGCAGGGCACCTCCATTGGCAAGGGCTTCGCCGGCACGATCAAGCGCCACAACTTCGGCTCCCAGCGCGCCTCGCACGGCAACAGCCGCTCGCACAACGTGCCCGGCTCGATCTCGATGGCGCAGGACCCGGGCCGCGTGTTCCCGGGCAAGAAGATGACGGGCCACATGGGCGACGAGACCGTCACGACGCAGAACCTCGACGTCGTGCGTGTCGACGAGGCGCGCTCGCTGCTGCTCGTGAAGGGCGCCGTCCCCGGTGCCAAGAACGGCTTCGTCACGGTCCGCCCGGCGGTCAAGGCGAAGGTCAAGAAGGGAGCGGCGTGATGCAACTGGAGCTCCTCAACGAACAGGGCCAGGCCACGAGCAAGGTCGACGCGCCGGACACCGTGTTCGCGCGCGACTACAACGAGGCCCTGGTGCACCAGATCGTCGTCGCCTACCAGGCCAACGCCCGCCAGGGCACGCGCGCGCAGCTGACGCGTGGCGAGGTCAAGCACTCGACGAAGAAGCCGTTCCGCCAGAAGGGCACGGGCCGTGCCCGTGCCGGCATGACCTCGTCGCCGCTGTGGCGCGGGGGCGGGCGTATCTTCCCGAACAAGCCGGACGAGAACTTCTCGCAGAAGGTCAACAAGAAGATGTACCGGGCCGGCATGGCCAGCATCCTCTCGCAGCTCGCGCGTGACGGTCGCCTCGCGGTGGTCGACTCCATCGCCGTCGAGGCGCCGAAGACGAAGCTGCTGGCCGCCAAGTTCAAGGCCATGGGCCTGGACTCGGTGATGGTGATCGCCGACCACGTCGACGACAACCTGGCGCTGGCCTCTCGCAACCTGGCCAACGTGCTGGTCGTCGAGCCGCGCTACGCCGATCCGCTGTCCCTGGTGCACTACAAGAAGGTGCTGGTGACCAAGGGCGCCATCGAGCAGCTCAAGGAGATGTTCGCATGAACGCCGCCGCCAAGAAGTTCGACGAGAGCCGCCTCGCGCAGGTGCTGGTCGCGCCGATCATCTCCGAGAAGGCCACCAAGGTTGGCGAGAAGCGCAACCAGGTGCTGTTCAAGGTGCTGCGCGACGCCACCAAGCCCGAGATCAAGGCTGCGGTCGAGCTGCTGTTCAAGGTCGAGGTGGCCGAGGTGAACACGCTCAACCAGAAGGGCAAGCAGAAGCGATTCGGCCGCACGATCGGCCGCCGCGACCACGTCAAGAAGGCGTATGTCTCGCTGAAGCCGGGCCAGGAGCTCAATTTCTCCGGGGAGGCCGCTTAAATGGCCGTCGTCAAAGTCAAGCCCACCTCGCCCGGCCGGCGCGCCGTGACGAAGGTGGTGCACAAGCACCTGCACAAGGGCGCGCCCGAGGCTTCGCTGCTCGAGCCGCAGAAGCAGAAGGCCGGCCGCAACAACCGCGGCATCATCACGATGCGGCACAAGGGTGGTGGCCACAAGCACCACTACCGCGTCGTCGACTTCCGCCGCAACAAGGACGGCATCCCGGCGAAGGTCGAGCGCATCGAGTACGACCCCAACCGCACCGCCCACATCGCGCTGCTCTGCTACGCCGATGGCGAGCGCCGCTACATCATCGCGCCGCGCGGCGTGGATGCCGGCGCGACCCTGATCTCCGGCGCCGAGGCACCGATCAAGGCCGGCAACACGCTGCCGATCCGCAACATCCCGGTGGGGTCGACGATCCACTGCGTCGAGATGCTCCCGGGCAAGGGTGCCCAGATCGCCCGCTCGGCGGGCTCGTCGGTGACGCTGATGGCGCGCGAAGGCACCTACGCTCAGGTGCGCCTGCGTTCGGGTGAGGTCCGCAAGATCCACATCGACTGCCGCGCCACGATCGGCGAAGTCAGCAACGAGGAGCACAGCCTTCGCCAGTACGGCAAGGCCGGCGCGACCCGTTGGCGGGGCATCCGTCCCACCGTGCGGGGCGTGGCGATGAACCCGATCGACCACCCGCACGGCGGCGGCGAGGGCCGCACCGGCGAGGCGCAGCCGCAGGTGTCTCCGTGGAACACGCTGACCAAGGGCTACCGCACGCGCAGCAACAAGCGCACGCAGACGATGATCGTCTCGCGCCGCAAGAAGTGATGAGGGCCTGACGCGATGGCACGTTCACTCAAGAAGGGTCCGTTCGTGGACCACCACCTGATGGCCAAGGTCGAGAAGGCCGCCGCCACCAAGGACAAGAAGCCGATCAAGACCTGGTCGCGCCGCAGCACCATCCTGCCCGAGTTCATCGGGCTGACGGTGGCCGTGCACAACGGCAAGCAGCACGTGCCGGTGTACGTGACCGACCAGATGGTCGGCCACAAGCTCGGCGAGTTCGCGATGACCCGCTTGTTCAAGGGCCACCCCGCGGACAAGAAGGCCGCGAAGAAGTAAGGAGCCCGCGAGATGGCAACCGAAACCAAGGCCTCGGTGCGCGGTGTGCGCCTGTCGGCCGACAAGGGCCGGCTGGTCGCCGACCTGATCCGCGGCAAGAAGGTCGAGCAGGCGCGCAACATCCTGAAGTTCACGCCCAAGAAGGCCGCCGGCATCGTCCTGAAGGCGCTGGACAGCGCGATCGCCAACGCCGAGCACAACGACGGCGCCGATGTCGACGAGCTGAAGGTCAAGTCGATCTACGTCGAGCAGGGCGCGACGCTGAAGCGCTTCGCCGCACGGGCCAAAGGCCGCGGCGCGCGCATCAGCAAGGGCACCTGCCACATCTACGTGACGGTCGGCAACTGACGCGGGCGAGCCAGGAAACACCATGGGACAGAAAATCCATCCGACCGGCTTCCGGCTGAGCGTCACGCGCGCCTGGCAGAGCCGCTGGTTCGCGAACAACCGCAACTTCGCCGGCATGCTGGCCGAGGACCTGCAGGTCCGCGACTACCTGAAGACGAAGCTGAAAAACGCGGCGGTCTCGCGCATCCTCATCGAGCGGCCGGCCAAGAACGCGCGCATCACCATCTTCTCGGCGCGGCCGGGCGTGGTGATCGGCAAGAAGGGCGAGGACATCGAGAACCTCAAGACCGAGCTCGCCAAGCGCCTGGGCGTGCCGGTGGCGGTGAACATCGAGGAGATCCGCAAGCCCGAGGTCGACGCGCAGCTGATCGCCGACAGCATCACGCAGCAGCTCGAGAAGCGCATCATGTTCCGCCGCGCGATGAAGCGTGCGATGCAGAACGCGATGCGCCTGGGCGCGCAGGGCATCAAGATCATGTCGGCCGGCCGCCTGAACGGGATCGAGATCGCACGCACCGAGTGGTACCGCGAAGGTCGCGTGCCGCTGCACACGCTGAAGGCCGACATCGACTACGGCTTCAGCGAGGCCAAGACGACCTACGGCGTCATCGGCGTGAAGGTGTGGGTGTACCGCGGCGACCGCCTGGCCAACGGCGAGGCGCCCCAGCTGCCCAAGACGGAGCACGAGGGCGACGACCGCCGTCCGCGCCGTCCGGGCGGCCGCCCCGGCGCGCCGGGTGCGGGCCGCGGCCGGCCCGGCCCCGGTGGCGATCGTGGTCCGCGCAGCGATGCCGCGCCCCGCGCCGAGGGCGCCGCGGCCGCGCCCGCCGCACCGGCGGGTGAAGCGCCAGCCAAGGGCCCCGGCCCGGCCGTGAAGCGCGTGCGTCGCGTGGCGCCCGGCGCCACCGGCGAGAACAAGGGAGAGTGACGATGCTGCAACCCAATCGTCGCAAGTTCCGCAAGGAGCAGAAGGGCCGCAACACCGGCATCGCCACGCGCGGTGCGGCGGTGTCGTTCGGCGAGTTCGGCCTGAAGGCCACCGAGCGCGGCCGCATCACGGCACGGCAGATCGAGGCTGCCCGCCGTGCCATCAGCCGCCATATCAAGCGCGGCGGCCGGATCTTCATCCGCATCTTCCCCGACAAGCCGATCTCGCAGAAGCCGGCCGAAGTCCGCATGGGCAACGGCAAGGGCAACCCCGAGTACTACGTGGCCGAGATCGTGCCCGGCAAGGTGCTGTACGAGATCAACGGCGTGCCCGAGCAACTGGCCCGCGAGGCGTTCACGCTGGCGGCCGCGAAGCTTCCCCTGCGCACGACGTTCGTCGCGCGCCAGGTCGGCGCCTGACGCCACCGCGCTGGAGAGACAGAGATGAAGGCATCCGAACTGCGCGCCAAGGACGTGGCCGCGCTCGAGAAGGAAGTGTCCGACCTGCTCAAGGCCCACTTCGGCCTGCGCATGCAGAAGGCCACGCAGCAGCTCACCAACCATTCGCAGCTGGGCAACACGCGGCGTGACATCGCTCGCGCCAAGACGATCCTGGCGCAGAAGAAGAAGGCCGCCAAATGAGCGAACAGCAACCGCAAACCGCTGCCAAGCCGAAGAACACGCGCACGCTGGTCGGCAAGGTCGTCAGCGACAAGCGCAGCAAGACCGTCACGGTGCTCGTCGAGCGCCGCACCGCGCACGAGCTGTACGGCAAGATCGTCGCCAAGTCGCGCAAGTACCACGCCCACGACGAGAAGGGCGAGTACAAGATGGGCGACACGGTGGAGATCGCCGAGGGGCGCCCGATCAGCAAGACGAAGAGCTGGGTGGTCACCCGCCTGGTGGAGAAGGCCAAGCTGGTCTGACGAAGACCCCACGCCGACGCGCATCGGCCGCGTGCTGGAGACTCCGGCCCGCGGCCGATTGTCATTGCGGCCTGCCCGGATCGACATCCATGTCCAACAAGGAGTTCGCCACATGCTGAAGGTCGGAGACAAGCTGCCCGCAGGCAGCCTGCAGGAGTTCATCGAGGTCGAGGGCAACGGCTGCTCGATCGGCCCCAACACGTTCGACATCGGCAAGCTGACGGCCGGCAAGAAGATCGCCATCTTCGGCCTGCCTGGCGCGTACACCCCGACCTGCTCCGCCAAGCACGTGCCCGGCTACGTGGAGAAGGCCGCCGAGCTCAGGGCCGCCGGCGTCGACGAGATCTGGTGCGTCTCTGTCAACGATGCCTTCGTGATGGGCGCCTGGGGCCGCGACCAGAAGACGGGCGGCAAGGTGCGCATGATGGCCGACGGCAGCGCCGACTTCGCGAAGGCCACCGGCCTGACGCTCGACCTCAACGCGCGCGGCATGGGCTTGCGCTCGCAGCGCTACTCGATGCTCGTCGTCGACGGCGAGGTCAAGTCGCTGAACATCGAGGCGCCGGGCAAGTTCGAGGTCAGCGACGCGGGCACGATGCTGAGCCAGGCGAAGCAGATCCTCGGCTGAAGACGGTTCCCCGGGCGGGCGAAGCGGGATGCTCCGCGTTGCCCACCCCTTCCGAACCACGACCCGACCAAGGCCTGACGCTCCCGCGCGGGACGCGCGCCGCAGTTGACGCGACTGCCGCGGATCGCGCATAATCGCCGGCTCTTCTGACGCCTTTGGCCCCCGGCCGCAGGCGGCAGACCTCACCCAGGCACTTGCCACCACGGGCCCAAGACTGGCCGCCAGTGCAGCGCGTTCCCTTCGGGAATCGCGGCACCGACGGGACAAGTTGGGATGACAACATGATCCAAATGCAATCGCGGCTCGACGTGGCCGACAACACGGGCGCGAAGTCCGTCATGTGCATCAAGGTGCTCGGCGGCTCCAAGCGCCGCTACGCGGGCATCGGCGACGTGATCAAGGTTTCCATCAAGGAAGCCGCCCCGCGTGGCCGCGTCAAGAAGGGCGAGGTCTACAGCGCCGTCGTCGTGCGCACCGCCAAGGGCGTTCGCCGCCAGGACGGTTCGCTCGTCAAGTTCGACGGCAACGCCGCCGTCCTGCTCAATGCCAAGCTCGAGCCGATCGGCACGCGCATCTTCGGGCCGGTGACGCGCGAGCTGCGCACCGAGCGCTTCATGAAGATCGTGTCGCTGGCGCCCGAGGTGCTCTGAGCACTGCCTTCGAGGTTCGTTGAGATGAACAAGATCCGCAAAGGCGACCAGGTCATCGTGCTGACCGGCCGCGACAAGGGCAAGCGCGGGACCGTCACGCAGCGCGTGGACGAGGAGCGCATCGTGGTCGAGGGCGTGAACGTGGTGAAGAAGCACGTCAAGCCGAACCCGATGAAGGGCACGACCGGCGGCGTCGTCGACAAGACGATGCCGATCCACCAGTCGAACGTGGCGATCTACAACGCCGCCACCGGCAAGGCCGACCGTGTCGGCGTCAAGCTGCTCGAGGGCGGCAAGAAGGTCCGCGTCTACAAGAGCAGCGGCGAAGAGATCAAGGCCTGAACGGGCTCCGAGGATCCACAGCTATGGCAAACAAGGAAGCTCCGAAGGCCGACAAGAAGGCCGCCGCGCCGAAGGCCGCGCCCAAGGAGGGCGGCAAGAAGGCCGAGAAGTCCTCCAAGGCCGCCGCGCCGATGGAGGTCGGCAGCTCGAGCAACGCGACGCGCTCGCGCCTGCAGGACGTCTACAAGAACCAGATCGTCCCCGAGCTGATGAAGAAGTTCGGCTACAAGACGGTGATGCAGGTGCCTCGCCTGGAGAAGATCACGCTCAACATGGGCGTGAGCGAGGCCGTCTCGGACAAGAAGGTGATGGACAACGCCGTCGGCGACCTCACCAAGATCGCCGGCCAGAAGCCCGTGGTGACCAAGAGCCGCAAGGCCATCGCGAACTTCAAGATCCGCGAGAACGTGCCCATCGGCACGATGGTCACGCTGCGCGGCGTGCGCATGTACGAGTTCCTGGACCGCTTCGTCACCATCGCGCTGCCGCGCGTGCGCGACTTCCGCGGCATCAGCGGGCGCAGCTTCGACGGCCGCGGCAACTACAACGTCGGCGTCAAGGAACAGATCATCTTCCCCGAGATCGAGTACGACAAGATCGACGCGATCCGCGGGTTGAACATCTCCATCACGACCAGCGCGAAGACCGACGAGGAGTGCAAGGCGCTCCTGCAGGCCTTCCGCTTCCCGTTCAAGAACTGAAGGCGAGCGAGAGACACCGCATGGCCAAGCTGTCCATCAAGCAACGCGAGCAGAAGCGCGAGAAGCTCGTCGCCAAGTTCGCGAAGAAGCACGCCGAACTCACCGCCACCGCCGCCGACGCCAAGAAGAGCGACGAGGAGCGTTACGCCGCCCGCCTCGAGCTGCAGAAGCTGCCGCGCAACGCCAACCCGACGCGCCTTCGCAACCGCTGCGCCGCCACCGGCCGCGCGCGCGGGACCTTCCGCATGTTCGGGCTTTCACGCAACAAGATCCGCGAGCTCGCCTTCAAGGGCGACATCCCGGGTGTCGTGAAGGCCAGCTGGTAAGCCGCCGGCCGACGAAGGATCAGGAGAAATCGCATGAGCATGAGTGATCCCATCGCCGACATGCTGACGCGCATCCGCAATGCGCAGAGCGTGGACAAGGCGGCCGTCACGATGCCGTCGTCCAAGCTCAAGGTCGCGATCGCGCAGGTGCTGAAGGACGAGGGCTACATCGACGGTTTCGCCGTCAAGGGCGAGAACGGCAAGGCCGAGCTCGAGATCGCGCTCAAGTACTACGCGGGCCGCCCGGTGATCGAGCGCATCGAGCGCGTCAGCCGCCCTGGCCTGCGCATCTACCGCGGCAAGGAGGCCCTGCCGCAGGTGATGAACGGCCTCGGCGTGGCGATCGTCACCACGCCCAAGGGCGTGATGACCGACCGCAAGGCGCGCGCCACCGGCATCGGTGGTGAAGTCCTGTGCTACGTGGCGTGATGACGGGGAGAGCGAAGAGATGTCCCGCGTAGGAAAGATGCCGGTCGCGCTGCCGCAAGGCGTCGACGTCGCGATCACGGCCGAGCAGATCACCGTCAAGGGCGCCAATGGCACCCTCTCGCGCCAGCTGAACCCGCTCGTCACGGTGAAGAAGGACGGCAATGCCCTGAACATCGCTGCCACCGCCGACACCGCGGAAGCCGACGCAATGAGCGGCACGATGCGCGCATTGCTGGCGAACATGGTGGGCGGCGTGAGCAAGGGCTTCGAGAAGAAGCTGACGCTCGTCGGCGTGGGCTTCCGCGCCCAGGCCCAGGGCCAGAAGCTGAACCTGCAGATCGGCTTCTCGCATCCGGTGAGCAAGGACATGCCCGCCGGCATCAAGGTGGCCTGCCCGACGCAGACCGAGATCGTCATCAGCGGCGCCGACCGCCAGGTCGTGGGCCAGATCGCCGCCGAGGTGCGCGCGATCCGCCCGCCCGAGCCCTACAAGGGCAAGGGCATCCGCTATGCCGACGAACGCGTCGTGCTCAAGGAAACCAAGAAGAAGTAAGGAGCGCACGAGATGAGCCTGAACAAGAAGGACCAGCGCCTGCGCCGTGCGCGTCAGACGCGCGTGCGCATCGCGACCAACATCGCCAGCAATGGCGCGGCGCGGCTGTCGGTGCATCGCACGAACCTGCACATCTACGCGAGCGTCCTGTCCGCCGATGGCGGCAAGGTGCTGGCCAGCGCATCGACGGCCGAGAAGGCCGTTCGCGAGGAGCTGGGCAAGGCCGGCAAGGGTGGCAACACCGCCGCCGCCACGCTGATCGGCAAGCGCATCGCCGAGAAGGCGAAGGCCGCCGGCATCGAGCGCGTCGCATTCGACCGCTCGGGCTTCGCCTACCACGGCCGCGTCAAGGCGCTGGCCGAGGCGGCGCGCGAAGCCGGCCTGCAGTTCTGACGCCCCGCCGCGCACGCTAGAGGATCGATCGAGATGGCAAAGTTCACCCCCCGCGCGCAGACCGAAGGCAACGACGACGGTCTGAAGGAAAAGATGATCGCGGTCAACCGCGTCACGAAGGTCGTCAAGGGCGGCCGCACGCTCAGCTTCGCGGCGCTGACGGTCGTCGGCGACGGCGACGGCCGCATCGGCATGGGCAAGGGCAAGGCCAAGGAAGTGCCGGTGTCGGTGCAGAAGGCCATGGACGCCGCCCGCCGCAACATGTTCAAGGTGGCGCTGAAGAACGGCACCGTGCACCACAACGTGCGCGGCGAGCACGGCGCCGCCAAGGTGCTGCTGGCGCCCGCGCCGGCCGGCACGGGCATCATCGCCGGCGGCCCGATGCGCGCCGTCTTCGAGGTGATGGGCGTCACCGACATCGTCGCCAAGAGCCTCGGCTCGACGAACCCCTACAACATGGTGCGCGCCACGCTGGACGCGCTGCGCCGCTCGACCACGCCGGCCGAGGTGGCCGCCAAGCGCGGCAAGACGGTCGAAGAGCTGTTCGCCTGAGCGGCGACCGAGAGATCACCATGGCTGACCAAGCTCAGAAGAAGACCCTCACCGTCAAGCTCGTTCGCAGCGTCGCCGGCACGCGCGAGGACCATCGCGCCACCGTGCGCGGGCTCGGCCTGCGCAAGCTCAACAGCACGCGCGAGCTCGAGGACACCCCCGCCGTGCGCGGCATGATCAACAAGGTCTCGTACCTGGTCCAGGTGCTGTGATGGAACTGAACACGCTGAAGCCCGCCGAGGGCAGCAAGAAGGCGCGCCGCCGCGTGGGTCGCGGCATCGGCTCCGGCCTGGGCAAGACCGCGGGTCGCGGCCACAAGGGCCAGAAGAGCCGTGCCGGTGGCTTCCACAAGGTGGGCTTCGAGGGCGGCCAGATGCCGCTGCAGCGCCGGCTGCCCAAGCGCGGCTTCAAGAGCGCGCAGCTCAAGTACGCCGGCGAAGTGACGCTCGCGCAGCTGCAGGGCCTGGACGCGACCGAGATCGACCTCCTCGCTCTCAAGGCCGCCGGGCTCGTGCGCCAGCTCGTCACCAGCGTCAAGGTGATCAAGTCGGGCGAGCTGTCGCGCAAGGTGGTGCTCAAGGGCATCGGCGCGACCGCCGGTGCGAAGGCTGCCATCGAGGCCGCCGGCGGTTCCGCGCCCGCGCTCGAGGCTGCGCCGGTGGTGAAGAAGCTGCCGAAGAAGGCCGCGGCCTGACGCGGCACACCGACGGGACACAAGGAACCCAGTGGCAACCTCCGCAGCCCAGCTGGCCAAGAGCGGGAAGTTCGGCGACCTGCGTCGCCGCATCGTCTTCCTGCTGCTGGCGCTGGTGGTCTACCGCATCGGGGCGCACATCCCCGTTCCGGGCATCGACCCGGTGCAGCTGCAGCAGCTCTTCAAGAGCCAGGGCGGCGGCATCCTGAACCTGTTCAACATGTTCAGCGGCGGCGCGTTGTCGCGCTTCACCGTCTTCGCCCTGGGCATCATGCCCTACATCAGCGCAAGCATCATCATGCAGCTGATGACCTACGTGGTGCCCTCGCTCGAGGCCATCAAGAAGGAAGGCGAAGCCGGGCGCCGCAAGATCACCCAGTACACGCGCTACGGCACGCTGGTGCTCGCCATCTTCCAGAGCCTGGGCATCGCGCTCGCCCTCGAGGGTTCGCCCGGGCTCGTGCTCAACCCGGGCTTCGGCTTCCGCATGACGGCCGTGGTGAGCCTCGTGGCCGGCACGATGTTCCTGATGTGGCTGGGCGAGCAGATCACCGAGCGCGGCCTGGGCAACGGCATCTCGATCCTGATCTTCGCCGGCATCGTGGCCGGCCTTCCGAGTGCCATCGGCGGCCTGTTCGAGCTCGTGCGGACCGGCGCGATGAGCATCGTGGCCTGCCTGTTCATCATCGCCATCGTCATCTTCGTGACCTTCGCGGTGGTGTTCGTCGAGCGCGGCCAGCGCAAGATCCTCGTCAACTACGCCAAGCGCCAGGTGGGCAACAAGGTCTACCAGGGCCAGAGCTCGCACCTGCCGCTCAAGCTCAACATGAGCGGCGTCATCCCGCCGATCTTCGCCAGCTCGATCATCCTGCTGCCGGCCACGATCGTCGGCTGGTTCGCCACGGGCGAGGGCCTGCGGTGGCTGAAGGACCTGTCGGCGGCGTTGTCGCCCGGGCAGCCGATCTACGTCCTGCTGTACGCGGCGATGATCGTGTTCTTCTGCTTCTTCTACACCGCGCTCGTCTTCAACAGCCGCGAGACGGCCGACAACCTGAAGAAGAGCGGCGCGTTCATTCCCGGCATCCGCCCGGGCGAGCAGACCGCCAAGCACATCGACAAGATCCTCGCGCGGCTGACGCTCGCCGGCGCCGTCTACATCACCGCGGTGTGCCTGCTGCCCGAGTTCCTGGTGCTGCGCTACAACGTGCCGTTCTACTTCGGCGGAACGTCCCTGTTGATCATCGTCGTCGTCACGATGGACTTCTGGGCGCAGGTGCAGAGTTACGTGATGAGCCAGCAGTACGAGAGCCTGCTGAAGAAAGCCAATTTCAAGATGAGCTGAGGGCGCGCCCGCCAGACCCACTTCGACCATGTCCAAGGACGACGTCATCCAGATGCAGGGTGAGATCCTCGAGAATCTCCCCAATGCCACCTTCCGTGTGAAGCTGGAAAACGGCCACGTCGTGCTCGGGCACATCTCCGGAAAGATGCGCATGCACTACATCCGCATCCTCCCCGGCGACAAGGTGACGGTGGAGCTGACGCCCTACGACCTGACTCGCGCGCGCATCGTGTTCCGCGCCAAGTGAGCCGGCCGCCGCAACGAGTGAACTGAGAGAGTCATCCAGGAGAAGACCATGAAGGTCGCCGCATCGGTCAAGAAGATGTGCCGCAACTGCAAGATCATCCGCCGCAAGGGCGTGGTGAGGGTGATCTGCACCGACCCGCGCCACAAGCAGCGTCAAGGCTAAGCCAGAGGTACGACAGACATGGCACGCATCGCCGGCATCAACATCCCGCCGCACAAGCACGCGGAGATCGGCCTCACGGCCATCTACGGCATCGGCCGCACCACCGCGCAGAAGATCTGCGAGGTGGTGGGCATCCCCTACTCGAAGAAGATCAAGGACCTCGACGATCACGAGCTCGAGAAGATCCGCGAGGAGATCGGCAAGATCACCATCGAAGGTGACCTGCGCCGCGAGCTGAGCATCAACATCAAGCGCCTGATGGACCTCGGCTGCTACCGCGGCTTCCGCCACCGCCGCGGCCTGCCGGTGCGCGGCCAGCGCACGCGCACGAACGCGCGCACCCGCAAGGGGCCGAAGAAGTCGGCCATGGCGCTGAAGAAGTGAGCGCCGCTCCGCTGAAGCAACCGGTCCAGGCGCACTGAGAGAGCACAATCGACATGGCCAAGCCTCCCGTCAATACCGCCGCGCGCCGCGTGAGCAAGAAGGTCCGCAAGAACGTCGCGGACGGCATAGCTCACGTGCACGCGTCGTTCAACAACACGATCATCACGATCACCGACCGCCAGGGCGGCTCGCTCGCCTGGGCCTCCAGCGGCGGGCAGGGCTTCAAGGGCTCGCGCAAGAGCACGCCCTTCGCCGCGCAGGTGGCGGCCGAGAACGCCGGCCGTGCCGCGCAGGAGCAGGGCATCAAGAACCTCGACGTGCGCATCAAGGGCCCGGGCCCGGGCCGCGAGTCGAGCGTGCGCGCGCTGGCCTCGCTGGGCATCCGCATCAACAGCATCAGCGACGTGACGCCGATCCCGCACAACGGGTGCCGGCCGCAGAAGCGCCGCCGCATCTGAGATCCGGCGGTCCGCCCGCCCGACACGAACAAGAGCGACAGCAAGACCATAAGCCCACTGTCCGGGGTGCCTGGCGCGCCGGACTCGCGCGGGGGGGCTCGCCACTTCGGTGGTCGAGCCCTCTGCCGCGTCAGAAGACAGACCCGAGACGAGGACTCACACCGTGGCAAGACTCCTGGGCCCGAAGGCCAAACTCTCCCGCCGTGAAGGCACCGACCTCTTCCTGAAGAGCGCCCGCCGCGCCATTGCGGACAAGGCGAAGTTCGACAGCAAGCCGGGCCAGCACGGCCGCACCAGCGGCTCGCGCACGAGCGACTTCGGCGTGCAACTGCGCGAGAAGCAGAAGGTCAAGCGCATGTACGGCGTTCTCGAGCGCCAGTTCCGCCGCTACTTCGCCGAGGCCGAGCGCCGCAAGGGCAACACCGGCGCCAACCTGCTGATGCTGCTGGAGAGCCGGCTGGACAACGTCGTCTACCGCATGGGTTTCGGCAGCACGCGCGCCGAGGCCAGGCAGCTCGTCAGCCACAAGGCGCTCACCGTCAACGGCGAGGTGGTGAACATCCCGTCGTACATGGTCAAGGCCGGCGACGTGATCGGCCTGCGCGAGAAGGCGAAGAACCAGCTGCGCGTTCAGGACTCGCTGAAGCTCGCGCAAGGCGCCGGCCTGCCCGACTGGGTGTCGGTCGACGCCACCAAGATGGAAGGCACCTTCAAGAAGGCGCCGGACCGCGACCAGTTCGGCGCCGAGATCAAGGAAGCCCTGATCGTCGAGTTGTACTCGCGTTGACGAGGGCGGCCCTCATCGCCCCCGCGGGCCCGGCCGTCGTGGCCGTGCCGGCCCGGGCGGCGGGGCGGAGGCACCGCGCCATGTCCCGCCGGGCATGTGGCGCCTTGGCACAACGAGACGCCCGGCGTGGTCCCGCAGCCTTATCGGTGTAACGAGCCGAGGGTATTGACAGGAACTGAAGCACCCCATGCAAACCACTCTTCTGAAGCCCAAGGCCATTCAAGTGGAGCCGCTCGGCGGCCACCGCGCGAAGGCCACCCTCGAACCGTTCGAGCGCGGCTACGGCCACACGCTGGGCAACGCGCTGCGCCGCGTGCTGCTCAGCTCGATGGTCGGCTACGCGCCCACCGAGGTCACGATCGCCGGCGTGCTGCACGAGTACTCGGCCATCGACGGCGTGCAGGAAGATGTCGTGCACATCATGCTGAACCTCAAGGGCGTGGTCTTCCGCCTGCACAACCGCGACGAGGTGACGCTGGTGCTGCGCAAGGAAGGCGAGGGCCCCGTCACCGCCGGCGACATCCAGACGCCGCACGACGTGGAGATCATCAACCCCGAGCACGTCGTCGCACACCTGGCGCAGGGCGGCAAGCTCGACATGCAGATCAAGGTCGAGAAGGGCCGCGGCTACGTGCCGGGCAACCTGCGCCGCTACGGCGACGAGCCCACCAAGAGCATCGGCCGCATCGTGCTCGACGCGAGCTTCTCGCCGGTGCGCCGCGTCAGCTACGCCGTCGAGAACGCGCGCGTCGAGCAGCGCACCGACCTCGACAAGCTGGTGATGGAGATCGAGACCAACGGCGCGCTCGCGCCCGAGGAAGCCATCCGCCAGAGCGCACGCATCCTCGTCGAGCAACTCGCCTTCTTCGCCCAGATCGACGTCCAGGGCACCGACATCGTGATGCCGGTGGCGCCGCGCCGCGACACGTTCGACCCCATCCTGCTGCGCCCCGTCGACGAGCTCGAGCTCACCGTGCGCTCGGCCAACTGCCTCAAGGCCGAGAACATCTACTACATCGGCGACCTCATCCAGCGCACCGAGACCGAACTGCTGAAGACGCCGAACCTCGGCCGCAAGAGCCTCAACGAGATCAAGGAAGTGCTGGCCTCGCGCGGCCTGACGCTTGGCGCGCGGCTCGAGAACTGGCCCCCGCAAGGTCTCGACAAGCGCTGAGTTCGCTCAGCCGGACAAGACTTCATGTGTGCACCCCGCGGTACCTGACACGGCCGCGGGTGATCGATAAGGAAAGGAACGCACCATGCGCCACCGCAACGGCCCCCGCAAGCTGAACCGCACCACCTCGCACCGCCTGGCGATGCTGAGGAACATGTGCAACTCGCTGCTCACGCACGAGGCGATCAAGACCACGCTGCCCAAGGCCAAGGAGCTGCGCTCCGTGGTCGAGCCGCTCATCACGCTGGCCAAGGAGCCGACGCTGGCCAACCGCCGCCTCGCCTTCGACCGCACGCGCGACCGCGCCGTCGTCAGCAAGCTGTTCGACGAGCTCGGCCCGCGCTACAAGGCGCGCCCGGGCGGCTACACGCGCATCCTGAAGATGGGCTTCCGCGTCGGCGACAACGCGCCGATGGCCTTCGTCGAACTGGTCGACCGGCCCGAGCCCGCTGCTGCCGCCGAGGAAGGCGCCAAGCCCGCCGAGGCGTCCTGACGGCGGTCGTCGGCGGAGAGCCTGCACGGCCTCTCCCGGCCCGGCAGCGACCGCCGCGACGCCCTTCCTCTTGAGGAGGCGCGGCGGGCGCCGAGCGGCATGGGTTACCTAAGTCACGCGGGGCCTCGAGCCCCGCTGGCTATTCTTCGGCGCCATGGTCGAGCGCCCTGCCCCCGAGAGCCCGTCTGCGCCCAACTCAACGGCCGCGAGTGATGCGCCCGGGCAAACCCGGCCCGGGATCCGCCGCGAGGCACTGCGGCGGATCGCGGCGCTGACCGCCCCGGTGGCGATGTCTGCCGCGCTCCCCGCCGCACTCGCTGGCTGCGGCATGTTCGGCGGCAAGCCGCCGCCGGCGGTGCAGATCCCGCCGCCGCCCCCGCCTCCACCGCCGCCGCCCACGCAGGTGCGGCCGCAGCCGGTGCCGGTGAAGGGCACCATCACCGCGGCCGCCGACCTGAACCCCAGCGCCACGCAGCGCCCGTCGCCGCTCGTGTTGCGCATCTACGAGCTGCGTTCCGACGCGGCCTTCAGCAAGGCCGACTTCATCGCGCTGTACCAGTCGGAGCAGGCGACCATCGGCCCCGACCTCGTGCTCAAGGACGAGTTCGTGGTCAGCCCCGGCGAGACGCGCCCCTACGAGCGCACGTTGAGCATCGAGACCCGCTACCTCGCGGTCTTCGGCGCCTACCGCAACGTCGAGCGGGCCGTCTGGCGCGTCATCACCGCGGTGCCTCCGGGCAAGTCGCTGAAGATGGCCCTCCGCGCCGAGAGCCAGGCCCTGACGCTGACGCTGCAGCCCTGAGACGGCGCGCGCCGGGCGCCCCCGAGGCACGGAGGAACATGTCCACCAAGCATCGAGTGATCTGGTCGCAGGGCATGTTCCTGCAGCCGCATCACTTCCAGCAGCAGACGCGCTACCTCGAAGCGCTCGTCGACGCGCGTGCGCGCGCCGCCACGCCGCACGGCTGGGGCTTTGCCGAGCTCGTGCTCGACGAAGGCCAGCTGGCCACCGGCCGTGTCGCGCTGACGCGTGGCGTCGGCCTGCTGCCCGACGGCACGCCCTTCTCCTGCCCCGACGCCGACGCGATGCCGCCGGCGCTCGAGATCGCGGCCGACATGCAGGGCGAGCTGGTCTGCCTCGCCGCGCCGCGCGAGCGATCCGGCGCCACCGAGGTCGACTTCGGCGACGGCCAGGCCGACCCGCTGGCGCGCTTCGCGGTGCAGGAGCACGAGCTGCGCGACCAGACCCATGCGGCCGACGACCCCGAACCCGTGCAGCTCGGGGCGCTGCGCCTGCGCCTGCTTCGCGGCCGCGACGCGACCGACGCCTTCGCCGTGCTCGGCGTCGCGCGCGTGGTCGAACGCCGCGCCGACGGCCAGGTCGTGCTCGACCGCAACTACATCGCGCCGCAGACGCGCATCGAGGCCAGCGGCCAGCTCTCGGCGATGACGACGCTGCTGCACGGGCTCGTGCAGCAACGCGCGCGCACGCTCGCAGGCTCGATGGGCCATCTCGGCCAGGGCGTCTCCGAGGTGGCCGACTTCCTGATGCTGCAGCTGCTCAACCGCAGCGAACCGCTGCTGCGACAGTTCGCCGGCGCGCCGAACGTGCATCCGCAGGTGCTGCACCTGGCGCTCGCGCAGCTGGCCGGCGAGCTGGCCACCTTCTCCCGCGGCGAACGCCATCCGCCCGAGTACCCGCTGTACCGGCACCACGACCTGCAGGCGACCTTCGCGCCGGTGGTGCAGGACCTGCGCGACTACCTCTCGGCGGTGATGCACCGGCACGCGGTGCAGATCCCGCTCACCGACCGCGCGCACGGCGTGCGCACCGCGGTCGTCAACGACAGCGAACTGCTGCGCACCGCCGGCTTCGTGCTCGCCGTGCGCGCCCAGCTGCCGGCCGAGCAGGTGCGCCAGCGCTTCCCGGCGCAGAGCAAGCTCGGCCCCGTCGAGCGCATCAAGGACCTCGTCAACCTGCAGTTGCCCGGTGTCGGCATGCGCAGCCTGCCCGTGGCGCCGCGCCAGCTGCCGTATCACGCCGGAAGCCACTACTTCGATCTCGACCGCCAGGGCGAGCTCTGGAAGCAGATCGAGCGCACGGGCAACCTGGCGCTGCACGTGGCGGGCGACTTCCCGGGCCTGGAGCTGGAGCTCTGGGCCATCCGCCAGGCATGAAGCGCTGCGCGCCGATGAGACAGGACCGCCGCGATGGCCGGTGAACGCCCCCCCATGGACGACCCGTTCGGCCCGGCCGCTGGCGGCGAGCAACGCACGTTCGTCAAGCCCAATCCCGGCGGGCGTGCCGCGTCGGCGAGCCCGGCGTCGTTCGGCGGCGAAGGGCACACCGTCGTCGGCGGTGGCGGCGCCGACGCGCCGGTCGACCACGGCCTGAGCCCGCTGCTGGCGGCCGCCAACCGGCTGATGCTGCTGGTGCCCTCGCTGCGCCAGATGCGCAGCGCCGACCCCGCGGCCGTGCGTGCTTCGCTGGCCCAGGGCGTGCGCGACTTCGTCACAACGGCGCAGTCGCACGGCGTCGCGCCGGAGCGGGTGATGGCGGCGCGGTACATCCTGTGCACGATGCTCGACGAAGCCGCCGCCGACACGCCCTGGGGCGGCGGTGGCACATGGGGGCGCCACAGCCTGCTGGCCGAGTTCCACAACGAGGCCTCAGGTGGCGAGAAGGTCTTCCAGCTGATGGCCCGCCTGGCCGACAAGCCGGCCGCCAACCGCGACCTGCTCGAGCTGATCTACGCCGCGATCGCGCTCGGCTTCGAGGGCCGCTACCGCGTCGTGCAAGGCGGCAAGGCGCAGCTCGAGGCCGTGCGCGCCAAGCTCGCGCAGATCCTCGCCCAGGCACGCGGCCCGTATCCGGCGCCGCTCGCGCGCAACTGGGCGGCGCAGCCCCTGCCCGAGCGCAAGGCGCTCAGCTGGCTGCCGCTGGCGCTGACGGCCCTCGTCGCCGTGCTGGTGCTGGGCGGCGCCTACGCCGCCTTCTCCACCACGCTGGCCACGCGCTCCGATCCGGTGTACGGCCAGATCCAGTCGTTGCGCCTGGCGCCGCCGGTGGCCGCCGTCGCGCAACCGGCGCCCAAGCCGCGCCTGGCGGTGTTCCTGGAGCCCGACATCCGCGCCGGCATCGTGGCCGTGCGCGACGAGGTCGATCGCAGCGTCGTCACGGTGCGAGGCGACGGGCTCTTCGCGCCGGCCAGCGCGACGCTCGTGCCCGAGCGCGAGGCGCTGATGCGCCGCATCGGCGAGGCGATGGCGCGCGTCGGCGGCAACGTCATCGTCTCGGGCTACACCGACAACACGCCGATCCGGACGCTGCGCTTCCCGTCGAACTGGCACCTTTCCGAAAGTCGCGCGCAGGTCGTGCGCGACCTGCTCGTGGCCGCCGGCGTGCCGCGCGACCGCGTGCGTGCCGAGGGCCGCGCCGACGGCGACCCGGTGGCGCCCAACGACACGCCGGCAAACCGGGCGCTGAACCGCCGCGTCGAGATCACGCTGCAGACCACCATCGCCGCGGCGGCCGCCGCCGGCGCCTCGGCGCCGCGCTGAACGAACGCGCGCGGCCGCCGCCACAGCATCAGGCGCACACCATCGCCATGGGCAAGATCATCGGCTTCCTCTTCAACCGCTGGACGCTCGGTGCGCTGCTGCTCGCCGCGTTCCTGGCCGTGCTGTGGTTCATCGGCCCGCTGGTGGCCGTGGGCACGTGGCGGCCGCTGGAGAGCACGACCTCGCGCTGGGTGGTCACGGGCGTCGTGCTCGCGCTCGTCGTGGCCCTCGTCGTGTGGAAGGTGGTCCGCGCGCGCCAGGGCAACCGCAAGGTCGTCGAGCAGCTGGCGGCCGCGCCCGCTGGTGCCGCCGCCGCCACCGAGAGCCCGGAGGTCGCCGCGGTGCGCAAGCGCTTCACCGAGGCGCTCCAGACGTTGCGCAATGCCCGCTTCGGCACCACCGCCAGCTCGGGCCAGGGGGCCTGGGCGCGGATCAAGAACCAGCTCGGCGGCCGCTACCTGTACCAGCTGCCCTGGTACCTCATCATCGGCGCGCCGGGCGCGGGCAAGACCACCGCGTTGCGCAACGCGGGCCTGAACTTCCCGCTCGCCAGGCAGCTCGGCGACCACGCCGTGCGCGGCGTCGGCGGCACGCGCCTGTGCGACTGGTGGTTCACCGACCAGGCCGTGCTCATCGACACCGCCGGCCGCTTCACCACGCAGGACAGCGACGCCGCCCAGGACAAGGCGACCTGGAACGGCTTCGTCGACCTGCTCAAGCGCTCGCGCAAGCGCCAGCCCCTCAATGGCGTGCTCGTCACGGTCTCGGTGGCCGACCTCGTCGGCAAGAGCCCGCTGGAGCGCGAGCAGCACGCGCAGGCCGTGCGCGCGCGCGTGCAGGAGCTGCACGAGCAGTTGCGCATCCGCGTGCCGATCTACCTGCTCGTCACCAAGTGCGACCTGCTGGCCGGCTTCGCCGAACACTTCGCCTCGCTGGACAAGGACCAGCGCGCCGCGCCGTGGGGCTTCACGTTCCCGCTCGCTCCGGCCGGCGCCTGGAGCGAGCGGCTGCAGCCCGAGTTCGATGCGCTGCTGCAGCGGCTCGACCAGGGCCTCATCGACCGCCTGCAGGGCGAGAGCGACACGGTGAGGCGCGCGCGCATCTACGGCTTCCCGAACCAGTTCGCCAACCTGGCGCTGCCGCTGTCGGAGTTCACGCGCCAGGTGTTCGCCCCCTCGCCCTACGAAGCCGAACCGATGCTGCGCGGCGTCTACTTCGTCAGCGGTACGCAGGAGGGCACGCCGATCGACCGCGTGCTCGGCGCCGTGGCGCGCCGCTACCGCATCGAGCAGTCGATCCTGCCGCCGCAGAAGAGCAGCGGCCGCAGCTTCTTCCTGCAGCGCCTGCTCACCGAGGTGGTGTTCGCCGAGCACGGGCTCGCCGGGACCGACCGCCGCTGGGAGCGGCAGCGCAATGCCTGGGCCATTGCCGGCTACTCGCTCGTCGGCCTCGTGACGCTCGGACTGCTCGGCGTCTGGACGGTGAGCTGGCGCAACAACGCCGCCTACGTGGAGGCCGTTTCGCAGCGGGTGGAGCTCGTCCGCCGCCAGGTGCAGGAGACGCCCAACCGGACCACGGCCGACCTGCTGCCCGTGCTGCCGGCGCTGGAGGCGACGCGGCGGCTGGCCAGCGACGCCGGGCCGGTCGGCGAGGGTGGCGCCGTGCCCTGGTCGCTCGGCTTCGGCCTCTACCAGGGCGAGAAGCTCGACGGTGCGGCGAGGAGCGCCTACCAGCGCATGCTCGTCGATGCCGTGCAGCCGCGCCTGGCGCTGCGCGTCGAGGAGCAGCTGCGCGCCACCGACCAGCCCGATTCGCTGTACGAGGCGCTGAAGGCCTACCTGATGATGTACGAGCCGGCACGCTTCGAGGCCGCCTCGCTGAAGCAGCACATCGAGGCCGACTGGGAGGCTCGCCTCGGCCGCGAGATCAGCGTCGAGCAGCGTGCGGCGCTGTCGGGCCACCTCGACGCGCTGCTCGAGCGCGGTGCCACCGTGTCGCCGCTGCCGCGCGACCAGGCGCTCATCGACTCGACGCGCACGCGGCTGGCGGCGGTGCCGCTGCAGCAGCGCGTCTACAACCGCCTGCGCCAGCGCGGGCTCGGCGCCGAGTTCCGCGAGGTCACGGTGGCCGAGGCCGGCGGCCCCAACGCGCAGCTCGTCTTCGTGCGCGCCAGCGGCCTGCCGCTCACCAAGGGCGTGCCGGGGCTGTTCACCTACGACGGCTACCACAAGGGCTTCCAGAAGGTGGTGGGCGAGGTGACCAGGACGCTCGCCGCCGAGCAGAGCTGGGTGCTCGGCATCGAGCCGACCGCCGCCCTCGCGCCGCAGACGGCCGGCCAGGCCGCGGCGCAGGCGGCCGACGGCCTGCTCGGCACGCGCCTGGTCGACGACGTGCGCCGCCTGTACCTCAACGAGTACCGCGACGCCTGGCGCGACTACATCGCCGACGTGCGCCTGCAGCCACTCACCAGCATGGCGCAGGCGATCGAGAAGACGCGCTTCCTGGCCGGGCCCGACACGCCGCTCGTGCCGATGCTCAAGCGCTTCTCGAAGGAGACCACGCTGCTGGCGCCGCAGCCCGGCGCCGCCGGCGTGGCCGGCTCGCTCGTCGAGCGCGGGCGGCAGGCGGTGGCAGGGGCCATCGGCGGTGCCGCGCCGCTGGTCGCGCCGGGCGAGAAGCTCGAGAGCATCGTCGACGACGAGTTCCGCTCGCTGCGTGCGATGGTCACCGCGCCCGAGGGCGGCAAGCCGCCCATCGAAGGACTGATCGAGCGCCTGAAGGAACTGCAGGTGCACCTGATCGCCGTGGACAACGCGTTGAAGGCGAAGGCGCCGCCGCCGTCCTCGCCGCTGCCCAACCAGCTCAAGGCCGAAGGCGGCAGCTCGCCCGAGCCGGTGCGCGGCCTGCTCGACGCGCTGGGCAGCAGCAGCGCGCGCGCGGCCACGATCGCGCTGCGCGGCTCGCTCGCGGCCGAGGTGCGTTCGGTGGTCGGCGAGTTCTGCCAGCAGGCCATCGCGGGTCGTTATCCCTTCGACCCCACCGCCGCGCGCGAGGTGACGCCGGCGGACTTCGCGGCGCTCTTCGGGCCCGGCGGCAAGTTCGAGCAGATGCAGACCAAGCTGGCGCCGTACGTCGACACCAGCACCCGGCCCTGGCGCTTCCTGCCGGTGGACGGCGCGCCGCTGGGCACCGACCTCGGCACGCTGCCGCAGTTCCAGCGTGCCAAGGAGATCCGCGACGCCTTCTTCGCCGCCGGCCCGATGCCGGGCGTGCGCCTCGTGATGAAGCCCTTCGAGATGGACGCGCGCCTGAAGGAGTTCCTGCTCGACGTCGACGGGCAGTTGCTGCGCTACGACCATGGCCCGCAGATCCCGGTGGAGATCAGGTGGCCGGGGCCGCGCGGCAGCGGCGTCGTGCGCGTCACCGTGCAGCCGGCCGGTGGCTCGGGCCTCGTCAACGACGGGCCGTGGGCGCTGTTCCGCCTGTTCGAGCGCGTCGCCATCACGCCGGGCAACTCGCCCGAGAAGTTCCGCGCGACGTTCGACATCGACGGTCGCAAGGCCATCTTCGACGTGACGAGCAGCAGCGTGCGCAACCCCTTGCGGCTGCCCGACGTGCGCTCGTTCCAGTGCCCGAACGGGCTCTGAAGGGGCCGCTTCCGCGATGGCGAGGGCCACCGTCGATGGTCGTTGACGCGGGCGTTCCCGGTGCCGCGCCCCCGGGCTGGTACGGCAAGCTCAGCACGCTGGGCGACTTCGCCGGCCGCCGCGTGCCGCTCACGGTGCAGCAGACGCTGGACCACTGGCTGTCCGAGGTGCTCGCCGGCAGCCGCGAGCAGCTGGGCGACGACTGGCTGCAGCGCTACCTCGATGCACCGCTGCATCGATTCGTGCTCGGTCCGGAGGTGATCGGCGCCGGCTGGTGGTTCGGCATGCTGATGCCGAGCTGCGACAACGTCGGGCGCTACTTTCCGCTCGTCGTGCTGCAGGCGCGTGCCGCGCCACCCACCGACCGACCGGGTCTCGAACACCTCGACCGGTGGTGGCAGCGCGTCGGCGAGGCGTCGCTCGAGACGCTGGCCGACGAGGTGGATGTCGAGCGCTTCGACCGCGCGCTGGCCGAGTTGCCGCCCTGGCCCGAGGCGCGCGAGGCGCCTGCGTGGGCGCCGTCGTGGCTGCAGGCCGCATCGCCGTCGGCGCCGGCGGACGTGCTGCATCTGCCGTCCGCGTGCGCGCCGGCCGACCTGGTGCAGGGCCTGGCGGCCGGCGAATGGAACCGGCGCCTGCGCGCACACAGCCTGTGGTGGTCGTGGCGGCCGCAGGGCGGCGCGAGCACCTGCCGCGTCGTGCCCGGTCTGCCTTCGGCGGCCGAGTTTGCCGCGATGCTCCAGCCCCCGGGCTGAACGAAGGCCGGCCGGACGGGCGGGGAGGATCGCGCGCTGCGGCGCGGTGGCCGGAACGGGCCTTCCGGCGGTGCTCAGCGCAGCGAGCGCGGAATGGTGTCCTCGAAGCGCGCGATCGTCATGTCGCCCGGGTCGCCCACCCACACGGCCACCGCGCTGTAGTTGTCCTGCCGGGGCGCGGCGCGCCTGGCGATCTGCCGGCGCATGTCGTCGAGCCACTCCTCGGGCGTGTCGGAACGGTGCAGCGCCGCGGCGATGTCGTGCGGCTCGAAGCCGTCCCACCAGCCGTCGCTGGCGAGCAGGAACGCGTCGCCCTCCATCAGCTCCACCGGCCGCACCACGGTGTGCGGCGTGACGTCGCCCTCGATGCCGAGCGCGGCCAGCAGGTGGTTCTTCTGCGGGTGGGCGCGCCCCTGCTCCTCGCTCAGCATGCCCGAGCGCACCATGTGCTGCACGATGCTGTCGTCCTGCGTCAGCAGTTCGCCCTGCCCGTGCCGCACGCGGTACAGGCGCGAGTCGCCCACGTGCGTCCACAGCGCGTGATCGAGCGACGCGTGCACCCAGAGCACGACGACGGTCGTGTGCATGCGGTGCTCGGGGCGCCGCTGGTCCACCTGCTGCCGCAGCAGGTCGGCGTGGGCGTCGCGCACGACGCGCGTGAGGTGGTCCGGGGAGAACTCGGCCTCGACCGCCGACAGGGCGCGCGCGATGCTCTCGACGGCGCGGTACGAGGCCTCCTCGCCGCGCGAATGGCCGCCGGCGCCGTCGGCCAGCACCGCGTAGTGGCCGGCGGGGCCGTCGCCGTGGCGAAGGTCATCCTCGTTGCCGCCGCGCGCCCCGGGGTCGGTGCAACTGGCGATGCGCAGGCGCGACATGTTCGGCGGGGTCGGGTGTGGGGCGTTGTGCTCGGTGTCCGGTCGGCCGCGCGGGGCGGGGCCGCTGTCATCATCGACGACAACGCGGCGGGCGGGCAAGCACCCAGCTTGTCGGCGCGCCGGAAGGATCCCTCCTCCGCAGGGCCGGCGCGCACCCGGACGCGGGCAAAGGCGCGGGTGCGGGCCGCGTGCGCCGGAGAGGTCAGCGGCGCTGGCGCTGCCGTTGCCGCTGCTGCTGCTCGAGGCGGTCGACCTGCTGCTCGTACGCGGCGACGAACGCACGACCGAAGAGGGTGTGGAAGTCCTCCTCGGCCTCGTCGCGGATGCGCCGGTGATGCTGCAGGTACAGCTCCCACAGGCGTGCCTTGCGGTTCATCGGCAGCAGGTTGGCGAGCATCGAGCCGGCGCCGAGCTTCGCCTCCAGCGCCGCCGGGTCGAAGCGATCGAGCATGCCCTCGATCGCCGCGCGCATGCCGGCCACGGTGCCGATCGAGTGGCCGACGAGGTCGAGCATCGCGTCGTCCATCGCCGAGGCACCGTCCATGAAGCCGCGCTGCGGCGGCGAGAGCAGCTGCTCGAGGCCGCTCACCGCGTCCGGCGAGAACTTCAGCGGGTTGTTCATCGTCGAGCGGATCTGCGTCACCGACGCGCGCATCTCGTGCTTGGTGCTGGCGCGCACGGCCACGAGCTGCAACGTGCCCTCCACCGCCGAGCGCAGCACACGCCCGATGTGGCGCATCAGCGCCTCGCCCTCGCCACCGGGGGCCGGCAGGTCGATGCCGGCGCCTTCGCAGAACGCGCGCCAGAGGGCGGCCGAGTCGGCGCCGCCCGCCGCTTCGCGCGGCCCGGCGCCCGGCGGCGCCATTGCGGCTGGCGCCGCCGGGCGCCCGGGCGCCGGCGCAGGAGGCGGCGCACCGACGGGTGGCCGAAGCGATGCCCGCGGCGCACTGGCCGGTGGCGGCGGCAGCGGCTTCGCCTCGGGGCGAGGCCGCGGCGGCGGCATGGGCGCGGCCGGCGGCTGCCCCACGACGGTGGCCGGGATGAACGCGTCACCGGCCGCCGGCGCGGGCGGCGCGGCCACGCGCGGAGGAACGTAGGCACCGTGCACCGCCGGGACGTCGTCCGGGATCGCCACCGGTCCCTGGCCCGCGGCAGCCGGCCTGGCGGGCTGGTCGGCCGGGGCCTCGCCGAAGAGAAGCAGCGGATCCGTCGGCAGGCCGCCGCCGCCACCTCCCCCGGCAACGGCGGGCGCCGGCCCGGCCGGCTCGCCGATGAAGCGCGCGAGCGCGTCATCGCCGGTGCCGCCCGCGCCGAGGCCGAAGGCCTGGTCGATCGACGGCGCGCCCGCGCGCCCCCCGGACCCGTCGCCGAAAAGGTCGGCGAACGGATCCGCGGGCGCCGCGGCCGGTGCCGCGGGCGCGAGGTCGTCGCTCCAGCCGTCGAGCGGCGGTGCCGGGGGCGCGGGGACCCTCGGCACGCCCGCGGGTGCGAAGGCCGCTGGCGTGCCCGACGCCGATGCGAACGGGTCGAAGTCGTCCGGGAGCCGCGCCGCGCCAGCCGGTGGCGGCGCGGCAACGCCGCCGGACGACGGCGTGATGCCGGCCGGCGGCGGCATCAGGTCGGCGAACGGGTCGTCGCTCGGCGCGGCCACGACCGCGGGCGCAGCCCCGGCGGGCGCCGGCACGGCGGGCCCGAGAAGGTCGGCAAAGGGGTTGTCGCTCGCGAGCGGCGGCGAAGGGGAAAAGGCCGCCGCGGACGGCGCGGCGTTCATCGCCGCGTGCGGCGCCGCGGCGGCGGGCTGGGGTGACCGCAGCCCCGGGGGCTGGAAGGCGGCTCCTCCCGGCCGCGCCGCCGGTGCCGCAGCGGAGACCACGGTGGCGGCCACGTCGCCGGCGGCAGGCGGCACGCCTTCTCCCGACCGGCACTCCGCGCGCAGCAGGTAGCCGCCGATCCGCACCTCGTCGCCGTGCCGCAGCGGCGCCGTCTCGCCGGCGGCCAGCGTGCGCTGGGCCACGGTGATCGGGTTGGCTGCGCCGACGTTGCGGATCATGAAGCGGTCGCCCACGAACACGATCTCGGCCTGCTTGCGCGAGATGAACCGCTCGGGGTCGGGCAGCGCCATCGTGCTGTGATCGGCCCGCCCGATCGTGCCGCCCCCGGCGTCGAAGCGCGCCGTGATGGGACGGCTGAGCGCCTGGTCGTTGAGGGAAACCGCCAGCAGCGTGAGGATCATGGTGTTCGCGACGAGCGGGCGCGCATTGTGGTGGCGGATGGCGGCGTCCGCGCCCTCGCCCCAGAGGAGACCCGGGACCACGGGCCCGTGGCCGCCGGCCGAGGCTCGCCGCATGGTCGGTGCAGCCCCCGGGGCGGGCAACCGACCAAAGTCACGGCGCAGTCGCACCTGCGTCGCGCCCAGGTCGCGCCTCCGCCGTGCGCACGTTGCACCCACGTCGCGCCTCCGCCGCGCATCGCCCGGCCGCAGGCCCGCGTGTGCCCCGCGTGTGCCATTTCACGTTGTCCGCCGCGGCCCGCGCCGAAGGTGAATCCGGCACAGGAGCGCGAGCGAGCGCTCGCGAATCGGGCGGATGACCCGGGGAGGGTCGGCTGGCAGCGTACCGCCCCGTGAAGACGATCGTCTCGATGGCCCTGTGCCTGTCTGCCTGGGCATGCCACGCCCCGGCGGCGGTGGCCGGCTCGATGCCCGCGTCCATGCCCCCGGCCGCGGCCCCGGTGCTCGTGCTCGATGCCGGTCGCCACACGGCGCCGGTGCGTCGCATCGCGGTCAGTCCGGACGGGCGGCTCCTGGCCACCGCCTCGGACGACAAGACCGCGGCGCTCTGGCGCGCCGACACCGGCGAGCGGCTGCACGTGCTGCGTGCGATGCCCGGCCCCGGCAGCGAGGGCCGCCTGTACGGCACGGCGTTCCATCCGCGCGAGCCGCTGGTGGCCGTCGGCGGCACCGGCTCCGCGCCGGCGGGGGCCGTGATCCAGTGGCACGCCACGGACTCGGGCGAGCTGCGCCGCGTCGTCGCGGCCGGCCGCGGCGAGGTCAAGCGCCTCGTGTGGAGCGCGGACGGCCGCTGGCTGCTCGCGGCGTTCGCCGCGCCCGGCGCGGTGCGCGTGTTCGCGGCCGACGGCCGGCTGGTCTCCGAGGTGCCGCTCGCGGGCGACGGCTACGGCCTGGACGTGCACGCGGGCGGCCAGGTGGCTGCGACCGACACGGCCGGCACGGCACACCTCTTCACCCTCGGCGGTGATGGGCGGCTCGTGCTGCAGCGGCGGCTGGCCGTCGGGGGCACGCCGGTCGCAAGCGCCTTCGCGCCGGCCGGTGGCCGCGAGCCCGCCTGGGCCGTCGTCCACTTCGATGCCGAGCGGCAAGGCGCGGTGACGGTCTTCGATCTCGCGGGCGCCGGGGCCGGCGCGCCGGTCGTCTGGAAGGCGACCGGCCTCGGCCGCGGGCGCACGCAGGCCGTGGCCTGGTCGCTCGACGGGACCCGCCTGGCGATCGGCGGCGTGCACGGCCCGTCTGGCGCGGCCGGGCGCGCGGCCATCGATGCCTTGCGCGGCTACGTCCAGGAGTTCGACGCGCGAACCGGGGCGCCCGCAGGACGGCACGAGGTCGCGGCCGATGCCGTCACCGACCTGCGGGCCGTCGCCGGCGGCGGCTGGGCCTTCGCGTCGTTCGACGGGAACGCCGGGCTCCTGGCTGGCAAGGGCCAACTGCGCCTCGTGGGCTCCGCGCCGCCGGCGGGCGCCTCAGGAGCCGAGGGTGGCGCGGCATCCGGGGGCCCGGGCACCGTTCGCCGCCCCGATCGCCTCTGGCTCGCCGGGCCACGGGTGGTGCAGTGGCAAGGCGGCACGGCCGTCGCGCCGTGGCGCTTCGACCTGGCCGGGCGCGTGCTGCACCCCGGTGCCGCGGCCGGCGCGCGCGCGCCCGAGGAGCCGGGCGTCCTTGCCGCGGCCACGCGCGACTGGGACAGCGTCGCGCAGGCCGTGCCCGTGATCCAGGGCGCCCGCATGCCGCTGGACGTGGGCGAGATCTCGCGCGCGGTCGCGCGCATCCCGGGCAGCGACGATGTCGCCTGGGGCACCGGGCACCGGCTCGTGCGCGTGGCCCCTGGCGGGCGCGTCGTCTGGACGGTGCGCCCCGGCACCGAGACGCGTGCCGTGCACGGCGGCACCGACGGTGCGCACGTGGTGGCGGCGATGTCCGACGGCACGCTGCGCTGGTACCGCGCGCGCGACGGCCGGTTGCTGCTGTCGCTGTTCGTGCTCGACCCGCAGCGGTGGGTCCTCTGGACACCGGGCGGCTACTACGACGCCAGCGCCGGCGCCGAGCCGCTGCTCGGCTGGGTGCTGGCCCCAGGCAACGGCCTCGGCGCGGCGGCCACCGGCCACGCCGCGGAGGGCGGTGCCGCAGCGCACGCGCCCGTGCACCTGACGAGCGGGCGCTTCCGCGAACGCTTCCATCGGCCGGACGTGATCGACCGCGTGCTCGACGACGGCGACGAGACGCTCGCGCTCGAGCGCGCCGACCAGGCCCGGGCGCAGGCGTTGCGGGCCGAGACGGCGCCGGCGCCGCCGCCGCCCGCCGCCGCGGCCGGAGCGGAAGCCGCACCGGTGGCGTCGGCCGCGGCCGGATCAGCCGCCACGGCCGGCACCGGCGTCGCGGATGTCGCGCGTCCCGCGACGGGCCCGACCGGCGCCGCGAGCGCGTCGCCGGACCGGCCCGAGACGCTGCCGCCGCTGCTCGCGCACAAGCAGTCGCCGGTCGTGATGACGGCCGAGCCGACGGTGACGCTCGCCTTCGCGGTCCGCTCCGACGCGCGGCTGCCGCTGACCGCGCTCGTGGTGCGGCGCGACGGCGTGCTGCAGGAGGCCGCCCGGGTCGTGATGCCGTCGGCCGCCGCGCCGGAAGCGCCGGCCCGGGTGACGCTGGCGGTGCCGCCGGGCGAATCGGTGGTGCACGTGGCGGCGGCCAACGCCAACGGCTTCTCCGATGCGCTGACGTTCAAGGTGCTGCGCACGGCGCCACCGATCGTGGCCGACCTGCCGGCGCTGCCGCCGGTGCCGGCGATCTCGGCCGCGCCCGCAGCGCCTGCGCCAGCCGAGCGACCTGCGCCGGCGGCCGACGATCGTCCCCGCCTCTTCGCGCTGCTGGTGGGCGTGGCCCGCTACGCCGATCCGCAGGTGAACCCGCTCGAGCTGCCGGGCAAGGACGCCGAGGATCTGGCGCGCGTGCTGGCTGCCCAGGCGGGCCGCGCCTACAGCGCCGTGCAGACGCGCGTGCTCACCGACGAGCGCGCCACGCGCGCGGCCATCGTCGGTGGCCTCGAGTGGCTCGCACGGTCGGTGGGCCCGCGCGACTTCGGCGTGCTCTTCATCGCCGGCCACGCGCTGAACCACGGCAACGGGCAGTACTACTTCCTCGGGCACGACGTGGTCGCCGACCGTCTCGCGGCCACCGCGGTGGCGCAGGCGCAGATCCGCGCGACGCTGGCCCGGCTGCGCGGCCGGGCGGTGCTGTTCGTCGACACCTGCCACGCGGGCAACGTGTATGGCACGGGGACCTCGCCGGGGCCGGCGCCGTCGCGCGACCTGGCGCGCCTGGCCAACGAACTCGCCTCGCCCGAGAACGGCGTCATCGTCTTCGCCTCGAGCACGGGCCGCCAGCTCTCGCTGGAGAGTCGCGAGTGGGGCAACGGCGCCTTCACGCGCGCGCTCGTGGCGGGCCTGAACGGCGGCGCGGACCTGATGGGCCGGGGCCGCGTCACGTTCCAGGGCCTCGGCTACTACGTCTCGGCCGAGGTCGAGAAGCTCACCGGCGGCCGACAGACGCCGGTGGTGATCGCGCCCCCGCCGGGCCTGCCCGACTTCACGCTCGCGCTGCTGCAGCGCGAGCGCGTGGGGGGCCTCGGCGCGGGCCACGGGGTCGTGGCCGCCCTGCGCGGGCCGGCTCGCTCCGCCGCCGCCGTGGCCGCAGTCGCGGCCGCGGGTGGCCGCCCCTGAGCGCCGCGGGCACCCGGCACGAGGCCGCCACCAGAGATCCGAAGGTCAGGAGGACTGCGATGGGATGCATCAACGCCGCGATGGACGGGGCCGGTGCGCCGGGCCGGGGGGCTGAAGCCGTCCGGGCCCGTGCCGGGGCCGACGCCCGGCCGGGCTCGGGATCCACGGCACCGTTCGGCATGTGGCGGCGCGTCGTGCGTCGTGCCGGCCGCTGGGCGGCATGGCTCGCGTGCATCGCCTGCGCCGTGCTGCTGGCGGCCTGCGGGGGCGGCGGCGAGACGCCGCCGCCCCGGCAGGAAGCGCCGACGCTGCTCGGCACCTCGGGCCCGAGTGCGGCCGTGGCCGGGACCAGCGTCACCTTCAGCGTGGCGGCCAGCGGCGCCACCACCTACCAGTGGCAGAAGCTCGAAGCCGGCGCGGCGCAGTGGGCCGACATCCCGGACGCGACCGCGCCGAGCCTGGTCGTCGACCAGGTCACGCTGGCGCAGAGCGGCACGCAGTACCGCGTCGTCGTCGGCAACCCGGCCGGCTCGGTGACGAGCCCGAGCTTCACGCTCACCGTCGAGGCGGCCGTCGCCGCGCCGCTCATCACCGGGCACCCGCTGGACAGTGTCGTCGTCGAGGGTGCCTCGGCCACGCTGGCGGTGGAGGCCACCGGCGAGGGCCTGGCCTATGCGTGGGAGCTCAGCAGCGATGCCGGCTCGACCTGGCTGCCGCTGCCCGGCGCGATGCAGGCCACGCTGCTGCTGCCCGACGTGGTGCCGTCGGACAGCGGCAAGCGCTACCGCGCGGTGGTGAGCAACCGGGCCGGCGTCGCGACGAGCCAGGCCGCGACGCTGACCGTGACCGCAGCACCGGTGGCGCCGACCATCGCCACCCAACCCACCAGCCGGCACGCGAATCCGGGCCAGAGCGCCAGCTTCTCCGTCACGGCGCTCGGGACGACGCTCGCCTACCAATGGCAGTCGAGCATCGACGGGGGCGCCACCTGGGCCCCGGTGGCCGGAGCGACCTCGGCCACGCTGGTGCTGCCGGCCGTGGCCCTCGCCGACAACGGCCGGCGGCTGCGCGTGCTCGTCAGCAACGGCGCGGGCGCCGTCACGAGCGCCGAGGTCGTGCTCACCGTCACCGCGGCCGTCGTGCCGGTGGCCATCGGCACGCAGCCGGCGGGCGTGAAGGTCAAGGAGGGGCAGTCGGCCGTCTTCGCGGTCGGGGCCACGGGCACATCGCCGACCTACCAGTGGCAGGTGAACGGCGGCGCGGGCTGGGCGGCGGTGGGCGGCGTGGTGGCCGACGCGCCGACGTTGACGCTCACGGGCGTCACGCTGGCCGACTCGGGCAAGCGCTTCCGCGCCGTCGTCGGCAACGCGGCCGGCTCGGTCACCAGCCAGGAGGCCACGCTCACGGTGGAGCCGGTGATCACGGCGCCGGTGATCAGCGTCCAGCCGGCGAGCACGACGCGCATCGTCGGCCAGTCCGCGAGCTTCACGGTCGCTGCCGCTGCCACCGGAGCGGCGCCCAGCTACCAGTGGCAGTCCCGCGACGTGGCGGGCGACTGGGCGCCGGTGGCCGGTGCCACGGGGGCGGCGCTCGCCATCGCCCACGTCGACATCGCCGAGGACGGCAGGCAGTTCCGCGCCGTGGTCTCCACGCCCGGCCACACCGTCATCAGCACCGAGGCCACGCTGCGGGTGCTCTGGGGCAGCGTGCAGGCGAGTGCCGACACGTCGATGCTGGAGAGCACCGGAGGCGGCGACGACGGCGGCTCGCCCGGCGGTGGCGACGGCGCCGGCAGCGACGGCGGCGGGGGGCTCGGCAGGACGGTGAACGCGCTCCTGACGGCGCACCGACTCGCCGACGGCGCGCTCGTGGGCCAGGCACGCACGCATCACGAGACCGGCCTCGTGAAGATCAAGGCCGGGCCGGGCGCCGCACCGCTGCTGCTGACGCTGTCCGGCAACGCCGATGCACGCTACTACGACGAGGGCCAGGCCGAGCTCGCCGGTCCGCTGGCGGCCATGCTGCCCTTCGACGACACCCAGGTGCTGCACGCGCTCGTCGACAAGCTCGACGAGAACGTCGGCGTCACGCCGCTCACCGAGGCCGCGTATCGCTACGCGATCAACCGCTTCCTCGTCGACCCGGCGCTCGTGGCGGCCGGCAAGGAGCCGCTGCGGCGCCGCGCCGAGCTCCGCGAGCTGCGCCGGCTGACGGCCGAACAGATCAGCGAGGCGCACGCCGTCATCCTGAAGGAGGTCAACGGCAAGCTGCCCGACATCTACCAGCTCGAGTCGCTGAAGTCGCTGCCCACGCCAGTGGACGGCCGCAGCACGACCGACGCGCTCAAGCTCAGCCGCTACGGCCGCCAGCAGGCGGTGACCGGGGGCCTCGTGGCGGCGGCCGGGCTCTTCAAGCGGACGGACGCGCGGCAGCCGGCGCTGGCGCTCGTCGAGCAGCTCGCGCGCGACCTCACCGACGGCAAGCTCGACGGCTACGCCCTCGATGGCAAGCCGGCGGCGCCCGACGGCGAGACGCCGGTGTACGACTCGATGCGACTGCCCGCGGACCTGGCCTTCGGTGCCAACCGGCAGGCCGAGCGCTTCGGCAGCGTGACGCTGTATCCGCTGGTGCCCGACATCGTCGAGGTCGGCGAGCAGCGGGCGACCTACGACAACGACTGCCCGCGCTGGCGCGACCATGTCAGCCTGCTGAAGGACGGCAGCATCCGCATCGAGCGCACCACGTACTCGGCCTCGGCGACGGCGTTCCCGGACTGCAAGCAGAGCCAGCAGACCACCGTCATGCCCGACTTCATGACCGGGGTGCGCCAGCTGCAGAGCAACGGCCACCAGGGCTTCCTGCTGCGCAGCGACGGCCTCGTCTACGGCTGGGGCAACGCGGCGTGCGGCACGCTCGGCGACGGCAGCCTCTCGGGCACGGTCGACAAGCCCAAGCGCATCGACGCGCTCGCCAAGCTGACGTCGATGGCCATCGGCGACCATGCCGTCGCCGCGCGCGATGCCTCGGGCCGCGTGTTCACGTTCGGTGCCAATGCCGAAGGCGCGCTCGGCCTCGGGCCGCAGCCGCCGGGTGCGGTGAGCTGCCGCGTCTCCGACAGCCGGCTCTCGTACCCTTCGGTGCTGACGCCGCAGTTCGTGCGCGGCGCCGGCGAGACCACCTCCGTGCACGTGGTGCGCGGCCGCACCTTCTACGCGGTGCGCGCCGACGGGCAGCTGGTCGGCTGGGGCAGCGGCCAGGCGATGGCCTTCGGCGGCGACTCGACGGCACCGCGCGACACGCCGGCCCTGGTCGACGGCCTGAAGGCGGTGCGCACGGTGGCGGGCACGCACGACACGACATTCGCGCTCGCGACGAAGGGCGTCGTGTTCGGCTGGGGCAGCAATGCGGGCGGCGGCTTCGGGGACGGCTCGACCTCGCCCAGGCTCGCGCCGGCGCCCGTGCGGCTGCCTTCGATCGCGCAGGACCTCGTCGGCGACGGCCTCGGCCAGGCCGTCGCGCTGATGGACGACGGCTCGGTCGTCGGATGGGGGCCGGCCTTCACGTCGGTCGACCCGGCCACCGGCAAGGCGCAGCGGTGGCCGGCGCGCGCACCGGCCCCGATCGAGGGGCTCGGCGCGGCGAAGATCCGCCACCTGCAGCTCGGCAACAGGCCGGATGCGGTGATCTACCTGCTCGCGCAGGACGGCCGCGTGTTCCGGCTCGACGGGCAGCGCAACCCGTTCGTGGCCGTCGACGTGACCTCGAGCTTCAACCGTTGAGCGGGCCGGCTCGCGACGCTCCGGCGCGCGGTGCCGGCCCTTCTCAGGGCCGCGTGACGAACGTGTCGCGTCCCGTGGCCTCGCGAATGCGTGCGGCCAGTGCACCGGCCTCGGCCGCCGTGTCGGCCGCGCCGAGCCACACGCGATGCAGGCCGCCGTGGGCGGCCACCCGCAACGTGGCCCGCAGTCCCGCGAGGGCGGGCGAGCGTTCGAGCTCCGCGGCGAGCTGTTCGTACACCGACTGCGCGGCGGTGGCGCGGCGGAAGGCGCCGACCTGCACCACGTAGCGGCCGGCCAGAGCCGCGGGCATGGGCGCGAGTGAGGGTGCGGGTGCGGGTCCGGGTGCATTCGCGCCCGCCGCGGCCTGGCCAGGCGGTGGCGGGCGCGATGGTGGCGTCGTGGAGGCGGGCGAAGCTGTCGGGCCGGGCGCGGCCCCGGCCGCCGCCGTGGGCAGGGTCGATGGGCGGTTCGCGGCGGCTGGTTCGTGGGTCGCAACGGTGGCCGCCGGGCCGGCCGCGCCCGGGCTCGCGTCGGCCCGTGGAGCATCGGAAGGCGACGGCGGCTCGTTGCGGGTCGCGCCGAGCGGCGAGGCTGGCGTCGGCGCAGGCCCGGGCGCCGTCGCGCCGGCGCCGCGGCTCTCGCCGAGTGCCCAAGTCACCAGCGAGCAGCCCGGCAGCGAAGAGGCCGCCAGCAAGAGCAGCATGGCTGGCAGCCTGCCGAAAAGCAGGCCATGCAGCGCGCCGTGCATCCGGCCGTGCATCGGGATCTGCAGCGGCCCGTGCAGCCCGCCGCGCTGCCGGCCGTGCAGCAGCGCGTGCGGCAGGTCGTCGGGCAGGGCATCCATTGCGACCCGCCGAGCGGTCGCGGCCGGCGCACATCGCTTCGCAGGCGTGAGGGTTCGCATCCACATCGTTCGCTCTCCGGCCCGGCGCGCGGCCACGCGCGCCGAGTATGCGTTGCGCCCTGCCTTTCGGCCACTCTGAGGATGACCCTCTCCGTCGCCGAAGGGCGGCCGCAGTAAAAGTCGTGCGGTCGGTGTGTCGCGCCAGGGTTGGCGCGCCGGCAGGAAGGCCTGAATGGCGCGCAGTCATCGTGGGGGCCGAAGCGGCGGGCGTGGCGGCCGCGCGCTCTGTCTCGGCCTGGCGTTCATCGCCTGCGCCGGGCTGCCGCCGCGCGTGCCGGCGCAGGGCAGCACCCCCGCCTCCGGCGGCGGCGCGTCCGCGGTGGCGGGCGAGCGCAAGGTCGTCGTCGACCGCTACGCCGTGCTCGGCAACACATTGCTCGAGGCGGCGCAGCTGCGCACCGTCACCGCGCCCTACGTGGGCATCGTCGGCAAGAGCGAGCTGGCCGCCGCCGCGGCTGCGGTGCAGGAGGCCTACCGGCGTGCCGGCTGGGGCGGCGTGGTGGCCTTCCTGCCCGAGCAGGACTTCCTCGGAGGCACCGCGCTCATCCGCGTCGTCGAGGGGCGGCTCGCACGCTACGTCGTGGCCGAGAACCGCCGCTTCAGCGCCGACAACATCCGCGCCAGCCTGCCTTCGCTCGAGCGCGCCAGGCCGGTGAACGTGCGCCGCGTCGACACCGAGATCCAGATGGCCAACGAGAACCCGGCCAAGACGATCTCGGTGATGCTCGAGCCGGGCGACCAGTTCGGTGCCGTCAACGCCTTCGTCACCGTGCAGGAGCAACCCGTCTCGCGCTTCACCGCGCGCGACGACAACTCCGGCAGCAAGGCCACCGGCCGCTGGCGCGCGGCGCTCGGCTGGCAGCACGCCAACGTCTGGGACCTCGACCACGTCTTCGCCGTCGAGGCGCAGACCGCGCCCGAGGACCCGCAGGCGGTGAAGGTGTTCAGCACCAGCTATCGCGCGCCGATGTACCGGCACGCGCTGGCCCTCGACGCGTACTACGCGCGCAGCAGCGTCGACGGCGGCAAGGTCGACACCGCCGCCGGCGAGCTGCAGTTCTCCGGCAGCGGCACGATCGCCGGGCTGCGCCTGTCGGCCTACCTCTCGCGCTGGGGCAACACCGACCGGCGCGTGCATCTCGGCCTGGAGTCGCGCGAGTACCGCAACACGTGCTCGATCCAGGGCCTGCCGCCCGGCGCCTGCGGCTCGGCCGGCGAGAGCATCTCGGTGCAGCCGCTCGGCCTGACCTACACGCTGCAGGCGACCAGCGAGTGGCGCTGGGGGCTCAGCGTCGGCGTGCACCACAACCTCGCCTTCGGCGGCGCGCGCTCGAGCCAGGCCGCCTTCGACGCGGTCCGCCCGGGCAGCCGTCGGCGCTACACGCTGGCGCGCATCAACGCGACGCTCGGCACGAACCTCGGCGAGAGCTTCGCGGCGAGCGCCCGCCTGGCCGCGCAGGGCACCGGGCAGCCGCTGGTCCCGGGCGAGATGTTCGGCCTCGGGGGGGCGCAGTCGGTGCGTGGCTACGAGGAGCGCGAGCAGAGCGGCGACAACGGCGCGGCCGTCTCGCTCGAGCTGATCGGCTGGAACTGGGGCGCGAGCCTCGCCGAGCGGTGGACCTCCTGGCGCGGCTTCGAGTTGCGGCCGCTGCTCTTCGCCGACGCCGGCGCGGTGACCAACCGCGACGACGCACCGTGCCGCGCCGGCCTGACGCGCTGCCCGGCGGCCTCGGTGGGCGTGGGGCTGCGCGCCGCGCTGCGCGACCTGCAGCTGCGCCTCGATGCCGCGCGCGCGCTGAAGGACGGCCCCGTCACGCGCGAGGGGCACGAGCGCGTGCACGCCAGCCTGCTGTTCAACTTCTGAGCGGGGTCGCCCGCCCCTCGCCCGCCGATCCACGCCTTCGACCTGCAGGAGACCGCTCATGCGACGCCCGCCTCCAAGGAGCCCAGGTCCGTGCCCTTCGCGCCGCCGCGCCGCGCGGTCGCTTCGCCTGTCGCCGCTGGCGCGCGCGGCGGCCCTGCTCGGCCTGCTGTCGGGTGCACCCTGGTCGTGGGCGCAGACCGCGCCCGTGCTGCCCGCCGGCGCCCAGGTGCAGTCGGGCCAGGCGAGCATCACGACGCAGGGCGCGCAGATGACGGTGCGCAACTCGCCCGGTGCGGTGCTGAACTGGCAGAGCTTCAACATCGGCGCCGGCGCGGGCGTGTACTTCGACCAGGCGAGCGCCGCGAGCCGCGTGCTCAACCGTGTGGTCGGCAACGACCCCTCGCAGATCTTCGGCACGCTGGCCAGCAACGGGCAGGTGTGGCTGCTGAATCCGCACGGCGTGCTCTTCGGCGCCGGCGCCCGGGTGGACGTGGCCGGCCTCGTCGCGAGCACGCTGCGGCTCAACGACAACGACTTCCTGTCCGGCCGCTACCGCTTCGCGGCCGCCGAAGGCGACGCCGCCACGGGCGTGCGCAACGAGGGCACGCTCGCCACCGTGAACGGCGGCCATGTCGTGCTGATCGGCAGCCGCGTCGAGAACGCCGGCGACATCCAGGCGCCGCGCGGACAGGCGGCGCTGGTGGCCGGCCGCAGCGTGGAGCTCGTGGACACCGGCCTGCCCAACGTCGTCGTGCGGCTGCGCGAGGGCGCGGGCGAGGTGCTCAACGGCGGGCGCATCGGCACCCCCGGGGGCCGCATCGACCTTCATGGCGCCATCGTCAACCAGGAAGGCCTGGTGCGCGCCGACACGCTGGCGGCCGACGCCGAGGGCCGCATCGTGCTTCGGGCCGGCGACACGCTGACGCTCGGCGCGCGCAGCACCACCGCGGCGACGGCCGGCGGCGAAGGCGCCGGCCCGGGCGAGCGCGCGGGCACGGGCCGCGGCGGCTCGATCGACCTGCTGGGCACGCAGGTGGCGCTCGTCGGCGAGGCGCGCGTCGATGCCTCGGGAGCCGAGGGCGGCGGCACGATCCGCGTCGGCGGCGGTGCGCAGGGGCGCGATGCCAGCGTGCCGAACGCGCGCGCCGTCTACATCGGCAGCGGTGCCGAGCTGCGCGCCGACGCGAGCGGCGCGCTGGGCAGCGGCGGCAGCATCGTCGTCTGGAGCGACGCCGCCACGCGGGCCTACGGCCGCTTCAGCGCGCGCGGCGGGTCGCTGGGCGGCAACGGCGGGTTCGTCGAAACCTCCGGCGGCTGGCTCGATGCGCGGCCGGCATCGATGGACCTCGGCGCGCGGGGCGGGCGCCCCGGCCAGTGGCTGCTCGATCCGTACGACCTTGCCATCGTCGACACCAACGTCGAGGGCCAGGACATCAACATCGGGGTCGGCGCCGGGCCCGTCTTCACCTCGGTGGGGGTGCGGTCGGAGCTGACCACGGCCACGCTGGCCGCGGCGCTGAATGCCGGCACCTCGGTGCGCGTGGTCACCGGCACCGATGCGAACGCGACGCAGCCGGGCGACATCACGATGAACGGCGCCACCTTGACGGTGGCGCCACCCGTGCCCGTGACGTTGACGCTGGAGGCCGGGCGCGACATCGTCATCGACGGCGGCAGCGGCATCAGCAGCACGGCCTCGCCGCTGTCGCTGGTGCTGAACGCCGGCGCGTCGCAGCCCGGGCTCATCCACATCGTCGACAGCCAGATCGTCACGCGCGGCGGCGACGTCACGCTGCGCGGCGCGACGCCGAGCGTGCTGACGCTGCCCGACGGCAGCACGGTCACGCGCAACGTCGCTCAGGGGCGCGTGCTGTTCGGTGGCGAGGGTCCGGCGCAGCCCGGCATCGAGCTGCAGGGCGTCGCGCTCAACCTCGGCGCCGGCGCCTTCACGGCGGCGGGCTACTCAGGCGACGGCGGCGCCGGCGTGCGCATCCGCGACTCCGAGGGCGCCTCCACCCTCACGGCCGGACGCATCGACCTCTTCGGCGTGGGGCTGGTGTCGGACTTCGCCGGCGGCGTGCAGATCAGCGGCGGCTCGACGCTCACCGCGACGCAGTCGTTCCGCATCGAGGGTTCCGGGTACACGGGCGTCAGCGTCAGCGGCAACGCCCGCCTGGCGCTGAACGCGGCCGCCGGCAGCGGCGCGAGCTTCACGGTCATCGGCCGTGGCGGCGGCGGCTCGGGGGCCCGGTTCACGGCCTGGGTGCCCGCGCCGGACGCGAGCGTGACGGTGGCCAATGCGGCCTTCGACCTGCAGGCGGAGTCGTTGGGCGCCGAGGGATTCTCGGCGTTCAATCCGGAAGCCCCGGTCGGGCCCCGCTTCAACCTGGCCGCCGCCACGAGCGCCCGCTTCGGCGTGACGGTGCCGGCGGGTGCGACCGGCGGCTTCCCTTCGATCGACGTCTTCGACGCCACCTTCACGTTGCCCGCGAGCGGCAGCACCGTGTTCAGCGGTGGCCAGGGCATCCGCCTCGAGCAGGCGTTGGTGCAGGGCGGAGCCGGCCCGCTCTCGCTGGGTGCGCCGCGAATCGAGCTCCAGGACTCCACGATCACCGGCAGCGGCTTCGCGATCGACTTCGCGACGACCGGGGCCGTGCCCCAGGGCGTGCTGCTCGTCAACACGACGGTGGCGACGAACGGCGGCGACATCCGCTTCGGCGCGGTGCAGAACGTGGCGTCGCCGCAGCTGGGGCCGACCAGCGCGCCGGGGCCGTGGCTGGAGCAGGCCGACCCGCAGGCCTTCGATGCCGCCCTCGGCATCCAGGCCAGCACGGTCGACGCCGGCAGCGGCGCGATCCGTGGCGGCGGCGCCAGCCGCACGGCCGCCTATGGCGTCGAGATCGGCGGCAGCACGCTGCGCGGCGGGCAGATCCACCTCGCGGGCCGCTCCGAGGCCGGTGTCGGGCTGTGGCTCGGCGGCAGCGCGCTGGCCGCCGGCCGGCAGCTCACGCTGGACGGGCGCAGCGCGGGCGCGGCCACCTTCGCCCTCGGCCTGCGCGTCTTCGACGGCAGCACGCTGCAGGTGTCGGACGAGACCGCCAGCGCCGGCTCGGAGATGCGACTGCGCGGCGAGAACCTGTTCGGCGGCGGAGGCCTGCTCGTCGAAGGTGCCAGCGCCAGCAGCGGCGGCGCGCCGACCCGCATCACCGCCAACGGCGCGGCGCTGGCGATCGAGGGCGTGTCGGCCGGCGGCGCCGGGCTGCGGCTGGTGGGCGATGTCGTCCGCCAGGTGGGCTTCACGCTCGGTGCACGCGATGACCTTGGGGCGCGACCGCTGGCCGTGGCCCCGGGCGCCAGCGGGCTGACGCTGGATGCGCGTGGCGCCACCGTGGTGACCGTGGGCGGCCAGTCGAGCGGCGGCGGAGCGGGCCTGACCCTGCAGTCCGTCGAGGTGCAGGTGCCCTCGTTCGCCGGCCGCACGACGACGTTCTCGGCCAGCGGCGCGCTCGCGCTGACCGACTCGCTGATCTCCGGCATCGGGCCGGTGGCACTGCAGGCGCAGGGGGCCGGCGTCAATGGCTCGCTGCTGAGCCTGATCGGCACCACGATCTCGACCGGTGGCGCCCTCTCGATCGACGGCGTGGCCACGAGTGGCGGCATCGGCGTCTCGCTGCTGGGCGGCAACGTCCTCGGGGGCGCGAGCGTCTCGATCGCCGGCACCGGCAGCGGCGCGCCGGGAGTGGTGTTGAGCGCGACGGGGCTCGGCTCGAGCGTGGACGCCACGGCCGGCAACGTCACCGTCGACGGCGGCGCGGCCGCGGGCTCGGGCCCGACGGTGGCGCTCACGGGCGGGTGGTCGTTGTCGGCGACGGGCACCCTCTCGCTGCTGACGCGCAACGGCCTGCCCATCACCGCCGACGCGCAGACCGGCCTGCCCGCGTTCAGTGCCCAGGCCTTCGTGCTGGCCTCCGATTCGCCCGGCGGGCTCGTGATCGGCACGGCGGCAGGGGCCGGCATCGACTCGGCGGCGCTCTCGCAGGCGCTGGCCGCGATGCCCGCCTCGTCGACGAGCACCGTGCAGGCGGCCGTCGGCAGCGGCGCGCTGACGATCGATGGCGCGCTGTCCGTGCCCTCGCGCCTGACGCTGCTGGCCGACCGCATCACGCTCGGGGCCGGCGGTTCGATCACCTCGGGCGGCAGCGGCGACGCCATCGTGCTCGGCGGCCTCACGACGCCGGTGCTGGCCGGCTTCGACAACGCCAGCACGGCCGGCGGCGCCGCGCTGACGGCCTCGGCCGGCCGATGGGTGCTGCTTCTGGACGATCCGCGGCAGGCGACGCTCGGGGGCCTGACCGCCGACTTCACCGCCTTCGGCCTCGCCGCGCGCCCCTGGGCCAAGGACGCCGCGGGCAACTTCATCACGCCGTCCGACGGCAACGTCTTCGGCTTCGGCATCGCGGCGGCCACGCTGACCGGCAGCGCCGGCGACCCGGCCACGGCGTCCACCAACCACGTGCTCGAGGCCACGCGCCAGGCGGTGTGGGTGCCTCTGCAGATGAGCACGCCGACGAAGAGCCGCATGTTCGATGCCGCGGTCGCGCTGGAAGGCGGCGACGGGCAGCCGCAGGGCACGCTGGACTGGTCGGGCGTGTCACGCGAGGAGGCGATGACGCTGCTGGCCGCGCGCGGCCGCTACAAGCAGAAGGTGTTCGCCAAGGGCGTGTACCGGCTGCAGGAGGACCCGCGCCTGGCCGACGCACCCGTCTGCGCCACCGAGACCGACCTCGAGACCGGCAAGTGCGTCATCACCGAGGAGCTGAAGCAGCGCATCCGGGCCGCACGGCAGGCGGCGGCGACGGCTCCGGCACCGGCACCGGCGGCCGCCGCGGCGCCGCCGCGGCCGGGCCAGCGGCGCGTGCTGCAGGCCGAGCTGCCGGGCATCCAGCGCAAGCTGGCGCTGCTGATCGGCGTCAACAAGTACGACGACAGCCGGGTGCCCGAGCTCACCGGCGCCGTGCCCGACGTGCGCGCCGTGCGCGCGCTGCTCGAGGGGCGGCTCGGCTACGAGACCACCGTGCTGGAGAACCCGCGCCGCGAGGACATGCTGCGCGCGTTCAACCGCCTCGCGCTGCAGGCGCTGACCGGCGACTCGGTGATCGTCTACTACGCGGGGCATGGCGTCGTGGTGCCGATCGACGGCGTCGAGACGGGCTTCTGGCTGCCGTCGGACGTCGACGCCGAGTCGCCGAGCACCTGGCTGTCGAACGCCGACATCGCGCGCCTGGTGGCGGCCGTCGGCGCTCGCCAGCTGATGCTGGTGTCGGACAGCTGCTACTCGGGCACGCTGGTGGGCAAGGAGCGCGTGCAGCTGGGCGGCGGGCAGCTCGATGCCGAGGACCTGCTGAGGCGGCGCGCGGCCGTCGTGATGAGCTCGGGCGGCGACGAGCCGGTGGCCGACAGCGGCCGCGACGGTCACTCGATCTTCGCCTGGCACTTCATGCGCGCGCTGGAGACGCTGGACCGCTGGCAGGTGGGCGGCAACCTCTTCGAGCGCGTGCGCGAAGCGGTGGTCAAGGACTTCCCGCAGACGCCGCAGTACGGTGCCTCGCGCACCGCCGGGCACCAGGGCGGGACGGACTACCTGTTCGAGCGCCGGGCGCTGGAGGGCGGGCGGCCCTGAGGTCCGCTCCGCCCGGCCCGCTACTGCACCGCGAAATAGAACTCGCCGACCAGCTCCGCGTAGACCGACGGGATCTGCTTGCCCCCCGTCTCGGCCGACACGCTCGAAGCCACCCACTCCATCGCCTGCCGGATGTTGACGTTGGGCGTGCGGATCGCCTTCAGGAAGTTGGAGGTGAAGAGGCCGTTGTCGCCGGCGCCGTCGTCGGCCGTCTGGCCGGCGCCCGCGGCGTAGACGATCAGGGTGCCCGAGGCCACCGTCTTCGGCGCGGCCAGTCCGCGGCGGATGGAGCGCGAGGACGAGGCGAGCTGCGGCACCTCCCGGCAGGCGTCGGCCACGACCATCGAGAAGCGCACGCCGGCGCCCTTGAGCAGCGGCGCGAGCGTCTGCTCCATGTCGATGGCGTTGGCGCGCGCGGCGGCGGCGTCGCTCGCGTGCGCGGCCTGGAAGTCGATCGGCAGCAGCAGGTTGCTGTTGTCGATGGAGATGCCGTGGCCGGCGAAGTAGACGAGTCCCACGTCGCCGGCGCGCAGGTTGGAGCGGAAGCGGTTGAGCAGCTGCAGCGTCTGCTGGTGGTTCAGGTCGAAGCCGCTGATGACGTTGAAGCCCACCGACTTCAGCGCCGCCTCGATGTCGCGCGCGTCCTTCGTGGCGTTGCGCAGCGCGGCGACGTGTCGGTACTGGCCGTTGCCGATGACGAGCGCGACGCGGCGCTCGGTCTTCATCGCCTCCAGGATGCGCGGGTCGATGTCGGCGCGCGTGCCCGAGATCGGGTTCACGGTCGCGCGCTCGCCGGTGCGCGGCACGGCCGGCGCATCGAGCAGCTCGGGCCGCCGCTCGGCGAGGGTCTCCATCGTCGCCACCTGCGCCTTCACGCGCGCCAGGCTGGCGGAGATGCCCTTGTGCGGGGCCGTGAGCATCTTGTCGGCGATCTGGTACTTCTTCAGCGCCGCGTCGACCTGGCCGTCGATCTCGTCGCACAGGCCGACGTTGTGGTGCAGCGAGATCGACTGCTGCTCGCCGACGTAGAGCTCGCGCATCGCTTCGCAGGCGCGGTCGGGCCGGCCGGCGGCGGCGAACTTGAGCGCGCCCTCGAACCTGTCCTTGGCCGCGCTGCTGCGGATGCCGGCGGTGTCGGAGAGCCACTCGACCTGGATTGCCTTCTGCCCCGGGGCGATGTGGTCGCGCACCTGGTTGGCCGCGCTGTCGAGCGCGCGCCGCAGCAGCTCGGCCGGGCTCGTGACGGGGCCGCCCGGATCGAGCCCGAAGCCCGACGCGTTGGGCGGCCGCACGCGCTTGCCGTCGCAGGCGTAGTCGGTGTCGGACGCGTTGACCGTCCTGCGCAGCAGCGCCTGGCCATCGGCAGCCAGCAGGCGGTAGTTGACCGTCACCGCGCCGATGTTCTTCACGCACTGCACCGGCACCTCGCGGTAGCTGGCGCAGGTGGTGACGTCCTTGCCCTTCTTGTCCTTCTCGGTCTTGTACGACGCGCACTCCGAACGCGTGCGGCGCCACGGCTCGCTGGTGGCCGATGCGTTGACGATCTCGCCGGCCAGCACCGCGTCGACGCCGAGCTGGCGCGAGGCCTCGCCGGCGAAGTTGCCCTGCCCGATGCTGCGCGAGAGCCCGCGCGTGCGATCGGCGCCGACCACCTTCATCGAGGCCTGCCGGTTCTGGTTCTTGTCGACCAGCGTGGCGCTGGCGATCGAGGTCTCCACCGAGCGCGTGAAGCTCTCGGCGCGGTCCTGCTCGAACGGGAGGACGGCGATCGAGCGCACCGCCGCCACCTGGGGGCTCACCGGCGCCGTGTAGACGTGCACCGTGGCCGTGGGCTTGGCCGCGGAGAGGCAGCCGGCCAGCACGGCCGCCGCAAGGATCGCGCCGATGGCCGCCCAGGGCCTGCCTCCGGGTTGCGCGCGTCGATGGCCGCGACTGCGATTCATGATCCGCTCCTCCTCGCCTTGCGATCTTCGTGCCGGCGAGTTTGCGGCCCGCTCACCCGAAACTCAATCCACCCTCCGGGCGGCCGCGGCCTGGGCGTGGCGGGCTGCACGCGCGGCGGCGCCGACGCGGCGCCCCGGCGGCGGCACCAACGGTGTGCGGCGCGGGTCGCTATCGGTGCTGCGCCACCCGCTCCACGGCGGCGTCCAGCGTCGGCGCCGCCTCGGCCGACAGCGGGCGCACGCGGCGGCGGCTCAGGCGCCCGCCGGCGGCACGCCACAGTTCAGCCGCGGCGCGCGCCGTCAACTCGGGAGGGGAACGGCCCGGCGGGCGATCTCGCGTTCGCCGCAGCGGGCGGCCCGGCGACCGCGCACGACCAGCCGGATGTCGGCGTCGCATGCCTGGCCGACCGCACGCACCGGACCGAGTGTTCCGGGGCGTGTCCGAAGCGGATGCGACCCGACACCGGCGCCGCTGCGCAGGGGCGCGCGGCCACGGTTCGGCAGGCTCAGTCGGTCTCCTCGATCTGCACCGGAGAGCGGAAGACGCGCTCATGCAGCGGCCGGCCCGATTCATCGCGCAGCGCCAGGCCTGGCACGTAGAGTTGCCTGACGACAATGTGCTGCGTCGGAATCCACAGCGCGCCTCGGTCGGCGCCGCCCTGCGGCCCGCGCGCCGGCTTGCCGCGGCCGGTCCACGCGCGCAGCGGCCGCTGCAGGTAAGCGCGGACCAGGCGGTTGACGCGCGTCCATGCGTACGGCAAAGCCAGCATCAGGCGAGCCGCGTCGCGCAGGCGATGGCCGTTGCGGTCGGCGAAGTTGCGGATGAGCACGAAGTTCTCGAAGTCGATCCACCAGCCGCCGCCGACCAGCGAGCGCGGCGAGTCGCTGCTGGCGAAGCGGTAGTAGTACTGGCCGGCCGGCAGGCGCGTCGCCTCCGGGTTGACGATGCCTCCGGTGCCGACCGCCTGGCCATCCTCGAACCATGACTCGGTCTCGAAGCCCTGCGCGATGACGCGCCAATGCGGCTGGTCGAAGACGTCGGCGTTGGCGGCGGCGAGCGGGGCATCCATGAGGTTCGGCGTCGGGGGCCGGGTGGTGCGTGGGGCGGGGACGGCCGACAAGGGACCGGCAATGAGAGATCGGCTGCAACGCAGATGTTCGCGGTGTGGGCGCCCCCGGGCATCCGCAAGTTGCGGGAGCCGAGCGGACCGCCATCCTCGGCGCGGCCAGGTCGGCGGTCCGGACGTCGCCGGTGCCTGCCGGATTCAGGGCCGCTGCGGTCGCCGCCGCGAGCCCTTCAGGTCACCCGCATCGACAGCCCCAGCGCGCGTTGCTGACGCCACGCTGGCGCGGCCACGTTGAAGACTGCCGTGCCGGGCTTCATCAGCGAGAGGAGCAACGCGGCTGCATGGCGCTGCCGCTGGCCGCCGGTACGCAGGACCTCCGCGCAGTGCCCGCTGCTTGCCGCAGCGCCCATGAAGCAGCGCTGGCCCGTGGGCATCGAGGCCCGGTGGGTGTCCCACCAGGCCTGCACCCGCTCGACATCGGGCCAGGGCAGGCTTTCGTCCTCGTCGAGCGCCACGTCGGCATCTCCGGGGTCGTCGCTCGGCCCGCCAGCCGCCCGGCCCGCGTCCCGGCGCTCGAGGTCGAGCAGGGACAGGTCGGCACCGGTGAGGAAGCTGAAGGCCTCGCCGGCCAGGCGCGCGTGGGCATCGTCCGCCATCTGCCGGATCAGCCAGGGCACGGCCTGCACGTCGCCTGCCCAGGCCGTGGCGCGAAGGGTTGTGCGAAGCGGTGCCCCTTCGCTGGCGAGCCGCCGCACCATCGCGCGTGCGGAGTCCGGCTGGGCCGCCAGCAGGCTGACTTGCAGCGCTTCGCTCGCGCCGGGCCCGGAGGTCAGGGCAAGCGTTTGCAGCGCCTGTGCGCCGTCGCGGCCATCACCCAGCACCACCGCGGCCCACGCGGCGGCGGCCCGGGTGGGGGGATCGTCCGAGCGCAATTGCGCCAGCACCGCCGGAAGCAGGTCGACTCGCCCGAGCTTCCCGGCCGTGCGCAGCGCCGTCGCGCGCAGGATGGGCTGGGGCTCGGTCACGGCGGCGGCGAGCAACGCCCCGGGGTCGACCCGGTGCGCGGCACAGGAGGCCATGCCGAGCCAGCGCGCCCACGGTTGCTCCGACTTCAACAGCGAGGCCGTCAGTCCCCGCAGGGACTGCGCCGAGACCCAGCCGAAGGCGGAAGCCAGCGCACGCGGCGCGTCCTGGGGCAACGCCTCGGCCAACGCGAGCATCCGGTCGATCTGTGCCGTGTCGAGCCTTTCGATGGCGAGCACCGCCGCGACGAAGAGCTGGCCGACGCCCGGGGACTCCAGCGCCGCCAACGCGGCCCGATAGCCGTCGTCGCCGGCGACGAGCGCGCCGTCGAGGTACGCGTTCAGGCGTTCGTCCAGCCGCGCGAGCCGCTTCAGCTCGACATGCGGCGAGCGCAGCAGGACGGCGCGCGAATTGCGCAGCGCCGCGGCGTCTTCCAGGTGCTGGGCGACGACGGCGGAGACCGTGGGGCGCGCAAGGGGGGGCATGTGGCGGTTGATGGTCGTGGTCCGCGCGCGGGCGGCGGGCAGGCGCGTCTCGCGATCAGTCTTCCTCGAAGCTCGCTGCGATCCACTCGTCCATCGCAGCGGTCACCGAGGCAACGGGTTCCACCTCGTCCTCCTCGGCCCAGACGATGTACGCCGCCTGCGTGTCCCGGGTGAACCCCACCGAGGCGGAACCCTTGATGGCGATAGAGACCAGGTCGTTCGCGTCTTCTCCGAGCGGCTCCCACTCCTCCTCGGGCATGGGCCCCAGTTCGCCGCTGTAGAACTCGAACCAGCCGTCGTGCACCGCCTGCACCGCAGCCAAGTCGGGCGGCACCGACTTGCCCGGCGACTTCAGCGGCGGGAAGCCCTCGAACACGACGATCTCCGAGCGCTCTCCAGCCAGGAAGTAGAGCAGCGTGGGCGCCTCGTCCGTGGGCAGCAGCGCGCCCAGGCCGACCATCCTGTCGTCGAGCAACGCGCACACCTTGGGCAGATGCTTGCGCAGGCCATCCCAGCCGAGTGCGGCGGCGGCCTCAGGCCAGGTCGTCTTCCCGAGGGCCGTTCGCCATCGCTGGGGCAGCGCCGAGAGGTCGGGCGCCTTGTGGCCGAGCGGCGCGAGCACGAAAGCCACCTTGTAGCCAAGATCCTTGGAGCGGTGCCTGACGAAGCGCCGGGCGATGCTCTCATCGATTGCCGTGGGGTACTTCATGGAGGTCGTGCGTCAGCAAGGGACGGCGCGGATGTCGGCCGCGAGCTGCTTCTTGGCCTCCTTGGAGGCCTCGGAGGCGCGTGACTTGACGCCCCTGCGGATCTTCTTGTCGGGCGCGGGGTTGCCTTTCCACTGCTTCCAGGTCTTGGAGCCCTTGGAGCTGTTGCAGGACTTGCACAGGCCGACGAAGTTCGAGGGGTGATTGGCGATCCTCTTCTGCTCCTTGTACGGCAGGCATGCGAATCCCGGCAGGGCGGTCATTTCGAAGAGAGGGAAGATGTGGTCGGCCGCCAGCCGCCGCTTCGCCTGGCCACAGGCGGCACAGGTCCGCGGCCAGCGCTTGTTGACCTGCTTGCGCGCGGCGCTGTTCGGCGTGGCCTTCCGCAGCCGGTCATAGCGCTGGTCGCCGACGTCGGTGCGGCAACTGCTCTTGTCGCACGGCTTGCTCGTCTGGGGCTGGTTCGGATGGATGGACTCGATGTTCGGCCAGGGGGGGGTCTGCCCCGGCGGCGGGTTGTGGTTATGGGTGGTGAGGTCGAAGTGCCGCACGACGTTCTCGCCCTCGATCTTCACGTCCATGGACCAGGCGGTGAAGTACACCTTGCCCATGTTGGTGCTCGTGATGACCCCCTTCTTGGGCGCGCATCCGGCCTCGTCGCCGGTGCTGCGCTTGTAGTAGCTCTTGTTCTTGAGCATGACTTCCTTGCCGGAGATCTTCACGCTCGTGGAGCCGCTCGTGGTGTCGGAGGACATGCCCGTGTTCGGGTAGGGGATCGGCACACCCGGCGGCGTGGCCGGCGTCTGGGGCGGCGTGAAGCACACGTCCGGAAAGGCACAGATGGACTTGCCGGCCCCGGCCTTGCACGACACCTCCATCATGTTGGCGAACACCTTGTTGGACATGGACTCTCCCGCGTGTCGAGGACGTGTGCGAAGTGGGCTGCAGCGGACCGGTGCGGCCTAGCCGAACGGCTGCCACTGCAGCGCCGCCGCCGCGCGATGGCCGTTGTCGTTGGCCCAGTGCGCCAGGATGCGCGGGCCATGCGTGTAGCCCTTCGTGCACGCGGCCTCGGCGACGGCGAGCATGACCACGCCACTGGCCGCGCCAACTTCGCCCGTGCATTCCGCCGGGTGCCACAGGTCGAAGCTCTCCTTCCGCCCGCGCAGCGTCCGCGAAAGAGCCAGCGATGCTTCCTTGAAGTAGTAGTGCTCGCCCGACAGGTCGGTGACGCGGTAGTCGATGTCGTGCATCGCCAGGCCCGCTTCGCTCAGCGCGCCCTGGACCGCCGCTGCGAGCCCCTCGCCGCGCAGCGGCTCGTCGCTGGCGATGTGCGCCGACTCGCGTGCGAAGCCCAGGCCGGTGACAAGCAGCCGACCTGGCTTCGCGCCGGCCCTGTTTGCGCGACCCATCAACAGCGCGCCCGCGGCCTCGCCGGGCATGAACCCATTGGAGTTGTCGTCCGTGAGAAGCCGGCTGTCGCGCTCGTATGCGCCCAGCGTGCTGCGCCCGATGAGGCTGTCGGCGGCCACGACCAGCACCTGTTCGCACTGGCCCTGCGCAAGCGCCTTGCGTGCCGCATTGAGCGCCACGGCAAGGCCGACCCGGCCATGCGCGATCACCGCCGAGCGGTCTTGCTCGAAGCGCACGCCGAGCAGCTGCCGGATCTGCGCGGCGAGGTCCGCGTCGAGGCCCTCCGCGCGCCCCGGGCGGTCAGGCTCGGCCACGCAGAGCATCATCGGCAACCGCTCCCACTGCGCTCGGGGCAACGGCTGCAACGCCTCCTCGATGGCCAGCGCGGCCATGTGTGCGAGCTTGGTGACGCCGCGCCAGGGCCTCTCGAGCTCGACCTGATGGGCGAGGATCCAACGACCTTTGCCGTCGGTGAAGCGCGTTTCGCTCGGATTGCCGATCCTTGCCCGCACCGCTGCACAGCTGGCCGGCGCGCTGCTGCCGACCGCTGTGACGAGGCCCACCCGCTGGACCGCCAGCACGGAGGCGAGCGAGGCGTTCACGCGCCACCCGCTGCAGTCGCGACGTCAGGCGCTTCGACCGCGTCCCGCTCCTCGCGGAGGAGCCACCACTCGCGTTCCTTCTTGCCCACGAGCACCTGAGCCACCTCGTGCATGCTCCTCTTCAGCGGCCGCGTCACGCGCCAGGTCATCGTGAAGCGCTCGGCGTCGGGCTCGAAGAAGATGGTGTCGAGCGTGGCGACGTGGTCTTCGCGAGTGCCGCGCTTGGGGAACACGTGCACTGGCGCCTCGAAGTGCGGCAGCGTGAACCGGCGCACGCCGTCGGGCGTGAAGCCCTCGAGCACCACGTCGAGCGCGGCCTTGGGGTGCGGGATCTGCTGGTCTTCCGGCGCGGCCTGGTGGTAGCGCTCGTCGAAGTCCGCGGGCAGGAAGGGGAAGTCGTTCTTCAGCCAGCGGTCGTCGTACGTGCCGCCGAACCGTGCGCGCAGCGGCCAGCCTCGGCCCAGCGGCCCGAAGGACACCGGCGCGTAGCTGCCATGCGGGTCGCGCACGGGCTGGCCGGGTTGCTCGAGGTTGGGCAGGGGCGTGCCTTCGATGCGGCCGGCGTCGTCCTTCTGGCTTGCGCTGAACCAGCCGCGGCCCACCGGATTGGCGAGGTACGCGTCGTGGCGCGTCGGGTCGGCACTGCGCCGGTCGCAGCCCCCGAAGGCGCGGTCGTAGCTGATGGGCAATTGCGTGAACGGGCGCGGCGCGCTGGCGACGTAGCCGCTGCCGCTGCGCTGCCAGACACGGTCGCCGAAGACCTCGGCTCGCTTCTCCAGCGAGCCCACGCGCAGGCGCACCGACATCCCGGTGACCTGCTTGCCGGCCGGCGCGCGCGCGCTGCCGATGAGCAGGATGTCGCAGGCGGGCTTGCGCGGCGCGAAGTCCACCTCCTGGACCGGGGCGCTGAGACCGGGCTCGCCGGTGAAGGTGTCGGCCATCACCAGCGGAAGCTGGTTCTCGGCCAGGCGCACCGATTCGCCCGGCCCGGGCAGCACGAAGGTGCCCTTCATCACCACCACCAGCAGTTCGCGGCCGCTGGGCTCCAGGCCCATCGTGCAGCCGGCGGTCATGCGGGTGGCGTTGA